>Ga0157369_10000115_pt1 | contig 112480 bp, 90 predicted proteins | sample C25metaG_FD_113461 | JGI IMG/M metagenome (GOLD analysis project Ga0157369, IMG submission 113461) | Corn rhizosphere microbial communities from Kellogg Biological Station, Michigan, USA - C2-5 metaG | ecosystem: Host-associated > Plants > Roots > Rhizosphere > Soil | place: USA: Michigan... | reverse complement strand
TGTAGCCCGCCAGCAGCGCAACCGCAGCCAACAGGACGACGGTCAAGGCGAAGCTGAGAGGATCTCCCGGAGAGACTCCGAACAGCAAGCTGCGCAATGTGCGCGTCAGCGCGATCGCGGCCAACAATCCCGTGCCGATCCCGATGGAGCACAGAATCAGCGCCTGTCGCAGAACGAGCCGCAGAATATCGCCGCGCGCGGCGCCCAGCGCGATCCGAATCCCGATCTCGCGCTGCCGTTGCCCTACGGAATATGCAATTACTGCGTATACGCCGAAGCACGCCAGCAGCAGCGCAAACGACGCAAAGGCGCCGAACAGCAGGGTCCGGAACCGCTGCTGTCCCACCGATTCTCCCATCCTCTCGCGCAGCGTCGCGACGTTCGCCAGCGGCAGATTGCGATCGAGCAGCGTGAGTTCACTCCGCAGGCCTGACGTGACCGCCGCTGTGTCACCGTGCGTCCGCACGACTAGAAACATCGACCTGGAGAATCCAATCCAATCCTGCGCGCTGTACAGCTTGTATGCCTGCGGAGTTGGAGCGGAGTCCAGGCCGGAGTACTTCACGTCGCCGACTACGCCAATGATGGTCTCATGCGGCGGCTCGGGCCGCGGATCTCCCGTCTGCAGGCGTCTGCCGATGGGATTCTGCCCAGGGAAGTAGCGCTCCGCAAGGGTGCGGTTGATGATGATGGGGTCCTGCTTGCTCGTCCGGTCCGCGTCGCTGAATTCGCGTCCCGCAAGGATGGGTACTCCCAGCGAGGCGAAGAACCCGGGACTGATGGAAGACTCCTCCGCGAGTTGCAGCGGACGGGACTTGTCGAACGATTGGCCTTCTGCCGTGAACGGGTTCGTCAATTGGAGCAGATCTGGAGGCAGGGACATCGTCAGTGACACGGCTTCCACGCCCGGCACGCGAGTGGCGCGGCGGAGGAACTCGTCCCAAAATGCGGCGACTGCCTTGTCGTCGCGGTACAGCGTCGGAGGAAGCGTGATCTGCGCCGTCACAAGGTGGTCGGGGCTGAAGCCGGGGTTGACCTCCTGCAAGCGGAGGAAGCTGCGGATCAGCAGCGAGGCGCCCGCCACCAGGACGAGCGCGATGGCAAACTCGGCCGCAACCAGCACTCGCCGCGCCGCCTGGCCTGTTGCACCGGCGCTGCCGCGCTCTGCATCCTTCAGCACCTCGTACAGCGCACCTCTTCGATGAAGTCCCGGCGCCAATCCGAACAACACGCCAGCGAGGACGCTGACCCCCGCGGTGAAAAACAAAACGCGCACATCGACGTCGACTCCATACGCGAGTGGAATCTGCAACGTACTCTGGAATGCCAGGAAGGCCCTCTGCGACCATACCGCCAGCAGCACACCCAGGCCGCCGCCGATCGCCGCCAGCAGCACACTCTCGGTCACGAGTTGGCGCAGGATCCGTCCGTACGTCGCGCCTACCGCCATGCGTACCGCAATCTCTTTTCGCCGGGCTGTCGCTCGCGCTAGCAGCAGGCTTCCCACGTTGGCAACGGCAATCAACAGAACGAAGGCAACTGCTCCCAGCAGCACGTACAGAAGCTTTCGGACCTGCGCGGTCATTTGCGCCTGCAACGGCTCTACCCGTACCACCCACCCCGACGAACTCGCGTACTGCTGCTCGACGCGCTTCGAGATTGCGGTGAGCTCTTCCGCCGCCTGCTGCGGCGAAACGCCCGGCCGGAGGCGTCCGAACACCGCCAGGTAATACGGCGGACGCCCCTCGGGCGTGGAAATGCGGAAAAGCGGCCAGACGTCCACCGGTTCGTTGCTTGGGAAGCGGACGCCCGCCGGTGCTACTCCCACCACCGTGAACGGTCGTCCGTTCAGCGTGATGCTTCGCCCTACGATGTCGGCATCGGCGCCGAGTCGCGTTCGCCAGAAATCGTGACTTACCACGACAAGCTGTCCCGCCTTCGGATCGTCATCGGCGGCGGTAAACCCACGACCGCGCTCGGGAACGATGCCAAAGAGCTCGAAGAAGCCGGATGTCACGCGGACGCCGCGCACTCGCTGAGCCTCGCCTCCGTTGCTGAACGAGATGTCGCCTTGCCCAGCAGCATAGGCTGCGATCTGCGAAAAGCTCTTTTGCTGCTCGCGAGCGGCCAGGAAATCGGCATCGCCGTACGAGATCAAACCGGCGAAGTCCTCGCGCGGATCGATCAGCCGTAACGACATCAGTTGCTGCGGGTTCGAAAACGGAAGGGGACGAAGCAGGACTGCGTCGACGAGGCTGAACACGGCCGTGTTCGCACCGATGCCCAACGCGAGGATGACGATCGCCGCCAGGCTGAAGGACGGCGATTTGAGGAACATGCGGAGTGCGTAGCGCAGATCCTGGATGAACGTGTCCATCGGGCGCCTCCGGTGCGGAGTAAGCATGAATTTGCAGCACGCAAAGTGCCGCGCATTCAGGGATCGACACCGCGTAGACTGCTGATTCTACGTATCGCTGCGAACTGACCTGCTCCGTAACGAGCGCGCGTGGGACGCCGCTGTCCGTTTTCGGACATCCTTAAGATGCCGTCCCGACGGAGCTGCCTAGTCGCCTATGCCGGCGTGACTGGTCTTGTGCGTGGAAGAATCGTGAAGTATTGCCCTGGCCGTCGATTCTCGCGTGATCAGTTCCGGTTCAATCAGGATCGTCTGCCCCCCGCCGCTCACATTCGCAATGCAGTCCAACAGAGCATTGGCCGCTACCTCTCCCATCTTCCGCATTGGCTGCCGAACGGTGGTAAGTCGCGGGTTGTGAAAGGCCGCGGCCTGGATGTCGTCAAATCCAACCACCGACACATCCGACGGCACGTCCCGACCCGCATCCTGAAAAGCCCGGATCGCGCCAAGAGCCGTGATGTCATTGAAGGCCACCAGAGCGGTGAACGGCCGGCCGACGGCGAGCAGCTTCTGCCCGTACTCGTATCCTTCGTTTCGTGACGGGCCTTCCGGGCTGAGGGAAGTCCCTTGCAGCTGAAGCGTCAGCTCCGGCGGGAGGTTCACTCCGAGCGCGGCGGCGGCGCGGGATATCCCTTGCCATCGGGCTTCCGTGTCCGCGCTTCCCGGGTGGCCTTTAAAGACTGCGATATCGCGGTGCCCAAGAAGGGCCAGGTGCTCGATCGCGAGCCAGGCAGCGCGCTCGTTATCGAGTCTGACATTCACGACGCCAGGTATGTATTCATGGCCTGCGACGGCGACGACCGGTACGTGAAACGCCGCACGGGCAGGCGTATTCACCAGGATCAATCCTTCGAGACCACGTTCCAACAGCAGTTCCGGGTATTCTTCGATCAGGTCGGGGTGGCCCCCATGACTCGCGAGAAAGTAGAGGTAGCCTCGATCGAGCAGGCGCTCCTCAATGCCGCTCATGACCGTCGCGGCATAGCCCTCGCTGATCTCCGGGACCATCACTCCGACGGTGAAACTGCGCTGGCGGCGCAAGTTCCGGGCAAAGAAGTTGGGGCGGTATTTGAGTTCAGCCGCCGCGGCGCGAATGCGATCCTTAGTGCCCTGCGAAATCACCTTCGCGGCGGGAGCGTCATTCAGCACAACCGAGACGGTCGCGACCGACAAGCCGAGCTGCTGCGCGATGTCCTTGAGCCCCACGCTCTTGCCGGCGTGGGCTCGACCACCTGATCTGGGGCCGTCCGAATGCGACCGCTTTTTCACTGGCCACGTTTCCCGAAAGCTTCAGCTAAGGCCCAACGAGCCTTCGGCCCCTCAGACGACGGGCCTGGATAACTGCAGCAGATAGTGTAGTCTTCCGCCGAAAAGAAAGGGATGCGACGTACCGAATTATGAGACTACGGGGCCAGAGGGCTTAGGGGCGGGCAAACCTTGCGTCGTCGACGGGAACGTTCTGAGACACGTGCATTAAACGGATATCCATCGTTCTATTAGGCTGCGTAACGACAACGTGCAAAGGGACTTGTACGCCATCGAATGGCTTGTAATCGCCGTACTCGATCTGGGTGGGGTTCAGCCCGAGGGGCGACGCACCGAAACGCACCTGCCGCAATAGGAGTCCGGTTTGCCGGTCGAAATACAGCTCCAGCGGCGGCTCAAACGCTTTCGTGGCAAATAGGAGGACCGCATCGCGGCCCCCAACCTTCTCCGTTCCAATGACTCGTATCTGCTGAAACGTTTTAGCGGCATGGACCGGGAATTGAAGGTCAGCATCCAGTTTCGCGCCCTCGGTGTCCGCCGGCGGCATGTCGCGAACCGGACCTGTCGCGGACCGGAACCATCCGCTCTGACCATCCACGACCGTGGAGTTATCTCCCTCCGGCATATGCACAATCCGGGCCTGCCGAAAGGGTGCCTTGGAGAGGATGTCGATTGCAAAGCTGGCCCCGGCGCCGAAACTAACGGTGCCGCTTTCGACACGGCTCGACACACGCCCAATTGCGGCTGCGCCTCCAACCGCTCGGATGTATTTCTCGAGCACATCTTCCGACGACGGCAGATCCGCCGCACCCTCAGCAGCTTGGTCCGCCGGCGTTCGAGCTTCGGAAACGTACTGCGATGTGGTGTCGACCATCGGTATGCTCACGGGTTTTCGTGAACCGCGGTGGCAGGTATAACAAGTAACGGCTCGTTCCCCGTGAAATTGGTTGGCATCCAGGGCGAACACCATCTGGATCATGCGGCGGGCTGTTTGCTTCGTCTGCTTGTCATCCCTATTGAAGGCGTCGCGAACATGGCAGAACTCACACTGGACGCCCAACGAAGCCGAAATGAACTGCATTGCCGGTAACAGCTGGTCGGAAGGAACGTCCTTCAAGACCTGCAGGTTCTTGAACGCCGGCTGTACCGCCTTGTCTTGCGCGTTCACCGATGTTGACCGCGGCGCAACTCCGCCAAGAACAAGCATGCAGATCCAGGCTGCATTCCGGACTGGGCGTAATCCCGTGAACATACCGCTGTACCGATTTGTCATTCGGTGAACTGTTCTCCATGGACAGCGATTTTGTGGTCGGTGAATGCGGTATGCATGGAAGGAACCGTGTATTTCGGCATATGGCAAGTCACGCAGCCATGGTCTGCCACTTTGCAGGTGCGACTCGCATGAGTTCCGGTGTTAGCGGCGCTATTCGCAGATGAATGGCAGCTCGAACAGACTTTGTCGTAGGCAGCAGCGGTCTGCACGCGAGCTTTGTGAGGATCGTGACACGCCGTGCAGGTAAGCCGCGCTTCCCCTTTTCCCCAGCAGCGGCTTTGCTCCAGGCGGTAGGCAGGAAACCGCAGGGCATAGACGCCGGTCACGAGGCTGAGGCTCACATCCGCCGAAGTACGATGACAGGCGCCGCAGAAGTCCACTGCGTCAGCCGGGCGAAGGCGTGCAGGATTGAAGATGAGGGCGGGGGTTTTCATATCGTGTTCCACGCTCATCTGCGCCACATGCTGCGCTCCCGGGCCGTGGCAAGCTTCACATGTAACACCCGGAATCATCCGCTCGGGACGAAATTGGCCGTCCGCGCTTGACGCCGTGGAATGACACCCGAAGCACAGCGCAGGCTCTTCCAGGGACATGCGCCGGCCGAGCGCGGTCTGAATGTTGTTAGCTCGAAACTCAGGGTGCCCGGTTGTAAAGTCCAATCCCTTGAGGAGTCTGTAGTAGCTCACCCGACTCTCGAAATACACACCGTTCTGCTGATACAGGAATGTATCCCCGAACTGCCGGTCTCCGAATATCCAACTCAATGCTGCCGAGGCGGATTGCTGGCCGTTGGTGACGGAATACTCGGCTCCGGTCGCCGTCCGGGAGAATGTGTATTCGTAGGAGCCGCTACGAAAGTGCATGGTCTGGGGGATATTGGTGAACGCATCCGCTGTTGCGGGCGCCACGGCCCGCGCCATGGGCGTATTTTTCTGCGCCTGGACGATGTCCTGATGGCAGCGTGCGCAACTCTCCGATCCTGCATATTGATCGCGCGCAGGCGTTCCCTTGGTCGGCCACCAACCGGGGCTCATCAACCGGATTTCAGTTGCGGTGCTGTCGTCGATGACTTTATTGGAAGCGGAGTGTGCGGAGATCTCGAACAGGCGCGGAGCCACGAAAATCGTCAACAGCAAAGCGGCAGGAACGGAAATGAACCTCAACATAACCGGGTGGTTTCATCTCCATCTATTTTGATTTCAGCTTCGCCAATGCGTCCTTCACCCGCGGCGCCAAGGGAGAGTCCGGCGCTTCTTTCAGATACTTCTCATATTCCTGCGCGATCTCACCGTCCTGGCCTTTGCCGGCGAGCGCCTGGGCCACGATCAGGTGAGAAATCGCAAACTGCTTATGGTTGGGCAGAGAAGGAACTTTACGGGCATGATCGAGAGCGCGGTCGATCTCCCCGTTTTGCAGTTCGGAATTGGCTAGCGCGGTGAGCAGCTGCGCGCTATTCGGCTGGTCCGTAGCAGCGTGTAGCAGGTACGGCTCTGCGTCCTTATATTGCGCATTGTCGTAATAAAACTGGCCCAGGTAGAGATTGGCCTGCTGCAGACTCGGATCAAGCTGTGTGGCGCTGCGAAACGCCTCTACTGCATCCTTGCCATGCTGCAATTGAGCTTCGGCCAGGCCAAGACCGTTCAATGCGTCCACGTACTTCGGAAACGCGGCAATTGCTTTCTGAAAGTGACCTTTCGCTTCCTGCCAGTGCTTCTTGTCCATCTCTTTCGAGCCCGCCATAAACTCCTGTTTGGCGGCCTCTGGGATGTTCTGGGTAAGAGCCGGACCAGGTTCCACACCAGCCGTTTCCGTCAGCTTGACCTCTATGTTTTCGGTCACAAAGGGTCCCGCCGCGCTCCCTCCTGCGTCAAAGGACTCGCTTTCCTTTGTCTCGATGTTGGGACCGGTTATCCGCACTCGATAACGTCCGCCGGAGACGTTTTCGAAGCTGGCACTACCCTTTCCGTCGGTTGTCCTGACATCCGCCATGCCGCCCAACGGAGAAATCAACGCCACGCGCATTCCTGCCGCGGGCCCGTGGTTCTGCTGGTAAGTCACACGAACCACGATGGTGCTGTTGCCGGCGGCAGTGCCCACGCCCATCGACGTCCCGTGCTGCTGTGCGGCACCCGTCAAGGAGAGAAAAGCAAGCGCCAGGGTAATCAACCCAGGATGACCGGATCTCATGACTGTCCTCCCTCGATATAGAAGCACTTACCCCGTGCGGAAAGGCGCTCGAAGTTGAGCTCGGCGATGGTCGGGAAATGGCCAATTATAGACCGGTGCGAATCCGTGGCAGTCACCGTTTTTGCTCAAAATCGTGCATTAATGCTTGCTTTCGCGGCCGGTGGGGACATCCAGAGCGAGATTCGCTGTTCCAAACAGGCCGGTATTGTTATCGCGCACGCCGAGACGTAGAACATACTTTCCTGGAGTCAATCGGATGGGCACCGTAACAGGCAGATCTTGCTTGCGCACCCGTTCGTAAGCCGGTTCTGCGAACGACGCTTCTGCCGTTTGCACTTCCACTTTCACCAGCTTGCCTTCGCGAGTGAACGCTTGCACTTCAAGCTGCAAGGCGCAGTTGTACTTATTGCCGGCGTCGGCTTGGAATGAAACCGTGGAAGGATCCACGGCGAACTCAACGACCGTATCCGAATCCGGCCGAGGAGGTAGCGCGCGGGCCATGAAGATTACTTCCGTCGACGGCAGCGAATTCGCGGCCAGAGCCGCCGCCAGCGTGCGCTCCCCGTCGGCGTTTTTCCAACTCGAAGGGTTGACCGCGAAATATCCCCGGCGGTAACGCAACTCCGAGCCCGGCCTGTTGACCTGCAATTTGATTTCGCGAAACTTCCCGTCCCACTTCTTATTGGCGGGGTAGTAGCCGATCAGGTAATAGGAACTCGACTCCCGCAACGCCGTTTGAATCGCCTGGTTGAGATCGTTGTCACCGAAATACCGCCCGCCTGTGTCCCGGGCAATCGTTTCCAGAGCGTCATGCGTGGAGAATCGCTGAAAGGCTTCGCCGCTCAAGGCGCGGTTCGCGTCGATGCCTAAGTGGATCCTTCCATTCGCATCGCGGCCGCTGACGCTCGGATCCCCCAGGCTTTCGGGCGCCAGGCCACCCGCGTCAATGGTGTATGTCGCGACATGAGCGTCGTTCAGCAGGTTGATCGTTCGGCGGATCTTATCTCCATAGTTCCTTTCCGTCTCCATGGCGCTGGGCGAATCGCCCACGACGGAAAAAGGAAACCCGGTGGAAAACCACAGCAGCACCTTGCGTCCGCGCTGTCCGGAAAGGAAACGGGAAATTTCCTCCAAAGCCGAAAGGGTGGACGAAATGCGGGTATCGCGCGAGAAGTTCTGCGATTCGCGCTCGAACCGGTCCATCAGGTACGCAATATCTTCGAAAATGCTGGCGTTGCTTCCGCCGGCCGCGAGCGTCGCGGGAAGCCCCGGATCCGGGCCACTCGTGGTCGGGCCTCCCGTGGCCTGCGCCGGCAGATTGACGGTCGGCGGAGGAGGAGTAGCGGAGGGCGTTTCCATTTGGCCGCCGCTGCGCGCCATCGCGGGTGTTCTCGCCAGAAAGCGGTTCAGCGCGGCTCGCAGCAACAGCGGATCCTGGGTGAAATCCTGCAACACCGTAAGCTTGTCCGTGAGGGCAATGACGGCCAGCTTCGTACCCGGGTCGTACTGCCGAGCCAGAAACTTCAGCATTTGTTCCTTCACGTAGATCTGGCCTTGCGGAGGAGTATTGATTCCGTCGAGCAGCAGCACGGCCGCGATACCGTTCTCAGCATTCGCCTGCGTCACCACCGGACGATTGGTGGTCACATGCTCAGGAACAATCGGCGGCAGTGTGGGTTTCGCGCGTTCAGGAGCGCGTTCGAGGAAGGATGCGATCCGCTGACGAACTCCCGACTCGGTCAGAGTGAAATCGTCCGCTTTCAGCCCCTGCACAGGCCGGCCGTCCTTGTCGAGGACGACGGCATCCACGAGCACCATTCGAGTGGTGACGCGCACCACGAGTCCCGGCTCGTTCGTCGGCGGCGAAGACTGTTGCGCGACCAATAGTCCATTGGCGAAGACCAGCAACACTGTAATCCGCCGAACAAATCGCTTCATGGTGGCAGGTCCTTCAGGTCGCTCGCCCGGCTATCGCGGCAAAGGAGGCTTAGGTTTCAGTTTCTGGTACATCACCAACGCATGTTCGGCGTCGTTGGCGCGTCCGTCGCGGCGATATGCGGCGCTGAGCTGGTAATAAGCATAGTCGGTCGGGCGCAGGCGGATTGAAGTTTCCAGGTTCTGGATCGCATCTTTCACCTTCCCTCCTTCCAGCAACGCTTTCCCCAGCTCAAAATGAGCGTCGGAGTGGTCCGGCTGGCGTTTCACCACGTCTTGCAACAGCGGGATCGCCGAATCTGCCTCATGCATCTCCAGCCGCACGAATGCCAATTGGTATTCCGCGGGGATGTAACCCGGATTAACCGAGAGCTCCTGCTGAAATTGATCTGCCGACTCATCCAGCTTGCCCTGCTTGAGCGCGACCATTCCCGACCCATAGTGTGCCTCGGCGATGTGCGGATCGAGTTGCAGGGCTCGCGTGAACTCCGCCAGCGCCTGCGGATAATTTTGCTGTTGGGCGTGAGCCTGGCCCAACAACAGATGTACAGCCGGAACATTCTGGTCCTTTTCCAGCATTCGGGAGAAGATGCGCGCGCCATTTTTCGCGTCTCCGCTGCGGACCAGCGATACGCCTGCCGCGTAGAGCAGACCTGCGTTGTCCGGCAACTGGTCGAGCACCGGACGCAATGTCTGCGCGCTCTCAACAAATTTATCGGCCATGTAGTAGCAAAGGCCCAGCATCTCGCGAAGAGAGAGATCATTCGGCGTGCGTCGCAGCTGCCGATCCAGCGGCCCGGCGGCATCGGCGTACTTCTCCGCGCGGAAGGCGGCGACACCCCAGTTGCGATCGAGGCTGGCAATGGTGGGATCCCATTTCGCTGCTTGCGCGAATTCCTCGGCAGCCGGTGCGTATCGCGAAGCGCGCGCGTCGATAACACCCAGGTTGTGATACGCCTGTCCCAACAAGAGCGAGACTGATTTCGTATACGCGGCCTCTGCTTTGGCGTCGGGCACGGAATCACCGGGCCGCAGCATCATGGAGCGAAGGTCCTGCTGATTCCGCTCGACGTCTTCCTTCCCTGTTTCGCTCCCGGGAGAGCTGGCCGCATCGATGTGGTTCGCTGCGCGAATCTGTTGTGCCGTGGCCGATTCTGGGGCCGCTTCTTCATCCTTATTTAGTTTGCGCAGCGCTTCCGCGAGCCCGTCGTATGCACCCACCATGGCGGCATCCATGCGTCGTGCTGCCGGTGTCAGCTTGATGACGGAGCGATAGGCGTCGGCTGCCTTGGCCCATTGCTGCTCTGCCGCGTAACACCTGCCAAGGTAAAAAAAGGCGCGTGAATCCTGAGGCTGCAGCTTTACAGCTTCCTGGAGAGCGGTCTCCGCCTTGGTCAAATCCAACTGCTTCTCGCCGCGCGACGTTTCGGGCGCCTGCGCGCTCAAAAGAGAAGCTAGCCCAAAATAAGTATGAACATTCGGATATTGCGGATCCAGCGTTGTTGCGTGCTCGAATTCTTTTGCGGCCAGTTGCGGATAGTCTGTCGCCAGGAAGGCGCGCCCGATCAATACGTGCAATTGTGCGCTCTCTGGTAGTGAGTTCTTCATTTCGTCGAAGAGCACAATTGCCAGCGACGACTTTTTCAGTTGCAGATCCGCCAGCGCAAGGCTGTACGCTACGTCGAAATCGGTGCTCAGACCGAGGGCCGCGTGTAGTTCGTCGGCCGCAGCCTGATAGTCCCCGCGCAAAAACTCAATTTTGCCAAGCAGGACGTGCGCGCGGAAATGATCAGGATCCTTCTTGAGTATCGCCTTCGTATCCGTTTCCGCCGTTGTCATGTCGCCGGAGTAAAGCTCAGTGATGGCGAGGTCCAGGGCGGCATTCAGATCATCTGGGTCCACCTGCATCGCCAGCTTGAGCAACTGCTCCGCCTCGGGATAGTTCTGCCGTGCGGCGCGAAGATTGCCCAGATGGTCGAGCCCAATCGCAATCGACCGTTGATACTCCTTTGCCGCGCTGTTGTAGTCTCCGGCCAGCTGGTAGGTCTGAGCGGAAGCGAAATGCTGTTGCGCAGCATCGTCTTGAGCTGCGCTTCCGCGGGCTGGCGCACCTGCTGCCGTGGACGGCCGGCTCTTGGCGGACTGTTGAAACCCAAATGCCGGCGTGGTCGCTGCCAGCGCGGCGGCGAGGACAATTTGGGAAGTGATTCGAAGGAGTGTCATTGCGGAACAGGCTTCGGATTGGCCGTTTGCGGCATGATCTCGCGCTTTAATCTGTCATTCAGAGCCTGGTGCAGCTTCTGGTAGGCTTCCGTTTGTATTTTGGCTTCGGCGGTCATCCCGAGACGCGCATAGACCAGCGCCAGCTGATAGTGCGTTTGCGGAGCATCGGGCCGCAGTTTCAGCGCGGCTTCCAGGGCCGTGCGCGCTCCAGCAACATCTCCCTGATGCAGGCGGATCACGCCCAGCTCTTCCTGCGCGCTGGCGTGTTCCGGATTGTTCTGCACCACCTGTTCCAGGCTCGCGCGCGCCACGTCTAGGTTTCCCTGGTGTTCATCGAGCATCGCCAGATAATAGCGCGCGTCATTATTATTAGGATCGATTTCCAGGCTGCGGGTGAATTCCTGCCGTGATTCCTGTTGGTTTCCTTCGTCGTAGTCAATCATCCCTAACAGAAACAGCGCGTGCGGGTCGTTAGGCCGGTCAGCAACCATCTTGCGCGCCAGCGGGTCTACAATTTCCTGGAACCTCTGCGTCTCCTCCAATATCCGGCCATAGACGTACTGTGCATTCGGATTGTCCGGTTCGAGACTGTACAGGCGCTTGGCCGCCAACCGGGCGGGCTCTAGCTCTCCCATCTGCATGTATTGGACGGCCAGCTTTACCAGCACCGTTGGGTCGTCAGGCTTCACTGCGTCCGCGCGCTTCAGCAGTTCCACCGAGTCCTTCAAGCGCTGCTCTTCGCCGGCAACGCGGGCGGAATCGAAGAGGATGTCGAACGATTTCGGCTGCATGCGCAGTGCGTCGGCCAGCAACTTGCGCGCTTCTGTCTTCCTGCCCTCGGCTTCTCGTACCCGCGCCAGCACGTGCACATAAGCGGCGCCGGGACTCGTGGGACGGATTGCTTCCATCAATTTCGAGGCATCCTGGACATAGCCGTTGTGCAGAAGGACCGCAACGAAATCAAGCGCAGTTCCCTGCCTTGCGGGCGGCAGATGTAACACCTGCGAAATCAGGGGAGGAACCTTATCGGCCTGCGCCAGTTTGAAGTAATCATCGGCCAGCAGCGGAAGAACCTCGGGCGGGCGCGCTGCCGATGGAATGCGCTCTATGGCCGAAATCGACTCCTGATAATTGCCGGTCTGGTCAAACAGCGTGGCCAGCGCCAGGTTCGCCTCGCGATCGTGAGGCGCCGACTTTACGATCGCCGCGTAGGCGTCGACCGCTTCCTTGCTTTTTCCATCCGAGCGGTACAGAGCAGCCAGATTGCGTTGCGCCTCCAGGTGGGATGGGTCGATCTCAAGTACACGATGAAATAGCGCCTCAGCCTCTGTTTTGCGCTTCTGGCGCACGCGCAACTCGCCCATGAGCTCAAGAGCCCAGACTTCGTCCGGATGAGCGCTCAAGACGTCCCAAAGCTGCTGCTCGGCAGCGGGCAACTGATCATGGTGGATGAGTTCGGCGATTCTGGTCTTGGCGGGAATTTCAGCAGCGGCGATGGAAGCGATCAGAAAGACGACGATGACGAGCGAGGGTAGCCGCCAAACCCTGGTGTTCCCCTTTGCAGCGCGGCTGACCACCAACCCAGACTCCACTTCCATCGGTCCATCAAGGTGCAATGAGTAAACAGGTGGATTGGCTAAGGCCAACCCACCTGCCGGTTCTATCACATGCGCGAGCGTCCTAGAAAGTGAACTTCAAGGCGTACTGAATCTCGCGGTTACCGAGGTTGCTCAACAACGGCGTGTTTCCAAAGGTCGATCCGGTCTGCAACGTAGTCCCCTGGACCACTCCGTTGGAGATCTGGCCGCCCTGGCCTACCCACTTCAGGTTCGCGTTGCTGTCTGCCGCCGCGCCGCCGAAGCGGAACATCGGATGGTTGAACAGGTTGAAGAACTCCAACCGGAACTGGAGCTGCGCGCGCTCATGATGAGGCACTGTCCAGTTCTTGCTCAACGAGAAGTCCACGTCCTGGATGTTCGGGCCATGGCACTGTCCGATACCGGATTGAGGCGGCTGGCCAAGGACATAACCGTTCATGGTGAAGGCTGCAGGGTTAATCCACTTGAGCTTGTTTCCGCTGAAGCAGGGCTGGCTGGACACACGCAACGGTCGTACACCGAAGTTTTGCGTTGCGCCGTCACCGGTGATCCCCCATGGATCCCCGGGGGCGGTCTGGCTGCAGTTCGCCGCCGTGCCGACCAGGCAGGTGTTCAGCAGTCCGCCCGTGATGGTGAGAGCGTTGCCCGTAGCCAGACTCACGATCGGGCTGGTCTGCCATCCACCCGCAATGCCCTTTATGAAGCTATTCCGGCCAGCGAGCGTCGGGAGGTAATAGACCAAGCTCGACGAGAGCACGTGCGTCCGGTCGAAGTCAGATAATCCACGCGTGGCACGCGGATTGTAGAGGTCCGCAATTCCGTCGTTGTTATTGGGGTAATCCGTTTCGGTGTTAGCGATGTTCTTGGACCAGGTGTAGCTCGTCTGCCAGATGGAATTACGTGCCATCTTCAGAGTGAACATCGATTGCAGCGAGTGGTAAACGGAATCGCCGAGATGGGCCCATTGATAGATCGCGCCGGGAGCGCCGCCGTACTTTGCTCCGAAGGGGAACAGTGCGTTGGCATTGTCTCCGGCCGCGCGCCTTTCCCATGCCAGACGGTTCTGTGGCGGCAGTTGATCCACGTCAACGTAGGTCGAGAGGTGGATGCCGCGCAGACCAACGTAGCCGAGTTCAAACTTGGCATTACGAGTCGGCGCGAATTCAGTTGTCAGGTTCCATTGCCAGCTATTGGCAACATTCGTGTTGAGTTGCACGCTCTGGGTCGCTACTCCTCCAGGCGCGAAGTCGAACAGATTGACGTTGTTGGTGAATGGGCCGTCAAGCGGGCGCTCAGCTCCTGAACCGATGGTAAACGGCGGATTTGAGCCGACCGGACGCGTCGTAGTGCCGCTGATCGGATCGCGAGCGAAGAACTGCCCAACGCCGGCGCGCACCACAAACGTCTGCTTGCCAAACACGTCCCACGCGATTCCGAGACGCGGTGCAACCAGGTGGTAGTTCGTGGGAATGATGCTGCGGTTCTTGGAAAAGACACCGCCGGGGAAGCCCTGCGTCTGACACCCGTTAGGTGCGCCCGCCGCCAGGAGAACGCCGTTGCACGGAGAGGTGCCTAGCTTCGGGTCATAAGCAGTGGGACTAAAGACGGCCAGCTTGTTGTCCGCAAGGTACGCGAAAGGCATGAACGTCCAGCGGAAGCCATAGTCCACAGTGAGCGTCCTGGCTACCTTCCACGTGTCGCCAAAGTAGAACTCGGTATCGCGCCAGCGAGGATCGCTGATCGGATTAAACGAGTTCTCGTTCGCCCCCCAGAGCACGCCTTTCAGGATCGTGTCTGACCATTGATTGCCGCCGGTCGGACTGCTCCACGCATATCCGTTCCCTAAGAGACTCGCCGAAGAATTCCCCGGCACGAGGTAACCAGCTGCGCCCCAGAGGCCGCCGGCCTCCTGACCCTGTTCCTCGTCTTTCGCGTTGTGATCGTAGAGGATGCCGAGCTTGAAGCTGTGCTTGCCGTGGGTGATGGAGAAATCGTCCTTCCACGTAAACAGATCCTGGCGGTTGCTCCACGGGCCAAGAGTGCCGAGATAGGTAGAGCACCAGCAAATCTGTTCGGGCATCTGGCCGTTATGCGTCTTGCCGTTCTGAGGGAAAATCAGCGGCATGGCGGACACGATCTGCTGCTGCAATCCGGGCGTGTCGCCGGCCTGGGTGATGTTGATTCGGTTTGCCGACCAGGAGAACGCAAAATCGTTGACCTTGTTGCTGCCCAGGGTCGTGGTCAGCTTGGCCACCATCATCTTGCTGGGCTGCGACCACGAATCGCTCACCGCAGGGAAAGACTGCTCGCCCCACAGCCCGCCTTCTCCGTAACCGTGCAGCGGATTCACCCAGGATTCATTGGTGAAGTTGATCATCAACGTCGTGTTCTTGGTGACGTTCAAGTCGCCGCGAACGTTCTCTTCGCGCCAATCCAGCGGGATACCCACCTGCGAAACCCAATCGTGCGATGCGCAAAGGTTGGCCAGGTTAGGCGCCGGCAACTGGGAAAGGTACGCCGTGCCAGCAGGGCTGAGTCGGGCGGTAGGGATCGTGTTATTGGGAAACGGCTTCCCGGTCAGAGGATCGTTCGGAACCGGGGGCGCCCCGGATCCAGCCGGGCAGTTGGCGATATCGCTGAAGTTTCCCTTGATCTCGGCAGGAGTGGGAATCCACGACTGCCGCACCTGGCCACGGCGCTCCTTGTTCCACTCTTCCGACCAGAAGAAGAAGGCCTTGCCCTTCTTGATCGGGCCGCCGATTGTGTAGCCGTAATCGTTGCGTCGCAGATAGTTCTTCTTACCGCAAACCGCGTCACCGGGTAAGCAGTTCGCCTTTTGCTGCCCAAGAAAATAATTGGCGGCATTCAGCTTATCGTTGCGGCCGAAGTAGTACGCGCTGCCGTGGAAGTCGTTCCCGCCGGCCTTGGTGACAAGGTTGATCTGCGCTCCGCCAGCTCCGCCATACTCGGGACCGTAGCTGTTGCGAAGAATCTTGAATTCCTGGATCGCGTCGACCGAGGGATAAATCAGAATCGTGCGCTGCGAACCTTCGTCGTTGTTGTTCGCCCCATTCACGCGCCACTGGTTGGCGTTTGCCGGCGCGCCGCTGAAAGAAATATCGACGCCCGCCAGCAAGCCCTTGTTCTTGTTGTCGAAGCCTCCACCTACCGCGGTGCCGGGCATCAGCGTCGTCAACTCGATGAAGTTGCGGCCATTCAGCGGCAACTGGCTCACCTGATTGCTGAGCATGACGTTGCCCACTTCACCGTTCTCGGTGTTCACCGCCAGGCCTTCCGCCTCGACCTCCACCGTGTCCTGCGCCGCGCCTACCGGCAGCTGGAAGTTAGCCGTCGTCACCGTAGAGACGTGCACGGCCAGGTCTTTCTGCGTCACCGTCTTGAACCCCTCGTGCGAGGCGGTGATCGTGTAAGTCCCGACCGGGAGTTGCAGGATATTGAAGTCGCCCTGCGCATCCGTCGTGGTCTTGCGCACGGCCCCGGTGCTCGGGTCCGTCAGCGTCAGCTGGCAGCCGGGAATCACTGCTCCGCTCGAGTCGGTGATTGTTCCGTGAATGTCCCCGCTGTTTTTCTGGGCAAACGCATACGGCAGAATGGTCAGGGACAAAACGGCGAGAAGAGCGAACGACCGCAGAAACCTGGAAGCCATACCCCACCCCTCAACGGCGGGCTGTGAGTACCCGCCTTTTGTCTCACACTGTGAACTTCGGGGCCCGATCGGACTACAAAAACGTTTCTGTAGATGAGCCTTCTAATGCAAATCTACTAGGTTGTCAACAAGTATTCTTTCTGCTAGGAACAGGACACCTTCTTGTCAACAAAGGGATCGTCTTCACCATACAATGGCTGACTCCATGACATTAGCCGCCAGTTTCGGGCGTTCTCGTCGCCTTTTTGCCCTCTTTTTGTTGCTTTCGGCGGGCTCGCTGTCGGCCCAAAATACCCCTCCTACCCCTTCCCCCGCGCCGGTTCCGCAGTTCGTCGACGTCTCCCGGTCGGTCGGTCTAACGGCGTCGCATCTGGCGTCGAAGGAGCAGCACTACATTGTCGAATCCATGAGTGGGGGAGTGGGCTTCTTTGACTGTGACAACGACGGCCGCCTCGACATCGTCATGACCAATGGATCGAGCGTTGACCGTTACCGCACCGGGGGCGACCCCTTGGTTGCGCTCTATCACCAGGGCGCGGACGGCAAATTCACGAACATCACCGAGCAGGCGGGACTCAACGCAAAGGGCTGGGGGATGGGCGTCGCCGTCGCCGATTTCGACAACGATGGCAATTTGGACCTGTTCGTGACCGGGTACGGACACAGCGTTCTTTACCGGGGTCTGGGCAACTGCAAGTTTCAGGATGTCACTGAGAAGGCCGGGCTTAGCGGAATCACCGGCTTCGCGACCGGCGCAGCCTGGGGCGATTACGATCGCGATGGCAAGGTGGACTTGTTCGTCTCACGATACGTCCACGTCGACATGAACCATCTGCCGGCTTTTGGCAGCGACGAGAAGTTCTGCCGCTTCAAAGGTGTGTTGGTGCAATGCGGACCTTGGGGGATGGAAGGGGAAAGCGATTACCTCTTTCACAATCGAGGTGATGGTACGTTCGAGGACGTGTCCAAGAAAGCTGGAATGGACAATCCCGCGCACCGCTACGGTCTGGGCTCGATCTGGTTCGATTACGACAATGATAGCTGGCCTGATCTGTACGTGGCGAACGATGCCGGCCCCAACTTCCTTTACCACAACCGCCACGACGGCACCTTCGACGAGGTTGGCATGCTGTCTGGCACGGCCCTCAGCGAAGACGGCCAGGAACTCGGCTCCATGGGAGTCGATGTCGCCGACTACGATCACGACGGCCGGCTCGATATTTACGTCACCAACTACACCGACCAGGTCGACAACCTTTACCGCAGCCTCGGCCAGGGCTCCTTTCAGGATATGACTTGGCCGGCGAAGCTAGGTCAGCCGAGTTACCAGTACGTCAAATGGGGAACTGGTTTCGTCGATTTCGATAATGACGGATGGGTGGACGTATTCGTTGCCAATGGACACGTGTATCCGCAGGTGGACGCCATTCCCGGCAGCCCGGGCTACAAAGAACCCATGCAGCTGTTCCGTAATAATCGCAACGGAACGTTTGAGGATATTTCCAAAGCTTCGGGCGTCTTCGAGATGCCGCCGGAATCGCGCCGCGGCGCTGCTTTTGGCGATGTTTATAACGACGGCAGCATGGACATCCTGTTGCTAAACATAGGTCAGCCGCCGTCGTTGTTGATCAACAAAACCCGCAACACAAACCGTCGTGTTGAGTTCCAGTTGATTGGAACCAAAAGCAACCGTGCCGCCATCGGAGCGCGCGTGACCGTCACCTCCACCAGCTTTACTCAGTTCAACGAGGTGCGTGGCGGGAGCAGCTATTTATCGCAAAACGATTTGCGCCTCCACTTCGGCCTTGGTGCGGACGCGACCATGAGCAAAGTTGTCGTGTCCTGGCCGAGCGGACAAGTCGACACGCTGACCGATGTGCCATCCAACTTCATTTACACGGTTACGGAAGGCAAAGGAATCACCGGCCGTGTTGCCATGGTCGACGCATCTGCCGGGGCTAAGAGCAAGCCCGACCCAGTTGTCCCGCCGAAATGATGGCCACCACCGACCGGAGCTAAGTCCCAAGCGCGCGCCTGCCTGGCGAATCCTTGAGCGAATTTCACTGAACGAGGCCGCCTACTGGCGCATCGCGCCTGTGGCCATTACAGTGACAACGCGCACGCGAATCGATTTCGCCGCAGGTGAATGGATGAAGAAAACCGTTCGCGCCTTCTGTCTGTATCTGGTCCTGATACCCGTTGCGTCGTCCGCGCAGTGGGTTTCAGTCGGCAATGTCACCGGTGTCCAATCGAATCCGAGCAGCGTTGAGATATCGGCCGCGGAAGTCAAGGTAAGGATCGACGCGCTCTCGCCGAGAGTGATCCGCGTCCGGTACACGAATGGCACGAGCGCGGTGCATCGCGAATCTTTCGCCGTCGTCGGCGCGCAAAGCTTTCACGCTCCAACCATTCAGGTCCAGCCGAATTCCGACGCGGTTGAGTTTTCCACGGGCGTGCTTCGCGTTCGGGTCACGAAGTCGCCTCTTCGGATTGCATTTCTCACCCCGTCGGGCGACACCATCACAGCCGACGCTGCGCCGGCAGCCTTCCAGGGCTCCGCATTCCGCGTTTGGAAACAGATGCCGATCGACGAGCATTACTTCGGCCTCGGCGACAAAGCGGGTCCCATCGACCACCGCGACCAGGCATTTACGATGTGGAACACCGACGCTTATGGCTGGCGAAGTGGGACCGACCCTCTCTACAAGAGCATCCCGTTCTTTCTCGCGCTGCGGGCCGGCGCCGCTTACGGAATTTTCCTCGACAACACGTATCGCAGCAGCTTCGACTTCGGCAAAGCTTCCCGTGACCGTTATTCCTTTGGCTCGGACGGAGGCGATCTCGACTACTACTTCTTCTACGGGCCCGACCCCAAGCAGGTGATCGCGGACTACACCGCGCTCGTGGGACGCACGCCCTTGCCGCCACTCTGGTCCCTCGGCTATCAACAATCTCGCTACAGCTATGAAACCGAAGCGCGGGTGCGTGAGATCGCCTCGGAGTTTCGCTCGCGCCACATCCCCGCCGACGTCATCTATCTCGACATCGACTATGAGAGCGAGCGCCGGCCGTTCACCATCGATCGCACCCGCTTCCCCAACTTCGAAGGGATGGTGCGCGAACTTGGTGCAGCCGGATTCAAGCTCATTCCCATCGTTGATCTACATCTCAAGCAGGAACCCGGCTACAAACCCTACGACGAAGGTCTCGCGGGCGATCACTTCGTGAAGAATGCGGATGGCTCGCTTTACGTCGGACCCGTCTGGCCCGGTCCCAGCGTCTTTCCTGACTTCACGCGAGCATCGTCCCGTGCGTGGTGGGGCAGCCTGTTCCAGGAATTTTCCGCAATGGGCGTTCGGGGCATCTGGAACGACATGAATGAGCCCTCGGTGTTTGTATCTCCGGATAAGACGATGCCACTCACCGTAGTGCACCGCGTGCAGGAGAATGGAGAAAGCCGCACTACGGACCATCGCGAGATTCACAACGTCTTCGGCATGGAGAACGCGCGCGGCACTTATGAAGGGCTGCTGCGATCCAAGCCCGATTTGCGTCCGTTCGTGCTCACGCGCGCGGCATACCCTGGCTCCTGGCGCTATGCGGCCACGTGGACCGGCGATAACTCCGCCACGTGGGAGCATTACCGGCTCAGCATCCCGACGCTCTTGAGCCTGGGCGTGTCGGGCTATACGTTCTCCGGCGTGGATGTGGGTGGATACGCCGGCAGCCCAACGGCAGAATTACTCACGCGCTGGATAGAACTGGGCGTGTTCCTTCCCTTCTACCGCAACCACACCGAAAAGGGGTCACGCGACCAGGAGCCCTGGGTGCACGGTCCGGAGCACGAAGCAATCCGTCGCCGCTACATCGAGCTGCGCTATCGGCTCTTGCCCTACATCTACACCGGCATGGAAGAGGCGTCGCGCGATGGCCTGCCGTTGATGCGTCCTCTGTTCCTGGAGTATCCGTCGTCCAAGGATCTGGTGACGAACGACCGCGAGTTTCTTTTTGGTCGAGACCTGCTGATCGCTCCCAAGGTGCAGGAGACCATGGACGCTTACACAGTGAATCTCCCCGAAGGAAGCTGGTACGACTTCTGGACTGGGGTCGCTGTTCCTAAGGCACCGGCTGTGCATGTCGATCCTGCGCTCGACTCGCTTCCCATTTACGTGCGAGCGGGAGCCATCATCCCGATGCAACCTGTCGTGCAGAACACGACGGAGGTGCCGCACGGCCCGCTGCAGTTGCTGGTCTATCCCGGGCCGGATTGCCGCGGCTCGCTCTATCTCGACGACGGCGAAACGTTCGCTTATCAGCACAATCAGTTTTATCGCGCGGAGTTTACGTGCCAATCCTCTGGTCAAGAGGTGCGCGTTAGGGCGCAAGTGTTAAGCAGCGCTTTCCGGCCTTGGTGGACAGAGATCAATCTCATCGTTGCCGGTTTTGACTCGGCGCCGGCAGGCGTTACCGCAGGCGGCAAAATAATTACCGGGTGGACCTACGACCAGGCGCGGCATGCGGTCTCGATCACGGTTCCCGCCGCAGCGATCACGCAGGAACTCGTCATCCGCTGAGACGTCCGTTCAGGCCCCAGCTCCGGCAAGCTTCACTCTCAGAATGAGATTCTCGCGCTCAACTGGATCTCGCGCCCGGGTGTCATCGCCATCGTGATGGTCCCGAACTGCGGTTCGTTGACGAAGCGGTTCGGGGTACCGAGGTTGGTGTGATTCAGCGCATTGAATGCCTCCGCGCGGAATTGCAGATTCGCCTTTTCCGTCAAATTGAAAGTCCGCGCCAAGGCAAGGTCCATGGTCTGCAAGCGAGGTCCGTAGACGGAGTTGCGGCCAACATTGCCGAAGGTAAACGCCGCCGGCGTTGCGAAGGCGGCGGGGTTGAACCATGCGGCGGCGGTGTGGGTGCCGGGTCCGAAAATCGGCTGCCCGGTGGAATTGGCGCGAACGGGATTCTCGCCCAGCACGGTTCCGGAGTTGGCGGTGTCGCCGAACACGGAAATCGTGAACGGCATTCCGGCTTGGTATTGGTAAACGCTGGAGAGGTGCCAATTCTGGGTGGCGGCTCGCGTCCACGAGGCAGCGTTGAAGGCGGGGATGTCGTACACGACGCTGGCAGCGAGCCGATGCCGGATGTCGCAGCCCGGGCCTTTTTCAGCGGCGAGATTGCTGTTGTTCTGCGGGATCGACGATTCGTCCATCGGCGAACGGAAGTCCGGCGCATTGGCAAGGTTCTTCGCAAACGTGTAGTTGGCGAGGAAGGTCAAGCCGTGCGCATAGCGACGACGAACGTTGACGTAAGCCGCGTCATACCAGCTCTGCGCGGAATTTTCGAGCAGATTGATGGTGCTGACGGGAAACGTCTGGCTCTGGATGATCGCCGACGTGCTCCCGACAGGTAGAGTCGTGCCGGAAACGAACGTGAGCGTTTTGAACGGACGGCGTGGTCCAAGCGGTCCGGGTCCGGGAGGGGCGTTATTGATCAGGTGCGAGCGCTGCAGGTGGAAACCGCGAGCGCCGAGATAGCCAACTTCGATCGACGTGGCGCTGCCAACGCTCTTTTGCGCCGAGGCGTTCCATTGCTGCACGTACTGCGCGGGTGCGTGCGCATCGAATGCAGTAAAGCTGACGGTCGTGGCCGGAAGAGCGCCGTTGCCAAGCACAGGCGTGCCGAAGTTGAGCCCGCTGCCGAAGAGGGCAGCGGGAGGCGTGAAGTTGTCTGCCTGCTGAGTTTCAGGGAAAACGTACGGCACGTTATGGCGCTGGTTGCACCACGTGTTCTGATCGACGGGCGTAAAGAAGATGCCGTATGCCGTGTGCAGGACGATGCCGAAGCGGGGCAGACTCTTGGCGATTCCGAGGCGCGGGGCGAAGTTGTGCGTGTTGGCATACATCAGGCCACGTGGATAGCCGTTCTCGCCGCCGACGAACACAGAGGGCACACCGTTGTTGAAAATCAGATTGGTGTTGGTGTTGCGCTTGTCATAGAGCGGGCTCGAATACTCGTAGCGAACGCCGTAGTTGATGGTGGTGGTGGCGTTGATCTGCCAGCTGTTTTCGACGAAGGCAGAAGTACCCCAGTTGCGAAGATTCATCTGGGGAATACCGGCCTGCCTTTGCTTGACGGTGGGAAGAGTGAGGAGCAGGCTGGCAAGCGCCGAGCCGCTTCCATCGTTGAATCCGAACTGGGTGGTATATCCGTTGGTGAACTGATAGTACCCACGGTTCTGGAAGAAGCCCCACATCGGCCAGGTGAACCAGTGATAGTCACCGCCGAACTTGATGCCGTGGCGACCGCGCTGCCAGGCGTAAGAGTCGCGTAATTCGTAGACGGTGTCCCAGGCATGCATGGGAGTAGCGCCAAAGGTGTCGCCGATGCCGGTGTAGCCCTGCACGGCAAACCACGGCGCACCCGAAGCGGCGGATCCCCCGAAGCCGACGCCCTGAATACCGAGCGCGGCAACATAATCATTCACGCCATTGTTCTGCGACGTGTGGTCCATGGACAGGCGCGACACCGCAATCGAGGCGGTGTTCACCTTGTTTGTGCCCATGAGCTTGTTCCACGAAATGACCGCCTGTTGCGAACGATTATCGAAGGGCGAGCCGAAACCGGGGAGATTCTCGGTTGTCGAGGTATTCCCGTTGCTGGGCGAGAACCCGTTTTCCTGGCCCATGGTGTAGCGGCCAAAAAGCGTGTCGCCGTTGGTGAAGTTGTGGTCGACCCGGACCGTGCCCTGGTTGTTGAACTGCGTTTGGTTACGAACGTCTAGGTAGTTGTTCGCATCGGCGCCCATGCCGTCCATCATCATGTTCGGCGCCGGCAGCACGCTGAGCAGGAACGCCTGGAGCTTCTGATTGATGCGGGCGCTGGGGATCTGATTTTTAGCGAACTGCGCGCGCGTGTAGGGATAGTTGCTCGGGCCGACCGGCAGCGCCGGGTTGTAATTCGGATTTGCGGCGGCAGTGGTGGGATCGTAGATCTTGAGCCCACTGTTGCTGAAGTCGCCCAGGATTTCGGCGCGCGTCGGTACGGTGAGGACCTGGGCGTCCGCCTGCACCATGCGCAGGCCTTCAAAGTTCATGAAGAAGAACGTTTTCCCTGCGTGCGGGATAGGGCCGCCAAATGAGGCGCCGAAGTTGTTCTGGACCAGGTGATTGTTGTCCATCGAAGCGAACGTGCTGGCATCCATCGCGCCGTTGCGCAGGAATTCGTAAGCGGTGCCGTGATAGTGACTCGTTCCGGAGTTGGTGACGATATTGACCTGTCCGCCACCGGCGCCGCCCATGTCGGCGGTGTAGCTGCTGGTTTCAACCTCGAATTCCTTCACTGCATCTGGCGAGGGGCTGAGGTTCTGCGTGTTGAAGGTCGGATCGGTGTTGGTCGCGCCATCGAGCAGGAAGAAGTTCGCGTTCGGGCGTGCGCCTCCGATGACGACGGCCGAACGCTGCCCGGGACGCCAATAGAGAGGGTTTGTCGAACCGGACTGAGCCCCAAAACCGATGTGCGCGCCGGGAGCGGTGAGAATGAGGTCGATGAGCATGCGGCCGTTGAGGGGCAATTCGTGAACCGACCGCTGCTCGATGACTTCGCCGACGCTGGCATCCGCGGTACGCAGGACCTCGCTACCGGCGTTTACGCTGATGTCCCGCTGGACCTGGCCAATCTTCAAAGTGAGAGCGAGCTTGAGCGTCTGTCCAACCTCAAGCTTGAACGACTGCGCCGTCGCCGCGAACCCGTTCGCTTCGACTTTGATCTGATAGTCGTCGGGCAGCAGCGCCGAGGCTTCAAAGAGTCCCTGCTCGTTTGTAACCAGATGACGAACCGCGCCGGTGCCGGCGGCTGTGAGCTCAACAGTGGCTCCGCGAACCGCGAGGTGTTGCTCGTCGCTCACAGATCCCGTAAGCACGGCGTAGTTGCTTTGGGCGAAGGAGGGCGCGAGCAGCGCCCACAGAAGACACACGTGCAGAAAGTTACGCATCAGCCCTCTCTCACAACTTGCGGTCAGCGCCATCGCGGCCAACGACGCCAAGCGCCATTGACCTCGAACTCCCCTCTAGAAGTCCGCACAAAATAGCGGCGAAGAAAAATGGAGGCAATAGTACAAATGCACTACTTCGCAGAACACAGTCTGGGCGTTTCCGAGGGCTGAAGGAGGCACAGACGCGATATGAACCGCGCATCGGCTCTCAGAAGCCGTTGAGAGGCGCGATTCCCTTGGTTTCCGTGCAGCGATAACCGCGGCCGGCGGCGAGATCCTTGTACTCCTCGGTCCGCCCATTCGGCCAGGCGATTACCAGGCGGTCGATCTTCGACGCAGGTCCGAGACCGAAGGTCAGCGGCAGTTCCGACTGCGAGAGGTAACTCGAGCCGCTCTTCACCATTCGCGACTGGCGATGGCTGCCGTGGAAAATCTGGACGATCGCACCGATGGCATCGCGATTCGACTCCGTCCCGACCAGGTAGAAACGGATGCTGCGGTTCGACGCAGTGACATCGTTCCGGTGGAGGTAGGCGGGACCGTTATTTGTGGTAATGAGGACATCGACGTCGCCGTCGCGATCGTAATCTCCGCAGGCCAATCCACGGCCGACCTTGGGAGCGGCGAATGCAGCGCCGGCCTGCGCCGCGACATCGCGAAAGTGCCCGGAGCCATCGTTGAGAAACAGTTGCGGAGGCTGCGCATAGCCTACGTTCCGAATTGTGCGCACGGTGTCGTCGATGTGGCCGTTCACTACGACGAGATCGAGCGCGCCGTCGAGGTTGAAATCGGCGAATGCGCATCCGAACCCGAGCGTGTTTCGCGAAGGCCCACCCACTCCCGTCTCGAGAGCCACATCCGCGTACTGTCCCATCGTTTGGCGGTACAGCCCGATCATCTCGTTGTCAAAGTTCGTGATCGCGATTTCAGACGCGCCCGAGTTGTCGATGTCCGCGATGTCGACACCCATCCCGGCGCGGGCCTTCCCGTCGTTACTGAAAGCCAGCCCAGCCTCGACGCCGACCTCGCGAAATGTGCCGTTATGCTGATTGCGATAGAGCTTGTTCGGTTGCGTATCGTTGGCGACCAGCAGGTCGGGCCAACCGTCGTGGTCGTAGTCGAACATCGCGACGCCGAGCGACTTCGACGTCGTGTCGAAAACGCCGCTGCTCGCCGTGACATCTTCGAAGGTGCCGTCGCCCCGGTTATGGAAGAGCCAGCATGTCTCGCCGTGGTAAGCCTCGGGGGTGCAGTAGGATTTGTGTTTTCCATCGAGACTGCAGAAGACGTCGCGGTCCGGCGACCACTTGACGTAGTTGCATACGAACAAGTCGAGGCGGCCGTCGCGGTCGAAATCGAACCACAGCGCCGAGGTGCTGAACGCGCTGTGGTTGTCCAGTCCGCTTTTGCGGGTCACGTCGACGAACGTGCCCCGGCCGGTATTGCGAAACAGGCGATTCTGACCGACGCAGGTAATCAGCAGATCGGGAAAGCCGTCGTTGTTGTAATCGCCTACGGCAACTCCCATGCCATACATCTCCACGTCGAGCCCGGCCCGCCGGGTCACGTCAGTGAAAGTGCCGTTACGATTGTTGCGGTAGAGCTTGAGATTGGAGTGCTGGCGCGTGTGGCCCGGCCAATCCATGCCGTTGACCAGCAAGATGTCCTGCCAGCCGTCGCCGTCGTAGTCGAGGAATGCGCAGCCAGCGCCCAGCGTCTCCGGCAGGAACTTCCCACCGAAGGCGCCGCTGTTGTGGCGGAACTGGATGCCGGCGCGCGCGCTTACGTCTTCCAGGCGAAACCCGGGTGCCGCTTCGGCTGACAGCGGCAGCGCGCTCGCCAGGCTTAAGCCGCCCACTCCCCACAAAAACTCGCGCCGGTTCACGGTACGCTCACCAAGCCGTTACGAATCGCGTACACCACGAGGTCGGCCGTTTTGTGAATGCCGAGCGTGGACATGATGTTCGCCCGGTGAACGGAAACGGTGTTCGCGCTCAAGCCAAGCTCCGCGGCGATCTGCTTGTTGGACTTGCCGGCCACGATCAGTTGCAAAATCTCCAACTCCCGCTGCGTCAGCCCGCAACTCTTCTCGCCGCGCAGGCTTGTCGGCAGCTCGATCTGCGGATCGATCACCGTTTCGCCCCTAGCGACGCAGCGAATGGCAGAGACCAGATCGAGGTCGAGTGCGCTCTTCAACACGTAGCCCCGCGCGCCCGCGTCGAGTGCCTGGCGCACCCAGGTATCCTCCGAATGCATGCTGAGCATGAGGACTCCCGTGCGCGGCTCGATCGCGAGAATCTCCCGTGTGGCTTGCAGGCCGTTGACCTCGGGCAGGGCGCAGTCCATCACCACGATCGCCGGCCGGAGTTCGCGGAAACGCTCGATCGCCTCCGCTCCATTGCCGGCTTCTCCCACCACCGCGATGTCGGGCTCGTCTTCCAGCAGCCGCCGGAAGCCGCGGCGCACCAGCGCGTGATCCTCCACGAGAAGGACCGAGATCTTATCCTTCATCGGCTTCCGCCGCCTCCCGCGGCACAGTCAGACGGACCAAAGTACCAGCACCGCGCTCGGGACGAAGGATCTCAAATTTCCCGCCGAGCAGCTCGGCTCGCTCGCGCATGGCGACAATTCCAAGCCCTTGGCGCTTCCCGTTCTGCGCCGTGCCTTTACCGGCATCTTCCACCTCGAGCTCGATCTCGTCAGGAGAATAACGCAGCCGAACCCAAGCACGTTCCGCGCCGGAATGCCGCGTAACGTTGTTCAGTGCTTCTTGCAACACGCGATACACGTTGATGCCGGCGGCCGGCTTGATCGGGAACGGAATGCCTGACTTCTCAAACGAGACGATGAGTCCCGTCTGCCGTTCCACCGTCGGTATGTACCAGTCGAGAGTGCTCTCCAGGCCCGCCTCTTCCAGCGTAACCGGATGCAGCGCCTGGGAAAGGCTGCGCACGCTCTGCAGTCCCGATTGTGCGACCTTGGCCACTTCTCGGATTTCCGCGCGTGCCGATGAGCCCTCCGGCATCTCCTTGCCGGCGCGCGTGAGCATCACCCCGATCGCGGTTAAGATCTGGCCGAACTCATCGTGCAGTTCGCGCGAGATGTGACGCAGGGTCGACTCCTGCGCCGAGATCAGTCGTTGTGCCAGTTCACTGCGCTGCGTCGAGAGATCTTCGATTTGCGCGAACAAACTACGATTCGCCACGATCAGGTACGCGCCGGTGAGCAAGATTGTGACAAACGCGGCTGCCAGGAAGATGTAAACCTGCCGCTGCACGCCCGCGTAGATCTGCTCGACGCGAGCGGCGGTCTGTTGCTCGGCCTCGTTGTTCTGTACCAGCAGGCGCGACACCGCCGTGCTGAGCGCTGCCTGCCGCGCCTGTAGCGAGACTCGGATTTGGTCGCGCGCCTCGTTACTCTTGCCGCTCTTTGCCAGTTCGAACATGCGATCGACGGCATCCCAGAATTGTCCCAGCGAAGTAGCCAGGTACGCGCGTTGTTCCGGGGTGCGGCTCGCCGTCGCAAGCTGGTCTTCTCGCCGCAAGGCATCCTCGAGATCATCGTGAATACGCTGGAACTGCGAGGACCAGGCCGTCAGCGGATACGGCTCGTCCGCGTCCAGCATGTCGCGCATCGCGAGCGCTGCGGAATTCAAGTCGTTCTGGATGCGGAGCAATTGCAGCGTGTCGCGGCGATTGCGGTCGGCGAGATCCCGCTGCAGCACGCGCAAGCCGCCGATCTGCTGCCTGACATACCAGGAGCAGACCACGACTGCCGCAAGCGTAATGATCAGGCCAAGCAGCAGTCCCGGAGTAGGCGACCGTCCTGTCGCAGGCGCTTTCCTCACGTGCGGAGCATACAACGGGGAATGGGATGTCCCAACTCCCGTGAGGGTGGATCGGGTGTCTGTGCTGTACGTATGCAGTCAAGGGTCGAGCAAGGTCCCTTCGAGGATTGGCTGTCTAAAGATTCATTCAACACAAGACACGGGGCCGAGGCAGCGATAGAATCATCGACTTTTAGCGACCATCATGTCCAACGTTGCCACAGCCGCTGCTGTTGCGCCGCTCCCTTCGTTCGAGGAGCGGCGTCGAACTTCTGATCGCATTTTTCGCGGCGCAGTATGGTTCAACGTGGCGCTGACTGCCTTCTGGTTGTTCTCTGTCTTCACGCATCGTGGTACCGCGATTTTTCCACACTACAACGTCGACCGCGCCGGGGTGGGCCGCGTCGTATCGGGCATCCTGTTCTTTAACGTGTTGTGGGGATTCATCTGGTATGGCGTGAAAGCCCTGCTGCTCAAGTACTTTGTGGGATTTTCGAAAGAGGATCGGCGGCAGGCGTTTTCCTCACGTATGCGAGCGGCGTACGACGTCAGCGATCTGGTGGCACGATACTCGGAGCGGAAGATCCGTATCGCGGACATGATCGGACGCCGCGGCCGGTTCCTCACGCTCGGCCTGTCGTTTTTCTTTTACTTCTACGCGCGCGAGGCGGTCGACCACTCACCCGCCTTCGCGACGGCGTTCCTGGCAGACAATCTCTTCGACGCGGTAGCTTCGGGCTGGATCTTCCTTTCGCTGTTCTACAACAATGGATGGCTGGGCGCTGTCTTCTATGGTCCGCAATCACGCGTGATGGACGGAGTTCTGGCGCGCGCGAACTGCCTGCTCATCACCACGCTCTGGGCTGCATTCAAGTTTGTCCTCGTACCGGTGGGTGCGCGGTTGACCGCGATCTTCCCGCCGACGACCTATGCCGCGCTCTTCGCCTTGATCTGGGGATCCTACATGGCGGCCGACGGCCTCTCCGAGGTGGGCGGCTCGCTCTTCGGCAAACAGCGACTCAAGGTCCCCGGCATCGGCGACGTGAACCGCAAATCGGTCGGAGGCACGGTTTCGGGGTTTGTGGGCGCGCTCGTGCTTTGCCTGTGGGTCGTGTTGTCGCAGCATTTGCCCGCGCCGTGGATCGGGCTGGCAGTGGTGATCGCAATCTCGAACACGCTGCTGGAATTGTTCTCGCCAAGAGGGACGGATGATGTCGTCATGGCCATTGCCAACGCGTTGATCTGCTGGGGATTCGGTGCGCTGATGTACTGACAGAGTACAGTGCGCAAGTCGCGTAGGCTTCGAGCGGGGAGAGTCATGTTTACGACCAGACTTCTGCTGTTACCGCTAGTTTGTCTTGTGTTGACGACCCCGGCGCGCGCGCAGTTCGCGCGCACACAACACAAAGAGATCGTCGACGCGGCCGGCAAGCCGCTGAGGATTCGCGCAACCAACCTGGGCAACTGGATGGTGCCGGAAGGCTACATGTGGCTGTTCCAGGGCGGACCGCAATCTCCGGGCGAGATCCGCGCGCTGGTGTTCGAGCTACTCGGACCGGAAGGCTCAACCGCATTCTGGCAAAAGTATCGTGAAAGCTATGTCACGCGGGATGACATTGCCCTGCTGCATCGGGCCGGCTTCAATACCATCCGGGTTCCCATGCATTACGGCCTGTTCGAGAGCGAGGACGCGGAAGGCTTCAGGCTGCTGGATCGGCTGATTGGCTGGTGCCGTTCCGAGAATCTCTACGTGGTTCTGGATCTGCATGCGGCGCCGGGTGGACAGACGGGCACGAACATCGATGACAGCGCCGGATACCCGTGGCTATTCCAGAGTCCGCAGGAGCAGGAGCACCTGATCGCCGTCTGGCGGCGCTTGGCGGAGCACTATCGCAACGAGCCGGCTGTCCTTGGTTACGACCTGATGAATGAGCCGATCCCGCCGTTTGCGAAGCTCAAGCCTCTCAATCCCTCGCTCGAACCGCTTTACAAGAGAGTCTCGGACGCAATACGCAAGGTGGATGCGCACCACATCCTCTTTCTCGGTGGTGTGCAGTGGGATTCGAACTTTGCAGTCTTCGGCAAGCCGTTCGATGCGAACGTCGCGTACACGTTCCACAAGTACTGGACTGCGCCCGATGAAGCCGTTGTGCGGCAGTACATCGACTTTCGTGAACGATACGACGTGCCGATCTGGATGGGTGAGTCCGGCGAGAATACCGACGAGTGGATTGCGGAATTCGTGGCCACGCTGGAAAAGAACAACATCGGTTGGGCATTCTGGCCCTATAAGAAAATGGCGGGGAAATCATCGTCGGTCGTCAGCATCATTCCGCCCGCCGACTGGGGAAAGATCGTGGAGTTCGCCAAACTTCCGCGAGGTACTGGGCATGCGGAAGAACGGCTGAAAGCCCGGCCCGAGCAGGAGACGATCGACCGCGCCTTTGCCGAGTTGCTGGAAAATGTCCGGCTGCAAAAGTGTCGCCTGAACGAAGGATATCTTAGAGCGCTGGGCATGAAGTCTGACGTTGCTTCGTTGACTGCGGGGGGCCCAACGAACTGAAATAAGCGGCCATATATCAGCATTGTCTAGACCGCGGATTACGTCGGATCGGTCAAATCCCTTGCGCGGCATCAGTGGTGAGAAAGGCGCAAAGGTTGCGGCGTCGTGAGGCGTCTGGCAGCTCTGCCATCCAAATCTGCCTCTTAATTTTCCCCAAATGTGAGCAGTTCTGCACAGCGAGCCCACTCTTGCCGCCCTAAAGTTGGGAATACACGGCGGGGAAGGTGTGGATCATGGCAACGCATAGCGCCGCAACATTTGGTTCCAGCGCCTTCAATAAGCACGCTTCGCAGACGACAGTCGGCGAGTACGCCAAGGGCGAGGCCATCTTTTTCCAGGGTGACGTAGCCGACGCGGTCTTCCGCGTCGAAGACGGCGTCGTGAAGCTGACGGTTAAATCCAAGGGCGGCAAAAAAGCGGTAATCGCCGTCTTTCGGTCCGGCGAATGTTTCGGCGTGGGCTGCCTGCGCGGCAAAGGCGTCCGTAGAACAACTGCGACGTCGATCGGCGCTTCCACGATCGCGAGGGTCGGAAAAGGGCTTATGCTCCGCCGTCTGCACGACGAGCCGGCCCTGGCGCGGCTCTTCATCGCGTACCTGCTGGGACGCGTCGGTCGCGCGGAAGACGATCAGGCGGACCAGCTGCTGAACTCGAGCGAGCACCGCCTCGCCCGGCTGCTACTGCTGCTTTCCGATTTCGCCAGTGGCAGCAGTCGCGTCGTCTCGCTGGCCGCATTCGATCAGGGCACCCTGGCACAGATGGTGGGCACCACCCGATCGCGCGTGAGTCACTTCATGAACCAGTTCCGGCAGCGTGGGTTTATCGATTACAACGGCAACCTCAAAGTGCACAAGGCGCTGCTCTCATTCTTCGAGGGCTCACCGGCGGTTTGAAGGCGTCTTCATCGCCGATGCCGATTCCAGCCGGTCTGCCGGACTCTTGAGGATGGGGAGTGGTAGCGCCGAGGAAGTGCGGCGGTCCAGCCGAAGGATACATCGCATCGCCCGCCAGGGCTCCTGCACAAACAACTCGAATACCAGTGTCCGGAACCTATGATTCATAATTCGGGCTTGCTTCTCCGGAGCAAGCTTACTCCGAGTCGCTACCGCGGCGGGATCGCGCCACCGGCGTAGGGAGCGGATTCCTCGGAGTCCAGCCGCGCCCAGGATTGATCGTCGCGGATTCTATCCAGGCTTCGTTGCTGCGACCTGCATTTCGTCTCGACGTTCATTTCCAACATCTCCGCCAGGCAGTCACAGCAAAAAGCGATGAACCGAGCTCCGAACGTATCGCCGCGCAGCTCACCGTCGTAGGCCAGATCGCACCGCTCCACGCGCGATGACGAAGAATTCCTATTCGGCGAGAGCGGGCCCGCCGCTGGATACGCGACCACCGCGCTTTCGTAGCAAGCATCATTCTGATCAGCCAGCCGAATCTTCATTTCTCGCCCTCCCGATATTGCGGTGCTCATGACGTTCTTCTCTTCTTTTCGTCCGGCGGCATGGCAGGCGTATTGCCCTCCGCTGGTTGCGTTCTGTTTCCCGCGCGGCCCGGTCGTTTTGGCGAAGTCACGTCAATCGAGAAGTCGATGACGTATCGCACCGGGTTTTCGCAGAACAGGCAGGGTGTTTCCTGGATCTCCTGCAGGTTTTCGTGCAGCACGCTCATCGGAAAGGAGCGCAGGCACTCCGTGCAGGTCAGCACGATGAAGGGAATCCCGTTGGAATCCTTGCCGTTTCGCGGGATCCAGACGGGCGCCGATTGCTGTCGATGATCTCGCGCCTGGGCTGCCGAAGTCTTAATCAAGTGCTCGACCGAATGCAAAAGGTCTTCCGGCCGATAATGTCCCTTGGTTAAGAACGCGTCGGCGATGATTCCTCCGGGGATGTGATCGCCGGACTCGTACGCTCCGCTGCAGGCGATGACCACGATTTCGGGGAATCGGCGCCGCAACACCGAGAGGAACTCGAATCCTGACATTTCCGGCATATTGAGATCGCTGATGACGACCTCCACTGTGCGGTTCTTGATCTGCAGGAGCGCATCGAACCCGTCCCTCGCTGTACCTACGTCGTACCCGGCTGCTTTCAAGATCATGGCTAATGTTTCACGAACGCTCGGTTCGTCATCCACGACGAGCACACGGTGTTTGAGAGCTGATTCCACGGCAATCGCCTTTCGTGTTGAAGTCTGAGCCAGAGGCCGGGGCAAATACTCCTTGCCTGCATCATGCCTGCTGCGGGCCCCCGTATGCTGTTCAATAGTGAGCAGCTCATTTTCGAGCCCGGCCAGAGTGCCAAGACGATGCCATGCTCGTGTTTTTCCCGTCAGGTCAACATTGATCATGACCTCGCCGTCTTTCGGTCATGTCCGAACGGACACTCATGAAGGTGAGCAATTGTGCGCAGACCCGCTCCTCCTTCGCCCTCTACTCTGGGGTTGTAGGGGAGCCGCATGCGGAAGGTCTTAATGCCCTGGATTCTCGTCTCGCCGATCGTCGTTTGCGTGCTTGTGCCTAGTGACACCGGCATGATGATCGCCCGTTCGTCCGCGGTTCGGGCGTAACGCCGGGGATGACAGGGCTAGCAGGAGCGTACTCCGCCCTTCGGACGCTGCCGGCCCGCTTCCTGCTTCTCCGGCGCTGGGTGCGCGTGGTTCTAGTCACTGCCGTCGCCGTAGTCGCAATCCCCGCGGCCTGCGCTGGATGGCTTTTCACGGCCGCCATCCACTACGTCTATTTCGACCGCGACAACCTCCCGGACATTCAAACCGTCATCCGCTTCGACTGCCCGGCGATCGGTCATATTTACGACCGTAATGGCGTGCCCCTCGTCGAATTGTCGACCGAACACCGCATCGTCGTGCAGTACAGCGACATTCCTCCCATTGCCCGCGACGCCATTCTCGCCGCCGAAGACAAGAACTTCTTTTCTCACGGCGGCGTCGATTATTCCCGCATCCCTCGCATTGTTGAAAAGGTGCGGGTCGGCGCGGTCCTTACCCGCTTCACGCGCATCGGCCGCTCCGACAAGGCTGAAAGCCTTGTCATGCTTCGACAGGGCGGCTCCACCATCACCCAGCAGCTGGTCCGCGCCTACTTTTTGCGCAACCTAACCGACAACGAAAACGGCAACCAGCTTCGCGCCGGGATGCTGTCGTACATCGTCGGCGCCCGTAGCGCCAAGAAGCTCGCCCGCAAGCTGGAGGAAATTCGTCTTTCCGTCTGGATCGAGGACGAGTTCACGCATCGTTTCGGCTCCAAGCAACGCGCCAAGGAAGAGATATTCGCGCGTTACGCCAGCTTCCTCTACATGGGAAATGGCCAGTACGGTTTTGCCACCGCCGCCGCCTATTACTTCGGCCGCCCGCTTTCCAGCTTCACCGCCGACGACGCGGACAAGGCCGCGCTGCTGGCCGGCATCGCAAAGTCTCCGCTGTATTACGCGCCCGACTCCGCCGATGCGGGTCGGGTGCTGCATCGGCGCAACCAGATCCTGAACCTGATGGCCGCTCGCGGTTCCATCCCTCCGGGCTCGGCACAAGCCGCACAGCAAAAGCCCATCCATATCATCGCCAGCCATCAGGCCGCCGACGACGAAAACACCAGCGCCGCCCCCGCCATTACTGACTCCATTCTCGAAGAACTGAAGGCTCGCTACTCGAGTAAAGACGCCGAAGAGTTGCTGCAAGGGACCTTGCAGGTCAATTCCACGGCCGATGCGCGCCTGCAGGCAATTGCCAATACCGCGCTGGAACATGGACTCGCAGCCTACGAAAAGCGCCACAAGACGGCGGCCGGAATCGTGCAAGGCTCCGTCGTTGTCCTCAGCAACCGCGATGCGGGAGTTCTCGCCGAAGTCGGGGGGCGCCGCGTCTTCCGCAAGTTGCTCAATAACCACGGCGACTTCAATCGGGCTACGCATTCGGCGCGACAACCCGGTTCGGCCATGAAGCCCATCCTTTATCTAGCCGCTTTCCAGCAGGGCGCCTTCAACCTGGAATCCATCGTCCCCGATGAACCGATCAGCGTCCCCAGCGGCAATAGAAACGCTGAGAAATTCATCTCAAACTACGACGGCAAATTCGAGGGCATGATTCCCCTCCGCGTCGGTTTCGCGGAATCGCGCAATGCGGTTGCCATCTGGATGGCCCAACAGATTGGCATCGAGAGTGTCTTGCGTACCGCCCAGCAGATTGGGATCCATTCGACACTTCAGCCCTATATCACGACGGCCCTGGGCGCCTCGGAAGTAACGCTTCTGGAGTTGGCCAGCGCTTACCGGACCATCGCTTCCGGCACGTTTCATGAACCGCATCTGGTCCGCGAGGTTTCGAGCGCCGCAACGGTGGAAGAACCGGGGGCGGAATATCTGTCCCACCACGAATCGGTGAATCCGGATGCCCTTGCGTTATTGCAGGAAGGCATGCGCGGCGTCGTGCGGCTGCCGACCGGCACCGCGCACGCCCTCGACGCGAAGAATTTCCCAATTGCAGTCATGGGAAAGACGGGCACCACCAGCGACTTTCGCGACGCCCTGTTTGCCGGCTCAACCTATGGCGAAGGCGGTATCACTGTCGTGGTGCGGATTGGATTCGACGACAACCGGACTCTCGGTAAGGGCGAAACCGGGGCACGCGTTGCGCTGCCGGTGTTTCGGGAAATCATGCTCGCCTTCTATGGCGGCAAACTGGGCGGCGTAGTTCCCAGCTTTCCCTTGGATATGGAGGACAGGATCTCCCTATACTTACACCCGGCGCCTGTAGTTCCCGCTGCGGCAGCCCAAGCGCCGCTGAACTAGCGCTGCCGCCCTCACTGCAGAACCCGACTAAAGCACGGGGGGAATTTCTTGTCGCGTTTCTACATTGCGGGAAGGCCTCGCAGCAGGATGAGTCGGAGCTGCGGCTGCCACTGACCACCAATTCCCTCGTGCACAACACGGATCCACAAGCGACCTTCAGGAGAGAAGGGCCTCTTTACTCCTTCTTGGCTTGCCTATGTATGAAGGTTGCTTCGTCGAGCAGCCAGACGTCGGCATTGTCGGTCAAGATCGTGGCGTGCACGGAATCGCCCTCCTGAACATCAGGAAACATCCCAGCATCGTAGAGCTCATAGTCCCGCTCAATGGGCGCCTTTTCACCTTCGATGTAGGCGTTGTGCACCAGGATCTTCCTCGTCTCTGCTTTTACCGCCTTAACGATGCCGGTAAGGGCATACATCTTCAGCGTCTTTGATCCTGGTGGCAGCGATCCTGATGACATGACCAAACTCCGCATCCGGAGCGGGTGTCCGGAATCGCCGTGACAATACCATCCAGCGGTTAGTGCGTCTGTACTAAATCGACCAGTCCGCCACACGACGACTTACACGAACACTACGCGACAACTACTAGTACCGATGGAACCGGTGTGACTGGCTTGTTTGCAATGTGTACTGTTTTGCACAGTTTTACTCCCCTGAAAAGCGGACCATTAGCCCCCAGCGTGTATAGCAAGTCTATGTCCTGACTAGAAATGCTCGGAGGGCACGATGAAGCGAAGCAGGGATATTACAGTCGGCCTGAGCTTTCTTCTGGGACTTCTCATCCTCCTTGGCGCAGGAGCAGCGTCATACCGGGCGCTTCTCAGGTTTGGAGATAACTCGGCCCAGGTCATGCACACGCAAGCGATACTGGCGCAGCTTCGGGGAACAGCCGCCGATCTGGGCGAAGCCGAGTCCCAGGAGCGCGGCTACTTGCTGACCGCAGATCCGACTCGCCTGCCGCGACTGCGAGCAGCATCCGAAAGTCTGCAAGGGCGTATCCGTCAGATCACCGCACTCACGTCCGACAATCCATCCCAGCTGGCGCTTACTATTCAGATCGGCCAAGCGATCGACGCTCGTCTTGCGTTATTCCAGGAAAGCATCGCGTTACGTGACGCCAAGGGTCTGGAAGCGAGCGTTCAATGGGTCTGGAGAGGGCGCGGCCAGCATCTCTCGGATGAGATCACGAACGGAATCGAGCAACTTGCCGAGTCCGCGGAAGTGCGCCGGTTGGACCAACGGCATGAAGACGCGGCGCGCCAGGGCACAGTTGCCCAAGCGACCGTGCTGCTGGGCGGCTTCATCAGCATTGGCATGTTTGGAATCGCATTCGTTCTGCTCAAGCGCGAAAACTCTGCCAGAAGGATTTCGGAAGGCCTGGTTCAGAGCAAGAACGAGGAACTGGAACTTCGGAACCGCGAAGTTGAGCGTGCAAACAAGTTGAAGAGTGAATTCCTGTCCAGCATGAGCCATGAGCTCCGAACTCCGCTGAACGCCATCCTGGGGTTCTCTGAGCTGATGTTGGACGGAACCGGCGGCGTCTTGTCGGAGAAACAAGCGCGCTGGGTCGGGCACATCAGTAAGGCAGGCAAGCACCTGTTGCAGTTGATCAGCGACATTCTCGATCTCGCCAAGATCGAAGCCGGCCAGGTCGATCTGACGCTGGAAGCATTCGCCGTGGAGACGGCCCTGCCTGAGGTGATGTCGAACGTCCGGCCGCTGGCCATGGCGAAGCAAATCCGCCTGGAGGTGCACGGTGATACCGGCGTGTGCCTCATCGCAGATCGGTTGCGCTTCAAACAGGTGCTGTACAACCTGCTGAGCAATGCCATCAAGTTCACTCCACCAGGCGGCGGGGTGCGGGTTGGCGTGGAAGGCGGATTAGAACGGGCTGTAATCACCGTAGCCGATACGGGTGTTGGTATCCGCCCAGAAGACCTTGACACAATCTTCGAAGAATTTCGCCAAGTAGGCGAGACGACCGGTGGAGTGCGTGAAGGTACAGGGTTGGGACTGGCAATCGCCAGACGTCATATCGAACAACAAGGCGGCACCATCCGGGTCGAGAGTAGCGTCGGCGTCGGATCCCGCTTCATCTTCACGCTGCCTTGTGCGACGGCGGCAGTTCCCGAGGCCGTCCCACCGGTTAGCCTGGACAAGCCCGAGCCCGATTCGAACCAGCTGTTAGTTCTCATCGCGGATGACGAGCCGGAGACAGGCGAGCTTCTGGCCGGCTACTTAAATCCGTCGGGCTACGCAACCGCAACTGCGCACTCGGGAGCGGAGGCGGTAACCCGCGCGCGCGCGTTGCAGCCCGATTGCATCACGCTCGACATCCTCACCCTTCACGGTAATGGCTGGGAAACATTGTTTGAACTGCGGCAGCATCCGGAAACCCGCGACATCCCCGTCATCGTGGTATCAGTCGTCGATCAGAAGAAACTGGGGGCGACGCTTGGCGCCTCCGATTACCTGATGAAGCCGGTGACGCGCAGCGAGCTGTTGAACGCAGTGCAAACGCATGTTCGCCGGACTTCCGGCGTGTCCTGTCACTGCATCGCGGCCGACGATGACCCGGGCTCGCTGCGGCTTGTGGTGGAGGTGCTCTCGGAAGCCGGTTGCACGGTCGAGGCTGTCACGAACGGAATAGAGGTGCTGGAAGCGGCGAAAATCAGAAAGCCCGATTTGTTCATCCTCGATTTGATAATGCCGGAACTCGACGGCTTCGGGGTGCTCGCCTCCATCGAGCGGGACGCGCAGCTCCGCGACGTACCCGTGATCGTGCTGACTGCAAAAAGCCTGACCGACGAGGAAACCGAGCTGCTGAAGCGAGTTGCACGCGACACACTACACAAGGGACATGACTGGCAAAGCGCACTGCACTCCACACTGCGGCACATAACCCGCAAGAAGCGCGTGGTGGTAGCGGCATGATTCTGATTGCGGAAGACAATGCGGCGAACCATGAATTCCTGACGGAACTGCTAACCGCCTGGGGTTACGAAACCATCCACGCGGTGAATGGGCTCGAAGTGCTGTCGCACGTTGAGAGTTCCACGCCGGAACTGATCTTGCTGGACCTTCAGATGCCCGGGCTCGACGGTTACGGCGTGCTGCGGCGGTTGCGAGCCGACGAGCGATTCCAGCGTATCCCCGTCGTCGCCCTAACGGCGTTTGCCATGCGAGGAGACCGGGAAAAGGCGCTGGAGCGTGGGTTTGACGGCTATCTTACGAAACCGATCGATAGCGCATCGTTGCGCCAGTCGGTAATTCACTTTTGTGGGGAGCGAAAGGACCGTCCTGCGGGCACTGTCAGCGCAGGGTGAAAGCGACGATGTCATGAAAATGAAAGTCTTGGTGGCCGAAGACGACGACGCAAGTCTGCAACTGATGCAACTAGTACTGGAGTCGTTTGATGTGACGGTTCACTCGTTTCGATCGAGCAGCCAGGCGATGGCCGCGATCGACAGCGAAGCGTTCGACTGCCTTTGCCTGGATCTGGAAATGCCGGAGATTCATGGCTTTGAGTTGGCACGGCATGCGCGTGCTTCTGTGCACAACCGCACTGCACCGATCGTGATCATCACCGGGCGAGACGAAAAAGACACGATGAAAGATTCGTTCGCTGTCGGCGGGACCTTCTTTCTCCAGAAGCCCGTCGACCGTCACAAACTCAGAAACCTGCTTTCGATTGTCTGGGGAGCCATGATCGAAGCCAGGCGGCGGGTGGCGCAAGTCGAGGTTCGGATGAAAGTTTCCGGACGCACAACTCAGCATGTGTTTACCGCCGAGTGCGTCGCGCTTAGCCGCCACGACATGCAACTCGACGGCGCGCCTCTCCTCATCGTTGGGACGAAGATCAGTCTCAGCTTCTCCTTGCCGGGTCAGCACGCCGCGATCGATGCCTCCGGAATCGTGGAAAAGGTCGACGCCGGCAGAACTTGCGTAAGGTTTGTGCATCTGAATCCGGGCGCATTGGAGCGCGTCCGGGCTTTGGTCGATCAGGCGTCCAGCTGAGAGCAATGTAGCGCGACATGCAAAGGCACGCCTTTCCTTCGCGCATTAGATGGGTCGATCATTTGCTCCGAGACTCTTGCCGGGATCGGGATAGCGCGCCATAGCATTGGCCGAAAGAAGTTCTTTGATCTTGATCGCAAGCGGTGCGAAGTATGACCCGCCTTTCGGGATGAACGCATGCGCCGTTATGTTCGGGGGAATTTCCTGGCCCGAGAAATCCCCACTGACGGCAATGACGGGAAGGCGCGGAAAGCGCTCGCGAATGATCTCGAGTAGCTCGAAACCCGACAAGCGCGGCATTCTCAAATCCGTAATTACTAGATCTGGGCGAAACCGCGGCAGGATCTCTAATGCCTCCTGTCCATCTTTGGCAGTCAATACCTCATAGCCCTCTTCGCTCAGCATCGCGGACGTGACCTCCCGAATGTCGGGTTCGTCGTCTACAACAAGGAGACGAAATGGCGGCTTTGCGCCTGCCACCATATTCTTCTCGGACCTTGCAAGGCTTCCGCGGTCCTTGGAAGGGCTAGCCACGATGGCGCGACGATTCAGAGCTGCCACTTGGCACCGCCTGGCTTTGAACTCGGATCAGGAATGACATACGGGTCTGGTTCGCTTCTGGAGACGGGCCTGAATTCCGGAGATGATGCGCTCAACTCCAATCCTAGGTCTGGTCAACATTGAACACCCCTAAAGTTTGGACTCCGGCGGCCGACCGAGGTCTCGTTGCTTCGAAGTGCGCGATTGCACACGACAGAAGCACCGCAACCTTCGCGGTGCTTCTGTGCTACAGCTCGTTCCGCCGGGGAGGGGTTAGCGGCGGTTTCGCGGCTGTGCCTTGCTCCTCGTTTCGTCAAACGCCTGAGTGCCGTCGCCGGCGAATGTCGCTCCCGCCGGGACAACCCAGATGTCGACGCTTTGCGTGCCACCGTTTCCGGTGCGCACTTCGAGCCGGGTTGGACTGATTCCCTTGTCCGTCACCAGGTAGTCCTTCGTATTGATGGCACGCTGCCGCGCCAGACCCGCGCCGTTCTTCTCGTTCGCATCGGAATTTCCGACAATGACTGCCTGCGCACCCGAGTCCTGTTGTAGACGCAGGGCGCAGTCGTCGAGAATTGCCTTCGCTTCGTTGTCGACGCGTGCTGGACGACGCTTGTCGCGGCTGAACTCGATGCTTCCGCACTTGGACGCCATCGGTGGCGGTGGCGGGACTTCAATGTTGACGGTCGTTTGCGAAGTCGCGCTGAGGCCGCGGTCGTCGGTCGCAGTGCAACTGACTGTGATGGATCCCGCCGATGCTCCCGCGGTATCAAGCGTAGCGCGCGCGGTGTTGCCGCTGACGCGTCCGGACGTGCTGGTGAAGCTGTACGTCAGCGGACGGTTGTCAGGGCTTTGTCCCATGGCCGTGATGGTCGACGGTTCGCCCGACTTGACCGTAGCCGGATTCGAGTTGCACGAAACCGTAGGCGGATTCAGTCTTGCCGGCGGCGGTGGTGGCGGTTCCTTCACGGAGAATGCCGCATCACAGGACGCCACTCCTCTTTTGCTGCTATCGCTGAGATTTGCGCTCACGTGGTACGTGCCGGGCGCGAGCCCTGCCGTACTTACCTGCACGGAAGACTGGTTACCGGAATCCTTCACGCCATCGCCTGACCAGCGATACAGGATGTCGTGCCTGGGATTGAAGTTCGATCCGCTTGCAGTCGCCGTCAGCGGTTCGCCGGCGAACACTTCCATTGGCTGTACCGAGCACGATGCGGTCGCGGCGGCCGCGGGCGGACCAACCGTTCCCAACTGCCACACGATGCCCGCGCTCAAACGAACGCCGTTCAGCTTGGGCTGTAACACTCCATAACTGTGGTTAGCCCATTCGTAGTCAACCTGGGCTAATCGGAGACTGACATGGCGAAGTATGGGGACGTCGAGTCCACCGCCCGCGATCACGCCAATGCTCTTGTCCGTGCCGAACGGAGAGAGCAGCGACATCCGGTGCAGTCCGGCGAGCGCATGAAAGAAGATCGTCGCATGCTCCATCGGAAAACGCACGGTCGGACCGCCGGTGAGCGTGAAGATCTCCGGACAGCAGCAACCGAGATGATTGGCGGTATCAATGCCAAGGCCAATGTGGCGATTGAAGAAGTAGGTGCTGCTCACCGTGTAGCCCCTGGCGATGTTCTCCTGCGCGTTCGGCACGAGCGTGTCGTAGCCGGGATGCAGCCAGGAATAGCCGGTGAAGATGTCGACGCGCGACGGGGGCCGCTCCTGGCCCATGAGCGCCGATGCGAACACAACGACCGCCACCACTGCCAGCCAAAAACGCGAATTCAAGACTTTACGAAGAGACATTTTGATTTCCTCAATCAAAGTTCAGTGAGCTACATGTCAAGGCCCCGGCTTTAGACCGCGGCCTTTTCATGCTTACGGCTTGGTGACGATGTTGGTATCGAGCGTAACCGCGGCGATGCGAGTCAGCGCCCTGCCATTCAGAACGGCGCCGGTTAGCAGTGAGATCGACTGATCGGCGAGGATCGTGCCTTGCACCACCGACGTCGTGCCCAGCGTTGCCGATGTGCCTACGCTCCAGAAGATGTTGCTCGCAGAGGCGCCACCCGCAAGAATCACCTTGCGCCCGTTCCCGACCGTGAAAGTCGAAGACGGCATCTGGAAGATCCAAACTGCGCCCGGATTGCCGCCCGCATCGAGCGTCAGATCCGCGTTGGTGATTGCGAACGACGAGATTCCCGACCTGTAAAGTCCAGGAGCTAGCGTCAGTCCACCGAGTTCTCCGGTGGCGACGATGATCACGTTCAGTGACTGGCCGGCGGCATCGTTGAATGCCGTGGTCAGGTCGAGTTTGGCCTGAGCCGCGATCGGATCGGCTACGTGCTTCGTTCCGTTGACTACTCCCGGCGGGAATCCGGTCACGGCGGTTCCCGGGCTCAGCCCAAGATCGCCGTTGATGATCGTCGGTCCGACGTTGGTGACCGTCGATCCCGCGAGTATCGCGAAGCCTGCCGCGGACCCGAGGTTAACCGCCCCCGGACCTGGGGACACTCCGGCCGCAGTCGTGAAGGTGCACACGTAATTCGCGGCCATCGCGTTGCCCGCAAGATCTCGCACGCCAGTCGTCACTGTCAGCGTGTAGAGCGTGCTGGCTGCGAGCGTGGTCAGCGGTGTGAACTGGCCTATCCTGCTCGCCACGTTGTAAGTAACGGTTCCTTGTACGGGCGTCACTCCCGGACCAGTCAGCAGCAGGTTCGCTGTCGTGATCGTCAGGGGATCCATCGCCTCGCTGAAGGTTGAGTTGACGGTAGTGTTCGTGGCGACTCCGGTTGCACCGCACGTCGGATTCGAAAGGACCACGGTCGGCGGAGTAACGTCGGCGGCTGGTCCCGTGGTGAAGGAGCAGACGAAGTTCGCCGCCAGCGGATTCCCCGCCAGGTCCTTTGCGCCCGTCGTCACCGTGATTGTGAACACGGTGTTTGCCGCCAGATTGCTCGTAGGCGTAAACGTTGCCGTGTTGCCGGTGCCCGAATAAGCTACCGATCCCGCAACCGCGGTTGCGCCCGGTCCGGTCACCGTGAAGGTCGTGCCGGTGATGGTCAGAGGATCCATCGCCTCGCTGAAGGTCGCTGATACTTTTGAATTCAGCGCGACGCTGGTTGCTCCGCAGGTCGGCACCGTGGAAATCACCGTCGGGGCTGTCGTGTCAGGCGCCAGCGCCGTCGTGAATCCGCACGTGAATGCAGTCGCCAGCGCTGCTCCGGACAAGTCCTTTGCGCCGGTTGTCACCGTGACGGTAATGAGCGTATTCGCCGGAAGCGCCGCATTCGGGGTGAACGTCGCAATATTGCTCGCCGTCGCGTAGGTCACGACCCCGGCAATCGGAGTCGTTCCCGGTCCCGTCACAAGAATGGTGGAGGACGTGATGGTGTTCGGGTCCATTGCCTGGCTAAACGTGACGGCAATCTTCTGATTGGTCTGGACTCCGGTAGCGCCGCAGGACGGCGAGAGCGCAGTGACTGTCGGCGGAAGTGCAACCGCCGCCGTCGTGAACGTGCAACTGAAGGCCGCGGCAATCGCAGTACCGGTTGCGGACTTCGCGCCCGTCGTGATCGTCACGCGCACCACGGTGTTTGCCGGTAACGCGCCTGTCGGCACGAACGTCGCGGTGTTTGTCGCGGCGTTATAAGAAACAGTTCCGGCGATCGGCGTCGTGCTCGGTCCTGTTACCTGGAAGGTCGACGTGGTGATCGTGGTCGCGTCCATCGGCTTGCTGAATACGACGGTGATCGCCTTTGTTCCTGTCGGTACAGCAGTGATGCCGCAAGAAGGAGTGAGAGATAGCACGGTCGGAGCTACCGGATCGGCGGCGGTCGTAAAGCTGCATCCCGACGATCCTGCCGAAGCGACGCCGAGGGAACTCTTCGCGCCGGAGCTCACGGCAACCGTATAGAGCGTGTTAAATGCGAGATTCGCGGAAGGAGTGAACGTAGCCGTCCGGCTCGCCGCGTCGTATGTGACGGTTCCCGCCACCGGCGTCGTGCCCGGTCCTGAGACGGTGAAGGTCGATGTGTTGATCGACGAAGGATCCATCGCATCGCTGAAGCTCGCGGTGATCTTGCCGTTGACGGCGACACCAACGCCTCCGCAAACGGGTATTGTCGCGGTCACAGTCGGCTTCGGCACGCTGCAGCTCGTGCAATCCGAGCAACCAGTCATTACTAGTGCGAGCGGCACAAACGACAACAACAACAACCATTTCGCGAACTTCTTGTAATTACGCATGACGTTGATCTTCTCCGGCAGAGACTCTGACCTACGTCATGCAAACTACAGCCTGGAGCTAAGTGTGTCTGGTCACTATTGCTCATGCAGTTTTATGAGCCATGCGATGGCGCGCACTCCGGGGTTGGCATGGTCAATTCAGAACAGACATAGGACATCCCAATGAAGCATGCTCGGACGGCAACGTGCCCCGAGAGTAAGCCATGCGCAATCAACGTAGTACGAGTCTTCCCGCAGTTGTTGCGGCGCAACAGGACAAGGAGCTCTTCCATCGCTGCCTGGCAGGATGGGCCGCCTCCTGGGGAGAGCCTTTGGCAAGAGACGAAGGGGCACACACCATGGTTCACAAACCGTACCGCAAGGAGGCACAATCGGTGACTGAGTACATTGGAGCTATTGAAGGACAAACATTACAGAACACTTTCTTCCGGAAGGTGCTGTTCACTGCGCAGCACGCACAGCTTGTAGTGATGTGCCTGCAGCCGGGAGAAGAAATTGGCGACGAAGTCCATCCGAACGTCGACCAGTTCTTCCGCATCGAGAAGGGCGAAGCCAAGTTCATCTTCAATGAGAAGGTCGAGCGCGTGGCGCGCGATGGAGATGCGGTCATTGTTCCGGCCGGCACATTCCATAACATTTTGAATGCGTCGAAGACGGAAATGCTGAAGCTGTACACCATCTATTCGCCGCCAAATCACCCGGCTGGGACAGTGCACAAGACCAAGGCCGAGGCAGATGCTGCCGAATTGGCAGAACACCAACACACATCGAGCGCGGCGAAGGAATAAGTCCTCACAGCGGTCGAGCGCGATCGCTTCACTATCGATCGCATCCTGGATGCACACGACGGCAGTTACGTCGAGATATCAGCGACGGAGATATCCATGACACCTCACCAGCTCCAATACGTCCGCTATCTGCTGCGGAGAGTCAAAGACCTGTATGTGGAGAAAGAGGCCATGTCCTGCGTGCTCGACTCTCCCAAGTCGAACGCCGGCGGGAACGGTATCCCGTGGAGAGAATCCGTGGCACGCATGCAGCACGATGCCGTGTACTGCTCGGCGGTCGAGGCGAACTTTGCGCCGCACTTTCAGAAAATAGAACGCGCACTGGAAGACGAGGACCTGTTCAAACGACTCCAGCAGCTCCAATGACCCGCTGATCGGAGCCCACGCGGGCAAGATCTGTATGCCGAATGCGAGGGCAGACGAAGAAAGGGCGCGAAACCAGAGGATCTGGATTTCGCGCCCATTTTTGTCAGCCTGGTCGGCTCTACCGCAGGCTTCCGGTCGTCGCATTCGCTGGATGGCCGATCGCCTCGCCTGAGACGACAAGTTCGACCCGGCGATTCTGTTGCCGGCCGCTGGAATTGTCGTTAGAGGCTACCGGCAGCGAATTGCCGAAGCCCTTGGCCGAGACAGAGTTCGTCGCCACGCCCTGCTGGACGAGGTAATCGCGCACCGAACCGGCGCGATTCTCCGACAACTTCTGGTTCATCGCGTCGCCGCCGACGTTATCCGTGTAGCCCCCGACTGCGATGTCGAGACCTGGATAGGCCAGCAGGATTCCCGCGACCTTCGCGAGTTTCTCGCGTGCTCCTGGCAGAAGAGAGTACTTGCCAGTGTCAAACAGGACATCGGACATGCTGACGATGAGCCCACGCGCTGTGTCGCGTGTCTGCAGAATCGAGTTCAATTGCTCCGACAGGCGCGCGCGCATCGCAACTTTATCGGTGTCTGCCTGCTGCGCGTTCTGCTGGGCAAGCGCTGCCTCGGCACGAGCACGATCGGCGTCTGCCTGGGCTGCAGTGACGGCCGCGGCCGATGCTGCCTGGCTGGAAGCCGCGTCAGACTGGGCTTTCGCGGCGTCAGACTGTGCTTTCGCCGCGTCTAATTTCGCCTGTGCGGAATCGGACTCAGCGCGTTCTTTCTGGCGCGTCGCATCGTCGGCCTGCGCCTTCGACCTTGCCTGCGCGTCGGAGGAAGCCTGGCGCGCATTGGCTTCGCGTTCTTCGTCCATTCTCTTCACGGAAATCGCGCGTGCATCTTCTGCGGTCTGGACGGTCTCGCGTGCCAGGGCGATCATCGGGTTTCTGTCGTGGCCGCTCACCGCGTATGCATCCACTCGGTTCATCAACTCGACGGCGTGCTGATAGCTGTCGCGGGCGTAGGTTTCGGCGCCCTCCGATTGAGCAATGCGCACCGCATTCCGCGCTTCGAAGAATTCAATCGGTAGCTTGGCATTCAGGATCACCGGATCGAACTTGTAACCGGTGGGAATGTATCCGCCGCGCTCGAGCAAGTCGTACTTTGCGTTGACCGCTTCGGTCGCGCCTTTCGTGTCTTCTCGAATCACGTTCTCAATGACGACGACGTTGCTGGGCTGGCGCACCGCGTAATACGGCTCGGCGGTCACGACAAGGGCAAACGCCTGAAGATCCGTGGTGACGTCGAGCTTGCTGCGATCATTGCCGCCCACGAGCACTTCGCCGAGGTTCACGGCGCGTCCTTCGGGTGAAATCGCCCACAGGATGTATGTCAGGTATTCATTGCCGAAAACCGTCGGCCTCTGAAGATTGCCAAATTCCACTTCGATTTCGATGTAGCCCTTCTTGCTCTCGACCTTCGCCTGGCCGTTGGCGGCTGGCATAAGGTCCGTGCCCGCGAAGTCGACTTTCGTGGCGCCGCTGCGATGCTGGTAATTGACTGCCCGCGCCGTGCGGCTGATTACGGTCACCCGAAAGGTCGGCGTGGGGTTCAAAGTCTCAACCTGCATTGTGGCTTGCGGGCTGGTTTGGGCGATCGCGCTCATGCTCAGCGCCAGCCCGACTCCTAATAGCGTGGTGATCTTCATGAATCTCCTTGATCGATCAACTCATCATCGGCTTTCGAGTCCAGCAATACTGCTCACAACTGCACACTCGCCCATGGACTTTTGAACAACCTCTTGTCCCGAAATGGGCGCGGCCCACGCGAGGATTGCTCGCGCGGGCCGCCCGTGTTGCTTGCAGAGTTGCAGTTCTTAACGAAGCGACTGGAAGTTCAGGATGGTGGAGAGAATGCCGCCCAGAAGGCTATAAGAGCCGCCCGAGCTTTGGCCGTACTGATTGTTGTTGCCGTAGCCGTCCGGATAGCCGCGGCTGAAGCCTTCTCGGAAGTAGTAGTTGTAGTCGCCCTGATCGATGTAATTGCCATCGTAGCCATAGCTCGCGTCCTGGTAGGCGTACGAGTCCTGATATCTGGACGACCACCGGTCCTGCAGTGCTGCTTGCCCGGCACGATAGCCCTGCGCGTAGCCGTTGTTTGCGGCCTGACGCAGCGAATTGGCGGCGTATTGATTGACCTCGTAAGAGCTGCCACCGCGGTCATAACGATAGATGGGAGCCGTGTAGTAATACGGGTCATTGTTGTAGTTCCGCGCCCGATTCAGGGCCAGACGCTGCTGACGCAGCCGGTCTAAGTATCGCTGCTGGTAGCGGTAACTTGCCATGTGGTTTTGCTGCTGAAGCTGGGTCGCGAACTGCCGCGCACGAATCTGCTGCTGATCCAGCGCCTGGCGATACACAATCACGCGCTGCTGCTGCTGCTGGATGAGCACCTGCTGGCGCTCCTGCGGCAGACGGGCCTGCTGACCAGGCGGGACGTTGCCACCGCCCCAACCGACCTTCTTCCCTTTGTCCCAACCCGGCGGCCGATTCTGCGGTTGCTGTGCCACCGGCACCGGCTCGCGATGCTGGTTGTGCACCTGGGGATTCGCCTGTTGGCGGTCCTGCGCCTGCTGTTGGTGCTCGGACCGGCCTTGCGGCGCCGCGGCATTCTCCGGCTGATGGCGGTCTTGCCGGCCGCGGTGGCCTGCCTGTGGCTTGCCTTTGTTTTGCTCGTCTGAGGACGCCTGTTGGTCGGTCTTGTCCTGCTTGTCTGATTTGCCCTTCTCATTACCATGCTGCGCGAATGCAGGCGCTGCGATCCCCAGAAGCAACAATAGAGATAACGCGGTGTTCGTGAATCGAATCGGCTTCATCGTAGGTGCGCTCCTTTTCAGCGCGATATTGCGTGTCGCCTGGATTTGTCATCCCGCTTGTCGGGTGCCGCCTGAGGCATGGGCGAGGAGGAGACAATGGGCCCTTTCGAAACCCTACTAGCCGGCGCCTCTGCTTTCTGTACAAAAGGGCTCACATCCGATCGAAGGTATCCGCTCTGAATTGGCATACGCGTTGAGCTGGAATCTGCGAGACTCTGATCTTGTCAGGGCCGTCCCATGCTCCTTGGCATGACGAAGTCATACGCGTCCTTCTCCAAGAGTCAGGAAAGAGAAGAAATGAATGTCGCCGTGAAGAGCTTGCTCTTGACCCTCAGCGCCCTTCTCCCGATTGTGAATCCGCTTGGAGGAAGTCCGATCTTTCTGTCGCTTACGCGGGACTATTCTCGGGACGCGCGACAGATGCTGTCGCGGCGAATTGCTGTGAACAGCTTCTTCCTGCTTGTCGGTTCTTACCTGGTCGGTGCACACGTCCTCGCGTTCCTCGGGATTTCCTTGCCTGTCGTTCAAGTGGGAGGCGGCCTGGTTGTCATCTCGACGGGATGGGCCATGTTGAAGCGGCGAGAGGAAGAAGAACGCAATGAAGCCAGAAGTGGGGTGCGGACCGAAGACGTCTTCCGCCAGGCGTTCTACCCTCTGACGCTGCCTCTGACCGTAGGGCCCGGATCCATCGCCGTCGCGATCACGCTTGGAGCGAACAGTCCTCACAACAATGCAACCAAGCTCCTGACGGTACTAGCGGCGCTGGTCGGGTGCCTGCTGGTCGCGATCATAATCCTGATTTGCTATGGATTCGCGGAGCGGCTTGCGCGTGCCATCGGCAATACGGGAATGAGTGTGATCATGCGACTGTCGTCGTTCCTTCTGGTCTGCATCGGAGTCCAGATTCTGTGGAACGGCGCGAGCGCATTAATCGCGTCGCTACCGGCGCGTTAGGCGAGGAACAATCGGTCTTAAGTTCTGCTCCGCCTGATCCCCCCACCTCGTCACGGACTCCTGACCCGATTCCCCTTGTATTCCCCAACAATACGTCGCTGTCTGTGCAACTTTGCTCAGCAGGGATCTGTGAAAAGCCGCATCCTTGAATAGACGCCATCTAAACATTCTTCGTTCTAGCGCCCTGCCCCCTAACGACGAAAGGTCTCATGCCAGAAGTTGCAAAGCGATTTTCCCCGACCCGCGTCGCGGTTATCGGAAATTACCTGCCGCGCCAGTGCGGGATTGCCACGTTCACCACCGATCTGTGCGATGCGCTGGTCGCCGAGGGTCGGGCAGCGAAGCTGTTTGCCGTCGCAGTCAATGATGCCGACGCGGAATACAGCTATCCGGAGCGGGTGCGGTTCGAACTCCGCGAAGGTGATTTGGCGACTTACCGGGCGGCGGCTGAGTTCCTGAACTTCAACAATGTGGACCTGGTGTGCCTGCAACACGAGTATGGAATCTTCGGCGGCGACGCCGGCAGCCACATCCTCTGGCTGTTGCGCTCATTAAAGATGCCGATCGTGACCACGCTCCACACGGTCCTCCGGGATCCGAATCCCGCTCAGCGCGAGGTGATGGAAGAAATCGCGCGGCTATCGGACCGCCTGATCGTGATGAGCGAGCACTCGTCGCGGTTCCTGCAGGACGTCTACCACGTGCCTGCGGCGAAGATCGACTTCATCCCGCATGGTGTTCCCGACCTTCACTTTGTCGATCCGAATTTCTACAAGGCTGCTATTGGAGCCGAAGGCAAGGACGTCATTCTCACGTTCGGGTTGTTATCGCCTAACAAAGGCATCGAGAACGTCATTCGCGCCATGCCGCGCATTCTCGAACAACACAAGAATGCGCTCTATGTCGTCACCGGCGCGACGCATCCGAATATCCGGCGGCGCGAAGGCGACAAATACCGCGAATCGCTTCAGGCGCTCGCGCGCGAACTCGGCGTCGAGGCGAATGTCGTGTTCCATAATCGTTTCGTCAGCCCCATAGAACTCATTGAATTCCTCGGATCGGCCGACATTTACATCACGCCTTACCGCGCGGAAGCGCAGGTTGTTTCCGGCACGCTGGCCTATGCCTTGAGCGCGGGCAAGGCGATCATCTCGACGCCATACCTGCACGCGCGCGAACTGCTTGCCGAGGGACGCGGCGTCCTGGTTCCGTTTGAAAACCCCGAGGCAATTGCCAAAAGCACAGTTGAACTGCTGGAGCAGGACGCGTCGCGCCATGCCATGCGCAAACGCGCATACTTGCACGCCCGCGAAATGACTTGGAAGCAGGTAGCGCGGCAGTACAGCGACGCTTTTGCGCACGCTCACGCGGACCGTGCGCTCGCTCCACGGCCGGCCTCGTCGATTCCGGTCGACCAGCCGGCCTGCGACCGGCTGCCCGCAATCAATCTGGACCATTTGCTGCGCCTTACCGACGACACTGGCATGTTGCAGCATGCGCTGTTTACTGTGCCCAATCTTGCCGAGGGATACACAACAGACGACAACGCGCGCGGGCTAATCGTCGCGGTTCTGTTGGAGCAGCTGGGCACTCTGCCAACGGTAGACACCGGCGGGTTAGCGACGAAGTATCTCGCGTTCGTTAACTTTGCTTTCGATCGCAAGACCGGCAGGTTCAGGAATTTCCTGAGCTACAAACGAAATTGGCTTGGCGTTGGTTCTGAAGATTCTCATGGGCGCGCACTCTGGGCGCTCGGGACGGTCCTCGGCCGATCAACCGATGCCGGACTGCGCGGCGCGGCCGGACACCTCTTCGAACTCGCCCTGCCGGCGCTCAAGACTTTCAGCAGCCCGCGGGCCTGGGCCTTCTCACTATTGGGCATCCAGGAATATCTCGAAGGCTTCCCTGGCGATCGCGATGTCTTGCAGATTGGCAGCGACGTGGCTCAACGATTCCTCGGCCGCTATGCCGACGCGCGCGCGCCAGGCTGGGACTGGTTTGAAGATTCCGTTGCGTACGCCAACGGCAGGCTGCCTCAAGCGATGCTGTCGGTTTCGTCAGGACCTGTCCAGCTCGCCGTCGCCGCTGGCCTGGAATCGCTCGACTGGTTGGCGAACGTCCAACACCAGACGCCGCTCGGTCACTTCGTTCCGGTTGGATCGGAAGGTTTTTACCCGAAGACAGGCGTGCGGGCGCGTTTCGATCAACAGCCCATCGAGGCAGGCGCGATGGTGTCCGCCTGTTTGCAGGCGCTGCGAGTGACCGGCGATCCGCGCTGGCGGAAAGAAGCGTGGATTGCCTTCAACTGGTTCCTGGGACGAAATGACCTGCAATTGGCGCTCTACGATGCCACCACCGGCGGCTGCCGGGATGGGCTGCATCCGGACCGCGCGAACGAGAATCAGGGAGCAGAGTCAACGCTCGCCTTCCTGATGGCGTCACTGGAGATGCGCTTGATGGAACGCACGGAAGCCAAACAATCACGATTCTCCGATGAAGCCACGCCGCTCGAACGAACGTTGGGCGCGGACGAGGCCTCCCTGTGAGCGCGCCTATCATGCGCGATAACGTGGAAACCGTTCACAAGGTGCGCCACGAATCGCTGTTCCTTCGTCACGCGGGAAATCCCATCCTGACAGCGGACAATTGGCCTTATCCGGTGAACAGCGTCTTCAACGCCGGCGCCACGCTACTGGCCGATGGAACTACGCTGTTGCTCTGTCGCGTGGAAGACCGCCGCGGACTCTCGCACCTGTGCGCCGCGCGCTCGGCCAACGGCGTTGATGGATGGGTGGTGGATCGCGAACCTACGCTCCTACCCGATCCGAATCATCCGGAAGAAATCTGGGGCATCGAAGATCCGCGAATCACCTTCGTTCCGGAACTCGGCAAGTACGTGGTCACATACACGTCATTCGCGCGAGGGGGTCCAGGCGTCTCGTTGGCTTTGACGAAGGACTTCCGTACCTTCGAGCGCGTCGGCGTGGTGATGACCCCGGAGGACAAGGACGCCGCCCTGCTGCCGCGCCGCATCGGCGGTCTGTGGGCGCTGATCCACCGGCCGATGACGACGCTCGGCGTCCATATGTGGATCTCGTACTCGCACGACCTGCGGTTCTGGGGCAATCACAAGCTCATGCTGTTGGCACGCCGAGGCGGCTGGTGGGACGCGAACAAGATCGGGCTTTCACCTCCGCCGATCGAAACTGAACGCGGGTGGCTCGTCCTTTATCACGGTGTCCGGCATACGGCGTCGGGTGCGTTGTACCGCCTGGGGCTTGCGTTGTTCGATTTGAACGAGCCGGAGAAGTGCCTGCTTCGCGGCGAATCGTGGATATTTGGCCCAGAGGCCGACTACGAACGGCAGGGGGACGTGCGCGACGTCGTATTCCCCTGCGGTTACACGCTCGGCGCCGATGGGGACGCCATCAACCTCTATTACGGCGCCGCCGATTCGTGTATCGCGCTGGCCCGCGGTAGTGTGCGTGCGCTGCTGGCGTGGCTTGACGCCAACGGACGTAACGATCGCAAACAGGATTCGCGCGAATGATAACGAGTCTTCTTTTTACGATTCAGATCACCGCTCGTCCCTGAGGATGTGGGCCGCGGCGCTCGAGCTATCGCCGACCCGCTCTAGGCCCCGTCTCCATTGGAACTCGAACCCTTCCTGTTCGCATTCCAGACGTACAGATACTTCTCGTCGCTGGCCGTAGCGATGGGGAGCTTCTTCAGCCTTGTGACCCGGTTCAAGGCAGAGCGCAGATTCTGGACCTTCTCGCCTTGGAGGCTGCTCAGCGGAATCCGTACGGCTTGATCGTCGGTGCGGTTCTTCAGGTCCTCCAGGATTCTGACGACCATCGTGCGGTGTTTTCCCTTGCGACCGTGGGGCACCTCGAACTGCTCAACCGCGGCAAAATGAAAGGTTGGGGACTGGCCATTCTTGTTCGCATTGCCATTTTCTTTGCTTCCGTTTGTGGTTGTCCGGGACTTCTTCTTCACGCTTCGGCCTCCTTTCCTGAGGAATTCCGCCTATTTTCGAACAAATTGTATCCTCGCCAATCGTTACGTTCAATTAAGAATTCCTGCGAATTCTCACGACCCGTTTAGATGCCGGAACGTACAACTACGACTTGGAGGTCCATAAGAATCCGCCCCCCCCCCGCAAATCCAGGGCCGGAGCGCAAAGACTCGCTAAGAGTCCACCTCTATTGAATTAACGATGCTAGCGTCGGAAAGAGTGGGTCTCGCCGGCTTAGCCGGGCGGCTAAGGAGTGTTATGAAGAAGAAGCGCAGCGGCGCGGCCGCGCGACGCTTGAGCTCGAGAATTACGCTGCTGGAGCGCAAGGTCGTTCCTGCTCATTTTGATCCGGCGGAATTTCTCGCCAGCGCTGGCGTTGGTCGAACGCTGCAGAACGTGGATAAAGCTGCAGTCCTGTTCTCACAGGGCGCGCCGGCTGACGCGATCTTCTTCCTGCAAAAAGGCCGCGTGAAGCTCACCGTCGTCTCAAAAAGTGGTAAGGAGGCTACGATCGCCTTGCTTGGCCCGGGCGAATTCGTCGGCGAGGATTGCGTGGCGGCAGCCAACTCCGCGCGGCTCGCGACCGCTGTTGCGGTCACGGATTGTGCCATCCTCAGGATCCAGCGGGAGGAGATGATGCGCGCGCTCCATCAGGAGCATGAACTCTCCGATGCGTTCGTCTCTTTTCTTCTCGCGCGCAACGCCCGCATCCAGGAAGACTTGATCGACCACCTGTTCAACTCCAGCGAGAAACGGCTGGCGCGCATCCTGCTGTTACTGGCGCAATTTGGCAAAGAACCGAAGCCAGAGGTGGTGATTCCCAATCTCAACCAGCAAATGCTCGCGGACATGGTCGGGACTACGCGCTCACGGATCAGCTTCTTTATGAACCGTTTCCGAAAACTCGGGTTCATCGATTACAACGGCGAAATGCAGGTCCACGCCTCGCTGCTCAATGTCATCCTGCACGACTAGCGCTCCCGCGATTTAGCCAAATCTGCCTCTTAGTTTCCCCCACAATGTGAGCAGTCCTGCACAGCGAGGCCACTTACCGCCCTGGAGTGGCAATACACGGCGGGGAAGTGTGGATCACGCATAGCGCGCAACATTTGCTTCCAGCGGCTTCAACTCGATTAGCGTAATGCCGCAAGAAGGTTGGAGGCGCGGGGCGGAATCGAACCGCCGAATAAAGGTTTTGCAGACCTCTGCCTTACCACTTGGCTACCGCGCCTTCTTGTCGGCGACGCGCCGCCGTACAGCAAAAGAACGTACTCGCGGCGAAACCAAAAACCCCGCTGGATGCGGGGCGACTGGTCAAAATCTGGAGCGGGAGACGGGAGTCGAACCCGCGACTTCGACCTTGGCAAGGTCGCACTCTACCACTGAGTTACTCCCGCTCGATCCTTTTGATTATAGCAAGTTCCGGCAGACGGTCAAACCGCCGCCCTCAGGCAAACCCGCCATTGGCGCGCCGAAAGGCACTTATTGTTTTGCAATTCGGCAGTTCGGCAGTTCGGCAGTTCCGCAATGCAAAGTCACTTCCACTGCGGATCCTCTGCCGCGCTGACGATCTGGCCGTCGCGCATGTGAATGATGCGGTCGCCCACCCGCGCCGCCTCGGGATTGTGGGTGATCATCAGCACCGTCTGGCCCAGCTCCTGGTTCGAGCGCCGCAGCATCTGCAACACGATCTCGGAGTTCTTCGAATCGAGGTTCCCGGTGGGCTCGTCGGCGAGCACGATCGAAGGATGATTCACCAGCGCGCGCGCCAGCGCCACTCGCTGCTGCTCGCCACCCGACAGCTCCGACGGACGGTGGATCAGCCGCGCCGATATCCCCAGCAGATCGGTGATGCGCCGGATGTACGCCTCGTCGGACTTGGCGTCCCTGCCGGCGATGTCCTGCGCGATCGCGATATTGTCGGCGGCGGTCAGCGTTGGCAGCAGGTTGAATTTCTGGAAAACGAAGCCGATCTTCTGCCGCCGCATCTTGGTCCGCTCGGAGTCGGAGAGCTTCGCGAAATCGTCGCCGTCGATGACCACCCGGCCGCGGTCAGCGCGGGCCAGCCCGCCGAGAATATAGAAGAGCGTGGACTTGCCGCTGCCGCTCGGTCCCACGATCGACACGAACTCGCCCCGCTCGACGCTGAGCGAAACTCCTCGCAGCGCCGGGACTTCGATCTTGCCGATCCGGTAGGTCTTCTCCGCGTTTTCGATCTGGATGATGGCGGCCATCGGTCGCGAGCGCGCACGGGCGCTCAAACTACTTATGTTACACGACGCAGGACCGGTATTTCCCACGTTGGGGCAGCGTTCGTTGTTCGTGACAGTGGTCACATTCCCATCCGTGGCTCCTTCCTAGACTCTGCTTGCGTCCGAGGCAGGGGACGTCCGTTATGGACCACGCGCTCCTGATGCACCGCCTCCAGTTTGCCTTCACGGTCACGTATCACTACTTGTTTCCGCAGCTCACGATGGGACTCGGCGCCCATCATTCTGCTGCTCAAGACCCTTGCCATCCGCACCGGCGACGAGAAGTACAGCCGCGCGGCGCGCTTCTGGGCGAAGATCTTCGGCATCAACTTCGCTGTCGGCGTGGTCACCGGCATTCCGATGGAATTCCAGTTCGGCACGAACTGGTCGCACTTCGCGCGCTTCGCCGGCGGCGTCATCGGCCAGACGCTCGCCATGGAAGGCACGTTCGCCTTCTTCCTCGAGTCGTCGTTCCTCGGGCTGTTCCTCTATGGCGAGAAGCGGTTGAGCCGCACGGCGCATTGGTTCGCGGCGCTCGGCGTCTTCCTCGGCTCGTGGCTCTCGGGATTCTTCATCGTCGCCACCGACGCCTGGATGCAGCATCCCGTCGCCTACACGCAGTCGGCCGACGGGACGTTCCAACTCAATAGTTTCTCTGCGCTGTTGCTGAATCCGTGGGCGTGGTGGCAGTACGCGCACACCATGTGCGGTGCGGTGGTCACCGGCGCGTTTGTCATGGCTGCGCTGGGCGCGTTTTACGTCCTCACGAAGAAACATGACGAGCAAGGACGGCTCTTCGTACGCATCGGACTGGTGACCGCTCTGTTCGCGAGTCTCGTGCAGCTCTTCCCCACCGGCGACGGCCAGGGCCGCCTAGTCCTGCAGCATCAGCCGGCAACACTCGCAGCCATGGAAGCGCTGTTCAAGACCGACCGCTATGCGCCGATGGTGATCATCGGTCAGCCGAACACCGACGAGAAGCGGCTCGACAACACGCTGCAAATTCCCGGCGCGCTGAGTTTCCTGACCTATCGCCGCTGGAGCGCCGAGGTGAAGGGCCTGGACCAGTTCCGTCCGGAGGACGTTACCGACAGCATCGCCCTCCTTTATTACAGCTACCACATCATGGTCGGGCTGGGGACGATCTTCATCGCCATCACCATCGTCTCCACGCTCCTGTTGTGGCGGCGAAAGCTCTTCGAGGCGCGATGGATGCTCTGGGTCCTGATGCTCAGCTTCCCCTTCCCCTACATCGCCAACACGGCGGGATGGATGACTGCCGAAATCGGCCGCCAGCCGTGGCTGATCTACGGCCTCATGCGTACCGCGCAGGGATATTCGCACCAGGTATCCGCTGGAAACGCGATGTTCACGCTGCTCGGATTCATGGGCATGTACACGGTCCTTGGAATCCTGTTCTTGTTCCTGGTGATGCGCGAAGTGGCGCACGGGCCTGAGCCGGCCATCACCCACGTGGAGAAGATCCGCTTCGAATACGCGGCGGCGGGGAGATAGACGATGCCTACATTCTGGTATTTCGTGCTGGCACTGATGATGACGGTGTACGTGATCCTCGACGGGTTCGATATCGGCGCCGGAATCGTGCACGGCCTGGTCGCGCGCAACGACGAGGAGCGCCGCGCCGTTTTCCAGGCGATCGGGCCGTACTGGGACGGTAACGAAGTCTGGCTGCTCGCGGCCGGCGGGACTTTGTATTTCGCGTTCCCGCTGCTGTATGCATCCAGCTTCAGCGGCTTCTACCTGCCGCTGATCATGGTGCTGTGGCTGCTCATCTTGCGCGGCTGCTCCATCGAGTTCCGCTCGCATCTCTCAGAGCCGGTGTGGCGCACGTTCTTCGACTTCGGCTTTTCGTTCTCTTCGATCCTGCTGGCGATCTTCCTCGGCGCGGCGCTCGGCAACGTCCTGCGCGGCGTGCCGCTCGACGAGAACGCTAGCTTCTTCGAGCCGCTTTGGACGAACTTCGTGCCCAGCGGCAATACCGGCGTGCTCGACTGGTACACCGTGCTCGCGGGCGTTGTCGCTCTGCTCTCGCTCGCGCTTCACGGAGCCGCATATCTGGTGATGAAAACGAATGGAGACCTGCGCGAGCGCAGTCGCAAGTTGGCGATGCGCCTCTGGTACGCCGTCCTACCGTTGTGCCTGCTGGCGCTGATCGCGACGTACTATGTTCGTCCACCCGCGGTGGTGAATGCGCACAAGCCTGTGCTGTGGCTGTTTCCACCGCTGGTGGTGCTGAGCCTGGCCACCCAGTGGTGGGCGCTGCGGCGGAACCGCGACGCGCTGGCGTTTTACTCGTCCTGCGGGTACATCGTAGGCGTGCTCGGCGGCGCGGCAGTGGCGATGTATCCGTACTTGCTGCCCGACAACGTGCACCTGGAGCACAGCCTCACCATCTACAACGCGGCCAGTTCTCCGTACGCGATGAAGATCGCTCTACTGTGGTGGCCGCTCGGCATGGCGCTGGCGATCACCTGGTTCTACGTAGTGTACCGCTCGTTCCGCGGCAGGGTGGAAGCCGAACCATAAGTACGGGCGTTTTACGCACCTCGGAGCAATTGGCCCCAACACAGAGATGCAGCCGCAAACAACTGAGATCAAATTTCTCTGCGTCTCTGTGTCTCTGCGTCAAAGCCCAAGTCTTCTCTATCGAAGTGTGCGCAGCCCTTAGCTCGCCGCGATGACTCGTTCCGGCATCGGCAGGTCGGGAAGCGCGGAGATGGCCTTGCGCGGACCGCGCTTGCGCACCAGCAGCAGGCGAATGCGTTCCAGCAGCTCCACCGGTGCGTACATTCCCTTGGGAAGGAAGAGATCGGCAGGCATTTCCGAATCGTAAACCGCGACCTTGCCGGAGAAGAGAATGGCTGGAGTCGACGGCGAGATCGCCTTCACGCCTTCCACTACTCGCTTGCCGTCGAAGTCCGGCATGACCAGGTCGGAGAGGACCAGGTCGATGCCGCCCTGGCGAAAGATTTCCAGGGCAGTCTTTCCGCTTGTGGTCACCACCACGCGATAACCGCGGGTTTCCAGCATGACTTTTCGGATGGATAAGGACTGTTCATTGTCGTCGACGCACAAAATGGTTTTCTTGGGTCTCATGCCTCTGCTCGCTCAGCCGCGAATCGCCCGAAAACGGTGCCAGAGCGGGAACCGGAAAGGGGTCGCGTTAAATTTCAATTGTTCAGAAAGGCGAATCGAAAAACGTTCGCGCATACTAAGTCGCGGACTGGAACGTGGCAAGTGTTTGCGCTCACATTTCGGGAAAATTCTTGGCACGAAGCCCCAATGCCGGAAAAGCGCCGTTTCATCGTACGTTGCGACGATGCTCTCGGGTGCTGAATCCCCGCTCAAGAAAGTCCTGCACACTTCGTCCACACGATTTCAACAGAAGCGCGCGAGGGGAATTCGGAAAGATACTTGCGGTCTCACAACGTGACTTCTCCGCGCAGCACCTCCGCCGTGTTTCCGCCCACGCGAACGCCGGTCACCTTTTCGCCCTCGAGGCGGGCGCGAACGTGCAGATAGCTGGGCCGATGGATGCGCAATCCCTGGGCAATCATCACTTGCTCGTCATTCTTCGTGACGCCATGTCGCACCATCCATGAGGCACAACACCCGGCGGCCGAACCGGTGGCCGGATCTTCGCCGTTGTAGAAGATCATGCGCGACTCGAGCCGCGCGCCCTTGGCATCGCCCGTCAGCCCCGCCGTGTCGCGCGTGACGAAGTAAAGAAACCCGGCACTCGCCTGCTTCAAATATGGTGCAGCCGTCGAGAAGCTGAACTTCTGGTGCAACTGGAGCAGCGTTTCCGCCTTGCGCAGCGGCACGATGGTGAACGGCAAGCCGGTTGAAACCGTCTGGATCGGGAAGTTCGGATCGATGTCGTCGATCGCGAGTCCGGTGGCGCGCGCGACTTCCTCGCGCGGATGTACAGGGCCAAATTCGGGATCGCGCTGCAACATCTCGCCGAAGATCTTGCCCTGTTTGTCGACACTGAAGGTGACCGGGATGCGTCCCACTCGCAGCGCCAGCGCGACCTCGGCGGGACGCTTCATGTCGGCTCCTTCGGGGGCAAACAGTCGGTCGCGGATCACGCTGGCCGTGCCGAGCGTCGGGTGGCCGGCGAAGTCCAGCTCCTCCTCGACGGTGAAGATGCGGACGCGCACGCCATCGCGCGCTTCCACGCTGGGATCTCCCGGCAGAATGAAAGTGGTCTCGGAGAGGTTCATCTCTTTCGCGAGCGCCTGCATTTCCTGGTCGGAAAGGCCGCGCGCGTCGGTGAAGACCGCGAGCTGGTTCCCTTCCAGCGGCTTGGCGGTAAAGACATCCAGCTGAACAAAGGCGAATCTTCTGGCTTCCGAGGTCATCGAATCCCCTGTGAGCGGCGTTTGACGCCTTGTTGACCGCTCGGTAGACTACTCAAATGTTGGCCCACCGCCATGCCGCTGCGTGTTGTTGCCGTATGCGGGCGCCGGTGTGAGCCGAAGTTTTTGAATTCCAGGCCCACCCGGTATTCTAGCCGGGTGGGCTTTTCACTTTAGGAGGAGATCATGAGCACTGCCAGCATCGCACCCGTCGCGCTCCGCATTAATGACGAAGCCCCGGACTTCACCGCCGAAACCACGCAAGGCACCATCCACTTCCACGAATGGATCGGCAATTCCTGGGCGATCCTTTTCTCGCATCCCAAGGACTACACGCCGGTCTGCACAACCGAACTCGGCTACATGGCCAAGCTCCAGCCGGAATTCGAAAAGCGCAATACCAAGATCATCGGCCTGAGCGTCGATCCGGTCGAGAGCCATGCCGGCTGGGCTAAGGACATTGAGGAAACACAGGGCGCGAAAGTTACCTACCCGATGATCGGCGATCCCGAACTCAAAGTCGCGAAGCTCTACGGCATGCTGCAGGCAAGCGCCGGCAGCACGTCGCAGGGACGCACACCCGCCGACAACGCCACCGTCCGCACCGTGTTCATCATCGGGCCGGACAAGAAGATCAAGCTGATGCTGATCTACCCGATGAGCGTCGGCCGGAACTTCGAAGAAGTCCTGCGCATCATCGACGCGCTCCAGCTCACGTCCAAGCACGGCGTGGCCACGCCAGTGAACTGGAAGCAGGGCGGCGACGTCATCATCCCGACTTCAGTCACCGACGAAGACGCCAAGAAGAAGTTCGGCAGCTTCAAGACGCACAAGCCGTATCTGCGGACGACGGCGCAGCCGAAGTAAGGCAGTTGCCGGTTGCCAGAATGGAACTGAACCGCGATCCCGGGGGTATCCCCCGGGATTGATCCCGGCGATCCCGGCTTCTAAAGGATTTACCGCGACTGATCCCGGCGAGATCCTGGGGGTATCCCCCGGGATCGATCCCTGTGTTTGAAAGACTTAGCGGATCGATCCCTGTCGATCCCTGTGCCGAAACGGAACGTGGACCGTGCGCCGTAGGCCGCCAGCAGACCTGGGGGTGTCCTCCCTGTTCGATCAGTCGGTTTAAAGGACTTAGAGCGATCGATCAGTCGGGATCAGTTGGCGATCCGGGCTGTTGTGCCAAATTGAGAAAGAGCGAAGACAGCCAAGGCTCGCGCCAGGCGCGAGCCTCGTGGAAGCCTAGGCCTCCTGATCGCACGATAAAAGAGAGCCGCCCGCGATTGCGGTGACAATGGTCACGGTTGTTAGTGACGAGGTCGCCGGGGAAGAAAGGGGGCTCACCACGCCACCAGGGCTCTGACGCAGAGACACAGAGACGCAGAGAATTGAGATCAAAAAATCACTGCGCCTCTGCGGTAGGGTCGTGTGTATCCGCGTAACTCCGCGGCGAGGGCTTCAATTGTCGTCGTGATTTAGACTGTCGTGGCCGGTCCACTGACGACAGGCAACTGCTTCCGGAAGCGCACGGGGTCCGGTGATCCTCCCGGTCTTCAAAACCGGCGCACGGCGTCTTCGCGACGTCGTGGGTGGGTTCGACTCCCACTCGCTTCCGCCAACTCTCCCCATCGCGGTAGGGTTCCTTCGACTCGGCCACAAGACGGCCTCGCTCAGGATTTCGGCACGCGGCTCCCGCTTCGCTCACGCCGCGTAAACGCCTCAACTTCGCGACGTCGTGGGTGGGTTCGACTCCCACTCGCTTCCGCCATTATTCTCCCCCGTCGACTTCTGCCCCGATGTGATCGCTTCGGCCAATCGATCCGAGCGCAGCACAACGATGAGCGATAACAGGTCTTATCGTGATTCAGAGTCGCGGCGCTAGCCGCACAGAGCCTCCAGTTTCGCGGTCTCGTCCGTGGGTGTGATTGTCCCCGAGTCGGTTGCGGACGAATCTCCAATACCACGCTGCTGCAACAACAGTCGGAAGTGCTCTTTGAGTGCGGGGATACTACGCAAGGCGGCGATCATGTTCGCGAAAGACAAAGCGAGCACCTGAACGTCGGTGGCTGCCCGGACCGTCGCCGTCCGGACATGGTCGCAGTTCATCAGGGCAAATTCCCCGAACACTCCGGGCGCCTCGATCAGGGCGATGCGGCGGATCTGGCCGAGCTTCTCGCTGTAGACATTCACCGCACCGTCCTCGAGGAAGAATATTTCCCGAGCGACCTCGCCCTGCCTCAGGACGAGAGTGTCCGCTGGATGCGACGCTTTGCGGCAGCAGCGGGCAATGGCGCTAAGTTCGCGATCGGCGAGATCTTTGAACAGTTCAAAGCGGCGCAGCCGGGAGATGTCGATGCCGGACTGCGGAACAGTGGGAACGGAACCTTGCATAGTCGCACTCGTTGAACTGGGAGTCGGGAGCACCGGTATCTTCTGTTGCACGCGATCCGCCATCCGATGTCACGCGTCGCTACCGGTTCTGAACGACTTGCCGTTTTCAATCGAAATGGAGCGTCTCAGAAGTGAGACTCGTCGCAGTCTTTCCTCGTTTCAAGCACCGCGTATCCATGAATTTCCGCTTGTTGTCCGCCGTGCGAGAGGGGATCATGGCGTAAGCACCAGGTAACAACCAGGGGCGCCATGGCATTCGCGGCATCGGATGCAGCGCACATTGCGAAAACGAGCCCTCTGTTCGAGGGCCTCGACGAAGCCGACGTTCGCGCGATCGTGGCACGCGGCAAGTGCCGTCACCATCACCGCCGGCAAATCATTCTGCACGCGCCAGATACTGCAACCCACCTCTACCTGTTGCTTTCCGGCTGCGCCAGGCACTATCGCATTGCCCCGAAAGGTAAGCGGCTCCTCATCCGCTGGATTCGCGCCGGAACTCCGTTTGGCCTGCAATCGTTGACGCAGAAACGTACGGCGTACGGAACCAACGTAGAGATGGTCGAAGAGGGCGATCTGCTCGCCTGGGACCGCCAGACCGCGCAGCAGATCGCATACGAGCATCCGCGAGTGTTTGCGAATGCGCTGACGCTCGCCATGGACTATGTCGAGCACTACCACTCCATTCATATGGGCCTCGCCAGCCTCACCGCAGAACAACGGCTCGCCCAGGCGCTCCTGGAAATGAGCGAAAGCCTGGGAGAGAAGAGCGCGCGAGGCACGGAGATCGAAGTCAAGAACAAGCACCTGGCGGATATGGCGAACATCAACGTCTTCACGGCCAGCCGCATACTCAGCGCCTGGCGGAAGAAGGGGCTGATAGCCAAGAGCCGCGGGAACATTCTCATTCGGTCGCCGGAGCGCCTGGCCGCTCTTCTTTAGTGTGGATAACGTTGCAGTCGGGAAGGAGTTGGGGCACTATAGCGCCCCCGAATCCCGATTTTGCGGAAGGACACCGTGAAGCCCGCTCCGGCATTGCAGTTACCGGTAGGATTCAAGTGCCGCATCCTGGAAAACATCCCGCCCGTGGATTTGCAGCGGATCCTGGCTGCCGCCACGCGCAGGCGGGTGACGGCCCGGCACGTCCTGTTGCATGCGGGCGATCCAGCGGAATTGTTCTTCATCCTGCTGGAGGGCCGCGGACGAGCTTACACATTCACCGAGGAGGGGCAGCGGGTCATCGTGAACCAGTGGGAGCCGGGCGACCCGATCGGTGGAGCGGCGGTTCTGCCTCGCTTGTCGCATTACCTGTTGAGCACCGAAATCGTGGAAGACGGCACAGCTCTTGAGTGGCGACGGCCGGTCATCCGCAGCCTGATGCACCAGATCCCGAGCTTCGTCGATAACATGCTGCTATTCGCGGCTGAAGTTGTGCAGTCGAATATTGCTGCGCGCCTCGAATTGCTTTCCTTGACGGCCGAACAGCGGCTGGCGAAAATCCTGTTGGAGACGGCGCAGGCGAGCGGGCGGCGGACGGCGCATGGCGTGGAGGTCATGATCACGAACGAGCATCTTGCGGAAATGGCGGGGATGAGTCCGTTCACCGTCGCGCGCACGCTCAGCGCCTGGAGCCGCAGCGGCGGAATTCGTCGCAGCCGAGGCCGGATCGAAATTCGCTCACTCCGGACTTTGATCCTCGACCAGGCGTCGGCGCGCTAGAGCTGCATAAGAGCGGGTTCGTTGCGCCGGCGCCGGTTATAGCGCATCGCGATGTTCATATAGAGGTCGCCGTTATCCGTGTGGAAGCACATGACCAGTGCTTCGGTGTCTTCACTTCCCCTCAATCCATCTTCGCTGGTGTGAACTTCCGGGGGCGATATCCGGAAGCGAACGCCCTGGTCGTTGAGGGAACTCACGGCGCTGCCGACGACCATGTTCGCGAGTTCGCAGACGGTTTCGAGGACAAGTTCGCTCGATCCGTCCGCCTCGGCGCCGGTCAGGAAGGTCGCCACGCGCGTCGCGGTCTCGGCGTTCATGTCGAAGATTACGCGGCCTTCGATGTCGCCGGTGATGTTGACGAGTGCGGCGACGCCTTTACGGCGATACACCTCTTCTTCCATCGAGACGTCACCGATCTGCGTCTCGCAACCGAGAGACTGGCCGAGCACGGAGTCGGCCGAGTTGATGAACGGCTGAATGAGTTCCATTTTCATTGGATCGGACCTCCGACGACGGCGGCCGCCTGGATCGTGTCGGCCATGACATAACGGATCACTTCGTAGAGAACGTCGGCCTTCACCGGCTTGTGGACGAAGTGGCGCGCGCCGCGCTGGAGAGCGGCGACAATGTTTTCCTGGCACCCGACCGATGACACCATGACCACGCGCGCGTCCGGATGCTGGCGAACCAGCCGCTCGGCCGCTTCGATGCCCTCGAGATTCGGCATGGTGATGTCCATGAGAACGAGGTCAGGTCGCAGGCGGTCGTACTCCGTTAGCGCGACGCAGCCGTCGCCGGCTTCTCCGGCAATGGCGCACCCGAAACTCTGAAGGAGCTTTGCCAGGTTTTTGCGGGCGAAGATCGAATCATCCACGATGAGGCACCGAACGGGCTCGCCGCCGGCGCGAATCAACGAATCGAATTGCATAGTTTCTCCTGAGAATCCGTCGCATGGGTCGTGTCCCGCCGGCTAAGGTCGGGATGACGACTGTCATGCTGGCCCATCAACAGGGCCGGAAGCGAATCGAGTGAAGCGACGCGGACTACGTTCCCGCGCTCGATCGCGGCGCGCGGCATGCCGAACACAACGCAGGAAGCTTCATCCTGTGCGATCGTGAGACCGCCCGCCGCCTTGATCTGGCCAAGAGCGTCGGCGCCGTCTTCTCCCATGCCCGTCATGATCAGGCCGAGCGCGTCGGGGCCGAACTCACTGGCCACGGAACTGAACAAGACATCGGCCGAAGGCCTGTGGCCGTTGCGCCGCGGCTCGTCGCTGAGAATCGCCATATCGCCGAGCGGCATGCGCCGGACCTTCAAGTGCCAGTTGCCCGGCGCAATGAGAGCGCGGCCTGCATAAATAAGGTCGCCGCTTGCCGCCTGCTTTACCTCGATGGCACAACATTCGTCGAGACGCCGCGCGAACAAGTCCGTAAATCCCTCCGGCATGTGCTGCACGATCACGATTCCCGCCGGGAAGTCCGCCGGTAGTTGCGACAGCAGCATCTGGAGGGCGTTTGGCCCGCCGGTGGAAATACCGATCGCGATGATTCGAGTGGCGCGCATACGCACGCGATTGAGCTGCTTCTTCACACGAGGAAGAGTGTCGACCGCAATCGACTGCACGTCCGGCTTGCCGGCCTGGACGGCGACCTTCACTTTGGCGATGAGCTCGTCGGCGATCGCTTCCATGTCGGCCGAGGCGCTGCTCTTCGGCTTGGTAACGAAGTCGAATGCACCGAGTGCCAACGCCTTGAATGTCGCATGTGCGCCGGTGGTGCTGAGCGCACTGACGACGATGACGGGCACACGCGAGCTGCGCGTGAGCTGCCGCAGCATCGCCATGCCGTCCATGCGGGGCATGTCGAGGTCCATGGTCACGACGTCCGGCTTCAGGTCTTCGAGCTTGCGGAGGCCGAACGTGCCGTCCATGGCGGTTCCGACGACCTCGATGGCTTCATCGCGCTCGAGGATCTGCGTGATCAGCTTGCGCATGAGCGCGGAGTCGTCCACCACCAGAACTCGGAGTTTGCGTTTCATGCGCTCACTTCCAAACGGGAGAAGTCGACCTTGCTGAGCTTCGAGCCGAGCGCCTGGATGTTGAGGATCAGCACGACACTGCCGTCTCCCAGGATCGACGCGCCGCTGACATACTCGGTGGCGACGAGATGGTCGTCGAGCGCCTTGATGACCATTTCTTCTTCGCCGATCAGGCGATCGACGATCAAGCCGAACTTGCGCTCGCCAAATGAAATCACGACGACAAAGAACTTTGGTGGCCTCGGGCCGGAGCGTGCGTGCAACCTGTCGAGGCGGACGAGCGTCAGGACCTCTTCGCGCAGCTGGAGCACTTCGTGCTGGTCCACACGATGCACTTCCGACGGATACGCGCGCGCGATTTCGAGCACGGAGGCGAGCGGCACGGCGTAGAGGCGATCGCTGACGCAGAACATCAGCGCATTGATGATCGCCAGAGTGAGCGGCACCTTGATTCGGAATGTGGTGCCTTTTCCGACTTGCGACTCAATGTGAACCGAACCTTTGAGCTGTTCGGTGACGGTCTTGACCACGTCCATGCCGACGCCGCGTCCAGAGATACGCGTCACATGTTCGGCAGTGCTCAAGCCGGGGCGGAAGATAAGCGCGAGAGCTTCGCTTTCGCCGAGGAATTGCGAATCCTCGAGCGTGATAACGCCATTCGCGATCGCCTTGTCGACCAGCTTCTGACGGTTGATGCCGCGGCCATCGTCGGAACATTCGATGACGATGTGATTTCCCTGGTGATAAGCGGAGAGCCGAAGCGTGCCTGTGCGGGGCTTCCCCTGCGCGGCGCGCTCCTCGGGCGACTCGATGCCGTGGTCGATCGCGTTTCGCACCAGGTGCGACAGCGGCTCGGCGAGCGAGTCGAGGATTCCCTTGTCGAGATCCGTATCCTCGCCCGTGATCTGGAACTGGCAATCCTTCTCGCATGTTTTCGCCAGATCGCGGACCATGCGTGGGAACCGCCGAAAGAGCTGATCAACGGGCACCATGCGGATCTTCATCACGGATTTCTGGAGGTCGCTCAGGACGCGCGACTGGAAGGCCATGGCGTCGGAAAACCTGGTCGCCAGCGGATCCTTGGCGAAACGCGTCTCGAACTCATTGAGGCTCTGCATGAGCATCGACTTGCCAATGATCAGCTCGCCAACGAGATTGAGGGCTTCGTCGATACGGGAAGCGTCGACGCGCATCGTGTTGTCGCGGGAGAAGGTGCGAACCTGGGGGTCTGGAGATTTCTCGTCTGTTTGGTCGGCACTCCCAGATGGAGTCACGCCGCCGTCGCCGGACTCGAGTTCGGGAATATGAGTGGCCGACTGGTCCGGCGCGGCGACGGGATCTAACGCTGCTGGGGATAACGGAGCCGAGACCGGCGCGGTCGCATTCTCCACGCGCACGCTGGTGGTAACTGCAGGAATGCGGCAGATGCCGGCAATAAATTGTGCGGCGCGGTCCGTGGCGACAGCAACGCGCAGGATGCCGATCGGCTCGCCGGGCTTGTCGCCCGCGATGGCAAGCACCGTACCGGCCGGCTGAAGAACATTCTTCACCATCTGCGCGGCGACGGCCGCCGGGCAGGAGGGATCGATGCCGAGAGTCGCGCTCAGAACGGAGCGTCCCTGCTCCAGGGCATCGGCAAGGATCAGCTGTTCGTATTCATTCCAGGAGAATGTTTCCGGCGAAAGCGATGGGCTCGCAGGCGCCATGACGGTGTCCGCCGATTTTCCAACGCAAACCCGAATCGCTTCGCGCAGTGCCTTGGGTGCGGATGGCGAGCCGCCGTTGCGGTAAATGGCGAGCATCTCGCCGAACGCATCCGCGGCATGGAGGACGAGTTCCGCAATCCGCGTGCCCTCTACGGACAGCGCCTTCGCCGACAGGATATCTTCGAGCTCGTGCGCGAGATCGCTGAGCTCGCTGAAGCCGGCTGCTGCTGCGTCGCCCTTCAGGGTGTGGACCGTGCGGCGGACGCGCTGCTGGAGTTCGACATCGTCCGGCGTGCGTTCAAACTGCAATCCGTCTTCGTTCAGTGAATCGACGAGCTCGGATGCGCCTTCGAAAAACAGGCTGCGCAGCTCGGCGACCTGGTCGTCCGACATGAAACTCACGGCTGCACCTCGATTCTCTGGTATGCCGTGCCGTTGTTCTGGTGGATCATGCGGAACTTGTCACTGAGCCCGAAGAGGCTCTCAGCGTGGCCGACGAACAAGTAGCCTTCCGGCGTCAGGCAGCGGTAGAACTTTTCGATGAGACGCTTCTGCTCCGCTTCGTCGAAATAGATCATGACGTTGCGGCAGAAGATGATGTCGTTGCGCTGCGGAGTGAACTCGGTCTTTAAGTTGTGAAAGTCGAAGTGGACAAGTTCTTTCACGCTCCGCTTCACGGCGTACTTGTCACCCAGCTTGTCAAAGTAGCGGAGACGGTAAGTGTGATCGACCGGCTCCATTTGGACGTCGTTGTAGGCGGCTTCCTGCGCCAGGCGCAGCGCGGAGTAGCTGATGTCGGAAGCGAGGATCTCAACACGCCACGGCGGCGGAATCAGCGGCTTCAGCGCAGGCATTTCAAACGGCAACGGATTCCGGAGATAGTAGTAAGCGAGCGCGTCACCGATCTGCATCGCCATGGTGTACGCCTCCTGCCCGGTGGAGCATCCGGCGCTCCAGCAGCGGAGCGTCCAGTCGCGCCGCGATTGTTTGCGGGCGAGCAGGTCCTCGAGGATCTGCTTCTGGAAGAGCTCGAGCTGCGGCTTGTTGCGGAAGAAGCTCGTTTCGTTCACCGTGAGGTTCTCGAGGAGAGCCGCCAGCTCACCCTTGCCTTCGCTGCTGGTGAGCAGGCGGTAATAGCTGTAGAAGTTCTCGATCGAGGTCGCGCTCAGGCGGCGTCGAAGCCGGTCCTGGAGGAAGTGGACCCGGCGCTAGTCGAAGTACATGCCGCACTCCTGGTAAACGAGCGTCTGGAGCAGCTTCAGTTCCGAGTCCGTTACGGCGTTGTTTGGGGCAGTGGACATGTTCCGTCTCTTTCGCTACGCGTTAGCGACTTCTCCGCTGGAGATCATGTCGCCAAGCCGGCGAAGTTCTCCCTTGTCGAGAATCTTCTTGAGGTCGAGCAGGATGATGAGCCGGCCATTGAGCTTGCCGACGCCTGTGACATAGTTCACCTCGGCGTCGTCAAAAACGTTGGACGGCGGCGCTTCGATCTCTCCGCTCGGCATCTTCAGCACCTCGGAAGCGGCGTCGACGATCAGTCCGACCATCGTGCCCTCGATGTTTGCGACCAGGATGCGATTCTTGCGGTCGGCATGGATGTCGGCCTCTCCGAAACGCTTGCGTAGGTCGACCACCGAAATGATCTTGCCGCGCAGGTTGATGACGCCTTCCACGTATTCCAGCGCGTCGGGAACCGACGTCACTTCCGGTACGCGGACAATTTCGTGCACAAGCTCGATCGGCACGCCAAACAGCTCCTTGCCGATGCGAAATCCCACGAGTTGTAGTTCGTTGGCCATTGTTTCTTCTCCTTGCTGCTATGAAGCGACGGCTTGTGGTTCGTAGAACGTAGAAACTTCCTCCGCCGACGAGGCCGAGCGTTCGAGCACGAAGCGCCCCATCGTCGACATCATCCCGGTCGCCATCTTCGACATCTGGTCGGCGGATGACGCGAGTTCGGTCGATCCGGAGGAACTGCGCTGCGTGAGCTCGCGCAACTTTTCCATTGCACGCGCCACCGAATCGGCGCCGGAAGCCTGCTCTTCGACGGAAGAGCCGATCTCCTGCGTGATGTTGTTCAACTGGGTGGTGCTGCGGGCGATTTGCGCCGAGCCGTTGGATTGCTCGTGCGTCGCGACACCGATCTGCTGGGCGAATTGCGCCACTTCCGAAACGACCGTCGCGATTCTCTGCAACGCACCCGAGAGTTCCGTTCCGAGCACGAGCCCATCGGTGACGATGGCGCTGCTCTGTTCCATGTTCTGGACGGCGCGCCGGGCTTCCTTCTGAATGTTCTGGATGAGGTCGGAGATCTCGCGAGTGGATTGCGCCGACTTCTCAGCCAGCTTGCGAACCTCGTCGGCGACGACCGCGAAGCCCAGGCCGTGTTCGCCTGCGCGCGCCGCCTCGATGGCAGCGTTTAGGGCAAGCAGGTTGGTCTGTTCGGCGAGATCGTCGATCACTCCGACGATGCGGCCGATGTTTTCCGCGCGGGCGTCCAGCTCGCCGATGATGGACGACGACGTCTGGATCGATGCGTTGATGCGGGTCAGGCCGTCGGCGGCTTTGTTCATGGTCTCAAGGCCGCTCTGGACCTCATTCTTCGAGCGGGTAGAGATGTCAACCATGGTCCTGGCCGTGTCCGCGACGCGCTGAATTGAAGCCACCATCTGGTTGATGGAGCTCGAGGTTTCGCTGACATTGGTCGCCTGAACCTGCGTGTTCTTCACCATGCTCTGTACGTTGACACTGATCTCGTGCATGGCGCTGGTCACTTCATCGATCGCGCTGGCCGCCTGGAGATTGATCTTCGCGGAGTCTTCCGCCGCCGCCGCAACCTGGTTCGATCCGCCTGAAACCTGCGCGGCGCCGTCGCGAATCTGGCGCACTACTTTGCGGAGACCGGCCGTCATGTGCAGGAAGGAGTTGCCGAGCGTGTCGCGATTGGAGCGCGGCCTGACCTCTCGCGTGAGGTCCCCGTTGACGATGGCCTCGGGAATCGACGCCATCTCCTTCAGGTACACCACCATCTTGCGGAAGGTGTGGGCTAGCGCGCCGATTTCGTCGGAGCGCTCAATGTCGATCGTCTGGTTCAGGTTTCCCGACTCCGCAATTTCGCGGGCCACTTCGATCAACCGCGCGAGGGGTTCGGTAATGGACTTGGCTGTCCAGAATGCAATGGCTGAACCGCCCGCAATCGCCAGGATCGCGAACACGATTGAGAGAACAAACATGATGTTGCTGGCGCGGTCGTCGGAGTGACTCTGGGCTGTGAGCGATTCGAGTGCCGCCGACTCGGCCTGCTTCAGCGGAGCCGTCGACTTCTCGATCCACGACGCCGGGTCGAGGTTCAGGTAGTAAACCTGGAGTTCCGCGACCGAGCTGTTGCCGGCGTCCACCTGATGACGCTTGAGGATGAGCGCATGAGCGAAACTGACTTGCCAGTCCTGCTCGGCTGCCGCGGCGCGCTCGAAGTTTGACTTCGCTTCCGGAGCGAGCGAGCCGGCGGCCGACAGCTGATGCCGCAACTCGCTAACGCCACGCTCCACCTTCGCCTCATCCGTAGGACTGCCGCTCAGCAGGTAATTCGCAAGGTTCAGACGGTTGGTTGCCATCTGTAGCTCGGCGTGGGCCGTCGCGTCCAGAAGCTGGATTCCCCTGGTGGTGTTGTCCTTCGCCTTGCGCGTGCGTTCCAGCGCAGCAAAGTTCACGACCGCGAGGACGAACGCCAGCAATATGACGCCGTTGAACCCGTAGAACAGCTTCTTCCTGATTGTCATGTGCTCAGCCTCCGCCTCTGAGTCGCCCTACTGGTTGAGCACGAACTTCATTTCGACAGTGACGACCGTTTCGGGGCCTGGCTCATAGCGCCACTGCTTTACTGCGGCGGTGGCGGCGTCAATCAACATGGGATGTCCACCCAGCGGACGCACAGCCTTGACGGATCCGTTCGCGGCCACCACGAGCTCTAGCTTCACCGAGCCACTCACGCTCATGCGCCGCGCCATTTCGGGATAGGTCGGGCTGACCTTCGAACGGATCTTGCGGCCACCGTCGTCGGTGGCAAGAGCGGTCACGGAACAGGCAACAAGGATCACTACCAGCGCCTGAATCACTCGGCGGCGCCACGAATTGCATGACTTCGACACAGCGAACCTCCAGAAATTAGGAACTCGCTGCCTTCAATTGCACGAGTCGTGCCGAACGCCGTCGCAAGCGGAGTACGGGAGCGCGCGGATGCATAACTCGATGTTTATGCAGCGGTTAGTGCGCTTCGGTCGCGTCGAAGGAGGGCAGATGCACGCAAGGCGAGGAAAAATTTGTCTCACCGCCGATGAGACGAACGTCGCACTGCTGGCGGGGTTACGCGGGTAACGTGACTCTTGTTGCTCCAGAGCAACAAAGAGACTGCGCCACCGCAACGACATGCGGAGCAAGTTCGGCCAAACTGCCGTGCGATTTAGAGAGAGGTGACATGGTAGTGCATCAACAGGCGGAAAAAGAGCCGGCAGTGGTTCGCGAGACGATTCTGGTGGTGGACGACGAACCCTCGGTCCGGAAGCTCATTGAAAAGACCCTACAGAAATATGGCTATCGGACGCTGGCAGCCGGCTGTGGGCCGGAAGCGGTGCAACTCGCCAGTGAGTTTGACGGCCAGATCGATCTGGCGCTGATCGACGTCATGATGCCGGAGATGTCGGGACGGGAAACGTATCAGCGGATCGCCGCGGAACGCGCCGGCCTGAAAGTCATTTACATGTCCGGCTATTCGCAGCTGGTCGCGGCATCGGAGAGACTCGCCGATCCCGGCGCAGAATTTCTCTACAAGCCCTATACGCTCGCCGGACTGGTCTCACGCGTGCAACAAGTCCTAAAAACAACCATCGATATTTGAGACGGAAGACATTCGTTAGAGAGGACGGGGAATGATTTCAGTAGAACGATTGCGTTGTCTCGTCGTGGACGATGACGACAGCATAAGAAAGATGTGCGTCAGAATTGCCGAAACGGTTGGCTTTGCGTGCCTCCAGGCGGATTGCGCGGAAACCGCACTCCAGATGCTCGAAGCGGATCCTCCGGACGTTGTCCTGACGGACCTGTTGCTTCCCGATAGCAGCGGCCTGGACCTTGTGCGCCAGGCAAAGGCACAGTTCCCCCACGTAGAGATGGCCATCATGACCGGCTACGCGTCGCTCGACACGGCGATTGAAGCGGTCCGGCTGAATGCGCACGATTACATCAAGAAACCTTTCAGCCTCGCGGACCTAAAGGTTGTGTTGCAGCGGATGCATGACAAGGCGGCGTTGCGCGCAGAAAACCGCGCCCTGCGGGAGCACGTCGTCTCGGCGACCGACATGAATGGCATTATCGGATCGTCGGCACAAATCCAGGAGATTATGCGACTCGTGGACCGGGTGAAGGACATGCGCATGCCCGTCCTGATCACCGGTGAAAGCGGCACGGGAAAGGAACTTGTCACGCGCGCAATCCACGAACGCAGCGCCCACGCGAACAAGCCGTTCGTGGTGGTGGACTGCGGAGCGCTTGCTCCAACGCTCATCGAGTCGGAGCTCTTCGGGCACGAGAAAGGCGCATTTACCGGCGCTGCGGGGCAGAAGATCGGACTCTTCCAGGCGGCGAATGGCGGCACGATCTTTCTCGACGAGATCGGCGAACTCCCGCTTGAGATGCAAACGAAGCTCTTGCGCGTATTGCAGCAAAAGGAAGTGCGGCCGCTTGGCAGCAATCGCTCGGTGAAGGTTGAAGTGCGGGTAATCGCGGCGACAAACCGCGATCTCGAACGCGAATACCGCGAGGGAAGATTCCGGAAAGACCTTTTCTTCCGGCTCAATGTGGTGAGCCTGCATCTTCCGTCCTTGCGCGACCGCCGCACCGACATTCCCATACTTCTTCAACACTTCTTGCGACGCAACTCGGCGCGGAATATCCAGATTACGAACGCGGCGATGGACGCTCTCGTGATGTACGAGTGGCCGGGAAACATTCGCGAACTGGAAAACTGCATTGACCGCGCGGTCGCGCTCGGCGACCAGCAGGTCATCGACGTGAAAGACCTTCCGCCGGCGGTTCAACGCGGTAATGCCGAGACTTGTCCTGACATCGCGTCGCCGGAGGCAGGCGCAAGCACCGGCGCGGAAAGCGAGCTCGAGAAGTCTGAGCGCGCGACGATCCTGCGCTTGCTGAATGAAACGAACGGCGACAAAGAGCTGCTTGGGAAAATGCTCGGCGTGAGCCGCGCGACGCTCTATCGCAAGCTGAAGCGTTACAACATCGGCGCGTGAAGCAGCAAAGAAAACGTGAGAACAGTCTCGCTATTGAGACTGTCTCACGGGTCAACGTCGTCTTCGACTGCCTTCCTTCTTCCAAATCCCGGTTGTGGTTTTGGCATCGGGATTGCTCATTGCAGTGAGTGGCGCTCGCCGTCGCGAGTAGCACGCAAGGGCTGCGCCGCAGAAACCAAGGGAGAGAGCGAATGGAAGCAGTTGCGGGCGTCATGCAAGACAACGCCGCGGCACGGCTCGCGCGGATTTTCGCGAACGTCACGCCGATGCGTATTCCCGTTCACATGCTGCGAGGCGGCGATCCGGCAGAGCGCACGATCATCGAGTTTGGGACGTCGAAGGAAGTGATCTTTCGCACCGAGACGGATCTCGACTTCGATGAATCCGTACGGCTCAAGAATGAAGACGGTTCCCTGGACGTGCTCGTGCGCGTTATTGCCGTGCAGTGGAACGAGGCCAGGCAGGCGGTAGCAGCACGTTTCGTCACGCCGGTGGCGAACTGGATTATCAAGGCATGACCCCAATTTTGACATCCACCCAATCCGAGCCGCAGTGGGTTGTCATCATCTCCGATGATGCCCATTTTGGGCGCGACCTGATCGAACGCTGGCAGACGGAGCGCTTCGTCCCCGAATTTACCTCGATGACTTCTGAACTTTGGCAACGTGCTGCGGTGATCTGGGAAGATGCGCCGATCGAACTCGATCCCGCCCCGATCCACGACTACGACTATGACTTGGCGATCATTGGAGCGGTTTCGGCGGAACAGTTTGCGTCGACCTTGGAACTGGTGCCGCCGGGCACGCCGGTTGTCGCCCTGCTGCCTACGGAAGTTTCTCCCAGCCAGATCCGGTCGAAGTTCCCCAACGTGCTGCCCCTTCGACAGGGCGACGGCGCCATGGAAGCGGCGGTCATGGCGGGCTCCGAGCTGCTCCAGCGAAGCTCGTATCAGAAGAGATTGGTGGAAGCGGAGAGTTCGAACAGGAATTCGCGATCGCTTGCCGCCCTCGGCAAATACATGCTCGAGAGCCGGCACAGCTTCAATAACGCGTTAACCAGCGTCCTGGGGACGGCGGAACTTCTTCAACTGAGCGGCCTGCAGCCGGCCGCCGAAGCGCGTGACCAGGTAAAGACGATCCACCTGATGGCCTTGCGGCTGCAGTCGCTGATGCAGCGTTTCTCGGCTGTCGAAGCCGAAACCAAGATGGGCGAGCGGCAATCGCGCGAACGCTCGGAAGTCTTGCCGTTCCAGCGCCGGCGCACGGAAACACCGAAGGAAGTGCGGCCGTGAAGAAGATCTTGATCGTCGACGATTCGGCGGCGGAGACGTTGCTGATCGAGCAGCTGCTCAAATCGGCAGGGTACGCCCCGCTTGTCGTTAACGATCCGTTTCAAGCGGAGCCCGTAGTTTCCGCACAGCGGCCGGACCTGATCCTGCTGGACGTGGTCATGCCGTATCGCAACGGCTTCCAGGTGTGCCGCGATCTCAGGCAGAACCCCGAGCACGGCAACGTTCCGATTCTCGTAGTCACGTCGAAAAACAGCGACAGTGACCGCTTTTGGGCCAAGCAACAGGGAGCGAATGGATACCTGACGAAGCCTTTTACCGGGCAGGAACTTCTCGCTGAAATCTCCAAGTTGCTGAGGTAGCGAATGGAAAGAAAGATGAGCGAAGAAATCGTCGAGAACGTTATGGCGGCGGAGATCGATAGCGAAACGGCAGACGCGGCCGATCCGGCGCCCGAACAGCAGTACTGCATCTTTCGCGCGGGTCGCGAACGTTTCTGCATTCCGGTGGAACACGTGGAAGAGGTGGTGGAATGGCCCGACCTGACTCGCGTCCCGCTGGCGCCCGCGTCCTTGCTCGGGATCTTCAACCTGCGCGGATGCATCGTGCCGGTGATTGACATTGCGTTTACGACAGCAACCCGTACGGACTTGGCGCCGCGGCACGTGGTTGTGGGCCTACTGGAGCCCAGGCAGCACGAGTCGATGAGACTCGGCATTTCGGCCGACGAAGTAATCGGTACCTTCACGACGCGCGAACCGTTGCTCGTCGAGGAGCGTCCCACCGAGGTTCCACATTGTTGCGGCATGTTGCGCCACGGAGACCAACTCGCCCTTGCGCTGGATTTGAAGAGCGTGGCTGAGCATTTTCCGGTAGGCGTGATCTGACCACCTAGAGTTTGTGTTGGAGGAAGAATTTCGATGACGTCTCGTATTGTTTCATTGAACAGATTAGCGATGGCTCTCGCCGCCGCAGCCACATTGGCTGTGATGTTCCTGGCATACAGTGCGGGCGCGCACGCGGGAGGCGTCGGGTTTGCGAGTGCACTCTCGGCGGGTGAGGATGCGTCCGTTCGGGCGTGGCTGGCGCTCGCATTTGCGGTTGCGCTTCCGATTGCACTGGGTGCGATACTGACATCCGCTGTCGCGCGCCCGGTCGCGAAGCTAGTTGCCTATACCCGGCATTTCGCCGAAGGCAATTACTCGGCGCCGCTCGACATCGCTCCCGCCGGCGACTTTGGCGCGATCGCCGAGAACCTCCGAAGCACTTCCCAACACGTCACTCGCGCCGTCAACAACGAGAATGCGCAGAAGTCGCTGCAACGGAGCGTGACCGACTTCCTCACTATTGTGAGCCAGATCGCCCGCGGCGACCTTACGCTGCGCGGCAACGTAACCGAAGACGCCCTCGGCAACGTCGTCGACTCCGTCAACTACATGCTGGACAACATGGTGAAGGTGCTGGAGCGGATCCGGCGCGGCGCTGTCGATGTGTCCTCGAGCGCGAGCGACATCCTGATGTCGTCGGAAGAGATGTCGCGTGGCGCGGCGCAGCAGGACCAGGAAATCACGAACACGTCATCCGCCGTGGAAGAACTTACCGTCTCCATGAAGCAGGTGTCGAACAACGCAGAGGCGTCGGCGGAAGCCGCGCGCCGTGCCCTCGACGCCGCCGAACAGGGCAACCGGGCGGTACGTGACACGCTCGACGGCATGCAACGCATTCGCTCGTCCGTGCAAGCGACCGCAAAGAAGATCAAGTCGCTCGGCGACCGGTCGCTGGAGATTTCGGAAATCATCAACGTGATCAACGCCATCACCGAGCAGACCAACCTGCTGGCGCTGAATGCGGCCATCGAAGCCGCTCGCGCCGGTGAAGCCGGGCGTGGATTCGCGGTGGTCGCGGATGAAGTCCGCAAGCTGGCGGAACACAGCCGCACCGCCACCAAGGACATTGCGGCGCTGATCAAGGCCATCCAGGCGGAAACCAGCGAAGCGGTCGTGGTGATGGAGGAAGGCACAAAGGAAGTGGAAGTCGGCGCGCGCCTGGCCGATCAGGCCGGCAAGGCGCTGGAAGCGATTTCGAGCGTAGTTCGCCAGTCGGCCGAACTGGTGCAGGAGATTTCGCTCGCTTCCAAGCAACAGGTGCGCGGCACGGAAGGCGTGGCCAACGCGATGCAGATCATTTCGGGCATCACGCGCCAGACTTCGCAAGGTGCACGGCAGACGGCTCGAACCGTCGAGAAGATGGTGAAGTTGAGCGAGCAGCTGAATGACGCGCTGTCGCAGTTCCGAATCCACAGCAATGCAAGGCCCGCAGAGGTTCGCGAACTGGTTGCGGTCGGCAGATAAGCAAGCGGTTCTGAATCAGCCACAACTGGCGAATAGAGAAGAGAGCGATGAATCAGTCAGTCCAGGACTCGATGTTGTCGGAAACCGACCTGTTCCAGGTGCGGAGCCTGATCGAGGAGCGATCGGGAATGGTGTTCGACCATTCGCGTGCGCGCTTCTTTACGAACCGCGTCCGTGAGTACCTGGAAGTGAAAGGGTTGGCACGCGCCTCCGAACTGATGCGCCGCATCAAGGCGTCGAATGCCGACTATGACGAATTCCTGGAACGTGTGCTGACCCAGGAGACGTCGTTCTTTCGGTACCCGGCGATCTTCCAGGCGCTCGAGCAGCGAGTGTTACCGGAAGTCCAGGCGCGGAAGTTCTGGACCAATCCGCGACGCATAAGAGTGTGGAGCGCGGGCTGTTCCACAGGCGAAGAGCCCTACTCGATCGCGATCTCGATCTGCCAGGCGCTGGAAGGGGCGGAAACCTGGGACGCGCGCGTGCTCGCCACCGACATTAGCCGCAATGCGTTGTCCATTGCATCCTCGGGCCGTTACCTGCGGCGGGAGCTCACATACATGGGCTTGGATCGCCTTGAGAGGTATTTCGAACGCTGCGGCGGGGAGTATGTCGTCCGCCCACGCATCCGCCAGATGGTGGAATTCGCGCCATTGAACCTGGCGCAGATGGTTTACATGGGACGCTTCGACTGCATCTTCTGCATGAACGTCCTCATTTACTTCAGCGAATCGCTGCGCGCGAACCTGATCCGGCGCTTTGTCGAATACCTCGAGCCGGGCGGCTACTTGTTCCTCGGCCACGCCGAATCCGTCGCGAAGGCCTGCGTCGAACTGGAGCCAATCGTGGTCGGAGACTCGCTTATCTATCGAAAGCCCCTGATACGCACAGACGCTGGGGCGAACCAATGAACAGCGCGACGGAACAGGTTGTCGACATCTTCATACAGGAGTCGTCGGAGCATTTGCAGTTTCTGCGCGAATACTCCGGAATCCTGCAGGACCCGTATCCGTCGCCGGGAGATCTGGAGCGTCTCTTTGTGTCGTCGCATACGATCGAGGGCAGTTCGGGAATGTACGGCTTCCCTTTTTGTCGCGAGGTCGCCGGCAAGCTCAGTCACATCTTTCAGTACGCGCTGAACGCAGGAATCGCGCCCGACGCCGCACCTGCGCTGGCTGAGTTCATTTCCGAAGCGGTCTCCGTGCTGGAGTCGGACCTGTTGATGATCAGCGCCACAGGCGCCGAGAACGTGGAAGAGGTCGGGGCATTCAAGCAGAAGTATCCATTCGCATTTCAGCCGGCGCAGGCCGAAGAACAGCCGGAAGATGCGTCGAACGCCGTACAGGTTCAGGTTGCGGAGTCGCAAAGCGAACTCACGTCACCCGTTGTTGAAGAGGTCGCTATTGGCGAGGATTTCGATGAAGCGGCCGGCGCCGAAGGTTCTTCCTGTGTCGAAGACCTGCCGGCGGATGCGGAGCTCTCGCCCGAAATCGCCGAATTCTTCGTCCCAGAAATAGAAGAGCACCTCCAGGCCGCACAGGCGTGCCTGCTTTCGTTGGAAAACAGCGGAAGCGAAAACGATATCAATGGTTTGTTCCGGGCGCTGCATACGATCAAAGGGTCGGCGGCGCAAGTAGGTTGTCACCGCATTTCCATTGTTGCGCATCGCGCCGAGGACCTGGTTGGGAGTATTCGCGATGGTGCTCTGAATCCGAACAGCGACGTGATCGACGCTTGCCTCGAAGCGATCGATGCCATCAAGAAGTTTCTCTATTCGCAGTGGCAAGACGAAGAGGAAATCCGGCGCAGCGTGAAAGCGCTGCTGGCACGGATCGACCGCCTGGCGTCCGGAGGTGCCGCACCGACATCCGCGCTGGCACGTAACCAAGAGATCGCGCCCGAGATCGCGCCCGCAGCGGAAGAGAGCGCAGTCGACGATTCACCCGAGTCCCAAGGTTCGGACCCCGAACCGGAGTTCATCGCGGGACTGCGTGGCCGGGAATCCTCGACGGTGCCTCAGTCGAAGTCAGTCCGCATCGCGCTCGAACGACTCGACAGCATGATGAACGCGGTCGGCGAGCTGGTAATCAACCGCACGCGCATGCTGGGTCGCCTTGGAGAACTGGAACACCTGGCGGAGATTCTGAATTTCTCCAAGGCGCGAATGTCCTACAAGATCGAGGAGTTCCAGGAGAAATACGAATTTCAGCGGTTGTTGCCCGGGAGTTCGCAGTCTTGGATTCGCGAGCCTGGGTGGCGGTCTCACAACTTCGGGAGTGCGCCACTCGATGAATCGCCCAGCGAGTTCTCTGAGCTCGAGATGGACCGCTATGACGACTTCGGCATCCTGTCACGGTCGCTGACCGAGATTTCCGCGGACATCACGGAAGTGCTTACGCAGCTCGACGGCTTCGTGCGCAAGATCGACTCCGACATCGACGAGTTCACCAACCTCGCGCATCGTCTCCAGGACGAGATTACGCAATCGCGCATGGTGCCCATCGGCAACCTGTACTCGCGTATCTCGCGAACCGTGCGGGACGCGGCACGCGCCTCGGACAAGCAAGTGACGCTCAGTCTGGTCGGCGCCGAGACGGAACTGGACAACAACATCATCCAGCAGATCTCCGATCCGCTCATCCACATGGTGCGAAACGCCGTGGCCCACGGAATAGAGAAACCCGAAGAGCGATACGCCGCAGGCAAATCCGACGAGGGCTCACTGGCCGTCCGCGCGTATCACCGCGGCAATCACATATTCGTAGAGGTGGAAGATGACGGTGCCGGCATCGACTTCGAAAAGATCCGCGCACGCGCGATCGCCACGGGGCTGACAACGGAAGCTGACGCGCCGATGCTCGACCAAGTCGCCCTGACGGAGTTCCTGTTCCATCCCGGCTTCACGACGGCGGATCGCAAGACCGAACTCGCCGGCCGCGGCGTTGGCCTCGATGTGGTGAAAGCGAACATCGCGGCACTGAACGGTGAGGTCTCTATTACTTCGCAGCGAGGCCTGGGCACGCGCTTTACGCTTAAGGTTCCGCTCACGCTCATCATCTCGCAGGCAATTTTCGTGCGTTGCGGCGGCGATACGTTCGCGCTTCCGCTCGCGATCGTCGAGGAGATCCGGCTACTGCCGGAGAACGAGATCGAGGAAGTTGGAGGGAAACTTCTCACCAAGGTGCGCGGCGTCGTAACCGAAGTTGTCAGGCTGGATGAGCAGCTCGGACTACCGCGTACGGCGTCATGGAACGGCGCTTACCGGATGGTGATCGTCAACATCGCGGGACGGCAGGTTGGCCTGGTCGTCGAGGATGTTCTTCGCAAGGACGAGATCGTCATCAAGAGTCTTGGCGACTACCTTCGCAACATACGGCTGTTCCCGGGCGCAACCATTGCGCCGGACGGCAAGCTGATCCTGCTGATTGACGCAATGCGCCTGGTCGGCGCGGAACGCCTTTCGACGCCGCTGGCAGCGCCGGCAGGTATGCGCCGAATGTTCTCGCCGGGCGCCGCCGCCGTGGCAGCGCGGTCGATTCCACACGCGGCAGTGCAGGAAGTGGTCGAGAAAGTCGTGGTTCTCGCGGACGACTCGATCAGCGTGCGCAAGTTTGTGGGGAACATGCTGGAGAAGGCAGGGTATCGCGTCCGTCTGGCGAGCGATGGACTGGAAGCGCTGGAAATCGCGTCGCAACTCCGTTGCGATCTTGTTATCAGCGATCTCGAGATGCCGCGTACGAACGGCTACGAGCTGATGGCGCATCTTCGCCAGGATGCGAGAACCCGCGGTGTGCCGGTGATGATTGTGACGTCACGAGCGGGCGAGAAGCATCGCGACCGCGCCATGAAAGACGGCGCCGCAGCCTTCCTCACGAAACCGGTGCAGGAAGATCAGTTGCTGCATGAAGTGAAGAAGTTGATTGGCGCCGCCGGCGCGGCTGCGCCGGCGCACGTTATGGCGAGCGCGTAGCGAACAACAGGTTTGAGAAAGATGGCGTTGGATAACAGAAAAACCCGGGTGCTGATCTGCGACGACTCCTCTTATATGCGCAAGGTGTTGCAGCACATCTTGTCGTCCGATCCGCAACTCGAGATCGCCGGTGAGGCCCAGAACGGCCGGGATGCGGTGTCGCAGGCCGCACTCGTGCGGCCCGACGTCATCACCATGGACATCAACATGCCGGTGATGGATGGACTCCAGGCGACGGAGATGATCATGTCATCGAACCCTCGTCCCATCCTGATCGTCAGCTCGGAATCGCGCGCCGGCGCCGACATTACGCTCAAGGCGCTGGAACTCGGCGCCATCGATTTCGTCGCAAAGCCCAGCAGCGGCGTCGATCTCGACATGAACAGCGTGCGCGACGAAATTTGCCGCAAGGTCAAGATGGCGAGCAAAGTGCGCGTGGTGCGTACCGCGTCTCGCACGCGCCTGGCGCATGAAATCGCGAATTCCGCGCCACGTACCGAACCAGGGATGGACCCGGGGATAACACGTCGAGCCGTGCCGGACGACATCGATTCCGACGAGCGATATCCGCTCATCGTGATCGCAGCTTCCACGGGCGGTCCGGCCACGCTGATGAAGATGATGCCGTCGTTCCCCGCGTCGTTTCCGGGATCGATTCTCATCGTCCAGCACATGCCCGGAAACTTCACAGGCCAGTTCAGCCGCCAACTCGACGACGTGTGCGCGCTCCGTGTGAAGGAAGCACAGGACAACGATCCTTTGATTCCAGGGTCTGTCTACGTGTGCCCGGGAACAAGTCACCTCCAGGTTACGCAGTCCGGGCGGCTGAGTGTTCGCGAAGGGCCGCGCATGAACGGATACCTGCCGTGCGCCGATATCTCGATGATCAGCGCCGCCGAGTTCGCAGGTCCCATGACGATCGGGGTCGTGCTAACGGGGATGGGCAACGATGGTGTACAGGGAGCGATCGCAATCCGGCAGGCCGGCGGCAGCATTGTCGTCCAGGACGAAGCGAGCTCGGTGATTTTCGGCATGAATGCTGAGGTCATTCGCGCGTCGGCTGCGGACGTGGTTGTTCCGCTCGATGGGATCGTCTCCACGGTCGAAAAACGCGTGCTATTTCTGCAAGGCGCGAGCAGGGTGGGTGCGTTGTGAGCCGCCGGCAGCGCATTCACGAGACAGTGGTGCTCTTCATGGTCGGCGATCATCGCTTCGCGATCTCCGCAAATACGGTTGAAGAGATTTGCGAACTTGGAACGCTGACGCCGCTCTCCGCCGGTTGCGGACGCAACCGTGTGGCGCGAAGCACGTTCGACCGGCGAGGAAAGCGATATCTCGCGGTGGACGCGGCCGCACATTTTCATATTCCCGAGTCTGTCCCGCAGCACATTCTTGTGCTGCGAGGAGCCGATGTCGGCGTGCTCATCGGAAGTATCGATCGGATGCACGAGATCAACGAGCTCTATTCCTTGCCGCGCGCTTTGTCGGGAGAAGAGCAGACGTGGTACCGGGGCCTCGCCTTAGTAGCAGGCCAGATCGTTCCGTTAGTCGAACCGGCGAGCTTCTTGCCGGGTGGCACGACACGAGCGAATGCACTCTACGTTTCCAAAACACCAGACATCGGGGAGGCAATCTCCGCATGAACACGTCCGCCGCACCAAGCAGACCGACGTTTGTGCTTTTTCCGTTAGGTTCCAAGCGCTTCGCGATTCCAGCCGCGGCCGTGAAGGAACTTGCCGTCCAGGGACACCGCCAGGCGATTCCGGTAACCACGCCGCTCATGTCCGGATTGCTGGTGCGGCGTGGACAAATCGTTCCGGTGTGCGACGCCGCCGCTGTTCTGTCCAACTCGCAAGTCGAGAGAAAGGGACTCTATCTGATTGCGAATCGGGAATTCGAAAATGGAGCGCAGGAGTGGACTGCGATTGAGGTAAGCGGCGACTGTGAGTTGTGCACGGCGGAGCTCCTGGCGCCGACCGGCAAGCTTCCTGATTACGTCACCGGGTTGTTGTCACTGCACGACGAGATTGTCGAAGTTCTCGATGTCGATCGTCTCGCGAATTCGGCGGTGCGGAAATGACCAGTGGCCACGCGCCCTCTGTTCTGTTGATCGATAGCAACGTGTTCTTTGCCAAGAGGCTGGTCGACGCCCTCAAGCGGGAAGGAATGGAAGTCGTGCACTGCACGCAATCCGGATATGCCATGACGATGATCGAATGGACGCCTCCAGCCGTCATCCTGTGCGCGACGAACCTGCGCGAGATGGGCGCCTTCGAGGTTCTTTCCATCCTGCATGGCGATCAGAAACTGGCGCACATCCCCGTGATTGCGCTCAGCGATGGCGGCGGCGAGCAGGGCCTGATGGCAGCTTTCCGCGCGGGCTGTGCCGACTTCGTGGAGCGGCGCATTGGCCCGGAAAAGGTGGCCGCGCATGTTCGCGCGTTCCTGCGCAGCCAACGCGATGGCTTTCAGCCAACCCAGATGCTCTCGGTCGACGACACGGCTCTCAGAGGGAACCTCGCTCACCTGGATTTGCCCGGCGTCGTGCAGATGCTCGAACAGCAGCGACAGTCGGGCGCGCTACACGTGATCTCCAACGATCTTGATGGGATCCTGTTCTTCGCGGCGGGCGAGATTTCACACGCGGAATGCGGCGAGCTGATCGGCGACGATGCGGTGATCGCAATCGTGCAGCGCTGCCAGGGAGTCGAGACCGGAGAGTACAAATTTGTTCCCGGCGCCGAAACCGCCACCCGCACCGTAATGGGATCGCCGACCCAGCTGATGCTCGATGCCCTGCGAGTCTTCGACGAAGCGGCTGTGGAAGATGAGGTTCAGTCGTGACCCAGCCGAATATAGTTTTCATCGACGACAGCGCGACCATGCGCGAGGTCATCAAGATTGCTTTCCGGCGCGAGAACTTCGACGTCGCGACGTTTTCGGATGCGACCTCCGCGCTCGCCGCGATCGAGAAGTCGCCTCCTGACGTCATCATCACCGACGTGATCATGCCGGATCGCGACGGCTACGAGGTGTGCCAGCACGTGAAACAGCATCCGGTGCTGGCTCCTGTTCCCGTGATCCTGATGTCGGGTGTGGTCAACAAGACCGTAGCGGACCGGGCTTTTGCTGTTAAGGCTGCGGAGTTGATCCGCAAGCCGTTTCAGCCGCAGGACCTGATCAGTCGCGTAAGGCGCCTGCTGCAACCCAAACAACCGGTTGCGCCGGTTCAAATGCAGACGGACGCGGCCTCCGCGCTTTCGTCCATCTTCTCGGCGCCACAAGTGCATCGCAAGCCTGCCGGCCCGACGCTGGTGCAAACGCTATCCGCCGGCAGCGAGACAACTCAGCCGGCGCCGTCATCCGCCGTGGCTGTGCAATCGAGGCCGGCGGAGATACCTCGTCGCATCGAAGCGTCGCATACCAACGCAGCTTTCACGGGCGACGCGTCGCGACTGAAACTGGAGATTGCGCGATTGGAAGGTTTGATCAAGAAACTCCAATCGGAACTTGCTGCGGAGCGCGAGTACGCGCGGGCGTTGGAAGAACACGTGAAGACACTTCAAGAGGCCGGATAGGATTGCCTGCGAGCGCACAAACCGCGACGTTTCCCGGAAGCCGGCGATGGCCCTTCGGCCTGGATGCGTTGTTGTTGCCTAAGGGGTCGGGCCGCGCTACTGTCGGGCGAATGGCAGCCGCCAAGAAGTTGACGTGGAGTGTGAGTGGCCCCGATTCCACGGTCGCAGCGATCGGGTCCACGACGCTGATCTGCTGGTTGGCTGCGCTCGCTTACCAGTGGCTTCAGCACGCTGTCTCTGGCGCCGCTCCCACTCTCTGGTATCCCGCGGGCGTCGGCGTGGCGCTGATGTTGCTGTGGGGCTATCGCGTTTGGCCGGGCATCGTGCTTGCCGCATTCCTCACCGTCACGTCCATCACATCGCCGGAACTGGTTGCGATCGCAGTTGCCGGTGCACTGCTTGACACGGTAGGCTCGGCAGCCCTCACCCGGTTTCTCGGTGGGCGCGGCTTTGCTCCGTCGCTAGCGCGCGTTCGCGACGTTGCGGCGCTGGTCTCCGCGGTCTTCCTGACAACCGCCCTACGTGCGGCGCTCGGACTATGGATTTACGAACACCGATTCGCGGGACTTCGAAACGATAATCCGTGGCTGCGTTGGCTGACGCTATGGCATGGAGGTGTGCTCGGTATCATCCTGTTCGCGCCGCTGGTTCTCGTTTGGAGCCAGCCACGCCGGCCTCGCGCCGGCAATCTGCTGGAGGCGTTGTGTCTGGCGGCCGGTCTCGGCCTCATCGGCGTCGGTGCGTTTGTTCAGCTTCCGGCGGAACTGTCGCTCAGCATGGTGTACCTGGTTTTCCCGGTCATGGCCTGGGCAGCGATCCGTTTCCAGCAGCGCGGCGCGGTAACAGCTGGGACGATCGCGGTTTCGATTGTCGTCCTCAGCGCATACAGCGGACACTCGCCGGTTCTTGGCAGCGCCAGTTTTGCGCCGTTTGCGCTTTGGCTTCCGGTCGAAATCTCGGCTGTATCGGCATTGTTCATCTCCGCCACGGTTACGGAGCGCGAGCTGGCACTGCACAACGCGCGCCAATTAGCCGCGGTCATGGAAGCGACACCCGACCTGATTGCCACGGCTGACCGCGACAAGAGAATTACCTTCATGAATCGCGCCGGACGCAGCTTGCTCGGCTTCGGCGAACGGGAAGACCTTACCGATCTGAGGATCGCGGACCTGCATCCTCCGGAGGAGGTCCAGAAACTGGAGAAGGTCGCACTGCCGGAAGCAACGAGATCCGGCACCTGGCAGGGCGAGACGCAATTCCGGTCCGTCGATGGAACTGTCATTCCGTTTTCGCAAGTAATCGTCACGCGAAGCAATCGTTTCGGCGAAGTCACGCATTTTGCCACCATCGGGCGCGACATCCGGAAGCAGCGGCAACAGGAGATTCAGCTGCGCCAGGCGCTGAAGATGGACGCGATTGGCAGACTTGCCGCCGGCGTGGCTCACGACTTCAACAACCTGCTCACGATCATCCGAGGCAATTGCGAAATGGTGCTGCCGCTCACGGAGAAAAACGATGCCGTCCACGAGGCTCTGGATGAGATCGAGGCGGCCGGCAAGCGCGCGAGCGATTTAACCGCGCAATTGCTCGCTTTCAGCCGGCAGCAGGTGACGCGGCCGCGCCCGCTCGATCTCAATGCCGTGGTTCAAGGAATCCTCGGAATGCTCGGCCGGCTGCTCAGCGAGACCATTGATCTCCAATTCCTGCCGGCGGATCACCTGGATCCTGTGCTGGTGGATTCGGGGATGATGGACCAGGTGATTCTGAACCTCGCCATCAACGCGCGGGACGCGATGCCCGCCGGCGGTTCACTCACGATTCGTACCGAGACGCTCGACATTTTGGGCGCCCAGGACCAAACGGGTTTCCAGGTGCCTGCGGGACGCTATGTGCGCCTGCAAATCTCCGACACGGGCATTGGTATGTCGCAGGAGACGCTCGCTCACCTGTTTGAACCTTTCTACACAACCAAGGCCGTCGGCAAAGGTACGGGACTGGGATTGGCGACGATCTACGGGATTATCAAGCAGAGCCATGGATATATCACCGTGGACAGCACTCCCGGACGTGGTTCGACATTTAGCGTCTACCTGCCGCCGACCCTGCCGGCGAAATTCGAGTCTGCCGCAGCGCCCGTGGTTCTGGACGGCGATTTCCCGAGCGCGTCGATCTTGCTTGTGGAAGATGAAGATAAGGTCCGCGACCTCTTGCGCCGCCATCTCGATGCGAGCGGATATCACGTCGTAACCGCACGCGACGGCGTCGAGGGACTGGCGATTTGCCGCGAGCGCGGCTTCGTGCCGGAGTTGCTGCTCACCGACATGATCATGCCCGGCATGGGCGGCCGGGAACTCGCCGACAAGATTCGGGCGGAGCATCCGCTCGTGAAGGTCCTCTTTATCACCGGCTACACGGATGAAGAGACGCTTCGGCAAGGAACGTTGCCCAGCGGCATGTCGTGCCTGAACAAACCCTTCGAGCTTCGCGTTCTCGACGCGAAGCTGCGCGAAACGTTGACGCGGAAGTAGCTTCTGCGACTGAGTCTCGCTTCTGAGACGCCGGCTCATCTCCTCGCCCTTCCCGCAATTCCACCACTCCCATAAATAACTGAAACTGGACGACTTAGCGGAATTATCGTCATGCGCTCGAATGGCAACCGGGATGCATTTCTAACGGGCGGGAACTCCCATTGGCTCTGCTCGATGCCGGAAGGGAGCTCCCCGGTGGGGAATAAGTCGTGTTTCGACCTGTCATTACGAATGTCGTCTTGCTGACGGCGCTAAGTGTCTCATTGTGGGCGCAAGGCACCGTCAGTGACACGACCCACTCCCTCACCGTAGCAACCAATGCGAACGGCAAGATCCATGTCGCATCTTCAGCTTCGCTGACGGAAAGCGGAGTTCCTTTTGGAGACTTCTCCGCGAGCGTCTCGGTGCAGTACTACGCCCGGACGCTTACCGGCGGCCAGATCACGGTGCAGGCGACGAGCGATTTCGGCGCATGTGCCAGCCCCGCCACGTCGCCTTCCATTGCCTGCAACACCGTTCAATACAGCTGTGGTGTCGCCAGTTTCGGCAGCGCCTGCACGACCACGGTCACGCTCAGCACGTCGAGCGCGACCAGCGTGCTGACGTTGCCGTCCAACTCAGCCTGCGTGAACGGCGGCAATCCCTGCGGCCCGGCAAATCCTTTCACGGTTCCCCTGAACTTCACCCTTAGTAACGATCCCAACTACAAGACGGGATCGTATTCGGCCACTTTGCAGTACACACTCAGCGCAACTTAGAGGAGAAATGATGAAGAAGACTTTGGCTACCGTCGTGTTCGGCGTGCTGTGCCTGGGTTCGTTCGCCCACGCGCAATTCGCCGCAACCGGCACCACAACCCTGCAGTTGACGGTCGGACCGGAAGCCGCCATCCAGATCAACACGGCGAACACTCCGCTCTCCACGTCGACCACCACGTTCGCGAATCCGTTCATTGGAACCACGAACTTCACCTACAAGATCCGCACGACCAAGGTCGGCGGAACCGGCAATGTCACCGCGCAGGTCACGTCGGACTTCACCGCGGCGACGAACGGCCCGTCGGTGGCGTCTCCGCCGACCGCAGGCGACGCACTTACCTACACGTGCACCGTCGCGAATCCGGCTACTGCTTGCTCGGGCACGCAGACGGCCAGCACGTCGGCCAGCACGGCAGTCGCGAGCTTCGGCGCCGACGCGCACGCCACCGGTAATGCCGGCAGCGTTGCCTGGAGCCTGACCAACGACCCGGTCTACCCGACCGGTTCGTACTCGGCGACAGTGACGTTCACCATCAGCGCCACCTAGTCGAGAGGGAATCGTTGAACCGCATAGGCGCAATCCTCGCCACGATCGCGATTTCGACGAGCGGGCTGGCGGCAGCCGGAACCACGGCCGGCCGCCAGCCTCTTCCCGTCCTGCTGCGCTTTGCGCGGCTGGGATACTTCTTCTTCGCGGCGCCGACCATCACGTCGATCAGTGGTTCACCGATGTTGACAATGTCGGATCCAGACGCCGCATCACCCGTCGCGTCGGTGACCGTGAACTTTGTGGTGCCGAAAAACAGCGGCAAGAATCTGACGGCAACGCTGGCAGTCACGTCGGCCGGCTCCTGCGCCGGCATACCGGTTTCGGCTTCGGAGGTGACCGTATCGTGCCAGAGCGCGAGCGGCACTACCGCAATTTCATGCAACGCGTCGCAATTGCTGACGGCAGGTCAGCCCATTGCGACCTCGACCATTATCAAAGGGAACGGTGTGCAGACGTTCACCGTCACCGTCGGATACTCATTCGCCGATTCTTGGGCGAAAAAGGTTGGATCATGCACTTTGCCTCTTACTTATACCGTCAACGTGCAGTAATCATTTTCGCGATTGCCGCAGTCACCGCCGGCGCCGCTCCGTCTCATGCCCAGATCGGCATCGGGCTTGCTCCGATGCGCCTGGAGATGCATCTCGACGGCGGCCAGCAGCATTCCGGCACGCTTACGCTCGCCAATGACTCCGGCGCAAAGCTCCGGATCCGCGCTGAGCTGCTCGATTTCTATCTCGACGCCGCCGACACGCCCCAGTTCGGCCGGAACTTCGCGCAGGAGCAGCCGTATTCCTGCCGTTCCTGGCTCGTCGTCAATCCGATGGACACCGAAGTTGAGGGGCGCCAGCTCGCCATCCGCTACTCCATTCGCGTGCCGGAAGGGACGAAAGAAGGCAGCTACCATTGCGCCGCGGGATTCACAGCGCTGCTGCCTGCCGACAGCAATCAGTCGATGGGTATCCAGACGGCCGTCCGTGCCGTGTCCGCGTTCTACGTCGTGGTTGGGCACCCGGCGGTCAACGGTGAACTGAAGGCGATTACGCTCGAGCGCACCGTTCCAGCGAAGGTGCCGGAAGGCGTCTTGCCGTCGCCGGGCTGGAGCGCAGTTGTGCTCTTTGAAAATCACGGCACCATGCACTTCCGTCCGTCCGGGCAACTGGAGGTTCTCGATGCAGCCGGACGCACGGTGCAGTCCTATCCGTTCACGGAGTACGCGGTTCTGCCGCAGCGTGAGCAACGCTTCGTGTTTCCGATCAACGGCGATCTGCCGCAGGCGCCTTATACGCTCCGCGCGCGAGTGGACATCGGGACCGGTGTCCTACTGGAAGCCGTGGCGCTCATTTCGAATTCCCCAGACAGAAACTGAGGCGAACGCGCGTGACGATTTGGAAGCCCAATTCGGTGAGAGCCGGACTGTGTCTCAGCATTGCTCTGATGCTGGGCAACGGTTCCGCACGCGCACAGAATGAGTGCACGGCGCGCGGGATGGGGACAATCGCGGTTCTAAACGAGAACGGTGTGTCGCACCAGGTGCTCTGTTACGACAAGCAGAATGCGCGCTCGTGTTCTCCCCAGAAGGGGGCTTGCGGCGAACTGCCGGTATCCAGCCCGAAGCCTGCGATCGCACCACCCGAGCTGGTCGAAACGCCGTCGTTCGAGTCTCCGGCCGAACCGCCGCAGGACTTGCAGGCCTCGCCGTTCCAGGCGGGGACGAGCGACACAGCCGACGAGCCACGCCCGCGCACGCGCGAGGATGAAGACCGAAGCAAGCCGGCGCCCGATGATCAGCAGAGCCAGTCAGGATCCCAGCTTGCGGTTCGCGTTCCGCGAAAAGAAGGCGCACCGGCCGCTATCGATTCGAAGTCCATCGCACGACCAGAAACAGTTCAGATCATTCCCCAGTCGACGGTGATACGGGCCGTTGCTATCGCAAGCACCACACCGCGTGCAGAGGCAATGCAAACCGAGCATCTCGTCGCTTCGCCGCCCCGCGAGATGGCGGGCCAGGCAGACGTCGCTCTGCAGGGTTACTACCAGGCAGCGACGGGACAGAGTATCGCCGACACCACCGGTTCATCGATCAGACTTCAGAATTTCTTCCCGTCACTCGGGCTGATAACCGCGAGTTTCGAAGGCTATGGCAGCCAGGGCAGCTTTCGCCTGGGCGAGAATTTCGCGCGACTCAGCGGCGTATCGCTGTGGGCGCGGCACTGGGATCTCGGACTTGGCGATTTTCGCGTGCCTTTGAGCACTGTAACGCCGGTGTTCCCCAACGTCGATACGACCGAGCTGTTCGCGCGCGGTCTGGATGTGACGATGACCTCTTCGCGCCAGACAATTCGTCTCTTCGAAGGAGAGGAGACCTTGATGCAAGGTCCGCGCGTTCCGTTTCGGCTCCCCGCGCCGCAGCGCGTCGCCGGCGCCATCGTTCAGCGGAAGGTCGGCCATCTTCAATTTGGACTACGCTATCTACACACGTCGTCAAGCCAGTCGCAGATAGCCGATAACTCGGCATTCTTTCCCACTGGACGTCGCTTCCTTTCCGGCGACGAGATCGCTCTTCAGGCTGTCTATCGCCCGGCAAAATTCTTTCAGTTCTTCGCGGAAGGCGCGGCCTCGAAGACGGATCAACTGGACAGCGCCGGCCAAACGCCTCGACACTTCTCGTTCGTCGCCGGCCCCGAGTTGAACACGAAGATGTTCACGCTGCGTGCGAACTATGTCTTCCGGGGAAACTCGTATCTTCCGATCGTCGGCTCTTATGCGGGCGATCGTCAGGGACCGTACGGCGAGGTTCGCTTCCGTCCCTTCAGCGCGATCGAACTGTTCGGCTCGGCAAGCCGATACAGCAGTAATGTCGACCGTAATCCCGAGATCCCGACGTACCACACGACCGGTTACAGCGGCGGTGTGTCTGCGGCTCTGCCGTGGAAATTCAACGCCAGCGCGCAGGTGTCGGCGATCGATTTCAATTCAACCGCGGTTTCCGTCAACCCAGTCGATGCCACGATCATGGGCAATCGGCAGATTTCGTTCTCGCTCAGCCGGCCGGTAAAGCGCCACACGTTGCGCGCTTCGGCGATCGATCTTGCGAACCGGACCAACCGATTGTTTACCACCCAGCACCTCGCCGAACTAGAGGACTCATTTACCTGGCGGGGACTTGCGCTTTCCGGCGCAGCGCGCTTCCAGAGACTGGAAGGCATGGATGCCAAGAACTCGGTGTTCTACCGCGGGACGGCGAGATTCAACATTCACGGGCTGTCGTTGTATGGCTCGTTCGAAGCGGGCAACGACCTCGTAAACAAGACGCTCCTGGCAACGAATTCGCTCAATTCAACCGTAATTGGGGCCAGCGCTCCGCTGTTTCGCGGGTGGGCGCTCCAACTCGAAGCCTTCCGCAACAACCTGACCACGGACTTGAACCCCGCCAGCATCTTCGTCCTCGGAGGACGCGGGGTCGATGTTCCGATGACGGTGGCTTCGCTGAATCAGTGGAGTGTCTTCTTCCGGCTCAACAAGCAGATCCGTTGGGGAAGCGCGACGCCGGCGGAGACGATGGAACAGTACACCGCCCGCCAGATTCCGCTCGTGGGAACCGTGGAAGGCATCGTGATGGAGAACCTTGTTGCGGCCAACCACGCGGCGGCGGGCATCCCAGTCCGTCTCGACGGCTATCGTGTCGCGTTTAGCGATGCGACCGGTTACTTCCAGTTTGCCGACGTGCCGGAAGGTATCCACAAGGTCGGCCCTGCCCTCGACGAACTGCCGGCCGACGTGGAACTCGATGGCATCGCAACGTACGACGTCAAAGTTTCGCCGAGGCTTCGCAGCCGCGCCGACTTCAGGGTGGCTCCGCTCCTGTCTGTTTCAGGGAGGGTCGAAGGTCCGAAGGGCGTAGCGGTGGAGACTGTCGTCATACGCGTGCACCCGTCCGCGCGATATACGACTCCCGATCCGGACGGATCGTTCGCATTCTTCAACTTGCGCGAAGGGTCATACGAGGTCTCAATCGACCCGAGCTCGTTGCCGGAAGATGTCGTGATCGCCTCGCCGGGCAGCGTAACCGTGAATCTTCAGTCGGGCGTCGCGACGGCGCCGGTGAATTTCCAACTCGCGGTCGAACACCGCGAGTTGCCGATCCAGCGCGTCATCGAGCAGCGCATCGACGCCGGCTCCGTTGGACAAGGGAACCGCTTCCAGCCTCAACTCCACGAAAGAGATTAACTATTCCTGCGGCTCGTCGAGAATCGCGCGAACCCTCTGCGCGAGAGCGCTGAGCGTGAAAGGCTTCGGGACGAAGTAAGTGCCGTTCGGCAGCACGCCGCTCCGCAGGAGCGACTCGTCGCTATAGCCCGAGAGATAAAGGACCTTGAGTTTCGGAAACCGGACGCGCAGCACGTCGGCAAGCGCGCTGCCACTCATGCCCGGCATGACCACATCCGTGATCAGCAGGTCGGGCGCCTGGTCGAAACACCTGCAGATTTCCAGGCATTCCCTGGCATCACGGGCGCTCGTCAGGTTGTAACCGATGTTTCCGAGATGCTTGGTCACAAGGTCACGGAGCAGTTTCTCGTCTTCCGCCAGAACTATCGATTCGCCTTTGCCGGAATTGTCGAGTTCCGTTGAATCGGCGTCGGCGCTTGCTTCGGATTCCTTGCATACGCGGGGAAAATAGACCTTGAACGTCGTTCCGTGTCCGATCTCGCTGTTGACCCAGATGTAACCGTTGTTCTGCTTCACGATGCCATAGACGGTCGCCAGTCCAAGCCCTGTGCCGCGTCCGACGCCCTTTGTAGTGAAGAATGGTTCAAAGATGCGCGCCTGGGTGACGTCGTCCATGCCCACCCCGGTATCTGTCACGGACATCATCACGAACTCACCCGGCGCAAGCGGTGCGTAGATTTCTGCCGACTCTTGATCGAAGACCACATTCCTGGTCTCGATGGTCATGCGGCCGCCATGGGGCATGGCATCGCGAGCATTCACTGCAAGATTCATCACGATCTGGTGGATCTGGTCCGCATCGGCGCTGATCGTCCAGAGACGCTCGCCCCGCGCGAAGTCGAGCCGGATGTCTTCACCAATCACGCGTTTCAGCATGCGTTCCACTTCGCCGATGGCATCGTTCAGGCTCAGGAGACGCGGCTTCACCACCTGCTTACGGCTGAAGGCCAGCAGTTGCGCCGTTAGCGACGCTGCGCGTTCGGCGGAAGCCTGGATGTCGACAATCGCTTCGCGAAGAGGGTCGTCCGTCGGGAGCTCGGGCAGCGTCGCCTCGCAGTTTCCGAGGATGACGGTGAGCAGGTTGTTGAAATCATGAGCAACACCGGCAGCGAGCCTGCCCACCGCTTCCATCTTGATAGCCTGGCGCAGTTGGTACTCAAGTTCACGACGCTGCGTCACGTCGCGAGCGATGCCCTGGGCCGCGGCAGCAATTCCGTCTTCGTATATCGGCCGTACCGACAGTTCGAACGTGATCCGCGTGCCTTTCGACAGTACATCCACTTCGAACGGCTTTACGGTTTCGCCTGCCAGCACACGCTGGAGTTGTTTCCAGCACAGCTCAGCATGCTCGGGAACCACGAGTTGCTGAAGGTTGGTACCCTCGGGTTTCAGGGCATTGTCGCCGGCGATTTCCAGACCGCGGCGATTCATGGACATGCAAGTCCACGGTGAAGATGATGTCGCTCGCGTTCTCCACCAACTCGCGATATTTCGTCTCGGCCTTGCGCGTGGCCTCTTCTGCCGCTTTTTGCGCGGTTATGTCACGGTTTACAGTCAGGAAACACTTTTTCCCGCCGAACTCGATGATTACGCCGGAGCCGGCGACAATGGCGATCTCACCGGACTTGCGACGGATCCTGTGCTCCATCTCGCGTACCTGGCCGTGCTGCTGCATCTTTCGGCGCAGGCGGTCGCGGTCCAAGGGATCGATCCACAGACGAAGTTCTTCCGTGGTGTGTCCCAATGCCTCTCGCCGTGAATAGCCCGTGACTTTTTCGAAACCCTGGTTCACGTCAATGATCTTTTGCGTCGCTGCCTCGATAATCACGACCGAATCGGGCGTTGCGTCGAATGCCTTCGCAAATTTCTCTTCGGAAGCGCGGAGTTCCTCTTCCGCCATCTTCTGGTACGTGATGTCCCGATGCACCGAGAAGGCGCATCGTTTACCTGCAATCTCGATGGGTACGGCTGAAACCACCATGGTCGCAACTTCACCGGACTTGCGGCGCAGTTGATACTCGAAGTCGCGAATGCGTTCGTGGGAGCGAAATTCCTCTAAGAGCTGGTTACTCAACCCCGGATCGTGGAACAGTCCCAATCCAGAAGCTGTCGAGCCAATGATCTCTTGCGTGCTAAACCCCGTGATTTCTTCAAACCGGTCGTTGATCTCCAGAATGCGCCCAGTCTCGACTTCGGAGATGACAAGACAGTCCGGCCCGGCCTGGAAGGCCTTTGCGAACCTCTCCTGCGATTCGCGAAGCGCACTCTCGTGCCGGTCGAGCTCGGTAATCTGAACCCGGATGCATCGGGTGAGCTCCATGACCCGGTCAATCAACGCTCTGTGTGTATGGCGAGCGAAGTATTCGCCGGCGAGTGCCAGGCTTGTCGCGAATACAACCGTGACAAGGTGGGAGCGCCACGTCGTAATCCCTGGATATAGCGCCTGCTTCGCGACTTCGAAGAGGAACATGACCACTGCCGTCGTGATCGCGATCGCGGCGGAGACGTCGATGGCCAGCATTCCTCGTCGTTGCTGCCAGGCGGTACTCGCCAGGAACGCGAAGAGGCTGGCGAACACGATTGTCTCGGTATGCGACTGCCACAGGCTGATGTGAGGAAAGGCGAGTTGCTTGCTGGCCTCGAAGATCAACATCACGACTGCCGTGATGACCGAAGTCTCATGTTGTGAATGCCAGGGTCCGCGAACCAACGGACGCCGGACCAGCGACAGGATGGGATCGTCGATATTTCGCTGAGCGTGCGCTTGCATGTAGGAATAAAGAGCAAGGCGCCTGCCACCGGGATCGTTAAGGAAGGCTGAGCTCGATGCGAGCCCTGTCGTTTGCACGCCATATAGGTTCTTCTGAATCAGAGACATAGCCGAGGTTGGCGAAGGGGGCGGGATTCCTGGTCGCTGTTCCGATCCGGAACACGCCGCAATTCGTCTCAAAACTGCAACGCGGCGATGCTCCTCGCGTGAGATTGGTCTCGCACCGGCGATTGCGCGGGGACGCCCTCGCGATGCCGCCTCCGAAGAAAGCCGCGCCTGTTCATGGACTTGCGCGCTCGTTGTCCACCGATTGGTAGACAGTTCGGCTTTGGCATGGCGATTGCCTTTCTACTGTCCGAGACCGGGCCCGGCTTGCCCCATTCCTCCGTCTACACCGTCGTGCCCGGTCTCAACCACTTCGACAGAGAAAGCGAAACGCACATGCTTAGAAATCTCACAATCGGCAAGCGCCTCAGCCTTGGCTCGACGTTGCTTGTCGTGCTGTTGTTAATCGTCGGTATCGCCGGCTATCTCGGAGCCCGCAGCATCTCGGTTACGGCTTTGCATGCCGTAAACGATTACGGGAAGCGTGCATCCGTCGCCGCCGATATCAACCTGCTCACTCTCCAACTCCGCCGCTCGGAGAAGGACACGTTCCTGAACGTTGACAACGAGCAGGTGCGGAACGGCTACATCGCGAAGTGGAACGAATCCCAGCAGAAGCTGCAGTCTCTTCTCGGCCAGATGCAGGGCCTCGTGGCAACAGACCTGGAGAAGCAGAAGTTGGAGAAGATGAACTCCGACTTGCGCAGCTATGACAATGGGTTCAAGGACGTTCTCGCCCGCATCCAGTCCGGCCAGTTCAAGACCGCTGAACAGTGCAATGCCAAGATCACCGAAAGCAAACAGTGGATCCACGATCTTGAAGACGCCGCCGGCAAGATGAACGACGACTACGAAGTCGAGGAACTGAAGCAGATCGACGTCATCAACTCCGTGGTTGGCACTACGAGCCTGACAATCATTCTCGTCCTCGTCCTCGCCGTGGCCATCACCATTCCGTCGACGATCGGCCTGGCCCGCAGCATCACCCGCCCCATTCACAACGTTGTGAATGCGGCGCGGCAGATCAGCAGCGGTGATCTCAACGTAACCCTCAACGCCCAGCAAAGGGGCGACGAGGTCGGCGAACTGAACCGCAGCTTCCTCGAGATGATCACGTACCTCAAGGACATGGCTGCTGTGAGCACGAAAATCGCGAAGGGCGATCTCGCGGTGCAAGTCCCGCAGCGTTCCGAGCGCGACGCTCTCGGCATTGCCTTCCAGGAGATGACGGTCGGCCTCCGCGGCATGGTCAAGTCCGTGCGCGATGCCGCGTCGCAGGTCGCTTCCGGTTCGGCGCAGGTTGCGCAGGCAAGCGACGAGACGGCGAAGATCAGCGTGCAGGCTTCCTCTTCCATCGACGAGGTCACCAGCACGATGCACGAAATGAGCACCAACTCGCACAGCATGCTGAAGAACACAAAAGCGCAGGCAGACAGCGTCCGCGAAACTTCAGCCTCCGTTGAGCAGATGGTCGTCAGCATCAAGCGCGTCGACGACCACGTGAAGACGCTGCTCGAAATCTCCGGCCGCTCACAGAAAGAGGTTCGCGAAGGCATTTCGACCGTCGACCTGGCCAACAAGGGCCTGGATCGCATCAACGAGTCGATCTCCACTTCCGCTGGAATCATTGGTGTCCTCGACGAGCGCGCCGAGAACATCGGCAAGATCATCGAAGTCATCGACGACATCTCGGAGCAAACGAACCTGCTTGCCCTGAATGCCGCCATCGAAGCAGCGCGCGCCGGCGAACACGGCCTTGGCTTCTCGGTCGTGGCGGACGAAGTCCGCAAGCTTGCTGAGAAGAGCGCGCAGTCCACGCGCGAGATCTCCGATCTGATCCAGAGCATTCAGAAGGAAGCGCGCAATGCCGTCCAGAACATGCAGCAGAACACGAGCATTGTGAACGACGGCATCAAGCTCGGCTCCGAATTGACGCGATCGCTCTCGCAGATCTCGCAGGTCGTCTCTGAAGTCGATCGTTTCGCCCGCGAAATCGGTGCGGCGACGAGCGAGCAGTCGGCGGGATCGTCGCAGATCGCGCTTGCTACCTCGCGCCTGAACGAGATCACGCATGAGATCAGCTCCGCTGCCGAAGAGCAGACGGCTGGAACACAGACCGTCGTCAAGGCTATGGAACGCATGCGCGACGTGGTGAACAAGTCCAGCTCCGGAGCCTCTGAGCTCGCTGCCGCATCGGAACAGATGTCCCGCATGTCGAAGCAGACGCTCAAGGTTACGGACCAATTCCGTCTTGCAGAAGACCAGAAGATGCGCTCGATTGCCGAAGGGACTCATCTCGTCCACGGTGCTCATCGCGTCGAGTACGAAGCGGAAGCTGTAACCGCATAACAGGAAAAGGGGACTGCGATGGCATTACAAAGCTCGGTAATTCCAATCTCCGTAGGATGGAGCATCGTGAAGTCGGTGCTGATCGTCGATGACGACGAAGCCTGTGCCGACCTGTTATGCGACTCGCTCTCGCGTGCTGACCGCTTCCTCTTCACGGCGTTCACCGCGGCGCAGGCCGAGAAGATGCTCGCCAGCCGAACTTTCGACCTGGTGCTTCTCGATCTCGGACTGCCGGATGGATCAGGCATCGATCTGTTGGAGCGGTTCACGCGGAAGCACCCTAACACCCGTTTCGTAGTCATCACCGGTGACGAATCGACGTCGGCAGTGCTCGGCGCGATGAACGGCGCGGCGCACGATTTCGTGCGTAAGCCCTTCGCCATCGAGGACCTGCGAGAGTGGGTGGATGGGTGGCTCTCGGCCGGCCACGACGCCGACATTCACTTCCACTGGATCAAGCCGCACTGGGTCGAGATGTCGATCCCTTGCTCGCTTCGGGCAGTGGATCGCGTAAGCCGCTTCTTCTCGAATCTCCAGGGCGACCTGCCCTTCGAGTTTCGCGACCAGGTGGGCGACTGCGTCCGGGAATTGGTGATGAATGCCGTGGAATGGGGCGGTCACTTCGATCCGTCAAATAAGGTTCAGATCAGCTACATCCGCACCGAGCGGATGGTGCAGTTCCGAATCATCGATCCCGGCAAAGGCTTCAGCTTCGACAACATGAGTCACGCCGCTGTCGGGCAGACTTCGGCGGATCCTACGGCGTATGCGCGAGTCCGGATGCAGCGCGGGATTCGTCCCGGGGGCCTGGGACTCGTCATCGCGCGATCGATTGCCGACGATCTGCTCTATAACGAGGCGCAAAACGAGGTGATCTTCATCAAGTTTCTGCCTGAGATGTAGTCCCGGTCGGCGCTAGCGATTGCAATCGGCATAGCGTAAGCGTGCGCTTTGTTCGCCTTTTTCGGCTGCAGCACTGCCCATCTCGCCACTGTCGATTGGCTTCCTGTTGCGGCGAAGCCGTGGGTGGTTCGACTCCCACTCGCTTCCGCCAAACTCCGACCGCGGCTTAATTGCGTTTCAATGCAATGGATCGCTGTTCAGATCGGATGCTGTCCGCGAATGGCGTGGTCAGGCATGCTTTGAGAGGGCATGTCAGTAGCATCACGCCACACAAAAATAGAGTCAACGACATCCCACTCGCTTCCGCCAATTATCCGATTCTGGAACTCCCACCCAGGCGCAGTTCACGCGTCTGGGTGGTATGGTCATCAGCGGCTTGCGGGCGGAACAATGCCGTTCATGCGCAGATACTCAACCATCTGGCCGTAGTGATCGTAGGAGTGGGCCACCGCGTCGATCACGAATTGCAAACGCGTGTTCTGGCGGCGGGTGCGGTGTGACGCCATGGGCACAGCGGCATTTGCTCCGTCGATCGTGGTTACCGCGCGATGGAGGGCTGCGAACGAGCCGCGCAGGTAATCGACAATCTCGGCCTTGGTTTGCACGCTGTCGGGTCCCGTTTCCTGCTCCTGGTCCGGAGTTGCGGGCTGGTCGTGGATGTAGGCCGCCATTCGAAAGTTGTTCGCGGCTAGGTGCTTGACCTGCTGAGCGAAGGTTCGAACACCGCGGAATTCGCCGCCGCTCGGCGCGAAACCGTAAGTTGCTTCCGGCATCGCCTCGGCTGCGGAGACAACCTCTTTTTCCGTATTGCTGACCCAGAAATCCAGAGCGCCACGGAGGTCAGCCGCGGGCTGATTCTGCGCCGGGAGGATGTTGTTCATCCGCGCTGCTTTGGTGCCGGTGTGACCGACGAGGCTTGATGGTTGAGACAGGCCGGCACTCGCCAGCAAGGGGATACACACAAGAAAAGCGCACACGTTCTTCATAGAAGCTCCTTGGAACTCCGGTTTCGCACATGGGTGTTGCGCCGCTCTCGGGCAGGACCCGAGGTCAGCGCACGCGTGGAGTGGGGTTCAGGAGCGAAGGTGGACCTCGGTCCGACTGGGGCGAACCGATGGAGGAGACAAAGATTACGGTCCTGGGACGCGGAGAGATTTTCTCTACGGCGCGGCTGAGTGGGCTGCGAAGGGCAAACTTGTCCGCGTGTATCCCATGGAACTGGACGAAGCTGCGCAGGTTGCAAGTGTCGCTCGCGGAACGGAAGCTGGCGGCTCGTTCGCCTCCGCATTTCGCAGAGCGCGCGCCGTGAGCGATGCGCGAGCCGCCAGCAGAACAGCGATCCTGCTGTTGGACGGCTGCTCCCATGGCGCAACTGAATGCCGCGGCCGAGAAGGCCAAAACAAGGATCACGGCGGGAATGGACGTTGCGCGCATCAGTTATAGAGACGTGCTCAGACGGGATAAGTTACTCGATCACCATTTATCCCGCCGAGGGATAGATCGAATCGGCCGGAAAAGCACGGCACGCGCACGTCCTACGGGTACAATGCCCAGCCTGGAAGTCCTGCGCCGATGTCATCGAATCTGCCTGACGATCCGAGTGTTGCCACGATCCGCAAGCTGACCCGGCATCTGTTGCCGTTCCTGTTCCTGCTCTACATCGTCGCCTACATTGACCGCACCAACATCGGCTTCGCCGCTCTCCAGATGCAAGGCGACTTGGGCTTGAGCGACGCGGCGTATGGCCTCGGCGCGGGAATGTTCTTTGTCGGATATCTGCTCTTCCAGATTCCCAGCAACTGGGTTCTGGTTCGCGTCGGCGCCCGCCGCTGGATCGCATTTCTCCTGCTGGCCTGGGGAATCGTCTCCGCTTCGACGATGTTTGTCAGCGGCGAGCGCAGCTTCTACGCTGCCCGCTTCTTGCTTGGCGTCGCCGAAGCGGGTTTCTTTCCCGGCATCATCTTCTATCTGAGGAACTGGTTCCCTTCGGCTGCGCGCGCCCGCGCAGTGGCGCTCTTCATGACCGCCGCGCCTCTCTCCGCCGTTGTCGGAGGTCCGGTCTCGGGAGCACTGCTCAACCTGGATCGCACGGCCGGGCTCTCCGGCTGGCAGTGGATGTTCCTGCTAGAAGGCCTTCCGGCGATTCTGCTCAGCAGCGCCGTTCTCCTCTTTCTTCCCGAAACGCCCAGCCAGGTCCATTGGCTCAGCGACGACGAGCGCGCGTGGCTCCTCACTGCCATCGAGACCGAGGACTCGCAAACCGTGCACGAGAGTTCCTCGCCCCTCACTGTCTTTCGCATGATCGCCGTCTGGCTGTGCGTGATCGTTTACTTCGGGATGAACGCAGCGCACTACGGCGTGATGTTCTGGCTCCCGAGGCTGATCCGCGGCCAATCTCACCTCGGCACGTTTCAGATCGGGCTGCTTTCCGCCGTGCCTTACCTCATTACAACGGCCGCGATGGTGCTCGTCGGGCTGCACTCGGACCGTACCGGAGAACGGCGCTTCCACGTTGCCGGCTGTGCGCTGGTCGGAGTCGCCGCGCTCGTGGCAGCAGCCTACGCGGGTTCTTCCCTTGTCTTACTGCTTGGCGTCGGTCTCGCCGTCGTCGCGGTGAACTCCATGTACGGCCCGCTCTGGGCGATGCCGACCACACTTCTGCCGCGCACGCGCGCCGCCACCGGCATCGCGCTCATCAATTCCCTGGGCAATACCGGCGGACTCTTTGGCCCTTACCTGATTGGGCTGCTCAGGACTTCGACCGGCGGGTTTCGAGGAAGCTTTCTGGTGATCGCCGCGTGCCTGGGAATGGCCGCGGTCGCCGCGCTGTCGGTTACCACATTCGCGCGGAAGCCACTGGAAACGGCGGCGGTTGGCCCAGGCTAGCGGTTCTTGCTGAGCGCATCGGCGATTGCGTCGACGTCGTAAACGCAGCCACCCCACACTCCGCCGCTCGTTTGCACGAGCGTGGCCCACAACCGCGTGTCGTTCGGCAAAGATGCTTCGGGCGCAAGGTCGCTGCGCGGCGCTCTGGAGGCCAGCCTCCGTTCGCCTTCGGCGGCGTCAAACGTCTCGCCGTTCTCTCCGACAAAATTGATGGAGGCGTCCAGGTTCACGCGATCGACGACGATCTCGATCGCATCTCCGTCCTGCAATTTTCCGATGGGCCCTCCGGCAAGCGCCTCGGGCGTGATGTGGCCGATGCATGCGCCGGTGGAGACTCCGCTGAAGCGAGCGTCGGTAATGACCGCCACGTGCTTTCCGAATGAAAGATGCTTGAGCGCGGCCGTGACCTGGTACGTCTCCTGCATGCCGGATCCGAGCGGACCTCCGCACGCCATCACCACCACATCACCGGCGTGGATCTTCCCTTCCTTGATCGCCTGGATCGCCGCTCGCTCGGAAACAAAGACTTTCGCGGGGCCGCGCATGCGGAAGATCCCATCTTTTCCCACTACCGATGGATCGATCGCCGTGCTCTTGATCACCGCGCCTTCGGGAGCGATGTTGCCCACGGGGAAGCAGACCGTCGGGGTCAGCCCGCGGGATCGAGCGCGATCCGGGCTCATGATCACGTCATCGGGATCGATTCCATCCTTCTTCAGCGCGGCCTTCAGTTCGTGACGCCGCCGGCTCTCCTGCCACCAGTCAAGATTCGTGCCAAGATTGTCTCCGGCGGCGGTCATCACGCTCGTATCCAGCAATCCGGCGCGGCGCAGATGCAACATCGTCTCCGGCACTCCGCCGGCCAGGAACACCTGCACGGTGGCGAAGTTGTTTGGGCCGTTCGGCAAAGCATCGACCAGCCGCGGCACCTGGCGATTCAATTCCAGCCAGTCCTTCGACGCCGGTCGCTGCAAGCCCGCCGAAAACGCGATCGCCGGAATGTGCAGCAGCAGGTTCGTGGATCCTCCGAACGCCGCGTGCAGGACCATCGCATTGCGCAGTGCCGCGCTGGTTAGGACGTCGCGGGTGGCGAGTCCGAGCTGATTCATTCGCATGACCGCGCGTGCCGACCGCCGTGCCGCATCCAGCCACACCGGCTGTCCGGACGGCGCCAACGCGCTGTGAGGCAGAGCAAGCCCCAACGCTTCCGCCACGACCTGCGACGTCGCCGCCGTGCCGAGGAACTGACAGCCTCCGCCCGGCGTCGCGCAGGTGCGGCATCCCATCTCGGCTGCGTAGTCGAGCGTGATCTCGTGATGAGCGAAGCGCGCGCCCAGCGACTGCACTTTGCCGGCATCTTCACCTGACTCCGGCAGCAGCGTGACGCCGCCAGGCACTAACACCGTCGGGAGATCCGCTGTGGCGGCCAGGGCCATCATCATGGCGGGCAGACCTTTGTCGCACGTCGCCACGCCGATGACTCCCTTGCGCGTCGGAAGCGATCGGATCAGCCTGCGGAACACCATGGCCGCATCGTTGCGATACGGCAGCGAATCGAACATGCCGGTGGTGCCTTGCGTCCGCCCATCGCACGGATCGGTGACCGCGCCGCTGAACGGAACGGCGCCGAGCGACTTCAATTCCCGCGCCGCCTCCGCGACGAGCAGGCCGACCTCCCAGTGTCCAGTGTGGAAGCCGAGCGCGATCGGCGTTCCATCGTCGGCGCGCATTCCTCCGTGCGTGCTGAGCAAAAGGATCTCGTCCCCGCCCAACTGCTCCGCCGGCCAACCCATGCCCACATCCATGCTCAGCCCGAACAGGTTGCCCGACGGCTGGTTCAGCAGCATGTCCGCCGTGATCGGCAGTTGGCCGGCAGGCCCCCGAGCATGCGTCGGCACATCGCCGAACGCGACGTGGTCGCTTTGCAGAACCGATTCCAAAGAAATCTTCGCGATGGCGGCTTCCTCCCCCTGCGGATTTCTCCAAGAATACTTCACTGCGGCGCCTTCGGACGGGTTGCGCTCGCGTGCAGCGGCAATTAACCTTCTCCGGCGTGAAACTCTATCGCACTTCTTCCGGCGCTCTCATCGAACACGAAGGGCGCAGCTACGCTTTAGCCAGCCTTGATTGGGATTCCCTGCTGTCGAGCGACGATCCCCTTTCGACGGCGCTCAGCGCGATTGCCAAACTCTCTCCGTCGCCCAACGGCCCGGACCTGGACCAACTCTTCCCCGCGCCCATCGGCACGCAGGAAGTCTGGGCTGCCGGTGTCACCTACTTTCGCAGCCGGTCGGCGCGCATGGAGGAGTCGAAGTCGGCAGGTGGCGGCAACTTCTACGATCGTGTTTACGCCGCCGAGCGTCCGGAGCTGTTCTTCAAAGCCACCGCGCACCGCGTGGTCGGTCACCGCGGCAAGGTCGCAATCCGCAGCGACGCTTCGTGGTCAGTGCCTGAGCCGGAGCTCACCCTGCTGGTGAGCGCCACCGGGAAGATCACCGGCTACACCATCGGCAATGACATGAGTTCGCGCGACATCGAAGGCGAAAATCCACTCTATCTTCCGCAGGCCAAGGTCTATGACAGGAGTTGCGCGCTCGGTCCCTGCATTCTTCTCTCGTCCGATCCCATGCCGTCGTCTACGCTGATCGAACTCGAGATCCGGCGCGACGGCGCGCCTGTCTTCAGCGGGTCGACCTCGCTCAGCAGCATGAAGCGCGATCCCAAAACGCTGGTCGAGTATCTGTTCCGCCAGAATAGCTTTCCCAACGGATGCTTCCTGCTGACCGGCACCGGGATCGTTCCGCCGGACTCGTTCACGTTGCGCCTCGGCGACGAGATCCGAATCCGGATCGAAGGCATCGGCACTCTGGTGAACGTCGTCGGCTGACGTAACGGATTCGCCATTTTCGACGGCGGTATGGTTAGGGTTTCTTCGGCGTCTGCGTACTCTGCGCTTTGGCGGCGTCTTCCACTGCCTTCTCGAATTCCTGCACGGCCTTCACGTTCGGCGCGGACAGAGCGTTCTTGCCCATGTATCGCCAGAGTGCCGGCCCGTCCACGGGATTACGGTCGTCCAGGGAGCCGGTCCCGGTACCCAGATAGACGGCGAATGTGTCCTCGGCCGGTCCGACTTCGGTGCGCGGAGCGCCAATGGGAGGCTCCGAATTTCTCGTCCTTGGATACGGATTCCCAACGCCGACGCCGATGGTTGTTTCCGTCGAACCGCCGGGAAGGCGCGTACCGGGATCAAACACCACCGGGCGGTCGTTGGGCCGGCCGCCGATGGTCGGTTTCACCATGCCGCTCGCGCGCCGGATGGTGACAAGCAGGTCCGCCTGCTCAGGAAACGCCAGGACACGGTAGCGGCCCCACTTGCGCAATGCGTTTTCGACCACCTCGCGCGCCTGCCGGTTCTCGCCGGGATTTGTAATCGACGCTCCGGCATCCGGCTCGACGATGACGGCGATCGTCTGCGCGCGGAGAACCTGCTCCGGCAGGATCGGCTTCTTGTCCTTCGCGACGACCTGGCCGGCCAGCACGCAAGCGAAGACACAAAAGCAGGTGAACGTCTTCATATCCACCACCCCACGAGGCCAAGATGGTAGCACCGTCCCGACACAGACCAAGCGACCTCTTGCTCAAGAATGGCCGCCGTATTATCGTCTCCGACGCGATGTCGCACCTTTCCCGCCGCGCGTTTCTTTCCTCCAGCCTGATTGCGGGCGCGGCCGCGTTTATTCCGGTCGAGCTTGGCGCGCAGGCGCCGCGCGTTCCCGGCAAAGAGAAGCTGGTCGTCAACTCGTACCGTTTTCTTGATCTCGAGGCTCCCAAGTCCGAGCTGCGGACGTGGATCACGCCGAACGAGCTCTTCTTCGTCCGCAATCACGTTTCGGAGCCATTCGCCATCGATGCGGAGAGCTATCGACTCAAGATCGTCGGGGAAGTGGAGCGCGAGGTCAGCCTCAGCTTGGCGGATTTGCGGCGGATGGAAGCGGCGACAGTGGTGAACACGCTGGAGTGCGCGGGCAATGGGCGCGCCAACTACGAGCCGCATGTTCCGGGCGTGCAGTGGCGTGGAGGCGCGGTGGGAACGGCGCGTTTCCACGGGCCGCGCATGCGCGATGTGCTGAATCGCGCCGGGCTGAAGAGCACGGCGAAGCACGTTGCGTTTCGCGGATTGGAAGAGCCGCCGGGCAAGGTGCCGCAGTTCATCCGCAGCATCCCCATCGAAAAGGCGAACGACCCAGACACGCTGGTGGCGCTGGAGATGAACGGCGTGGCGCTGCCCAAGCACAATGGTTTTCCTGCGCGGGCGCTGGTGCCAGGTTGGATTGGAGCGGCGTCGTGCAAGTGGCTGAGCGAGATCCGCCTGCTGCCGGCGGAGTTCGAAGGCAATTACATGAAGCCGGGCTATCGCATGCCGAATCATCCGATTGCCGCCGGAGCGGACGTGGACCCCAACGATACGTCGCCGATCACTACGCTGGGCGTGAAGTCCATGATCGTGACACCGTCGGATGGAGCGAGAATTCGCGGCGGCGCGGTTCACATTAGCGGCGCGGCGTGGGCGGGCGAAGCGGAAATCGCGAAAGTCGACGTCTCGGTCGATGGCGGCAATTCGTGGGCGCCGGCGCAGCTGGGCTCGGATCACGCGCGTTATGCGTGGCGGTTGTGGAGCTTTGCCTGGACGCCGAAGCCCGGCAGCTTCACGGTGATGTCGCGCGCAACCGATTCGCAAGGGCGCGTGCAGCCGGATGCGCCGTCGTGGAATCCGGGCGGGTATCTGTGGAACGGCATCGACAAGGTGAAGGTGAATGTCATCTAGGCGGACAAAGCGATTCTGGGGTGTCGCGTCGATCGTGGGCGCGTGTGTCTTCGCGTTTGTAGTAGCGATTCCGTCGGACGCGCAGCAGGGACCGCCGCTGCCTCCGTCGCCGGTGGAAGCGAAGGTGAGGACGGCGTGCGGGGAGTGTCACGACTCGCAGATGCTGTTGCAGCAGCGGCTGAGCCGCGGCACATGGACGAAGGAAGTGGACAAGATGGTCCGCTGGGGCGCGGTCGTCGATCCCAAGGACCGCGACGCCATCATCGATTACCTGAGCACGAACTTCCCTCCCGACAAGCCGGCGTATGTGCCGGCGGGTGCGAAGCCGCCCACGGCGCGCAAACGGTAACAGACGCGTAGAATTTTCGCGTGAGCTTTCGTCAGCGATTCCGGCGCCACGTCGAACGGCTCGAACTCGGACGCCGCGTCGCGGTGCGCACGCTCCTGGCGTTTCTCATCACATTCGGATTCCTGCGCGCGCTGACCGCGATCATTCACTTCAAGCTCTTTCCCCACGGACCTTTTCGCGACGTGGTCACCAGGAGCGGGCTGCACATCCATCATCTTTTTTGGGGAATCCTGCTGCTGATGATCACCGGCTTTGCGGCGCTGGCGTCGCGCGACCCGAAGCTTCACCTGCGCATCGCCATCATTTTTGGCATGGCGCTGGCTCTCACGCTCGACGAGTTCGCGCTCTGGCTGCGGCTGGCCGACGTGTATTGGGATCCGGAAGGCATCGTAAGCGTGAAAGCTGCGGCGGTAGCGGTGGCGGTTCTGGCGCTTTACGGCTTCGGACAACCGCTGTGGCACGGGGTAGCGAAGGACTTGCTCCGCAAAAAGGCGTGAGTTCACCACAGAGAACACAGAGAGCACGGAGAATTCAAAATTCAAAGTTCAAAATTTACAGAACGCAAGTTGCATCTTCGATGGCTTTGCATTTTGAATTTTGCCTTTTGAATTGTGAATTGTTTTCTCTGTGCCTCTGTGTCTCCGTGGTGGAAGTTGCCCGCTAGCTTACGAGCTTCGCGTCCATGGTGATGGTCGCGGCTTTCAGGACCTTCGACACCGGGCAGCCTTCTTTGGCGTTCTTCGCCGCCTGGTCGAATTTCGCCTGGTCAGCGCCGGGGATCTTGGCGGTGACGTCGAGATGGATCTTGGTGATGGTGAAGCCGCTGTCCAACTTCTCCAGGGTGACGGTGGCGGTGGTGTCGATCGACTGCGCGGTCATGCCGGCGGCGCCGAGTTGGCCTGAGAGCGCCATGGAAAAGCATCCGGCATGGGCCGCGCCGATCAGCTCTTCCGGATTCGTGCCCGGCTCGTTCTCAAACCGCTTGGCGAAGGAATAAGGAGTGTTGTTGAGGACGCCGCTGGGGGTCGTGATCGTCCCTTTGCCGTCCTTCAAACCGCCTGACCAGTGTGCGCTTGCTTTGCGATCCATAGTCTTCCTTTCAGAATAAACAGATGATGGAACCGCGGATTGACGCGGATAAATACGGACAAGGAGACGTCTCTAAATCCGTTTTGATCCGCGAATATCCGCGGTTGAAAATGTTCGTGCTTTGACGTTCACAGTCGAACCTGCGCGCTGCCGCAAAACCATCTATTGTATCTGCTGAGAGCCGATGCCGTCCGACGCCAAGCCCGAGCAGTTCCTCTACCTGACCACCACGGGACGCCGCACCGGCCAGCCGCGCACCATCGAGATCTGGTTCACGGAATTCCAAGGCTGCCACTACTGCATTGCCGAATATGACACGTCGAAGTGGGTGGCGAACGTACGCGCCAATCCGGCCGTGAAATGGCGCGTGGGCGACCGCGAGTTCAGCGGGACGGCGCGGGTCCTCGATCCCAAACGCGACACCTACGCCTGCATGATGGTGCAGCAGCTCTCGCGTTCCAAGTATGGATGGGGCGAGGGGACGGTAGTGGAACTGAAAGCGAGTAGCGAGTAGGAAGTAGTGAGTAGCGAGTGTTCATCGATACTCGCTACGAACTACTCGCTTGTTACTGCTCTTTACTCACTACTCGCTACTCACTACTCGCCTTCGGCTTATACGGGCTGTCGGGATTCCACGTGGGCTTCGGGGTTGCATTGGCCAGCGACTCGGCCATCCGGTAGACAAAGGTATTCAGCCGCCCAGAGGCGTTGAAGTCGATCGGCTGCTTGGTGTCGTCGCTCGGACGGTGATATCGCTCGGCGTACCACGCGCGGTAAATCTTCTCTTCCGGCGAACCGGGGTTATAGCCGAAGACGAACCCCACGGCCGGCACGCCGATGCGCACAAAATTGAAGTTGTCCGAGCGGCGAAAGAGATTGCGCTGCGGCTCCAGGTCGGGACGAATCTCGATGTCCATGGTCTTGGCAATCTGACGCGCCGTCTCGCCGAGGCTGGAGTCGGCCAGCCCTTCCACCGTCATGATGCGCAGCGGAAAGATGGGACGAAGCTGGTCAAGGTTGATGTCCGCCACCAGCTGTTCCTTGGGAACTGTTGGGTGGGCGACAAAGTAGGCGGAGCCCAGCAAACCTTTCTCTTCCCCCGTCACGACCGCCAGCAGCACGCTGCGTCGATAAGTCTTGTGCTGCTCCTTCGCCAGCCGCGCGAACTCGATGAGAGTGGAAACGTAGGCTGCGTCGTCGAATGCGCCGTTGTAGAGGTTGTCGCCGTTCACCGGCTCCCCGAAACCATAGCCATCGAGGTGCGCCGAGAGGACGACATACTCGTTCTTCAGCTCGGGATCGCTTCCGGGCAACACGCCAACGATGTTGGGCGACTCGATATCTTTCGCGGCAAACGTCAAATCGGCCACCAGACGAGCAGGAATTTCAAAGGAAGGCAGAGGATCACCCGCAGCGCCCTTGTCGAGAATCTCGTTCCAGTCGTGACCGGAGCTGGCGAGCAGTCGCGGGGCAGCCGCGGCACTCAACGTAAAGGAATAAATCTGCACTCTGTCAGACGTTGCTTCGCTTGTGCCACGGAGCCTCACCGTCCGCGAGTAAGCCGCCGGCCATTTAGCCGGTTCGAGAGCGCGGGGATTAGCAATTCCGACCACCGCGGCCACGCCGGCTCGCGTCAGCAGTCGGTTGCGATCGGGCGCGACGTTCGCGCTCGCCGCGGACTTCGGCGCGCCGGCAAAGAAGACCGCCACTTTGCCCTTCAGGTCGAGACCGCGAATCTCATCCTCGGAAACGCCGTAGCCGACGAACACCAAAGGGCCCTCAACATGCCCGCTTATGCCGGCGCCGGCCGCGACCGTCAGGTCATGCAGCAGCTTGAGCGGTTCGGACTTGTCGCCGCGCACGAGTGAGACCGACGATTTGTCCGCTACCAGCGCCACTTGGTGCATCGGGACCGGCTGCATGTAGCCGTCGGTTCCGGCGGGCTTGAGTCCGGCGTCCTGGAATTGTTTGGCGACCCACTCGGCGGCGCGCTGATACGCGACGGTGCCGGTGTCGCGTCCTTCCATGGCGTCGCTCGCCATGTATTGCACGTTCGACCACCAGCGCGCGGTTTCGCGATCGGGCTTGTTCTGCGCAAACGCAACCGTCGAGCCAAACACGATTCCGCATGTCACGATTGCCGCCAAATGCGCTTTCCGAAAACTTGCTCTACGTGTGGAAGCGTCCATTGTCATCCTCGCCGAACTGGGAAGTTTAGCGTAGAGAGCGGCATCTGGGCGTCCGCGCGGTGGTATTCTCTCGTGATCTTTCCACATCGTCCCAAGCATTAGTCAGGAGGCCGTCATGGCAGACACGTTAACGGCAGCAATCCCGGGAGCGGAACATCGTGAGCTCGGCGGAGTGAAAATGGACACAGTTCGTGCCGCCGAAGCACGCGTCAAGCGTTCGATCTATCCCGCCGGATTCCACTGGGCCCGCGACATCAAGCCGCACGTCGGCGGCGACACGTGCATGCACGCGCACATCGGTTTCCTTGCGCGCGGCCACATCCAGATGGAATTTACCGACGGATGCAAGCTCGACTACGTGGCGCCATGCGTCATCGCCATCGAGCCCGGACATGACGGGCGTGTCGTCGGCAACGAGGCGGCAGTTGTCATCGAATTTGACTTCGAAGGCGACACGGCGAAGCGCTGCGGCATGCCGGAGAAGCACCAGCACAAGAAGTAAGACGACACCTACCGGCTTCCGCGGAGATCTAGACGTGATCAATCGGCGCTCGTTCGTGCAACTCGCCGCCCTCGCCGGCGCCGCGCATCTCACGTCCGGTGCGCCGGCCGCCGGGCCGCAGGTGGCGGTGACGATGGACGATTTCAACTTCCGACAGGCGGGAGCGCTTCCAGTGCAGGAACGCAGCGCGCGGATTCTCGCCACTCTGCGGTCGGAGCACGCGAGGATTGCGGCCTTTGTCATTGGCCGCAACGCGGAATTGCCGGAAGCCGAAGCCATCCTCAGCGACTGGGCCGCGGCGGGCCACATGATCTGCAATCACAGTTACTCCCACCTGAACTACCACGCGCCGGAGGTCACAATCGAGCAATACGCCGCAGATTTCGAGCGCGCAGACAAGATCTTGCGCACGCGGCAGGGCTTTCATCCGTTCTTCCGGTTTCCGTTCCTGCGAGAAGGCGATACGGCTGCGAAGCGCGATGCTATGCGGCGCACCCTGCGAGCGCATGGCTATCGCAACGGACACGTCACGATGGATACTGCCGACTATCTGATCGACGACGGCCTACGCAAAAGACTCGCGGCTTCGCCAAAGGCGGACACACGCCCCGTACGCGACCTCTACGTCCGGCATATGCTTGCGAGCGCCAGGTATCACCGCGAGTTGTCGGTCGCGGTGCTCGGCCGCGAAGTGTGCCACACGGTGCTTACACACTTTCTCGCGCTCAACGCGATGTTCCTGGGCGACGTGATAGCCGCGCTTAAGTCGGAAGGATGGCGGATCGTCGACGCGGCAGCGGCCTACGCCGACGACATTTTTCACCGCGAGCCGAAGGTGCTGCCCGCCGGAAACAGTCTGATCGTCGCTCTCGCCAAAGAAACGGGCAAGAAGTACGACGTGCGCGTGCCCGACGAGCTTTCAGAAG
>Ga0157369_10000114_pt1 | contig 113453 bp, 104 predicted proteins | sample C25metaG_FD_113461 | JGI IMG/M metagenome (GOLD analysis project Ga0157369, IMG submission 113461) | Corn rhizosphere microbial communities from Kellogg Biological Station, Michigan, USA - C2-5 metaG | ecosystem: Host-associated > Plants > Roots > Rhizosphere > Soil | place: USA: Michigan... | reverse complement strand
TTCTATTCGCTCGGCGAACTCTTGGTCAGCGGCCTGGGCCTTGCGATGATGGCGCGTTACGTGCCGGCGCGCATGGGCGGTTTCATGATGGGCGCGTACTTCGTCGCGACCGGCATCTCGCAGTATCTGGGCAGTGTCGTTGCAAACTACGCCAGCATCCCGAGCGACATCACCGATCCGCTGCAGAGCCTGTCGATCTACACGAGCCTGTTCAACAAGCTCGGCTTCGTCGCGGTCGGCGGCACGGCGCTGGCGATCCTGCTGCTGCCGCTGATGAAGAAGCTGTCGGCCAGCCACAGCGGACACATGGACGATGCTGCGGCCGCCGGCGCGCTGCGTACGGTAGCTGCCGAGGAATGAACCAGGCAGGTTCCTTTTTCGCGCGGAGAAGGCCGCGCGCGGCGCCCGATGACGGGCGTTACGTATCGACGCGGCGTGATTCCCGCTCCCGCGCGCACCGCTCTCGTCGGGAGGGCGGGCGGCCGGAGCGAGGGCTCGAGCGACGCACTCACGGAATCGTCGTCGTTGACGTCGCGCCTTCCTGCGAGCCGTTGCGCACGAACACCCGCGTGAAGTCGCGCGCCGTATCGGCGCCCGCCAGCTGCTCGTGCACGTGCATCGTCAGCTTCCTGCCGTCGTCGGACAGCGTGTAGCGTTCCTCGATGCTGCCGCCGGCGTCGGGATGCGTTTCGATCACCATGTCCGGCATCGACCAGGTCAGCGTGACCGTGCCGCCGTATGCCGCGCCGTAGTTGTTGCGGTTGTCGAAACGGTAGACCATGCGCCTGCCGCCGTCCGCGGCGACATCGAACACGACGTCGGACTGGCGGATCGTCAGCGCCTGCGCGCCGATGCGCGGGTCGCCCTGCGGCACCGCGCCCGCTCCGGAATTGCCCGGCGAATCCGGCGACGCGCCGGCGGAACGATGACGGCCACCACCCATCCCGCCACCGTGACCTCCCATCCCGCCGCCACCCATGCCGCCGCCGGCGCCGTGGCCGCCATGATGCGGCGTGGAAGAAGGCGACGCGCCGCTGCCGGCTTGTGCGGCCTGGTCCTTGCCAGCGACGACCCACTCGCCGCTGAAGTCCTGCGCCGTTTCGGCGAAGGCGGCCAGCGGCACGCACAACGCCGCGGCCAGAAATCCCGATCGCCATACCCTTGTCATCGGACACCTCGCATGCGAACCCTGGACACCCCAACGCGCGTGAATGCGCCGGGCCTACCCGGGATCCGGCAAAGTGCGGTAAGAAAACGTAAAGCGTTTGCAAACCCCGCGCGGCCGGCGCGACAAGGCCATCCTGCCTGCGTAAACTGGCCTTCATGAAGGATTTCAGGTAGATGAGCGACGCCAAGATTCTGCTCGCCGACGACGACGAGGAACTGTGCCAGCTGCTGTCGGACTTCCTCGAACGCGAAGGCTTTTCCGTCGAAGTCGCCCATGACGGCGAGAACACCCTGCGCCTGGCCGCCGAAGGAGGCTACGACGCGCTGATCCTGGACGTCATGCTGCCGCACCGCTCGGGCCTGGACGTGCTGCGCGACCTGCGCCGCGGCTCGCACGTGCCGGTGCTGATGCTGACCGCGCTCGGCGAGGACATCGACCGCATCCTGGGCCTGGAACTGGGCGCCGACGACTACGTGCCCAAGCCGTGCAACCCGCGCGAGATTGCCGCGCGCCTGCGCGCGATCCTGCGCCGCACGCGCGGCGACGTCGAAGGCGTGCGCCTCGACGACCTGTCGATCGGCCCGGTTTCGCTGCGTGCGGCATCGCGCAGCGTGACCCTGCGCGGCGAGCCGGTGACGCTGACCGGAACCGAGTTCAACATCCTTGCCGCATTGATGCGCGACGCCGGCCGCGTGGTCAGCAAGGACACGCTGTCGCAGGCCGTGCTCGGCCGCCCGCTCGGCCCGTTCGACCGCAGTATCGATGTACACATTTCCAAATTGCGGCGCAAGCTGGGGCCGGCCGCCGACGGTGAATCGCTGATCAACACGATCCATCGCGGCGGCTACCTGTTCCGCGTGGTGAAGGAGGGTGGCCTGTGACGCTCAAAGGGAAGGATGGACCGCGAAGAGATTCGGTCGCCAGGACAAGGCGCGAGCAGGAGACATGGCGGCACCATGGCGACGACGAGCAACGCGGTATTGGCGGGGCCGAGATCGAGCGAGCCGCCTTCATTTTGAACGTCACAGGCCCCTGAGATGAGGCAGCTGTTCTGGCGCATTTTCGCCCTGTTCTGGGCCGCCAGCGTGCTGCTGATACTGGCGATCGCCGGCATCACCACCTACAACTTCGAGAACGAGCGCATTCCGGGACTGGGCATCACGCGCCTCGAATCGGTGCTCAACGAGCACCTGCGCAACGCCGCCCACGTGCTGCGCGACGGAGGACTCGCCGGCCTGCGCGTCCAGCTCGCCCAGTCGCTCGACTTCGGCCGCGTCTCGATCTACGTGCTGGATGCCGACAGGCACGACCTGCTCAACCGCAGCGTGCCCAAGGCCGTCCTGTCGGCGACCGATCACCCGATCGAAGACAGCCAGGGCATGTCGGGCAACCGCATGCGCCTGCGCGTGCTGACGGCGCCGGACGGCACCCGCTACACCGCTGTCGCCCGCTTCGAAGGATCCGCCCTGATGCGCGGCATCTATCGCCACGCCGCGACCTTCTGGGCGCACGTCGGCATTGCCATGGCGATCAGCGCCTGCATCTCGCTGCTGCTCGCCGCCTACATCACCTCGCCGCTGTCGCGCATCCGCGCCAGCGCCCGCCGCGTGGCACGCGGCGACCTGTCGGCGCAGGTGGGCGACCTGAAGTTCGGCCGCAGCTCCGAGATGCTGGGTCTGGCGCAGGAGTTCGACCAGATGACCGCGCGCCTGCGCGACCTCGTCGAAGGCCAGCGCCGCCTGATCCGCGACGTCTCGCACGAGATGCGCTCGCCGCTGTCGCGCCTGCGCGTGGCGCTGGAACTGGCGCGCGCGCAGGTCAGCGGCGATGCCGGCACGCAGCTCGACCGGATCGAGCGCGAAGCCGAACGCCTCGAGGAAATGATCGCACAGGCGATCCAGCTGACGCGCATGGAAACGACGCCGCAATCAAAAGTGGAAAATGTCGCACTCGACCTGCTGATTGCCGACATCGCCGGCGATGCCGCGTTCGAGGCGCAGGCGCGGCCATGCGCGCTGCACATCGCGCAGAGCGCGCCGCTGGCAGTGCGGGCCGAGGCGGACCTGCTGACCAGCGCGATCGAGAACGTCGTGCGCAACGCCGTGAAGTACACGTCGCCCGATTCGACCGTGAGCATCCGCCTCGACCAGGTCGCCGAACAGGCGCGCCTGCGCGTGCGCGATTGCGGTCCGGGCGTCGCCGAAGGCGATTGCGTGCGCATTTTCGAACCGTACTACCGCACCGACACGGCGCGCCAGCGCAAGAGCGGCGGCAGCGGCCTGGGCCTGGCCATCGCCAAGCGAGCCGTCGAACGCCAGGGCGGAAGAATCCACGCCGCCAACGCCGAGGGCGGCGGCCTGGAAGTCGAGATCCTGCTGCCGCTGGCCTGAAGCACCGGCTCGCCCATCGAGCGTCGGGTCGAGTGGCGCATTTTCCTTCGTACCCACCCTGTTGCTCGGCGCCTGCGCGAAGCAAGCGCAATCGACGCGCGAGTACGTTGGCGGGACCACGGGCCACCGGTCGCATGACTGTCGGGAAGCTGAACGAATTCCCGCGAGATACTCGCCCGCGCCGCCGCAGCATGCCAACATCCGGCATCGGCGGCGGGCTTCGGAGATGCACCATGCGAATGCTGAACGTGGCAGCGATGCTCCTCGCAGCGTCCTTCGCATCGGGCGCCCGGGGACAGGTCGCCAATCCCGACTTCGACACCGGCGCGCAAGGCTGGAGCATCCTGCTGGATGCTGGCGGCGGTGGCTTTGTCGACTGGGACTCGACGACCGGATATCCCGCGCCCGGCAGCGCACACGCCGGCAACGTGTTTCCCGGCGCACACGTCGACGGCTGGAAGCAATGCGTTCCGATCAGCGCTTCGGACTATGCGATTTCCGCTGCCGTCGCCTCGGCCGTGCAGTCGGGCAACAGTTGTCGCATCAAGGTCGATTTCATCGCCAACCAGGATTGCGTCGACGGGACACCGATCGCGCTCGAGGTGCAATTGAGCAACACGCAAAACAATGGCGCCTTCGAGTTGCTCGGCGCAGGCGGAGCGCTCCCCGACGGGATCCTGGCCGCGGCGCTGTCTCTCGACCATGTACGCGCTGCCGGCGCCGACGCCGGCAGCAGCGACTGCCATTTCGACCACCTGCAACTCGGCGCGGACACGATCTTCGCGGAAAATTTCGACTGACCCGCGCCAAGCCCGGCGTCATTGCATCCCGCGCCCGCAAGGCAGTGCGCCTGCCCGTGCGTCCAGCGCGACCGCGTCGTGTCGCCGCGATGCAATCGACGCCAAAGAGGGATCGCGCGGGCACGGCATCTCTGCGTTATCCTTGCAGCCTGCGGCGTCCCGCCGCCTGACCGGAGGTCGGGCACCTCGTGCGCAACGCAACGAACAGCGATCGCCTGACACTGCTGACTGCACTGGCGGCTGCATACTGCATCGCGAGCCTGGTGCACTTTGTGCACAATGCGGAATACCTGGCACAGTATCCGAACCTGCCGCCCTGGCTGTCGCGATCGAAGGTGTATGCCGCCTGGCTGGGGATCACGGCGGTCGGCGTGCTCGGGCTTGCCTTCATTCGCGGCCGTTACGCCGTGCCCGGGCTGGTGCTGTTCGCCGCCTACGCGGCGTTCGGCTTCGATGGACTCGGGCACTATGCGCTGGCGCCGGTTTCGGCGCATACGCCTGCCATGAATTTGAGCATCGGACTCGAGGTCGCGGCTGCCGCTGCCCTGCTGTTCGTCGCGTTGCGCAGCCTGCTGCGCCACCTCCGCCCGTAGCCGCCGCAGCGCACGTTCGCCATCATCGACAGCCGGGCCCCATCGGAGATCACGCGTGAATAGTCGCCAGGAATCCGGACGGATGCTGATCCACGGCAAGTGCCATTGCGGCAACATTTCCTTCGTGCTGAGCTGGGAGCCGGCTCCGGAACGGATTCCGGTGCGCGCCTGCACCTGTTCGTTCTGCGTCAAGCACGGCGGCGCGTGGACATCGAACCCGCACGGAACGCTCACGATCGCGATCGCGGAACCGGCGCTGGTATCGCCCTATGCATTCGGCACGCGCACGGCGCAGTTTCATGTCTGCATGCGCTGCGGCATCGTGCCGGTCGTCACCAGCCGCATCGACGATCATGACTACGCCGTCGTCAACGTCAACACGTTCGAGGCAGTGGATCCTGCCCTGCTGCAGCACGGCTCCGCCAGTTTCGATGGCGAAGGGCAGGAAACGCGGCTCGAACGCCGCAAGCGCAACTGGATTGCGGACGTGCGTTACGCGGGTTGCGGCGCATGATTGCCGCCTTCCGGCCATCGACGATGACGGTGCCGAGGTCGGAGTCGATCGCACCCTGGCGGCGCATTTTCAGGGAGCGGGTATGACATCGACCACATCCGAAGAGCATTTCCGCAAGCTCGAACGCATGTACGCCGCGGCGCCGATCAACGCGTATTTCGAGCCGGTGCTGCGCGTGTTCGACGGCGTCGCCAAGATAACGATCCCGGTCAAGCCGGAATTCTTCCACGCCGCCGGCGCGATCCACGGTTCGGTCTATTTCAAGGCACTCGACGACTCTGCTTTCTTTGCCGCGAACTCGCTGGTCGAGGATGTTTTCGTCCTGACGGTGTCGTTCAACGTGTTCCTGACGCGCCCGGTGTCCGGCGGCGAGTTGCGCGCCGCCGGAACCGTGGTGCAGCGTTCGCGCAACCTGATCCTGGCCGACTCGGTCGTGCACGATTCGGAAGGGCGCCAGGTCGCGCGGGGCAGCGGCGCATTCATGCGCAGCCCGATTGCGCTGACGCCGGAGATCGGCTATCGGTAAAATGACCTGCGCGCGCAGGTGGCCCCGCGTGCGGCAACCTGATCGGAGTTTTCCATGTGCAGAAACATCAAGACGCTGTTCAATTTCGAGCCGCCGGCGACCGACGAGGAGATCGAGGCGTCCGCGTTGCAGTTCGTGCGCAAGCTGAGCGGATTCAACGCGCCATCCAGGGCCAACGAGGCGGCGTTCAACCGCGCCGTCGAACAGGTGACCGACGCGGCGCGGACCCTGATCGGATCGCTGGTCACGCTGGCGCCGCCGCGCGACCGCGAGGTCGAGCGCGAGCGGCTGAAGCTGCTGTCGGCAAAACGCTTCGGGCGCGCGTAGTTCCTGCAACTGTTCCGCTCGAGCAGGCGGCCGCCCGCTCGTCGCGTGGCTCCCCTCAGCGGCCTTCGTCGCGGCCCGGTTTCGGGGCCTGGCTGTGCCGGTCGATATCGCCTGCCGCGGGCAGTTGCGCGGCGTCCCAGCCGCCGCCGAGCGCCTTGATCAGCGCAACGCTGTCGGTCAGCCGGTTGCCGAGGATGCTGATCGCATTGCGCTCGTTGCTGTAGGCCGTCGTCTGCGCCGTGACGACGTTGAGATAACTCACGGTGCCGGCGCGGTACTGGTTCAGCGCGATGGCGAGCGAAGTTTCCGCCGACTTCAGCGCGTCGGCCTGCGCGGCCGCCTCGGCCTCGAGTATGCGCAGCGCGGCGAGGTTGTCCTCGACGTTCTGGAATGCCGCCAGTGCGACCTGGCGGTAGTTCGCCGCCGCGGCGTCGAAGCCGGCGCGTGCCTGGGCGACCTGCGCCTCGCGCGCGCCGCCGCTGAAGATCGTTTCTGCCAGCTGCGGACCGAGCGACCAGAACCGGCTCGGCGCGGTAAGCAGGTTGGAAAGCGTGGAACTCTGGAAACCGGCCGTCGCGGAGAGGGTCAGGTTCGGAAAGAACGCCGTTTCGGCCACGCCGATCTGCGCGTTCGCGGCGGCCGCCTGGCGTTCCGCGATCGCAACGTCGGGCCGCCGCTCGAGCAGCGTGGCCGGCAGTTCGACCGGAATCCCCGGTGGAGAAGCCTTCAACGGCTGTGCGGCGAGCGAGAAGTCGGCCGGCGTCTTGCCGATCAGCAACGCGATGGCGTGCTCGAACTGCGCGCGCGAAATGCCGAGGTCGATCGCCTGCACCTGCGCCTGCTTGAGCTGCGTCTCGGCCTGCACGACGTCGGCCCTGGCCACGACGCCGACGTTGTACTGGTTCTGCGTCAGCTGCAGCGCGCGCTGGTAGGCGGCGACGGTATCGTCCAGCAGCCGTTTCTGCTCGTCGACGACGCGCAACTGGAAGTAGGTCGTCGCAAGTTCCGCCTGCAGGCTCAGCCGCGTGGATTCGAGCGTCGCCGCGCTGGCCTGCGCGGTGGCGACGTCGCCTTCGACCGTGCGCCGCACGCGGCCCCACAGGTCCGGTTCCCAGCTCGCCGTGAACGGCAGCGAATAGGTGTCGGTCGGATGCGACGATCCGGAAGAGCCCGTCGTGCTGCCGCCGATCACCGTGCCGCCGGAAACCACGCTGCCGCTACCGTAGCGCCCGGCGCGCTGCGCGCTGAAGCTGACGCCGACGGTCGGGAAGAAATTCGCGCGCGCGCCGCTGACCAGCGCGGCCGCCTGGCGGTATTGGGCCTCGGCCTGCTTGAGGCTCTGGTTGGAAACGTCGACCTGCTTCTCCAGATCGTCGAGCAGCGGATCGCCGAAGACTTCCCACCAGGCACCGCGCTGCAACGCATCGCCCGGCGTGGCCGGCTTCCAGTCGACGTTTTCCTTGTAGGCTGCCGGCACGGCGAGATCGGGCTTCCTGTAATCGGGGCCGAGCGCGCAGGCGGCGACCAGCACGCAAATCGTCCCGATAGCCAGCGCGCGGGCCGCACGGAAGATTATCTGGCGCGTCAACCGATCCGCTGCTTTCGGTGCAGCGCCGCGCACAACACGTCCGACTTCCAGCCGGATCGCCTGCCCTTCCAGGGCGGGGTCGGGATGATGCGCGCCACGATCCGTCCGACAGGCAACACCATCCGCACCCAACCCTTTCCTAGCAGGGGAAGGCTTGAGAGCGCATTGTCGCGGCGCCGGCCTTTGTATATTTATTATCATCGTATCGACTCGTTGCATGCTCAGGCTGCCGCGTTCGGCCCGGCCACCTGCGGATCGCGGTAAATGCGCAGCCACTGGCGCTTGCTCCAGAGGCGGAAGCGCTCCATGTACAGGTAGACGACCGGCGTCGTGTACAGCGTCAGCAGCTGGCTGACCAGCAGTCCGCCGACGATCGAGATGCCGAGCGGGCGGCGCATTTCGCTGCCCGCGCCGAAACCGATCGCGAGCGGCAATGCACCGAGCATCGCCGCCATCGTCGTCATCATGATCGGGCGGAAACGCAGCATGCACGCCTGGAACACGGCGTCGTGGGCGTCGAGATTCTGGTGGCGTTCGGCCTCGAGTGCGAAGTCGATCATCATGATCGCGTTCTTCTTGACGATGCCGATCAGCAGGATCACGCCGATGAAGGCGATCACGGTGAACTGCGTCTTGCAGATCAGCAGTGCGAGGATCGCGCCGACGCCGGCCGACGGCAGCGTCGACAGGATCGTCAACGGGTGCACGTAGCTTTCGTACAGCACGCCGAGCACGATGTAGATCGCCAGCAACGCGGCGAGGATCAGAAACGGCTGGCTCGACTGGCCCTGCTGGAAGGCATTTGCGTTGCCGGCGAAGCCGCCATGGATCGTGTTCGGCACACCCAGGCGCGACATGGTCCGCGCGATCGCGTCGGATGCCTGCCCCAGGCTGATGCCGTCGGCCAGGTTGAACGAGATCGTGGTCGACACGAACTGGCCCTGGTGATTGACCGCGAGCGGCGTCGTGCCGAGGCCGAAAGTCGCGAACGACATCAGCGGCACCATCTTGCCTGACCGGCTCTGCACGTAGATGTCCTTGAGCGCCTCCGGACTCTGCAGGAACTGCGGCGCGACCTCCATGATCACGTAGTACTGGTTCAGCGGCGCGTAGATCGTCGAGGCGTTGCGCTGGCTGAAGGCGTCGTTCAGTGCATTGTCGATCGCCTGCGTCGTGATGCCCAGGCGCGCCGCGGTCGCACGATCGAAATTGAGCTGCGTTTCCAGGCCCTTTACGGCCTGGTCCGAATTGACGTCGGCCAGTTCCGGCATGTTCGTGAATGCCTCGCGAATCTTGTCGCCCCACGCACGCAGATCGTCGAGGCTGTCGCTCTGCAGCGTGTACTGGTACGCGGAGCTGCTCTGCCTTCCGCCGACGCGGATGTCCTGCGCCGGCTGCAGGAACAGTTGTGCGCCTGCGACCTCGCCGAGCTTCATGCGCATGCGGCTGATCACTGCCTCGGCGGAGACGCGGCGCTCGGCCAGCGGCTTGAGCGAGACGAACATGAAGCCGCCGTTGCGCTGCCCGCCGCCGGTGAAGCCGGCCACGTTCTGCACCGCCGGGTCGCTTTTGACGATCTTCATGAACTGCTTCATCTTCTGCGACATCAGCTGGAACGAGATGCTCTGGTCGGCCTGCACGCCGCCGACCAGCACGCCGGTGTCTTCGCTCGGGAAGAAGCCCTTCGGCACCTGCACGTACAGGAACACGTTGAGGCAGACGGTCACGAACAGCACGAAGATCATCAGCAGCGGCTGGCTGAGCGCCCAGCGCAGCGTGCGCTCGTACAGACGCAGCATGGCGTTGAATGCGCGCTCGCTGTACTGGAAGAACCGGCCCGGCTTGCGCTGCGGGTCGTGGCGCAGGAAACGCGCGCACATCATCGGCGTCGTCGTCAGCGACACCAGCAGCGAGACGAAGATCGCGACCGACAGCGTGATCGCGAATTCGCGGAAATAGCGGCCGACGATGCCGCCCATCAGCAGGATCGGGATGAACACCGCGATCAGCGACAGGCTCATCGACAGCACGGTGAAGCCGACCTCGCGCGCGCCGGTCAGCACGGCCTGCAGGCGCGGCATGCCGGCCTCCATGTGCCGCGAGATGTTCTCGAGCACGACCACTGCGTCGTCGACGACGAAACCGGTTGCCACGGTCAGCGCCATCAGCGACAGGATGTCGAGGCTGAAGCCGGCCAGATACATGATCGAGAACGTGCCGATCAGCGACACCGGCACGGCGACGGCCGGGATCAGCGTGGCGCGCCAGCTGCGCAGGAACACGAACACCACCAGGATCACCAGCAGCACGGCGATGACCAGGGTCTGCTCGATGTCCTTGAGCGAGGCGCGGATCGTCTGCGTGCGGTCCATCGCGACGTTGATCGTGATGTCGGCCGGAATGGACGCGCGCAATTGCGGCAGCAGGCCCATGATGCGGTCGATCGTCTGGATCACGTTCGCCCCGGGCTGCTTGCTGACGATGATCAGCACGGCCGGATCGCCGTTGAACAGGCCCAGGTTGCGGATGTCCTGCACCGAATCGGTGACCTCGGCGACGTCGGACAGGCGTACCGGCGCGCCGTCCTTCCAGGCGATGATCAGGTCGCGGTACGGGGCCGAGTCGAGCCCGGTCTGGTCGTTCGTGTAGATCTGCCAGTGCTGGTCGCCCTGCTCGACGAAACCCTTCGGCCGGTTGGCGTTGGCGTTCTGCAGGGCGATGCGCACCGTGTCGAGCGGAATGCCGTACTTGTTCAGCGCAGTCGGGTTGATGTCGACGCGCACGGCCGGCGCAGTCGCTCCGCCGACCGTGGCCTGGCCGACGCCGTTGACCTGCGAGATCTTCTGCGCGACGACCGTCGATGCGGCGTCGTAGATCTGGCCGGTGCTGAGCGTCTTGGACGTCATCGCCAGGATCAGGATCGGCGCGTCGGCCGGATTGGCCTTGCGGTAGTTCGGGTTGGTCGGCACGCTCGGCAGCTGCGCGAGCGAGGCATTCAGCGCGGCCTGCACATCGCGCGCGGCGCCGTCGATGTCGCGCGACAGGTCGAACTGCAGCACGACGCGCGACGATCCCTGCGAGCTATTCGACGTCATCTCGGTCACGCCGGCGATGCGGCCGAGCTGGCGCTCGAGCGGCGTCGCCACCGAGGTCGACATCGTCTCGGGACTCGCGCCGGGCAACGATGCCGACACGACGATGGTCGGAAAGTCGACCTGCGGCAGCGGCGACACCGGCAGCAACCCGAAAGAGACCATGCCGGCCAGCGCAATGCCGATCGTCAGCAGCGTCGTTGCCACCGGACGGCGGATGAACGGCTCGGACAGGCTCGTGAACTTCACGCCGGCGCTCCGCTCTCGATTTTTCCGAATCGCTCGAGCTTCCGCTGTCCCGCGGCCAGCGGGTAACGTCTGGGTTCCTGGGGCTTTCGCTTCCTTTCGGCAAACGGGTGAGTTTCGGAGTGCCAGAGCTTCCGCTGTCCTGCGGCCAGCGTGTAACTTTCTTTGCTGGTGCAAAGAAAGTCACCAAAGAAACACCTCGTAGAATCTGAGCACGCCCAGGTTTGACGCACTGAAATTCGGCAAGCTCGCGAGACATCCCACGGACAACTCGTCCGTCGCAAACTGAGAAGTTCCGTTTCGCAGATTCGACGCGCTGAAATTTTTCGAACTGGCGAGCGATTCGCCAGACAACTCGTCCGTCGCAAACCGAGAAACTCCGTTTCGCAGATTCGACGCGCTGAAATTTTTCGAACTGGCGAGCGATTCGCCAGACAACTCGTCCGTCGCAAACTGAGAAGCTCCGTTTCGCAGGTTCGAGGCGCTGAAATTTTTCGAACTGGCAAGCGGTTCGCCAGACAACTCGTCCGTCGCAAACCGAGAAGTTCCGTTTCGCAGATTCGACGCGCTGAAATTTTTCGAACTGGCGAGCGGTGCGCCAGGCAGCTCGTCCGTCGCAACCTGAAAAGCCGGCCTTCATTGAGCGCAGAGCTGTCGCCCAACTCCGCCTCGATCCCGCTGTCCAAGAGCGTGCATATCAGCATGCGAAGGCTGAGTTGTGCGTGCGATTCTGCGCACCTTCTCCGAAGCCCGACCGGGTCCTCCTGGGCTGGCTCCGCTCTCGAAGGTGTTTCTTTGGTGACTTTCTTTGCACCGGCAAAGAAAGTTACCCGCTGGCCGCAGGACAGCGGAAGCTCTGGCTTTCCCAGAATTGAACGCTGGCCGCAGGACAGCGGAAGCTCTGGCTTTCCCAGAATTGAACGCTGGCCGCAGGACAGCGAAAGCTCTGGCTCTTCGAAAGTTACACGCTGGCCGCAAGACAGCGCGAACCCGACGAGAGAAAAAGAGAGATGCGACGTCATGCCGGCGCCTCCGCGTCATGCGTTGACGCGTCGCCGCCGAAGCGCTTGCGCAGGCGCAGCGCCAGCCGGTCGAAGGCGAGGTAGATCACCGGCGTCGTGAACAGCGTCAGCACCTGGCTGACGATCATGCCGCCGACGATCGTGATGCCGAGCGGATGGCGCAGCTCGGAGCCGACGCCGGTGCCGAGCATCAGCGGCAGCGCGCCGAACAGCGCGGCGAGCGTGGTCATCAGGATCGGCCGGAAGCGCAGCAGGCAGGCCTGGTAGATCGCCTCGCGCGGCGGCTTGCCTTCGTTGCGTTCGGCGTCGAGCGCGAAGTCGACCATCATGATCGCGTTCTTCTTGACGATGCCGATCAGCAGGATGATGCCGATGATCGCGACGATGCCCAGGTCGTTGCGCGACAGCATCAGCGCGAGCAGCGCGCCGATGCCGGCCGACGGCAGCGTCGACAGGATCGTGATCGGATGGATGAAGCTTTCGTACAGCACGCCCAGCACGATATACATGGTCACGATCGCCGCGAGGATCAGCAGGATCGTGTTGGTCAGCGAGGCCTGGAACGCGAGCGCGGCGCCCTGGAAATTCGTGTCGATGCTCTGCGGGAGTTTCAGGTCCGCTTCGGTCTGCTTGATCGCCTCGACCGCCGCGCCGAGCGACGCGCCCGGCGCGATGTTGAACGAGATCGTCGTCGCCGGGAACTGGCCGATATGGCTGATCAGCAGCGGCGAGGCGCGTTCGCTCAAGGTCGTCAGCGTCTCCAGCGGCAGCTGTCCGTTTGCCACTGCCGCTTGCGTCGTGCCGGACGTGACGCCGGGCGTCGCACCTTGCGGCGTGCCGCCGGCCGTCTGGCCGCCGGTGCTGCCGGCCGAGGCGATCGAGCCCTGCGGTGTCTGCGTCACGCTGTTGGCATTGCTCAGGCCCGGGATGTAGATCTTGCTCAGCGCCTTCGGCCCGCGCTGCAGTTCCGGTTGCACCTCGAGCACGACCCGATACTGGTTCGACTCGGTGTAGATCGTCGAGATCAGGCGCTGACCGAATGCGTCGTACAGGATCTGGTCGATCGCCGCCGGCGTGATGCCCAGGCGCCCGGCCGTGTCGCGGTCGATCGTCAGGTAAGCCTGCAGCCCGCGCGACTGCAGGTCGCTGGCGACGTCGGACAGTTCGGGCCGCTTGTTCAGCGCATCGACCAGCTTGGGCACCCAGGTATTGAGATCGTCGATGTTCGGCGAGCCGAGCGTGAACTGGTACTGCGTGCGGCTGACGCGGTCCTCGATCGTCAGGTCCTGCACCGGCTGCAGGTACAGCGCAATGCCGGTCACGTTGCGCGAGGACTTCTGCAGGCGCGCGATCACCGTTTCGACATCGTCGCGCGTGCCGTGCCGCTTGAGGTTGATCAGGAAGCGGCCGCTGTTCAAGGTCGTGTTGGTGCCGTCGACGCCGATGAACGACGACAGCGATTCGACCGCGGGATCCTTCAGTATCTCCTTGCCGAGCGCCTGCTGGCGTTCGGCCATCGCCGCGAACGAGATCGACTGCGAGGCTTCGGAAATCCCCTGGATCAGGCCGGTGTCCTGGATCGGGAAAAAACCTTTCGGGATGACGATGTACAGGATCACCGTCAGCACCAGCGTGCCGATCGCGACCAGCAGCGTGGCGAACTGGCGGTCGAGCACCCAGTTGAGCCAGCGTCCGTAAGCGGCGATCAGGCGGTCGATCAGTTCGTGGCTCTTGCGCGCGAAGCGGCTTTCCTGCTCCGGCGTGTGATGGCGCAGGATCTTCGCGCACAGCATCGGCACCAGCGTCAGCGACACGATCGCCGAGATCACGATCGTCACGGCCAGCGTGATCGCGAACTGGCGGAACAGGCGGCCGACGACATCGCCCATGAACAGCAGCGGGATCAGCACGGCGAGCAGCGAGATCGTCAGCGAGATGATGGTGAAGCCGATCTGGCTCGAGCCCTTGAGCGCGGCGTCGAGCGGCTTGTCGCCCTCCTCGAGGTAGCGCGAGATGTTCTCGATCATGACGATCGCATCGTCGACGACGAACCCGGTCGAGATGGTGAGCGCCATCATCGTCAGGTTGTTGAGGCTGAAGCCGCACAGGTACATCACGCCGAACGTGCCGACCAGCGACAGCGGCACGGAGAAACTCGGGATCACTGTCGCCGGAAGATTGCGCAGGAAGACGAAGATCACGGCGACCACGAGCGCGACGGCGAGCAGCAGCTCGAACTGCACGTCGGCGACCGACGCGCGCACGGTCACGGTGCGGTCGGTCAGCACGCCGATGTCGACCGACGCCGGCATCGACTGGGTCAGCGCCGGCAGCTTCTGCTTGATCAGGTCGACGACCTGGATCACGTTCGCGCCGGGCTGGCGCTGGATGTTCATGATGATGCCCGGCACCGTGTCCTTCCACGCGGCCAGCTTGTTGTTCTCGGCGCCGTCGACGATGTCGGCGACGTCGCGCAGGTGCACCGGAGCGCCGTTCTTGTAGGCGATGACGATGTCGCGGTAGGCGTCGGCGGATTTCAACTGGTCGTTGGCGTCGATCGTGTAGGAGCGCGTCGGTCCGTCGAAACTGCCTTTCGACGAATTGACGTTGGCGCTGCTGATCGCATTGCGCAGGTCTTCCAGGCTCATGCCGTAGGCGGCCAGCGCGGTCGGGTTGGCCTGCACGCGCACCGCCGGGCGCTGGCCGCCGGACAAGGTCACGAGGCCGACGCCGTCGATCTGCGAGATCTTCTGCGCCAGGCGCGTGTCGGCCAGGTCCTCGAGCTGCGTCAACGGCATGGTCTTGGAGGTGAGCGCCAACGCGAGGATCGGCGCGTCGGCCGGGTTGACCTTGCTGTAGATCGGCTGCGACGGCAGGTCGCTCGGCAGGAATGTTCCGGCCGCATTGATCGCGGCCTGCACTTCCTGCTCGGCGATGTCGAGGGTGAGCTCGAGGCTGAATTGCAGCGTCACGACCGACGCGCCGGCCGAACTCGTCGACGACATCTGGTTCAGGCCCGGCATCTGGCCGAGCTGGCGCTCCAGCGGCGCCGTCACCGACGAAGTCATGACCTCCGGACTCGCGCCGGGATACAGCGTCGTGATCTGGATCGTCGGGTAGTCGACTTCGGGCAGCGCCGACAGCGGCAGATAGCGGTAGGCGAGAATGCCGACCAGCAGGATCGCCAGCATCAGCAACGATGTGGCGACTGGCCGCAGGATGAAGATGCGTGACGGGTTCATTGCGTGCGAACTGCGTGCGTGGCCTGACGGCTGGAAGCGCAGGGCTGGGGGCTAGGGGCCGAGGGCTGCAGCGCTGCACCCGAACGACGATTGCCGATCCAGTTCCGCAACGAGCGCGCTCCCTCTCCTCCAACAGCCTTACCGTTGGGGAAGAGGGCCGCGGTGAGGGGGAAACGCATTGCACTTCGGCAGACGCGCAGCAAGACGCCGCGCCGCCCCCTCACCCAACCGTCTCTCCCGAGAGACTTCGGGGGAGCGGGCTTGGTTTCGACTTGGCACGAACGCGACATCATTGCTTGCCGCTATCTGCCGGCTTCGCATCAGCAGGCTTTGCATCTGCAGGCGTGGCCGGCGCGCCGTCGGCCGGATTGCTGCCAGGGGCACCCGTACCGGTGCCGGAGCTGTCACGGCGACGATGCTCGCCTTGTCCGCGTCCCTGCCCTTGTTGGCCGTCGCCGCGATTTCCGGTGCGCTTCGATGGATCGCCTTCGCCGGGTTTGGCGCTTGCCGAAGCCTTTTCACCGCTCGCTCCCGCGTTCTGCGGATTCTCGCCGGGCAACTCCACCTTGCTGCCTTCGCGCAGGCGGTCGGCTCCGCTCGTCACGACTTCCTCGCCGACCTTCAGGCCCTCGGTCACGGCAACGCGTTCGCCTTCGGTCGGTCCGGTCTTGATGTTGCGCACCGCGACGGTGTGATCCGGCTGCACGACATAGACGAACAACCCGTCGGATCCGCGCTCCAGCGATGAAGTCGGAATGACGGTGGCGTCATGCATCACGTCGAGCTGCAGCCGCACGTTGACGAACTGGTTGGGAAACAGGCTCTCGTCGGCATTCGCGAATTCCGCCTTGGCCTTGACCGTGCCGGTGGTCGTGTCGATCTGGTTGTCGAGGCTGGCCAGCGAACCGCTGGCGAGCCTGGTCTGGCCGCCGCGGTCGTAGACATCGACGCTCAGCGCGGTTCCGGCGTGCTGCTTGGCAAGCACGGCAGGCAGGTTGTCCTCGGGTATCGTGAACAGCACGTCGATCGGCAGGAGTTGCGTGATGACGACGATGCTGCCGCCGTTCTGCACGTTGTTGCCGGCATCGACCTGGCGCAGGCCGACGCGGCCGCTCACCGGCGCGACGATCTTGGTATAGCCCAGGTTGACCTTGGCGGTCTCCACCGGACCGCGATCCGAGCTCACGGTGCCTTCGTACTGGCGTACCAGCGACGCTTGCGAGTCGAGTTGCTGCTTGGCGATCGAATCCTGCTGGAACAGCGTGCGGTAGCGCTCCAGGTCGATGCGTGCGTTGGCGAGCAGCGCCTGGTCGCGCGCCGCAGTGCCTTCGGCTTGGGTCAACGCTGCCTGGAACGGTCGCGGATCGATCTCGGCGAGTAGGTCGCCCTGCTTCACACGCTGGCCTTCCTTGAAGTTGACCGTCTGCAACTGCCCGCTGACCTGCGCACTGACCGTCACGACACGCAACGGCGTCACGGTACCGAGTGCATTGAGCACGATGTTGATGTCGCCATTCTCGACCTTGGCGGCGCCGACCGGCATCGGCAGCCCGCCGCCGGGCCCGCCCTGGCCGCCGCGTGCGCCACCGAAACGGCCGCCACCCGGCGCCTGCGCCGGTGTGGCATGCGCGAACCACCAGGCGATCGCGGCGATGACCAGCGCGGCGACGACGACGATCAGGAACGGCAGCCGTCGCGTCTTGGCCGGCCGCGGACGGCCGAACGTGGGATCTTTTGAGTCCATGCTCATGGCTTTTCTTGTTGTAGGAGTCGAAGGAGTGTGTCGCAGCGGCCAAAGAAGGCTCGCGACACGGCGCCGTCGGACACAAGATTATCCGGCGCCAAGTCAAGGATATCGGAATTTCGTGAGACAGCCGCAACTTAGCCCGCGCGTCGTTTAACCGCGGTTGCTCGCCGGTAAAACGCGGTAAAACGATGTAAAGCGCGAAACTCGAGACGATGGCAGAATGGGCGGTGCCCTCGAAGCGACGCGTGCGGCGTGGTCTTCCGTGGCAGTGCGGTGAACCCGCAAGCCCCGTTGGCGAATTAACCAGCTCGCGCCTCCCGGAAGTCGTCCATGCAGAAAGTCGCTCTCGCTCTCTTCCTCTTGTTCGCCGGCGCTCCGCTGCAGGCATGGGCCTGCTCCGCCTGCGGCTGCACGCTTAGTTCGGATTGGGCCAGCCAGGGCTTCGCCGTCAGCGGCGGCTGGCGTGCCGACGTGCGCTTCGACTATTTCGACCAGGACCAGCTGCGCTCCGGCACCGGCAGCGTCGCCCGCTCGAGCCTGCAGTTGCCGAACGAAACGGAAATCCAGCAATACACGATCAACCGCAACTACGGCTTCGATCTGGATTACAGCCCGAACAAGGACTGGGGCGTCAACTTCATGCTGCCGTGGTACGACCGTTCGCATGCAACGATCGCCGAAGGCGACAGCGACGTTTCGACCTCGCACGACACCGGCATCGGCGACCTGCGCGTGATCGGCCGCTACACGGGACTGGATGAGCAGCGCAGCACCGGCATCGAGTTCGGCCTGAAGTTGCCGACCGGTTCGTTCGGCAGCGACTTCCGCACCGGCCCGCAGGCCGGCGAAGTGCTGGACCGCGGCCTGCAGCTCGGCACCGGCACGACCGACCTGCTGCTCGGAGTATACAAATTCGGCATGTTCGCGCCGGACTGGGGCTATTTCGCGCACGCGCTGCTGTCGCAGCCGCTGGATTCGCGCGAGGACTTCCGCCCGGGCACCGGCATCAACCTCAACTTCGGCACGCGCTATACGGCCAGCGAGACATTGCAGCCGCAGCTCCAGATCAACGCGCGCTTTGAAAAGCGCGAAAGCGGCGCCAATGCGGACGTCGAAAACAGCGGTGCGTCGCTGGTCTACCTGAGTCCCGGCATCAACTGGAATGTTTCACGGCGGTTCTCCGCGTACGCGTTCGTGCAGGCGCCGATCTACCAGCGCGTCAACGGCCTGCAGATCGAGGCGACCTGGCTCGCCTCGGTCGGGCTGCACTACATTTTCTAGATGGAGCCAGGGCCGGGAGCCGAAGCGCCGGCTCGCATGCCTCCAGCCAGCGCTACTTCTTGCTGGCGCTGCCGCCGTCTTTGGATTTCGCCGCCGCTTCGTCCGGCTTGTAGTCGCCGATGACGCCCTTCAGCGGGCAGACGTTGAAGACCGGACAACCCTTGCAGCCGACGGCCAATGCAACCGGACACAGAACCATGGCGTTCTCCCGCCCCGCTGTCGCGACAGCGCCACTGTACGCCGATCGCAGCACGATGGGCGACCCGGGGGAAAAATATCCTGGCGGACGGTGAATCCGGGTTCTGCTGCGCTTGCCGGCAATGCCGACAAGCATGCCCCGCGCCGAGCTACTTTTTCTCGGCGAAGATCGCGATGTGCATCTTGCCGTCCCGGTCGATCCAGCCTCGATACATGCCTTCGGTGTTGAATGGTGTGGCGATGTTGCCTTCGGCATCGAGCGCGATCACGCCGCCGTCGCCGCCGAGTTTCGGCACGATCCCCATGACCACGTCGTCGGCAGCCTGAGCGATGGATTCTCCCTTGTATTCGACGCGTGCGCAGATGTCATGCGCGGCGTTGGCGCGAATGTAGAATTCGCCCCAGCCAGTCGCCGACACGGCGCACTTGGCGTTGGCGTAGGTGCCGGCACCGATGATCGGCGAATCGCCCACGCGGCCGAAGCGCTTGTTCGTCATGCCGCCGGTCGAGGTGCCTGCCGCCAGATGCCCGGCCATGTCGAGCGCAACCGCGCCGACCGTGCCGTGGTGCGGCGCCTTGGCCGGATCGACCGCCTGTTGCCGCTCTTCCTTCAACGCGTTCTGCAGTTCCTGCCAGCGCGCCTCGGTGTAGAAGTACTTCGGATCGACCAGCGTCATGCCGATCGATTCGGCAAACGTCTCGGCGCCGTCGCCGACCAGCATGACGTGCTGCGATTTCTCCATTACTGCGCGCGCGAGCAGGATCGGGTTCCTGACGCGGTGCACGTTGGCGACGCTGCCGGCGCGCTGTGTTGCGCCGTCCATGATCGAGGCATCCAGCTCGTTCTTGCCGTCATGATTGAACACGGCGCCCTTGCCGGCGTTGAACAGCGGCGAATCTTCCATCAGCACGATCGCCTTGCTGACTGCGTCGAGCCCGCTGCCGCCGGACTTGAGCACGGCATAGCCGCTCTGAAGCGCCTTCTGCAGCTCGGCCCGCATCGCCTTTTCCTTGTCCGCGGTGACCTCCTTCGCAACCACCCCGGCGCCACCGTGGATGACGAATACCGGCATAACGGCACGCGCCTGCCCTGTACCCGTCAGCGAGCTCATCGCCAATACCAGGGCGGCGGAAAACAACAGTCGTGCGGCTTGCAGCATGGCGAAAAATCTCCGGTTCGGGGCATCGGTCGAGTATAGCCAGTGCGCCGGCCGCGCGCCTCACTGCGGCGGCAGCGGTTGCGGCTGCGCCAGCGGGAAACGAATCGTGACCGTCGTGCCGATGCCGAGCTCGCTGGCAATCTCGACCGGCCAGGCAAAGCGGTCGGACAGGCGCTTGACGATGGTAAGGCCGACGCCGTGACCGCCGCGCTGGCTGCGGCCGCCGCGGAAATAGGCCTGGAATGCCTGCGCGACTTCCTCGTCGCTCATGCCGATGCCGCTGTCCTGCACCTGCACGAAATCGTTGCCGACACTGACGCAGACTTCGCCGTACTCGGTGTACAGGCAGGCGTTGCGCACGAGGTTGCCGACCATCACCGCAAACACGCGCGGCGACGCGTTCAGCAGGAAACTCCCCTCTTCCTCGATGCGCAGGTCGATCGGCCGGCCCGCAACGAGCGGCTGGGCGCGCTCGACTTCCTCGCGCGCGATATCGTTGGCGAGGAATTCCTCCTCCGGCAAGCCGGTGTCCGACTCGCGCGCGAGCAGCAACAAGGCCTCCATCAGTGCCTCCATGTCGCGCGCGGACCGCTCGATGCGCGCCAGCGTGCGATGCGCGAACGGCGACAGCTCTTCTTCCTGCAACACCTCCGCGGCGACCTTGATCACCGTCAACGGACTGCGCAGCTCGTGGCTCGCGTCACGCGTGAAGTTGCGCTCGCGTTCGACGAAATCCTCGATGCGGCTGGCGAAGCCGTGCAGCGCACGTGCAAGCGTCTCGACATCGCCGTCGTGGTTCTGGCTCGTTCCGGGATCGAGCGCGGCGAGGTTCGGCTGTTTCGGGTCCCAGTCGCGCACGACCTTGGCCAATGCGATCACCGGCGACAAGGCGCGGCGCGAGGCGCGATAGGTCAGCCAGGTGGTGATGTAGATGATGATGAGCACCAGGATCAGCGGCACGAAGCCGAACAGGAAGGCGAGCCGCCCGACCTGCTCCTGGTTGAACACGAGGTACAGGCGCCCGGCCGACCCGTCCGACACGAACACGACGATCTCGCCGGCATCGCCCGCGACGCGGTGATAGCCGGGAGTGAGCTCGCGCAATACCGACGGCAGCTGCGCCCGCTCCTGCTCGCCGTGCACGAGGTAGCCGGTCATGTTGTTGGTCAGCGGCACCGGTGCCTGCGGGTCGCGCGCGAGGCGTTGCCAGTAGAACGCCGCCTCGCCGGTCAGCGCCCGGCGGATCAACACGTCTTCGAGCACGGTCGCGGCGCCGTAGACACCGAGGATCGTCGCAAAGCTGATCGCGGCGACCTGCAGGACGAACACGACCCAGAGTTTGCGGCGAATGCCGGTGCGCAGGCGCATTTTTTTCTACATCCCCGGAATTCGTCAGCGCCGAAGCTCGGCCGTAGGCGGAGCTTAAAGACTCGCCACGAAGGACACAAAGGACGCGAGGGAAAACTTCCCGATTCAACGCAAGCGCACAACCGTGCGCCAGCCGGGAATGCAAAAAGGCAACGCGTCGGCTTCCCTCCGGCTTCTTCGTGTCCCTTCGTGTGCTTGCTGTCCTTCGTGGTGGCGCCCTTGCCGCGGCTTCCGTGAAGCGGCCTTGGCCCGGCGTCAGCCCGCGCGGCTCGCGGCGATCTCGGCGTCGAGATCGGCCAGGCGGTAGCCGGCGCTGTGAATCGTGTGCAGCAGCGGCTTCTGGAACGGCTTGTCGATAATTTTGCGCAAATTATACAAATGGCTGCGCAACGTATCCGAGTCGGGCAGCAGGTCACCCCATACTTCGCGCTCGATGTCGCGGCGGCTGACCACGCGCGGCGACTCGCGCATCAGGATCATCAGCAGGCGCAGGCCGATCGGCGACACCATCAGTTCCTGGCCGGCGCGCGTCAGGCGCAGGCTGGCCGTGTCGAGCACCAGATCGCCCACGCTCAGCAGTTCCGCGCTGACCTGGCGCCGGTCGCGGCGAATCAGGGCCTTCACGCGCGCCTCGAGCTCGCGGATCTCGAACGGCTTGATCAGGTAATCGTCGGCGCCGGCGTCGAGGCCGACCAGCTTGTCTTCGAGCGTGTCGCGCGCTGTCAGCATCAGTACCGGCGTCGACTTCTTGGCGTCGGCGCGCAGCTTGCGGCACAACTCGATGCCGTCCAGGCCCGGCAGCATCAGGTCGAGCACGATCACGTCGTAGCTGTTGGTCACCGCCAGGTGCAGGCCGGTGACGCCGTCGGCGGCGTAGTCGACGCTGTAGCCGCGCCGTTCGAGGAATTCGCCGACCATCTCGGAAATTCCGCGGTTGTCCTCGACCAGGAGGATCAAGCCCGACTGTTCCTCGCGCTGTTTCATGCTCATGTCCCTGCCGTCCGGCACCATTTTCACCTATGTGAAGAATGCCTCCGGTCAGGTGACAGTCGTGTGAAGGCGGTTGGCGGACGGCGCGGGCGCAACCGCGCGGCGCCGAACGCTGCCAGCAACATGCCCAGACCGGCCAGCAGGCCGATCGACGCGACCGGCACGTTCACCGGCGCCGGGTGCGGAACGACGAATCCTTCAAACGCGCCGATATCCGGCGCCGCACCGATGACGCGCGGGAAACCGGCACCGCGCTGATCGTTGTCCAGGCCGACGAGATCATTTCCCGCGTCGAGCGCCGGACTTCCGGTCGAGAGGGCATGCGTGAGCGTCGATCCGCCGTTGTCGGCCAGTGGCTGCAACTGCGGGTCGGCGTGCAGCGTCTGGTTCGGCAACGTGACCTGAGCGTCCGCGGCAACCACCAGATTGTTTGCGCCGCTGATGGTCAAGGCAAACGCCGCACCGAGGTCGGCGCCCGGGCGGCCCGCGCTGTTTCCCGCCATGAGGGTGCTCTGCAGCGTGAACTGGGATGGCGCGCCGCGCAGGTATGCGCCGCCGCCGGCCGGCGCCTGGTTCGCCGTGATCGTCGTGTTGGCAAGCAAGCCGCCTTGGAACAGGCGCAGGTCGAGTCCGCCGCCGCTGCGCGTACGCGCGATGTTGCCCGAAATCGTGCTGTTGATGACGCCGGTGTAGCCGCCGAATGCGGCGATGCCGCCGCCGAAGCCATACGAATAATTTCCGCTGATCGTCGATGCCACGACAAAGCCGCCGGTGTTGCTGAAGATGCCGCCGCCGGTGTCGTAGCTGCTCTGGCCGTCGTTCAGGTCATGCGTCGCCTGATTGCCGCTGACCGTGCTGTTGGACAGATACATGTTGTTGACGTAGGCGCCGCCGCCGAACGTGGCGGTACCGGTGCTGGTGTTGGCGGCGCGACCGACGTTGCGCGAAAGCGTGCTGCCGAACATCAGCAACTCGTAGGCGAAGATGCCGGCGCCGTAGACGCCTTCGGCGGCCGCGTAGCAGTCGCGCACGGCGCTGTGATCGAGCACGACGTAGCCGCCTGACACGATGCAGCCGCCGCCGGTGATGTGAAATCCGCTCGCGCGCGCGGCTCCGTTGTGCACCGTGAGGCCCTGCAGGACCAGCGCGCCGTAGCCCGGATGCACGAACACGCGGTCCTTGCCTGCGCCGTCGATGCGCAGTGCATCGGCACCGGGACCGGTGATGCTGAGGTTGTTGAGCAGCACCGGAATCGCGCCGTGGCTCAGCGTGATCGCGCTGCACGTCAGGTGGCTCAGGTCGACAGTGTCGCCTTCGCCGGCCGCCGCCACCGCGCCGCGCAGGGTCGAGGCATCGTCGCTGTCGGCACAACTGGCGACCGGCCAGGTCGTTGCAGGCACGGTCGGGGCGGAGTGCTGCGCCGGCATTTGCGCGAGCAACCGGTTGCGCAACTCGATCGCGCCGGGACGCGTCATCGCGGTGCCGTCCGGGCTCGCCAGCGCAGCCTGCGCTGTCGCGGCGATGATCACCATCACCGCGGCAGTCAGTGGCGTGGCCCGCACGTCAGGCCGTCTGGTCCTTTGCATCTGGCTGTCCCCGCAATTGACCCCGCGGACGACTCTATAGCATCGGCCTTTCATCGGTCCAATGGACTTGAAAGAGGCGCGGGACCGGACACGCGTTGCCCGTCAGCCGCTTTTGAAGAATCGCCGCCCCTTGCGCTAGGCTGCGCGCATCCTCCCGGGACTGCGCCCATGCTGAACTATCTTGCACCGATCCTGCTGCTGCTCGGTTCGAACGTCTTCATGACATTCGCCTGGTACGGTCACCTGAAATTCACCGACCGGCCACTGTGGATCGTCATCGCGGCCAGCTGGGGCATCGCGTTCTTCGAGTACTGCCTGCAGGTGCCCGGCAACCGCATCGGCTATCGCGTCTACAGCCCGGCGCAACTGAAGACCATGCAGGAAATCATCACGCTGCTGGTCTTCGTCGTGTTCTCGACGACGTATCTCGGCGCCGCAATCCGCTGGAACCACGTTGTCGGTTTCGTGCTGATCGTCGCCGCGGCGTTCTTCATCTTCCTCGACTGAGGCTCACGCGCCGAGCAGCGCGCGTGCCACACCGATCGTTGCGCCGAGTGCGAGCACGATGACCGGCACGATACTCAGCCCGTAGCCCAGGCTGCGCTGGCTCGGGTCGCGCACGTAGGCGCGGAAATAGACCAGGCGGCCGACCAGGAAAACCGCGCCGATGGCAGCGACCCAGACGGGATTCCAATAGGCGGAGGCGATCGCGAGCACCGGCAGGAACACGACCAGCAGTTCGAGCGTGTTCTGTTGCACGCGGAAGTAACGTTCAAACTCGACATTGCCGGTGATCGCCGGCGCCTTGATGCCCAAACGCGTGCGCGCGTTGCCGACCGCAGTGCCGAAACCCATATATTCAAACAGCGCGAGCAGCGCGACCAGCTGAACCCAGGCCATGAAACTCCCCTTGTCTTGTGATGATTGGCGGACGAAGCAGACCTACAGCCGAATGCGCCCGGTAAGCATCTGGAAATACATGACCCAGTCGCCGGCGAAGCTGTAGAGCGGGTACTTGAAGGTCGCCGGCCGATTGTGTTCGAAGAAGAAGTGGCCGATCCACGCAAATCCGTAGCCGATCACGGGCAGCAGCCACAACAGCATCCAGCGTTGCCAATAGCAGGCGACAGCAAGCACGACCAGCACCAGCGTGCTGCCGGCAAAATGCAGGCGCCGGCAAATGCGGTCCGAATGCTCCGACAGGTAGAACGGATAGAACTCGCGAAAGCTCGCGTATTGCGTGCTCATACTGTCGCCGGATGCCCCATGACCGGCATTGATTCTGCTCTTCGGCGGCAGGCACGGCAAGCGCGCTGACGCTGCCTGCGTAGGTGCAGGCAGCGTGTTCCGCGGCGGAATTCAGTCGTCGGCGTGGCGCTTCGGCACGTCGACCTTGCCGGTCACGTTGTGGTGGTGCAGGTCGCCGCTGCCGGCCGAATGCACGACGAAATTGCCGCCGATGCCGTCGACCGTCACGTCGCCGGAGCCAATCGAACCGACGACCACGTCGCCGCCGGCCCGGTCGACGATCACGTCGCCGGAACCGACCGATTCGATCTGCACGCCGCCATGGACGTCGGTGAACTTGATGTCGCCGGAGCCGACGTGGCCGACCTTGATGTCGCCGCGCACCTTGCGCGCACGGATGTCGCCGGAACCGACGCGCTCGATGTCGACGCTGCCGACATCCTCGACCGTCGCGTCGCCGGAACCGACCTTGATTGCAACCGGCCCGGCAACACGGTCGGCCTGCAGGTCGCCGGAGCCGGAGCTGAAGTCCAGCGCCTTGATGTCGGCGACGATCGCGTCGCCCGATCCGGCGTCGACCGCCAGCGGCAGATCGGCCGGCAAGCGCACTTCCAGGTCGATATAGGCATAACTCGAGCCGAACCAGTTGATGTGCGTATCGTGGTTCTTCTTCGTCGCGACGCGGACGCTGTCGCCGACGCGCTCCTGCGCGACGGTAAGGTCTTTCAGCCATTCTTCTTCGGAAGCACAGGCCTTGCCGCGCACCTCGATGCGCTTGAGGCCGGCGACGCCGTTGACATGCGCGTCGCTGGAGCCCAGCACCAGCTGCAGGCTCTTGAGGCCGGCCGGGTCGATGTCGAGATTGCGTTCGGCCGAGAACTTGCAGTCATGCGCCGCCAGCGCGACGCCACTGCCGGTGAACAGGACCAGAGCCATCACGATTCGCATCGGTATTTTCTCCCATTGAAAACCGTCATTGGGATGCAGCCGCGGTGAAAAAGGTTTAGAGGTTCACGGCCCGGTCGCCGACTCTTCGGCCTTGGCACGCTGCCAATAGCCTTCCTGTTCACCCAGGTCCTGGCCAGCCAGCGGCTTGCCGTCTGCCGCCGCCAGCGCTTCCATGTGCCGGAAACGCCGCTCGAATTTGGCGTTGGCACCGCGCAGGGCCCTGGAGTAGTCGACGCCGCTCAGGCGCGCCAGGTTGACCGCGACGAACAGCACGTCGCCGACTTCGTCCTCGATGCGGGCCGGGTCGGCGCCGGCGGCCAGTTCACGGCGCACCTCGTCGATTTCCTCGTGCAGCTTGTCGAGCACCGGACCCGGCGATTTCCAGTCGAAGCCGATCGCCGCGGCACGCTTCTGCAGTTTCAGCGCACGTTGCCACTCGGGCAGGCCGCGCGGAACGCCGGCGAGCGCGCTGGCGTCGGCATCGCCGCCGGCCACCCGCTCGGCACGCTTGAGCTTGTCCCACAGCGTCGTCTGCTGCTCGGCGTCCGCAACCGTCGCGAGACGGCCGTCGGCATCCGCAAACACGTGCGGATGACGGCGAATCAGCTTGTCGCAAATAGCCGCGACGACATCGGCGAAATCGAACAGCCCGCCCTCACGCGCCATTTGCGCATGGAACACGACCTGCAGCAGCAAGTCACCGAGCTCGTCGCGCAGGTCTGCATGGTCACGCCGGTCGATTGCATCCGCGACTTCGTACGCCTCCTCGATCGTGTACGGCGCGATCGACGCGAAATCCTGCTGCACGTCCCACGGGCAGCCGCTCTTCGGATCGCGCAGCGCGGCCATGATGCGCAGCAGGTCATCGATCGTGTGGTTGGTCATCGTCCCGCCCTGTCGAAAACGCCGATTTTGCGCGAATCATGCGGCGCCCGATAGCGCCGCTTCTTGCCGGCCGCATGACGACGGCACGGCTCGTCCGGGCGCACACGCCGTTCGGCGCCGGCGTCCCGCTGAAAGAGCGTGTAATCGTCGCCGGCGCCTGCCGTAGACCGTTCTCGAATCCGCCGCGTCGCGGCCGGTCCTTGCGGAGCAACCGATGCGCCATCTCATGCCGATCCTGCTCGCCGCCCTGCTGTGGTCCGTCGGCTCGAGCGCGCAGACCCCGCAAGGCACGGCGTTCACCTACCAGGGCGTACTGAAGCAGAACGGCAATGCGATCAACGGCAACACCGACATGGTGTTCGATCTGTTCGATGCCGCGGTCGGCGGCAACCAGGTCGGCCCATCGCTCCCGTTCACGTCCGGAAACGGCAATCCGGTCAACATCGTAAATGGCGTTTTCGACGTCACGCTCGACTTCGGGCCGAACGCCTTCATGACGCCGATAAGCGATCAGCGCTTCCTGCGCTTGACCGTCAACGGCACCGTGCTCGCGCCGCGCACGCAGATCCAGAGCGAGCCGTACGCGCTGCAGGCTCAGACCGCAGAGCTTGCCTACAGCGTGTCGAACGCGAGCATCGGCACGGCGCAGATCATTGCCACGCAGGTGCAGCGGCGCGTCAGCGGCAATTGCGCGAGCGGCTCGGCGATTGCAACCGTCAACCAGGATGGCAGCGTCGGCTGCCAGACGACCGGGCAGGGCACGATCACCGGACTCACCGCGGGCCGGGGGCTCAGCGGAGGCGGCACGAGCGGTTCTGTCTCGCTCGGGATCAGCGATCCACTGGGCTTGTTCGGCAACGATCCGAACGGCGTCCTGTTCGTGCAAAGCACCTCGACGACCGGCGCGATCGGCATCCAGGCATTGATTTCCGATTCCGGAACCGCCGTGTACGGCAATTCGAGTGCGACGACCGGCAGCGGCACCGGTCTGGCGGGCGGCGCGAAGTCTCCAGCGGGCGTCGCGGTCAGCGGCATCAACACGGCGACCACGGGCGCAGCGGTAGGCACCCGCGGTCAGACAGCTTCAGCGAACGGACTGGCGGTTGCCGGCTACGCCATCGGCAGCAGCGGCGCGAATTCGGGAGTATTCGGCGAAACGTATTCCGCGACCGGCAAAGGGCTCTACGGTCGCGCGGCGGACACTCTTGGCGCCGGGCTCGGCGCAGGCACGGGCGTCTACGGAGAGAGCGATGCCGGCAGCGGCGTCGTCGGAATGAGCAACAGCCTCGTCGGCAGCACGGCCGGGGTCGCCGGTATCAACACGAACAATGGCTGGGGCGTCTACGGTTCACAAAACGTCGGGCCCGGTGGCGCCGGCGTGCGCGGCGAAGGCGCCTATGCCGGCGTGTGGGGCAACTCCGACAGCGTCTATGGCGTTCTGGGAACCAGTAGCACAGGGACCGCCATGTATGGTCTGAGCTCGGCATCCGGTACCGGCGTCGAGGGATCCTCCCAGTCCGGCTACGGCGTCTTCGGCGTGACCTCGGGCGCTTCGGCTGCAGGAGTGAAAGGCGCCAACGCCTCGGGCAACGGTGTCTACGGTTCAGGCGCAACGGGCGTCTACGGAACCGGCACCTCGTATGGTGTTTACGCCGACGGTTCGACGGCGGTCTATGCCAATGTCGCCGCATCGATCACCAACGGCTTCGGCGTCTATGCCTATTCGCATGCGACGAGCGGACCGGGCAACGGTGTCTACGGCGAAAGCGATTCGCCGAGCGGCGTCGGCATAAGCGGCTACAGCGGTTCCGGCATCGGCGTCGCCGGGTCGACCGTCAGCGGCCTTGCCGGCAAGTTCGTCGGCAACGTCAGCGTCACCGGAACGCTGAGCAAAGGTGGCGGCAGCTTCAAGATCGATCATCCTCTCGACCCGGAGAACAAGTACCTCTTTCACTCCTTCGTCGAGTCGCCGGACATGAAGAACATCTATGATGGCGTGGCGACCCTCGACGCGCGCGGAGAAGCCTGGGTCGAGCTGCCCGCGTACTTCGAAGCGTTGAATCGGGACTTTCGTTACCAGCTCACGGCGTTGGGCCGGGCGGCGCCCGCGCTGTACGTGGCCGACGAGATCGCCGGCAACCGCTTTCGCATCGCCGGTGGCGCACCCGGACAGCGCGTTTCCTGGCAGGTCACCGGCACCCGTCACGATGCCTTCGCCAACGCCAACCGCATTCCGGTCGAGGTCGTCAAGTCCGCCGTCGAGCGCGGCAAGTACCTGCATCCTGCGGCGTTCGGCCAGCCGCCTTCGCGCGCAATCGAACCTTTCCTGCAGCGGCTCGACAAGGGAAATACCGAACTGCATTCGCTTCCGGTGGCGTTGCCGGCAAGAGACCAATGAGCATTCGCCGCAAAGTCATCGCAGCCGGCGATTCGAGGCCGGGTCGCACTTTCGTCACCGCAGCGTGGCTGCTCGCAACACCGCTGCTGACGCTTGCGGCGGTGAGTGCGCCATCCTCTATCGGCGGCAGCTACGAACTCGATGCGCAGGTCATCGCCGCGGGCGGCGCTCCGCTCAACGGCGCCAACGGCCTCTCGTCGGACGTCACCGTCGGCCAGAACAACGCGGCCACGTTGAGCGGGGCGGACGGTTACGTCGCCTTGACCGGATTCTGGGCCGTTGCAGCGCGCGGCGGTGCGAGCGACCGCATCTTCCAGGCCTCGTTCGATCCTTCAGGTCCGTAGCAAGGCCGCCCAGTCCACCGACCGGTCGCCGAATGCGAGGAAGTCGGGATTCAGCAGCGATTCCTTCGTGTTGTAGAGCAGCGGCTCGCCGCTCGTGAGCGAAACGCCGCCGCCAGCCTGTTCGAGCACGCACTGCCCGGCTGCGGTGTCCCATTCGCTGGTCAGGCCGTAACGGATGTACAGATCGACTTGTCCCTGGGCTGCACGGCAGAACTTGAGCGACGAACCGAGCGGCTTGAGCTCGTGCGCGCCGAGCCTGCCGAGCGCGGCAAGCGTGCGCGGATCGGCATGCGAGCGGCTGCCGGCCACGACCAGCGGATCGGCTCGCCGTCGCGTATGCAATTCCACTTTTCCACTCTGCCCACTCTGGCCGAACGCGTTGCCGCCGCGCCAGGCCCAGAACATCTCGCCCAGCACCGGCGCGAACACGACGCCGAGCGACGGGCGATGCTCCTCGATCAGCGCGATGTTGACCGTGAACTCGCCATTGCGCTTGACGAATTCGCGCGTGCCGTCGAGCGGATCGACCAGCCAGTAGCGGACACGCTGCCTTCGCTCGTTCCACGGCACCTGCACGGCGGATTCCTCGGACAACACGGGAATCTGCGGCGTCAGTACATGCAGGCCGTCGACGATCGCGCGATGCGCCGCGAGGTCGGCCGCGGTCAGCGGCGAGTTGTCCTGCTTGCGCTCGACGGCAAAGTCGCTGTGGTAGATCTCGAGAATCGCGTGGCCGGCCGTGCGCGCGATCGCGCAGCAGCCGCGCGCAAGTTCCGCCAGGTCCGCGCTCACGGCTGTGGCGCGAAGCGGCCGGCGAGATATTCCCGCGCAATGAACAACGCGGCGATCGAACGGCCCTCGGTGACATCGGCTCGACCGATCAGCTCGTGCAGCTTCGACAATTTCCACTCCACGACTTCGAGTTCCTCCGGCTCGTCGCCAGGCAGGCGCTCGGGGTAGAGATCGCGCGCCAGGACCACGTGCGTCATGCTGGTCATGTAGGCCGGCGACAGAGACAGTGTCGTCAGGATGTGCAGCTCGCGCGCGCCGAAACCGATCTCTTCCTTCAGTTCGCGGTTCGCGCCCTGCTCGACCGTCTCGTCACGATCAAGCCGGCCCTTCGGCAGACCGAGCTCGTAGCGATCGATGCCGGCGCCATACTCGCGCACCAGCAGCACCGTGTCCTCGTCGCGCATCGGCACGATGATGACGGCGCCGAGCCCCGAGCCCTTCAGCCGCTCGTACATCCGGCGTTCGCCATTGGAGAATTCCAGATCGATCAACTCGACCTTGAGGAAGTGGCTGCCTTCGGCCAGCCGCGTGGAATGAACGATAGGAGGTTTGCGCATCGCGATATTGTAACGCGCAGCGAGCCTTGTTTGCCGTCGTGCTCGACGCGTGATCAGCCGGCATTCCCGCGCTGGCCGGAATGACGAAAGGCGAAGACCGGCGAGGAGAAACACCATCCCCGCCGAGCCTTCCCCGTGATGGAGAGGGCTGAAGATTTCGAGCGGCTTGCGGTGGAATGACGAGCAGGGTGTGCGCGTCAGCCCGGCCCCAGCCCCAACGTCAGCGCTTGCGCATGCAGTGCCCGCGTCCCGGCCAATACACTGGTGGTGTCGAGCGTCAGGTCGTTACCGGAAAGGTCGGTGAAGGTGCCGCCGGCTTCGCGCACGATCACGGCGAGTGCGGCGATGTCGAGGATGTTGACGTCGGACTCGATGACGAGGTCCAGGCTGCCGCGCGCAAGCAGGTGATACTGATAGAAATCGCCGTAGCCGCGGGTACGGCCGCAGCGCTGGATCAGGCCGGCGAGCGCGTTCCAGCCGGGCCCGCGCGTCAGGGTCTTGACGTTGCCGAATGAAATCGCGGCTTGCGCATCGAACACGCTCGTCGTGGCAACGCCGATCCGTTCACCATTGAGGAACGCGCCGCCGCCGCGCCGCGCCCAGGCGATTTCGCCGAACTGCGCGGCAGCCGACACGCCTAGCACGAGTTCACCGCGATGCATCAGCGCGATCTGCGTCGAGAACATCGGGTAGCCGCGCACGAAGCTGCGCGTGCCGTCGATCGGGTCGATCAGCCAGAGCAGGTCGCCGTCGCCTTCGCGGCCTTCCTCTTCGCCGAAGTACGCATGATCCGGGAACTTCGTCCTGAGCACGCGCTTGATCGCGGCTTCAGCGTCTCGATCGGCGATCGTGACCGGCGTGTGGTCTGCCTTGGTCTGCACCGTAAAGGCGCGCCGATAGTATCGGGCGATGATCTCGCCCGCGGCGTCGGCCGCCGCGCGCGCGGCGGCAAGCGCCGAGTCGAGGAATGCGTCGGTCAGCATTGTATACAACGATGCATGTTCACGTGCCGAACGGGTCGAGTTGACGACCGCGGATTTCCAGGCTGCGCGATCCGTCGGCTTGCGGCTGGCCGACGAACTGCAGTGCCTCGCTTACCTGCGGATCTGCCGCGCGCGCGGCCAGCCGCGCCTGTGCCTGATACACGCCCGGACTCGCCGAGAACGTGCCGGCAAGCTCGAGCGGGCCGCCCAGATCGTGCGCCGTGCCGGCGATGGCGCCGTTGGCTGTCGATGCAAACGTGGCCTGCAGGTCGCCCAGTCGCGCCTGCGCCGCGCCGGCAACCGCGGCGTTACGCCAGAGGATCGTTCCGGCGGCGTCTTCGAGCCAGAGCCCGCTCAGGCGCGCGTGCGCCAGGTCGAGTTCGAGCGTGCCGAGCAATTGCAACGCCGGGATTGCCAGCACGGGTGCGGCGACCCGCGCCGGCAGTCGCAGGGTTACATCGCGGAACCAGAGCGTCCCGCCGGTGCGATCGACCACGCCGGTGCCATTGGCGAGGTCGCCGGCCAGGGTCAGCCGCGCGAGCATTTCACCGCGCAGCAACGGCGTCGGCTGGAGGTTCCAGTCGATCGAGCCGAGGTTCATGCCGAATACGTCGGCGGCGCCGGCATGGCCGTGCCACAGCGTGCCGGCAAGATCGTGCAGGCGCACCGGCGCCAGCGTATCGGCGGCGAAGCGATATGCCAGCTCGGCCGGGCAGGTCCACGCCACGACGCCGGCGACGGCTGCAAGCGCCAGCACGGTCAGCGTGATCGCACGAACGACTTTCATCCGCCGGCGAGCCGGCCGCGCGTGGCGCGAGCGTCCGCCGCCATCACGGTTCCTCCAGGACGACACGCGCGTTGACCAGGCCTATGCCCTCGACGCGGTCTGCCGACAGGTCCGTCACCTGCACACCGTAGTCGCGGCCCAGGCCATCGACCCAGCCGATCAGCGCATCGAAGTTGGCGCCTTCGAAACTCACGCGCACGCTCTTGGGTCCGGTCGGCTCGACGCGCTTAAGCGCGGCGGCCAGTCCCGCGCCGCGTGCCGTGACGTCGGCCAGCGCGAACAGCGATTTGCCCTGGCGGTCGACCTGCCCGCGCACACCGTTTGCCCGCAGCGCGACGAGTTCACCGGACGCCTGGCGCATCCACGCCAGGTCGCCGCGCTGTCGTTCGACGCGCGCCTGCAGCTGGTCGCGCGCCCGCGTCAGCGGATACCAGACGAACGCCCAGCCGAGCAGCAACGCGACGACGCCGATGCCGACCGCGAGCACGCGCCGTTCACGCGCTGCAAGTCCTCGCCACCAGGCCTCGATCACGGCTTGACCCCGCTGATGCGCAGACGTCCGTCGACGCCCTTTTCGCCGGTGCTGGCCGACGTCACCTCGACCTTCAGGCCGATGTTCGCCAGCTGCTGCTGGACCAGGTCGAGCGCCGGCACGTCCGGTGCGCGCAGGCCCAGCTCCAGCGTCGCGTTGCGATATTCGATGCCGCGCAGCGATACGCGCGTCGTGCTGGCGAGAATGGGACCGATGCGATCGAGCAACGCGAGCAGGCCGCTGCCGCTGGCTGCCCCGCCGCGCATGCGCATCAACGCGCTGTCCATCAGCTGGCGCGGATCGCCGGCGAGGTTCGCCAGATCCGGCAGGCCGGTGCGCAACACCGTGCGCTGCTCCGCATCGAGGCGGTCCGACTCGCGGCCCAGGCGCAGCCAGTCCGCCGCCGCAAAGACCAGCGCCAATACCACCGCCGCCGCCGCGAGCAGTGCCGCGCGGCGCCACAACTGCTGCGCCGGCAGGTGCCGGTGGCTCGGCGCAAATTCGCCCTGCAGCAGGTTGAGCGTCGCGTCGCGCGGCATCTGCGCGGCGAAAAACGCCAGCGCGTCGGGCTGGCGTTCGTGATAGTCGGCGACGGCGACCGGCAGGTGCTGCCGCGGCGTCGGGCGAAAATCGAAAACCTCTGCCGGCGGAGGCGCGACTGCACCGAGCCATTGTGCCAGCGCCGCCGGATCGCAGGCGATCGCATGCGCCGGACCCCAGCGCAACAGCGCGCGCTCCGGCTCGATCACCAGCGTGGCGCTGTCGTCACGCGTCGCCAGCACGAGTACTTCCGGAATCATGAGGTCGGCGCGGATACCCTGCGCGACGAGCGCGTCGAGCCAGTCGCGCATCGTCGCACGTGCGACGACAGCGACCATGATGCGCCCGCTTGAGATGGTTTCCGGCAAGGCGAAATGCAGCTCTTCCACCGGACTGGCGAGCTGGTCCTCGAGCGCAAACGGCACCGCCTTGGCCAGCTGCGCGCGCCGCGTCGACAGCGCCTCGGCATCGAGCAGGACCACCCGCTCGGACGGCACCAGCACGACGATGCGCTGCGCCCGCGCGAGTGTCGCCGTTGGCGGCGCACCGGCGTTCGTGCCGGACAGCGCGCGACCGCCGGCATCCTGGGCAAGCCAGCTCAGTCGGCCATCGGAATGCAGTCGGATCAGCAGGCGTTCGGACATCGTTGCGAGGCGCGATTTTCCGCTTCGGGCGCTTGTTGCAGCATTGTAGCAGCGTGCCAAACGGGGCGGCCGGGTCGAAGACCACGCCGGGTCGCGCGACAAAGGCGCACGGGACCGGCGCAAGGAAGTTGCGTCATTCCTCACCACCCCGGCTGCGCGCGATCACGTGAATGCCGCCGCCGGCGCCGGTGCCCAGACTGCGTTCGATCAGGCTGTAGAACGTAAACGGCAATCCATCGAGCGTGATGTCGCCGCGTGCCTGAAAATAGGTGCTGTGCACGCCGAAATAGGCGCTCTCGGTCGCCTGCACTCCAGGCACGATCGAATTCAAGTCGCCCAGGCTGTTGTAATTGGCGTGGCCATCCTGCCAGATGCGCTGCGCGATTTCGAGCGTGCTGACTCCGTCCAGCATCATCAGCACCGGCGGCGTCGCGGTGTTGATGTTGATGCGCGTGCCCGGTGGCAGCGCGCAAACATGCGGTGCGAGCGTGGCGTAGACATCGCCGCTGACGCCCTTGACCAGGCGCAATTCCGAGACATGGACGAAACCGCCTTTGGCGGCACGGTATGGCACCGGTTGCGCAAGGTAATACGGATCTTCGACACCGGGCTGCGGATTCATCCATGCGACAACCGCATCGGCAATATTCGGATCGAGCCGCAACGCGCCCAGCAGACGCTGGAACTTGGCCGGCCACGGCGCATTCACCTGGCCGTTCACGACCAGGTTGTTGAGATTGAAGCAGCCGTTGCGATCGCGCATGGTTGCCGAAATGAGTCCGTTCGGCACCGGCGTCGGCGGCAATGGCACGGCCCAGACGCTGGCGTTCGAATCGTTCCCGGACCCGCCGCTGGCGGCCCAGTCCTGTTGCAGCACGCGCGCGGCGTAGATCTCCAGGCCGTCCGCATACGCCTGCGCCTGCGCCGCGAGCCGCTGGTTGCGCGTGCGCACGAAGCCCAGTTCGCCGCGGTCGATCAGCCCGGCGATCAAAACGGTGGCCAGCGCCACCACGAGCAGCGCGACCAGCAAGGCAATCCCGCGTTGTCCGGACCGATTCATGGCGTCGATTGCACGCCTTGACCCGCCTCGACCGCGCGCGCGGGCCATGGCCAGACCAGTTCGATGACCCGGGTGATCTCGCCGTAGTCCGGCGTCTGTATGCGGAACTCGACGGCACGCGGCAGCGCCGCCGGAATCGCGTCGGTTTCGCGCGGCGGCCAGTTGTCACTCCAGCGATTGGACGCATCGAGGTAGCGCAGCCGGAAGGCCTCGACGTGGTCGCGCAAGCTCGTCACCTGCGCCTTGCTGCCGGGGGCGCGGTCGAGTGCCAGCCAGACGCCACGCTCGAGCGCGCCGCCGTCGAGCGCGTAGGCAACCCGCTCGAGGTTCGAGCGCTGCTCGGCTTGCGGGTTGGCAAAACCGGCGCGCGTGAATTCGATCCGGTCCGGCAACCCGGCAAATGCCGGTTGCGGCTCGCCGTAGTTTCCGCGCACCGGCCGCGCCGCCGCCTGGCGCAGGTCGCGCTCGAGCACGGCGACGCTGCGCATCAGTCCATTGAATGCGGCCTGTTGCCGGCCCAGTTCGGCACGCGTGCGTACCACCGAGTTGAGGCCGCCGTAGGCAAGCGCGGCCATCGCTGCAAAGACGGCAAGCGCGACCAGCAATTCGATCAGGCTGAAACCCGAAACGCGGCAACACGGCGGCGCCGGCAGGATGCTGCTTCCCGGCCTCATGGCTGCAAGTCCTCGCCGGCAAACCCCGTCAGCTGTGCCAGCACCGTTTCCGGATCGGTCGCGGCGGACACGCGCACTTCGATGCGCCGGATCGTGGCGACATCGGTCCGTTGCACGCGCGCGTCCCAGTGCCAGTCGCGCGCTCCGAAACGACGCGTGCCGCTGCTGCTGCCCGCCGCGGGGAACGGGCTTCCCAGACGCGTCTCGACGAGCACATCTTCGGCCAGCCAGCCGGCCAGCGTGCGTTCGCGCAATGCGCTGAACTGGCTTACCTGCACGGCCGCGGTCCGCGTCAGCGCCAGCAGCGCGAGCGCCAGCACGAGCAGCCCGACCAGGACCTCGAGCAGCGTGAAGCCGCTCGCCGCGCGCGGCGAGCGGCGATCAGTGCGCACGGCCATCGACGCTGCTCATGACGATGTCGCCATCGGAGCGGCCATCGAGCCGGTAGCCGATGGTGGAATCCGGCAACGCGAGTTCGAGCCGGAACGCGGTCATCTCGCCGGAAGAAAAACAGACCAGCTGCGGCTTTTCGGGAAACTCCGCGCCGACATCCACGCGCAGTCCGTCACGCGTGAGCAGCGCATCCGCGGCGACGTTCCACTTGCGCGGCCGCAATTCGCCGTCGCGCTCGGGCAGCCAGTCCGCATGATCGGCGCGGCTGAAACGATAGCCGTCGCGATCCAGACTGAGGCCGATCTGCCGCCCGCTCAATTCGGCCTGCTCGCAGGCGTAGCCGAGCAGCGCCTGCAGGCGCTCGGCATCACGCGCCAGCCTGCGCTCGCCGACATCGCCGACCGCCAGCGTCACGGCGGCAGCGGTCACGGCGAGAATCACGATCACGACGAGGATTTCGATCAGGCTGAAGCCGGTCGCGGGCAGAAGAAAGGAACCAGGGCATAGGGAACAGCGAGGATCAGCAGCGGCTTGGTTCCCGGCAGGCGCCGTCCGCGAGCATCGAGGTTTCATCTTCTACCGAGTTCCGGTTCCCGCGTCCTGGCCCATGGTTCCGGCTCTACTGGTCCCAGTTGCCGACATCCGCATCCTCGCCGTCGCCGCCGGGCTTGCCGTCCGCGCCGTAGCTGAAGACGTCGACGTCGCCGTGGCTGCCTGGATGCAGGTACAGGTACGGATGGTTCCAGGGATCCTTTGGCGCCTTGTCGAGGTAGCCGCCCTTGCGCCAGTTCGCCGCCTCCGGGCTGCCGCTGGGCTTGTTGACCAGCGCGTCGAGACCCTGCTCGGTGCTCGGATAGACAAAATTGTCCAATTTATACATGTTCAGCGCGGTCACGATCGCCTGGATGTCCTGCCTGGCGCGCACCTGGCGCGCCTCGCCGGGGTGCTCCATGACCTTCGGCACGACGATGGCCGCGAGGATGCCCAGGATCACCACGACGACGAGGATTTCGATCAGCGTGAAGCCTCTTGCCGGGGGCCGGGGACCAAGGTCGAATGCGGCGCGCGCGCGCGCAGCATTGGGGCGCACCGCGTTCGCCGCGCGAAGGTGAGACAGGGGCGCCGATGGGAAGGCGCCGCGGGGATGGCCACTGGAATCGAGGGCTAACGGCTGCATCGTCGACCTTGCCTTGTGCTGGATGGCGATGACGCCGATCATAGCAAAGCATGAACGCCCTTCCCGCCCACGAACCGCAACACGGCAGCGCGACGGATGCCGCCTGGAGCCGGCGCGACCTCGCCGCGCTGTGGCATCCGTGCACGCAGATGCACGATCACGCCGCCGGCGTGCCGATGATCCCGATCGCACGCGGTGAAGGAGCGTGGCTGATCGGCCACGACGGCCGCCGCTACCTCGACGCGATCAGCTCGTGGTGGACCAACCTGTTCGGCCACGCCAATCCGCGCATCGGCGCCGCGCTGAAGGACCAGCTCGACCGGCTCGAGCACGTGATCTTCGCCGGTTTCACGCACGAGCCGGGCATCCTGCTGGCCGAGGAACTGTTGCGCGTGGCGCCGCCTGGACTGGCGCGTGTGTTCTACGCCGACAACGGCTCGAGCGCGGTCGAAGTCGCGCTCAAGATGAGTTTCCATTACTGGCGCAACCTCGGCCGCAGCGGCAAGACACGTTTCATCGCCCTGACCGGCGGCTACCACGGCGAGACCCTCGGCGCGCTGTCGGTGACCGACGTGCCGCTGTACCGTGCGACCTACGCCGCGCTTCTGGGCAACCCGATCTTCGTGCCGTCGCCGGACTGCCACGAGCGCGAGCCGGGCGAGACGTGGCACGGCTATTCGCTGCGGCGCCTCGACGACATGCGCGTCGCGCTGGAGCGCCATGCCGATGAAGCCTGTGCCGTGATCGTCGAGCCGCTGGTGCAGTGCGCCGCCGGCATGCGCATGTACGATCCCGTCTACCTGACCGGCCTGCGCCGCCTGTGCGACGAATTCGGCTTGCACCTGATCGCCGACGAGATCGCCGTCGGCTTCGGCCGCACCGGTACGCTGTTCGCGTGCGAACAGGCCAGTCCGGAAAATCCGGATGGGGACATCGCGGAAAAACGCGGCATCACGCCGGATTTCCTGTGCCTGTCGAAGGGTCTCACCGGCGGCTTCCTGCCGCTGGCCGCGGTGCTGACGACCGCGCCGATCTACGCCGCGTTCTACGCGGAGTATACAAGTGGAAAAGCGTTCCTGCACTCGCACAGCTACACCGGCAATCCGCTCGCCTGCCGCGCGGCGCTGGCGACGCTGGAGATCTTCCGCACCGAACCGGTGCTCGCGCACAACCGCATCCTGGCCGAACGGCTGGGCCGGCGCCTCGCCGCATTCGCCGACCACCCGCATGTGGGGGAGGTGCGCCAGGCCGGCATGATCGCGGCGGTCGAGCTGGTGCGCGACAAGGCCGCGCGCGCGCCGTTTCCGGCGCTCGAACGGCGCGGCCTGCGCGCCTACCTGCATGCGCTCGAGCACGGCGTGCTGTTGCGGCCGCTCGGCAATGTCATCTACTTCATGCCGCCGTACGTGATCACGCCGGATGAGATCGATCGGATGGTCGACGTTGCGGCGACGGCGATTGCGCACGCGCTGCGTGAGACGTAAGGTCGCCCGCGCGGGAGTGCAGCGGTTCGCTGCGCGTCCCGGCGAGATCGCTTACGTTTCGTTGCTGCGCGTGCTTGTGACGGGCGAAGCGGAAAGGCGTTCCCTCATGCGGACGCCGCGCAGCGGCCAACCCCGCTCCTCGCAAGGCCGCGCAGCGGGCGACGTCGGATCAATATCCGCGCAGCGGCCGAACTTGCTCTTACAATAGGTTCATGCGAATTCCACGCGTCCACGTCGCTCAACCGCTGCAGGCCGGCCGCGAAGTGCTGCTGCCGGAGCAGGCCGGCGAGCACATCTCGCGCGTGCTGCGCCTCGAGCGTGGCCATCCGCTGATCCTGTTCAACGGCGACGGCAACGAGTACGACGCGACGCTGGCGTCGCTGGCGCGGCGTGCGGTCAGTGCGGAAGTCACGGCGGTGCGCGCGGTCGACCGCGAGTCGCCGCTGCCGTTGACGCTTGCGCAGGGCATCGCGCGCGGCGAGAAAATGGACTGGATCCTGAAGAAGGCAACCGAACTCGGCGCTGCGCGCATCGTTCCGATCGTCACCGAGCGTACCGAAGTCAAGCTCGACGAGGAACGTGCGGAAAAGCGCCTGCTGCACTGGAACGGCGTCATCAGCGGCGCCTGCGAACAGAGCGGGCGTACGCGTCTGCCGCTGCTGGAGCCGCCGCAGCGGCTCGATCGATGGCTCGTCAGCCTCGATACGGATTCCGCGCTGCGCCTTGCGCTGCTGCCAGACGGCGACGTCGAGGCGCGCGCGCTGCCGACGATGCCGCATGGCGCGATCGTCTGCGTCGGTCCCGAAGGCGGCCTGTCGGAAAGCGATGTCGCGATGCTGCGCCAGACAGGGTTCCTCGGCCTGCGCCTGGGCCCGCGCATCCTGCGCACGGAAACTGCCGGCATCGCGGCGCTCGCCGCCCTGCAGGCGCTGCAGGGCGACTTGTGAAGTCATGCGCCGGAAGGTCCGGCGAGAGAACTTTTGAACGCGGATCAACGCGGATGAAGGGCAATCAACGCGGATAGAGCAGGAACGAAATGATTTTTCCCTGCAGTATCCGCGTGAATTTTCTTCATCCACGCAATCCGCGTTCAAAGTCTTCCTTCTTCACGAGGCCAGCGCCGCCGCGACCAGCGACTCGATCTGGTCGAGATTCGGAATCACTGCCTGGTCGTCGCGCACGAACACGTGCGCGTGCACGCCGGGCGGACGTTCGCCCTCATCCACGCTCGGGATCAGCAGGTCGGGTGTAATCGTGGTCAGGCGCGGAAAACCCTGCGCGAGCATCGCGATGAACGGCATCTTGGCGTTGCCGCTGAGTGCCTTGAGCACGGCGACCTTGGCGTTGCCGACGGTTTCCGGCTCGGTGCGTCCGGTCAGCATGGCGAACGAGAACAGCGGCAGGCGCCAGCCGCGCCACGACAGGCGGCCGAGCAGCCAGGACGGTGCATCGGCGATCTTCTCGGGCACCGAATAGGTGATCACCTCGGCCACCGTCGCGTTCGGCAACAGCACCCGCGTCCCGGTCACCGGGATCATCAGGCCGCGGATTTCGCGACTGGTAATGTCGGCCAACGCCATCAGTATCCCCTCGTCATTCCGTGCCGAAATCGGCAATCATCTTGGCTGCCAGCTGTTGCGGCGTGCCGACGTAGGCAACCGCGCCGGTCTGGCGAACCGAATCGACCATCGTGCTGATCGTGCAGGAATCCGGATCCTGCGCCCACACGGCGGCGCCTTGCGCGCGCATGTACTTGCTGCCTTCGATGGCATCCTGCGCCATGCCGGAAAAGACGATCGCCGTCGCACGCGCACCGAACTCGTCGGCGACATCGCGCAGCACCTGGTCGATCGACGGACTGTAGGCGGTGCGCTCGATCAGCGGCGACAGCGTGATCACACCCTCGTTGTCGATCTGCATGCGCTGACGGGTCGGGACGATGACGACTTCGCCGTGCCCGACCCGCTCGCCGTGCGTCGGCGTGCGCACCGTCAGTTTCACGGCCTTGGCCAATTGCGCCGACATCAGTTCGAGAAATTCGTCGCCCATGTGCTGGGCGAGCACGAACAGGGCCGGGAAATTGCGCGGCAGCGCGCCGAGGAACTCGCGCACCGCCTCGGGTCCGCCGATCGATGCGCCGAGCACGACCACATGGCGCAACGGCGCGCCGCTGCCGACTTTCAGCCGTGCGTCGGTTCCGGATTCGGAGCGCATGCCGGCGCTGACCGGCACCGCGGCCGCGTAGGCCTCGGGCGCAACCGCATCCTCCATCGGCATCAGTTCGAGCGTGAGGCCGGGCGTGATCGGCGGCGGCGACGCAGGCTCGTCGTCTTCCGGCGCGAGATAGTCGCTGGCCGTCATGGTTTCGATGCCGAACGCGGCAGCCTTGCCGGCTGGCGGCGTGAACTCGGTGTTTTCGTCGAGCGGTTCGAGCGACCACTCCGGCGGCAGCAACGGTTCGCCCAGGCCCGGCGTTGCGGGCGTTGCCGTGCGTGCCGGCAACGCCGCCGGCTTGAAGCTGCCGTCGAGTGCCTCCGGAATGGACGCGGCGGCCGAATCGAACTGATCGAAAATGGCCGGAAACTCGGCCATGCCCTCGGCTGCGGCGTCCGGCACAATCGGTGCCGCGGCGTCGCCGGCATCGGCGGCGCGCGTTTTTGATCCGCGCGTGTCGGCGAACAGCGCATCGAGCTCGCTAGCGAATTCGTTCGCCGTCGGCGCGTGATGCTGGTGCGCCGGCACATGCGCCGCGAAATCTTCCAGTGCGCTGGCAAAATCGCTTTCCGCGGCAGCTTCCGATCCGGCAGCCGCATTGCTGCCCGGGTCCATCTCGACATCGGTCAGATCGAATCCATCGAGTATCGGCAACTCGAGCGTCGGCACCTCGCCGGGCTGCGCCGCGACACTTGCCGGAGCAACCGGCGCGGCCGCCGGCTCGTCCGTCATCGCTTCAAGCTGGAGCTCGGCGGCAGCAGGAACCGGCGGCGGTTCGGGCGCCGATACGGGGCTTGCGACCGGCGTGATCGATTCGACCGCAGCCCGAACCACGCCTGTCGCGGCGCGCGGACGCGGCACGCTCTCGGCCCAGGCTGGGCGCGGCGGCTCGACCATTTCGGGTTTGTGCAGGATCTTGGCGGCCAGATGCCTCGCCCAGCGCGCGTGGTCCGAGCCGGACAGCTGTGCGGATGCGTCGGCGTCGTTGAACACGACTTCGTAGCCGCCCTGGTCGAGCACCTCGTAGACCTGGTCGATCTGCGCCTCGGACGCCGGATCCAGATTGAACACGACGATGCGCGCGCCGGAGCCCGCGAGCGCGGCGCGATCCAGGTTGCTCGCCATCGATTCATAGACGATGGCCGCACCGAGCTCGTTCAGCGCGTCCTTCAGATGGCCGCCGAGATCGCCGGCTTCGTACAGCAGCGCGACCGGAACCGGTTCGGTTGACATGACCTGATTCTCAGGCACGGCTCAGCCTCAGGGTTTCCTGCAGGTTGCGCAACAGGTCGGCCTCCTGGTAGGGCTTGCCCAGATAGCGTTCGACGCCGATTTCCAGCGCGCGCTGGCGATGCTTTTCGCCGGTGCGCGAGGTGATCATGATGATCGGCACGTTCTTCAGGCGCGTGTCGTTCTTCATGTAGGTGGCCAGTTCGTAGCCGTCCATGCGCGGCATCTCGACGTCGAGCAGCACGACATCCGGCACCTTGTCCTGCAGCTTCTCGACCGCGTCGAGGCCGTCCTTCGCGGTGACCACGTCCATGTCGTTGCGCTCGAGCACGCGCGTGGTGACCTTGCGCATCGTGATCGAATCGTCGACCACCATGATCAGCGGATGGCGGCGCGGCTCGGCCGTCGGCGTCGGCGGCAGCAACGGCGCCGCCGGAATCTCGAGCACTTCGCCGGAGTCGGCGCGGGCGCGCAGCGCAGCATGGCGACGCACCAGCGGCGCGAGATCGAGAATCATGACGACCGAACCGTCGCCCATGATCGTCGCGCCGAAGATGCCCGGCACCGAGCTGATCTGCGGACCGACCGACTTGACCACGATTTCGCGCGAACCGATCACCGCGTCGACGCGCACCGCTGCGCGCTGGTCGCCGGTGCGCGTCATCAGCAGCGGCATCTGGGTTTCGTCGGCGATGCGCCCCTGCGGCACGTTCAGCAGGTTCGACAATTCGTAGATCAGGAATTCCTCGCCGGCGTACACGTAGCTCGGATTGACCTCGCTCATGCGCCGCTCGAGGTCGCCGCGCGCGATACGCACGACACCCTGCACCGACGACATCGGCACTGCGTAGGTGCCTTCGCCCAGACGCACCAGGATCGCCTGCGTGACGGCCAGCGTGAACGGCAGGCGGATGACGAAGGTCGTGCCGGCGCCATGGGTCGAATCGATCGCGAGCGAGCCGCCCAGCTGCTTGATCTCGCTGTGCACGACGTCCATGCCGACGCCGCGGCCGGCCAGCTGCGTCACCGTTTCGGCAGTCGAGAAACCGGTTTCGAGAATGAAGCCGTACAGGTCGCGGTCGGACAGCTGCACGTCGGGCTTGAGCAGGCCGCGCTCGATCGCCTTGCGCCGGATCGCGTCGCGATCCAGGCCGCGGCCGTCGTCGGACACGCGCAGCACGACTTCCGTCGCCTCGCGCGACACCTGTATGCCGACCGTGCCGTCGAGCGGCTTGCCGGCAACCAGGCGTTCTTCCGGCGTTTCGATGCCGTGCGCGAGCGCGTTGCGCATCATGTGCTCGAACGGCGCCTTCATGCGCTCGAGCAGGTTGCGATCCATTTCGCCCTGCGCGCCTTCGACCTTCAGCTGGGCGCGCTTGTTCAGTTCCTGCGCGGCCTGGCGCAGCGTACGGCGCAGGCTCGGCACGAGCGAGTCGAACGGCACCATGCGCGTGCGCATGAGGCCTTCCTGCAGGTCCGAGCTGACGCGCGACTGCTGCAGCAGCAGCGTTTCGGACTGGCGCGTCAGGTCGTCGAGCAGACCCTGAATCGAGGTCAAGTCCGATACCGACTCGGCCAGCGCGCGCGACAGCTGCTGCAGCTGGCTGAAGCGGTCGAGTTCGAGCGGGTCGAAGGTCGATTCGGTCGACTCGGCTTCGCGCTGGAAGCGCGACAGGATCTGCGCTTCGGTTTCGAGCTCAAGCTTGCGCAACTGGTCGCGCAGGCGGCTGACCGTCGTTTCGAATTCGACCAGGTTGAAACGGAACGTCGAGATCTGCTGCTCGAGGCGCGAACGATAAATCGAGACCTCGCCGGCGTAGTTGACGAGCGAGTCGAGCAGGTCCGAGCGCACGCGGATCATTTCCTGCGGCGCGCGCGCGCCGATGTCCTCTTCCTCGAATCGCGGCAGCGGCCGCGGCGGCAGGCGCACCGGCGCTGCAGCAGGCTCCGCCGGCATGCTCGCCGGCGCGGCAGTGTTCTCGGCGTCGGTCGTTTCGACCGGCAGCTGCGATTCTACGGCCGGCGCAGCCGGTTCGGCATTCATGGCCGGCACATCGCCGGAAACCAGTCCCTCGAAACGGGCGATCGCATGCGTCGGCATGGCAATCGCCTGGCGCCTTGCCACGCGCTGCACGAGTCCATGCAACCGGTCGAAGCCGCGTTCGAGCGATTCGACCGTGATACGGTCCATCACGCGGCGATTGTCGCTGACCGCATCGAGCAGCGATTCCATCGCGTGGCTCAGATCGCCGATCGGCGCCAGTCCCGCCATGCGCGCGCCGCCCTTGAGGGTGTGCAGATCGCGCTGCAGGCCGCCGACGATTTCGCGGTCATGCGGCGTTGCACGCAGGTTCGCCATCAGCGAATCGGAATGATCGAGAATGTCGGCGCCTTCCTGCACGAATATCTCGAGCAGGTCCTCGTCCATCTCGCCCAGCTCGAGGCGGCCAGCCGGCTGCGGATCGTCGGCCAGCGACGGCATTTCGGTCCAAGTTTCCGAAAGGCCCGAGGCGGCCACCATCGGCGCCGGCTCCGGCACGGTCGGCTCCGACACCGCCGGCAGTTGCGCGACAAACGCTTCGGGTATCTGCGCGGCGACCGGCGTGTCGACGAACTCGAGTACATCCGCGGGCGAAATTTCACCGAGCACTTCGTCGACCAGCGGCTCGCCGGCAGGCGCTTCGACCGGCACGGCCGCCGCTGCGACCGGCGTATCGGACACATACGCGGTCAACTCGTCGCCGCTCAGTTCGAGCACGTCGACATCGGCCGGTATGTCGATCGCGAACACTTCGGGCGGTGCCGGCAGCGCTTCGGCTTCGAGTTCCGCCGCCGGCGCGACCTGCGCATCAGCGGCGTGGCTCGCGAATTCTTCCGTCGCGGCGGGCGAAGTCTCTGCCGCGGCGAGCGCCATTTCTGCTTCAGGCGTCGGGGTTTCGGCGGCCACTGTTTCGACCGTCGCTGCTTCGGGCATCGCGGCCTCGGATATTGCCGCTTCGAGGGATGCTGTCTCCGTCGCTACGGGCGTCGGGGACTCGACTTCATCGACCACCGGCGCCTCGGCCTGGGCGGCCTCCTGCACCGGCGCCGTCTCGGCAGCCGCCGGCAACAGGGCGTCGAGCCAGTCGGTTCGCGACGAGAGCGCGCTTTCGTGCGGCGCCTGCAGGGCCGGCTCCGCATCGACACTCTCGACCGGCGCACCGACCGTTGAAGCGGCCTCCGCTGCCACGACGTCGCCGCCGTCCGGCGCCGGTTCGGCACGCGTGAACAACGTGTGCATCAGCTGCGGTTCGGGCAGTGAGTCGCGCAATTCGGCGATGCGCCGTGCAAGGTCGTCGGCGTTCGGAAGGTTCGCGGCACCGCCATCGAGCGCGGCCAGCACGCGGCGGATCAACCCGCCGACTTCGGTCAGCGCGTTCAAGCCTTCCGTTGACGGCGCCTGATGTCCGGCGCACAGGCGCTTGATGTAGTTTTCCAGCGGCGCCAGCACCTGCGTGATGACCGGAACATCGACCATCGAAACGGCGCCGTTGAGCGTGTGCACGGCGCGCAGCAACGGCTCGGTGGCCAGCAGCGGCGCCGGCGCAGCCTTCGCCTCGTCGACGAAGCCGTCCATCACGGCAAGATGCGAAGCCACTTCGCTGGTGAAGATGTCGTACAGCAGCGGATCGATGTGCGGCAGCGGGCTGCTGTCCGCCGGGCGCGCCGCCAATTCCAGCTCGCGTTCGAACAAGGCCTCGATCGATGCGTCGCTGTCGGCGCCGGCGTAGGCCGGCGTGAACGCCGCGTCGGCGTCCGCGGCGAACGCGGCCTGCGGCGGCGCTTCGTCCGCCACCGGCACCATGCGGCGTACGGTGCGGCGCACCTTCTTCATGCGTACCGGAGCGGTGGTACGGACCCAGACTTCCTCGCCGGCCGCGATACGGTCGGCGCCACTCATGATCGCGCCGATGTCGGACTTCGGCGCGCCTTCGCCGCGCAATCCTGCCAGCAACTCGGGCAGCACGCCGATGGACTGCGCGGTCAAGGTCTGCGCCGCCATGTTCGGCGGCACGGTCTTGTCGAGAACGCGATTGAGCATGTTCTCGATCTTCCAGCTGAAGTCGCCCAGCGCCAGCGCTCCGACCAGGCGACCGGAACCCTTGAGCGTATGGAACGAACGCCGGATCGGCTTGAGGCGTTCGAAGTCGCCAGGATCGGCCTGCCACAGCGGCAGGTTGCGGCTGAGGTTTTCGATTTCCTCGTGCACCTCGTCGACGAAGACTTCGCGGATTTCCGCGTCGATCTCGTCCGAGGCGCTGGTGTGGAAACTCGTGTCGGCCAGCGAGGCCGGCGCATCGGTGTCCGGCACCTCTTCCTCGATTTCCTCCTCGACTTCCACGTAGCGCACGGTCGGTGCCGTAACCGCTTCGGCCGGCATCGGCGGCGGCGTGGTGGCTTCGGTTTCCGTCAACGCCAGGCCGTGCAGGTCGTGTGCAACCGGTTGCTGTTGCGGCGCATCGCCGACCAGCAGATCCTCGACGCCGCGACCCGGCGCGATGTCGACCGCATATCGCAGGTCCACTTCTGGCAATGCGACCGGCGCGGCTGGCGCCGGTTCGCCCGGCGCAGCGGGCTCGCCACGCTCGAAACGCGCAATGAAATCGTCGATGCCGTCGCCACCGGGCAGCTCGATGCTGGGCAGGTGCGCATCGGCGGATTGCGTGGCGCCGGCTGGCGCGGTAGCGCCGCGATCCATCGGCGCGTGCTCGCCCCAGTCGGGAAATTCGCTCATGCCTCCGGCACGTGCGGCTTCATTCATTTCCGCCGCCATGTCACGCGAGAAATCCGCCGACGTCGTCGCGGCTGCGGTGTGCGGCACGGGTTCGACCGCAACCGTGTCGACGTGCGTTTCGGGCTCGACGCTGCCGTCGTTCTGCGGCACCGGCCAGTAGCCGAGCGATTCGAGGCTGCGCCGCGTGACATCCAGTATCTGCTCGCGGCCGCCGCGCTGTTCGCGCGTGGCTTCCATGAAGTATTCGATCGAAGCGAGCGCGTCGGCCAGCTTGTCCATCTGCTCGACCGTCGGCACGCGCCGGTGCTGCAGCAGTTCGACTTCGACGAAGCGGACGATGCCGCCCATCAATGCCGCCGGCTCGACCAGGCCGAGCATGCGCAGGGCGCCGGAAATCTCCTCGAGCAGGCGCGGAATCTGTTCGACCTTGGCGTGGTCCCACGGCGACTCGACGAACGCGACCATGTCCTGCTTGGCCTGCACGATGTTGACCGACGCTTCCTTCATCAGCGCGTCGAGGATCTTGCGCACCTCGGCTTTCGGCAGCTCGGCTTCCGACGTGCCCTCGCTGTGCGGCTCCTGCGCGCCAAGACGATCGATGTGGTCGTCGAGCGATGCTTCGACGTAGAGCAGCGCGCCGGCGACGTCGAGCAGGGTGGCTTCGTCCGCGCTGCGGGACTTGTTCGCCATCTGGTCGACGATCTCGCGCTGCTCGGTGACGACGCGGCGCGGCACGCCGAGCCCGAGCATGCCGAGCGTGTCGCCGACCCGGTCGAGCACCTCGACCTGCGCGGCAAGGTCGGCCACGTCGCTGTTCGACGAGCGCAGGAAGATGTCGAGCGCTTCCTTGACGCGCACGAGGTCGTCCTTGATCGCGATGGATACGGTATCGAGCAGGGCACGGTTGTGGCCCGAGATCGAACCCTTCGCGTGTTCGACTTCGCGATCGCTCGGCAGCAGCGTATCGAGCTGGTAGACGCGGGCGATTTCCGCGGCGCGCGGGCCGGCGGCGGCCGAATGGGCCAGGTAATAGAGCAGGTTCTTGGTCAGTTCGGTCGGCGGTTCGACGCTGAAGTCCGCTTCGCCACTGTCGACGAGGCGCTTGATCTGGCGGTCGATCTTGCCGAACAGCAGCTTGATCGCCGCGCTGGCCTGGACCGAGCCGCTGCGCACCGTTTCGAGCAATCCGGAGGCGACCCACCACAGGCGGCGCGCGTCCACGTTGCTGCACAGGCGGCGCACGCGATCGAGTACGTCGATCAGGCGATCGAGCTGGTCACCGGCCGAATCGTCGCGGATCCAGCGCAGCAGCGACAGCTGGAACGCGGTACGCAGGCGTGCGCCCTGCGCGCGCAGTTCCAGCGCCGGCAGCGGATAGACCGCGCCCGCCGCGGCGGCCAGAAGGTCCGCCGACAGGTCCGGCGAGAACAGCGCCGATTCGGTCAGCAATTTTTCGCCGCGGGTCGCGCGCAGGTCGTTGAGCAGCGGCAACAGGACGATCGGGATGTCCTTGTGTCCGCTCTGCAGCCGTTCGAGATAGTCCGGCAGTTGCACGATGCCGCGCATCAGCAGCGAATAGGTGTCGTCCTGCGGCTTGACCGAGCCGTCGAGCAGACCTTGCGCCACGCGTTCCATTTCATCGACGACCATGGCGGCGCCGTACAGCTCGACCATGCGCAGTGTGCCCTGCACCTGGTGCAGATAGGTCGCGCAGAAGCGCATCTGGCTGGCGTCGGAAGGATCCTCGACATAGGCCTCGAGCGCCTGGTGCGACTTGCGCAGCGTCTCGTCGAGTTCCTGCTTGACCCAGTTCAGGGTGGTGAAGTCGATGTCATCTTGCAGTTTCATGAAAAATTCCCGCTGTTCCGGGCTGCCCCGGGCTGCCGCTGGAAGCGCGCACCCGCGCAGGCCGGCCCACGCGCGAGCGCGGGTACCGGATTACACAGGAAGCGGCATTTCGGCATTGTTCGCACGACGTTTTCCAATCGTATAAATCCAAACTAGGCCGGCAGCTTGAAGTCGGCGACCGAACGGCGCAAATCCGCCGCCAGCTGGGCCAGGTTTCCGATCGACTCGGCGGTCTGGCTCGCGCCGACCGATGTCTGCGTCGTGATTTCCTGAATGACATTCATCGTCGCCGAAATATTCGTTGCGGCGGCGGACTGCTGGCGCGCGGCGGACGAGATGTTCTGGATCAGCTCGGCCAGGTCGTTCGAGACCTTTTCGATCTCGCCCAGCGCCAGGCCCGCGTCTTCTGCCAGGCGTGCGCCGGCGACGACTTCGGACGTGGTCTGTTCCATCGACGTGACCGCTTCGTTGGTGTCGGCCTGAATCGTCTGCACCAGCGTTTCGATTCGGCGTGTCGCGCCGGAAGCGCGTTCGGCCAGACGCTGCACTTCGTCGGCGACGACCGCAAAGCCGCGGCCCGCTTCGCCGGCCGAGGCCGCCTGAATAGCGGCGTTCAGGGCCAGAATGTTGGTCTGCTCGGCGATGTCGTTGATCAGTTCGACGATCGATCCGATTTCCTGCGAGGATTCGCCCAGACGCTTGATGCGCTTGGAGGTTTCCTGGATCTGGTCGCGAATCGAGTCCATGCCCTGAATCGTCTGGCGCACGATGCCGGCGCCTTTCGAGGCGATCTGCACCGAGCGCTGCGCGACCTCGGCCGACTCGGCCGAGTTCTTCGACACCTCGTCGATCGAGACGGCGATTTCGTTGATCGCGGCCGATGCCGACGTTATCTGCTGCGCCTGATGTTCGGCGGCTTCGGCCAGGTGCATCGCGGTTGCCTGCGTTTCCTGCGCGGCGGCCGACACCTGCACGGCGGTCTCGTTGATCGTGGTCACCAGTGAGCGCAGCGCTTCGACCGCGAAATTGACCGAGTCGGCGATCGCGCCGGTGATGTCCTCGGTCACCGTGGCCTTCACCGTGAGGTCGCCTTCGGCCAGCGATCCCATTTCGTCGAGCAGGCGCAGAATGGCTTCCTGGTTGCGCTGGTTCAGTTCGGCGGTGATCTGGTAGCGCTGGCGCTGGCTGCGGTACTGGCTGACGCTGAGCCAGCCGACCAGGAAGATCGCGATGAGCGCGGCGACGCCGCCGACCAGCACGCTCGGCCACATGCGCTTGGATTGCAGTTCGGTAATGCGCTGGCCGAGCGGCTCTGCCTTGAGCAGCATGGTTTGCGAGTCGATCGAGGCCTGGTCGGCCGCCTGCTTGACGTCCTGCAGTCCGGACGCGGCGTCGAGCAGCTTCTTGACCGGGTCAGCCAGGTCGACCCATTGCTTGTTGATCTCGGAAAGGATTTCCTTCGCGCTGGCGTTGTCCATCGCGCGGATGTTGAGGTCGGCGTTGCCGTTGATCAGGCCGGCCAGCACGACGCCGTAGAACTGCGCGTCGCGTGCCAGGCCGTCGGCCGCCGACTGCGCGTCTTCGCCGCCGGTCAGGATCGACTGCACGCGGCGCTGCATGCGGTCGGCCAGCAACATTTCGCGCGACGAGATCATGACCTGGCCGGCCGACCCGTTCTTCTCGGTCAGGGCCTTGACCACTTCTTCCATGCGCGAGTTGAGCACCGGCATCTTGCTGTTGAAGTCGGCCGCCACCTGCGCGGTGTTCAGCACTTGCTCCTTGCTCGACAGGATCTTGGTCGCATCGGTGTTGAGCTGCGCCCAGGCCCGGTCGATATCGGTGATCTCGCGGCTCAGGGCATCGACGGATCCGTATGCCTCCATGCTGTTGCCCGGATCGCCCGCCTTGAACTTCTTCAGCAGGTCGTCGATCGCGTTGCGCGTCTGCTCGAGGCTCTTGAACGCGTCGATGTTGCCACCGGCCGCGTCGTTGGCCTGTTTCGACAACTGCTGCGAAAGCACCTGCATGTGCGTTACCAGCGCGCCAGCCTTGGCATCCTGATTGGCCTTGTACGTCAGGAATATGAAATCGGCCAATGCCACGAGAATCGCGACGATAAGCAGAACGATCAGAAACGGATTTGCACCGCCTGCTCGTTCCTTACCGCCCACTGCGCCTGTTGTCGCACTCATGCTTCACCTCACCCCTTGAAAGCGTTGTTGATGCGTGGACGCAATGTCCGCGCGCTGCTCAGGCCGAAGCCTGGGCGAAATCCGGCGTGCGAACGAGCGCCGCCATGCTGAACAGGCCCCAATAGACCTCGCCCAGCAGATATTTTTCGGGTACGAACCGGTTGTAGCGATCGTCTTCCTCGCCGATCGCGTCGGCGCGCTGTTCCTGCGAGAAATTGCGTTGCCCCAATACCTCGTCGATCAACAGGCCGACGCTGCCGCCGGACTGGCGCACGAGCAGGACACGGCTGACTTCCGACACCAGCGTGCGCTCGCCTTCCAGGTACTGCTTGAGGTCGATCAGCGGCACGAGGTTGCCGCGCACGTTGGCCACGCCGAGCAGCCAGGTACGCGTGCCGGGCACGAGCGTCAGCGACGGGTAGGTCAGTATTTCGTTGACCTCATTGATGCTGCTGACCAGATAGCGCGAGCCGATGCGAAAGCCGATGCCGCGCCACAGTCCCGGCGCCTCGATCTGTTCCGGCACGCCTGCGACGTGCGCCAGGCTGCGCCGCTCGTATTCGGCCAGCGCATCGAACGGGCTCAGCGTGAACATGTCGAGGGCGGTGGACATGGTGTCGGGTCGGCCTCTAGTTCGGCAGCAGGTTCTGGATGCGCGTCAGCAGCTCGTTCGCGCTGACCGGCTTGGTGAGGAAATCCTTCGCCCCCTGGCGCAGGCCCCACACGCGATCTGTTTCCATCGACTTGGTGGTCACGATCAGGATCGGTATGCTCGATGTATCGTTGTCGCGGCTCAACGTGCGTGTCGCCTGGAAACCGTTCATGCCGGGCATGATCACGTCCATGATGACCAGGTCCGGGCGCTCGCGCTTGGCCCGGGCGATGCCTTCCTCGGCACTGCCCGCGCTGCTGACACGATGCCCGCTCTTCTCGAGCAACGTTGTGAACACGCGCACGTCCGTGGGCGAATCATCGATGATCAGAATGTGCGCCATGTTTTCCCCCTGGAATACAGTCAGCAAAAAACATTCAGTGGGCGCGCTTTATACGACGCGTGCCGCACCGCCTCAGATCCCGCTCCTCGTCGCGCGAGGATTCTTGCCCGGTCGAATCCGGGGGAGCCAGCAAGTGTGAAAACCGGTACTTGTCCAATTGTGCAGGCCTCCGGTCAGCGGTTGCCGACATGCCGGCGGATGGCCCCGAGCAGTTCTTCGCGGGTGAACGGCTTGGTCAGGTATTGTTCGGACCCGACGATGCGGCCGCGCGCCTTGTCGAACAGGCCGTCCTTGGAAGACAGCATGATCACCGGCGTCGCCTTGAACATCTGGTTGTTCTTGATCAGCGCGCAGGTCTGGTAACCGTCCAGGCGCGGCATCATTATGTCGACGAAGATGATGTTGGGCTGCTGATCGGAGATCTTGGCCAGCGCCTCGAACCCGTCGATCGCGGTCACGACATCGCAGCCCTCTTTTTTCAGCAGGGTTTCCGCAGTGCGCCGGATGGTCTTCGAATCATCGATGACCATGACTTTGAGGCCCGTCAGGCTGCCGTTTCTTGCCGTATCTTCCACGTACTACCCCCTAAACTGCGGAGTTCTGCTTCGACGCTCTTGGCGGCGACGACGCTGGACGGGAACTCCGAACCGCTCGCACGAGAGCCGGCAATCCGCCTTGCGACGGACCGCATCCAGGTCACGCGCTGTCATTGGTCCGCGCCTATTAACCAATACTTAGCAATCCTGTCAAGGCTTTCCGCTAACCCGTCGCCAATTCTGGAGAAACTCCGCTTCGCCGTTCAGCCGGAAGAGCCGCCCGCAAGGGTTGCTCGAGCCGAAATTCCTCTTGCGAATGCTAGTATAGACCGTGTTTCCTCAAGCCGTCTGTTAACTGCAACCGCTGATCTTCCAAGCACAGCGCGTGCCAATTTCATCGTTTCTTAACTTATTTCCACGTCGTCGGGCCGATCATCATCCATGACCGCCGTTGCCGTACTGATGGATCCGATTGCAGCGATCCATGTCGAGAAGGATTCCACGCTGGCGCTGCTGCTGGAAGCGCAACGGCGTGGCCACGAATTGCTTTACATGACGCAGGGCGACCTCGCCCTGCGCGACGCCGTGCCTTGCGCGCGTATGGCCGTTCTGCGCGTGCGCGACGATCCCGACAACTGGTTTTCGCTCGACACGCCGCACTGGCGCGACCTGCGCGATGTCGACATCGTGCTGGCGCGCAAGGATCCGCCGTTCGACGCGCAGTTCCTGTACGACACGATGGTGCTGGAACTTGCGCAGGCCGCCGGCGTGCGCGTGATCAACGATCCGCGCGGCCTGCGCGACGCGAACGAAAAACTGTTCTCGCTGCACTTTCCGCAATGCATTCCGCCAACCGTCATCGCGCGCGACGCGGATGAAATCCGCCGCTTCGTCGCCGACCAGGGCGATGTGGTGCTCAAGCCGCTCGACGGCATGGGCGGCCGCTCGATCTTCCGCAGCGGCCGCGGCGACCCGAACCTGAACGTCATCATCGAGACGCTGACCGGCGAAGGAAGCAATTTCGCCGTCGCGCAACGCTATATCCCGGAGATCCGCGACGGCGACAAGCGCATCCTGATGATCGACGGCGAACCGGTGCCTTATTGCCTCGCGCGCATGCCGCAGGGCAACGACTTCCGCGGCAATCTGGCGCGCGGCGGCAAGGGCGTCGGACGGCCGCTGTCGGGGCGTGACCGCTGGATCGCCGACCAGACAGGTCCGGAACTGCGCAAACGCGGCATGCGCTTCGTCGGCCTCGACGTGATCGGCGACTACCTGACCGAGGTCAACGTCACCTCGCCGACCTGCATCCGCGAACTCGACGCGCAGTTCGGCCTCAACATCGCCGGGATGCTGTTCGACGCCATCGAGGCAGGTTCTGCGTGAGCGCAGCGCCCGCCGCCGCCGGCAGCGGCGATCGACTCGGCGTGACGCTGCTGTTTTCCCTGATCGCGCACGGCGTGTTGGCTCTGGGCCTGACGTTCGAGTACGAAAAGCCCGCCGCCAGCCTGCCCTCGCTCGACGTCATCCTGGTGCAGTCGGCTTCTGGCACGAAGCCGGACAAAGCCGATTTTCTCGCCCAGGCGCACAATTCCGGCGGCGGCGAAAGCGACAAGCCGGCGCGACCGACCGATCCGCTGTCGAGCCCGATCCACAAGCCGGACCCGGGCCTGGCGCCACGCCCGATCGAAGCGGGTGCGCCCAAGGCACACGCCCCGACGCCGCATGAAGTGCTGACCCGCCAGCAATCGCAATTCTCGGTGCATACCGAGAAGGAAGTGCCCGAGCAGGAAGACCTGCCGCAACCGACCGCGCGCGAATTGATGGAACGGAAGGTCGAAATGGCGCGCCTGGCCGAGGAGGTGCAGCGCGAGGCGACCGCCTACGCGAAGCGGCCGAAGAAGAAGTTCATCTCGGCCAACACGAAGGAGTACGAGTATGCGGCCTACATGTCGGCCTGGGTCGCCCGGGTCGAGCGGATCGGCAATCTGAATTATCCGGACGAGGCGCGGCGTCAGCAGTTGCACGGCCAGCTTGTCCTGACCGTCGCGCTCAACCGCGACGGCAGCATCAGGAGTACCGACGTGATCCAGAGCAGCGGCCACAAGCTGCTCGACGATGCCGCGATCCGCATCGTCCGCCTGGCGGCGCCGTTTCCGCCCATACCCACCGCGGAAAAGATCGACGAACTGTATGTCACGCGCACCTGGCAGTTCCTGCCGGGCGATGTCCTGCGCAACCGCTAGCGAGGATCAGGATCAGGTCAAAAGATCCCACCACGAAAGACACGACGGATAGCAGGCAGGCAGAGCGAAAAGAACGTTGGGTCGAACAACGAGGGACGGCGGTGGACCGTCGCGGCGCTTCGGTGTGCGGCAAGCAACTCAAACCCGCTCCGGCTTTCCTTCGCAGTTCTTCGAGTCCTTCGTGGTGAATCTTCCTGCTCGTCACCCCGAATCCCGCGCCGCAAGGCTGAGGCCAATGCACGGGCAAGCGCGTACAATAAGGACATGCTTGCGACGACCGCGCTGACCAACAGTTTCCTGATCGCGATGCCGTCGATGCGCGATCCGAGCTTCAAGCGTGGCGTGGCGTTCCTGTGCCAGCACGGCGAAGAGGGCGCGATGGGCCTGCTGGTCAATCGCCTGTCGGAATATCGGCTCGGCGACGTGCTGGCGCAGATGAACCTCAGTTCGACCAGCGCCGAAGTGGCCGATTCGCCGGTGCTGATCGGCGGTCCGGTGCAACCGGAGCGCGGCTTCGTGCTGCATGCTCCGCACGGCCAGTGGGAATCCTCGTTCAAGATCTCCGATTCGATCTGCGTGACCACGTCGCGCGACATCCTCGTGGCGATCGCCGAAGGCCGCGGGCCCGAACGCGCGATCGTCACGCTCGGCTATGCCGGGTGGAGCGCCGGCCAGGTCGAAATGGAATTGAAGGAAAATGCCTGGCTCACGGCGCCGGCCAGCGAGACGATCCTGTTCGACACACCGATCGAGCAGCGCTGGGACGCCGCGGCGGCGCTGGTCGGGGTGAACATCGCGAATCTGACGAGCTATTCGGGAAGAGCGTGACGAAGCGAGGGGTGACGGCCGCGGGCTGAAGGTCGACAAGCGGGATGGCGCCCAAGTCAGCATCGGCCGTGACAGGTTTTCGCATCCTGTTCCAATCGGGATATCCACTTGCAAGAAAAGAACAAGACCAACCCTGGCGAGGCTTCCCCGCCACAAGTCCCCGGCCCTCGCATCACCACCGTCATGGGCTTCGACTACGGCGCGCGCCGGATTGGCGTTGCGGTAGGCAATGCGATCACCAACAGCGCGCGCGCGGTCGAGGTCTTGTCCAATGGCGAGCAAGGCCCGGATTGGCAGCGCCTCGATGCGTTGCTGCGCGAATGGCGCCCCGACGCGCTGCTGGTCGGGCTGCCGCTGATGCTCGACGACAGCGAACAGCACAACAGTCGTGCGGCGCGCAAGTTCGGCGGCGACCTCGGTCGTCGCTATCGCCTGCCGGTCAGCTTGGTCGACGAACGCCATTCGTCGCAGGAAGCAGCGCAGCGCTTCGCCGCTCGCCGCGCCGGCGGCGCCGCCAGACGCAAAGATGCCGCGGCACTCGACGCGGTTGCGGCCGAAATCATCGTGGAGCGCTGGCTTGAACATGCATGAACCCGACCTTGCGATCGAAGCCGGCCTGCAATACGACAGCGCCGGCCGCCTGCGCCACCTGCTGACGCTGGCCGGCATGGCGCCGGAACGCATGCGGGCGCTGCTCGACCGCGCCGACGCCTTGCGCAACGCAAGCCGTGGCGGCACGCGCCCGCTCGACCTGCTCGCCGGCCGCACCGTGATCAACCTGTTCTTCGAGCCGTCGACACGCACGCGCACCTCGTTCGACCTCGCGGCGCAGCGCCTCGGCGCACAGGTCATCAACTTCGACATCGCCAGTTCGTCGACGGTGAAGGGCGAAACGCTGCTCGACACGGTGCACACGCTCGAGGCGATGCACTGCGATGCATTCGTGGTGCGCCACAAGGAGTCGGGTACGCCCGGATTCATCGCGCGCCACCTGCACTCGCGCGCGGCCGTGCTCAATGCCGGCGACGGCAACCGGGCGCATCCGACCCAGGGCCTGCTCGACGTGCTCACGCTGCGCCGGCACCGGCCGGATTTCTCCGAACTGCGGATCGTGATCTGCGGCGATATCCGCCACTCGCGCGTCGCGCGTTCGGACATCCATGCGTTGCGCACGCTCGGCGTGGCCGACCTGCGCCTGTGCGCGCCACCGCAACTGCTGCCGGCGACGGACGAATTCCCCGGCTGCCGCATTTTCCACAATTTCGACGAGGCCATCGCCGGCGCCGACGTCGCGATCATGCTGCGCCTGCAGAAGGAGCGCATGGAGCACGCGGAGATTCCCTCCGAAGCCGGCTATTTCGAACGCTATGGCCTGTCGGAGCAGCGCCTGCGCCGTGCCGCAGCCGGCTGCCTCGTGATGCATCCCGGCCCGATCAACCGCGGCATGGAAATCGCGGCCGGGGTCGCCGACGGCCAGCATTCGCTGATCCTCGAACAGGTCGCCAACGGCGTGTTCGTGCGCATGGCCGTGCTGGCCGAATTGCTGGCACCGGACGCGGTGCCTTCCATGACGGCATAATTGCGTCATCGCCGCAACGCGCGGCGCACCGCTCAAGGAAGGACCATGCGTCGAATCCATCGTCTTGCGGCGCTTGCCGCAGTCGCCTGCCTGATGGCCGCCTGCGGCAACGCGCCTGTACCGAACGATACGCCGCTGGCGTTCGCGCCGGCCGATACGCCCTATGCATATGCGAACCTCGAGCCGATGCCGGCGGCGGTGACCGAGCAGTGGTCGAAGCCGATGCAGGACTACTGGCCGACGCTGTTCGCGATGTACGAGTCGATGCTGCAGGACTCGAAGCTCGGCCTCGACGAGCACACGCGCCACATCGCAGTCGCGCTGCTCGACGAACTCAAGACGCACGGCAGCTGGGACAGGCTGCGCATGATCGGCTTCAAGCCCGATGCACGCATCGCCCTGTATGGCGTCGGCATCGTGCCGGTGCTGCGCCTGGAACTCGACGATCCGGCCGCGTTCCGTGCCGAGGTCGCGCGCGTCGAGCAGAACGCCGGCGCCGCCATGCCGAAGGCAAAGGTCGGCGACCAGGAATACTGGCAGGTAGGCAACGACACGATCGCAGCCGCCATCGCCATCCAGGGCAGGCACCTGGTCGTGACGATGCTGCCGCCGAAAGCCGGCGATGCGCTCAAGCAGACGCTGCTGGGCATCACGCGACCGGCGCAAAGCCTCGCCACGGCCGGCACGCTCGAAGCGCTGGCAAAGGACAAGGGCTATTCGACCTATGGCGAAGGGTTCGTCGATTTCGTGCGCCTGGCCGAGCGGCTCGGCAAGTCGCTCGCCGGCAGCGACGCGGACTTTGCGCGCGCACTCGACCTGCCGGCCGCCGGCAACGATGAAACCTGCCGGCGCGAATACCTGGAAATCGCCCATCGCTTCCCGCGCATGACGATCGGCGCCGCGGAGCTGTCGGCGCAGCGCATGCGCGTAGTCACGCAACTGGAGATCGAGGCCGGCCTCGCCGCTCGCATCGCTGCAGCCGTCGGCGCGGCTCCGGGCAGCGGCGATGCCACCGTCGGCGTCGTGGATTTCAGTATCGCAACACCGGTGCTCAAGCTGAAGGATTTCTGGATTGCGCAGGCTGCGGCCGTCGCCGCGAAGCCGTACGCCTGCGCCAGCCTGGCCTCGATCAACGAGGCCTTCGCGAAATCGTCGGCCAAGCTCGACGTCACCGTGCCTCCGCCGCTGAGCGACCTTACCGGGTTGCGTTTCGCCCTGTCCCGCTTTGCGCTCGGCACCGCACCCGGAGCCGTGCCCGAAATCTCCGGCAAGGTGCTGATGGCGACGAACAACCCGCTGGCCGCATTGGCCATGGCCCAGCTGGCGATGCCGGCGCTGCAGAAGGTGAAGGTCGCGACCGACGGCAAGCCGGTTGCCATTCCTGCCGACGCATTGCCGCCGATGGTCCCACCGATCTCGGTAGCCATGTCCGACAAGGCAATTGCCGTTGCCACCGGCGCCGACGACATCGCAACGCTCGGCGCATTCCTGGCAGCGCCGGCCGCCTCGCCGGCGGTTTTCATGCGCATGCATTTCAGCGGCGCGCTCTACGGCTGGATGGCGCACTCGTTCGAGAAGATGCGGGCGGCGATGCCGGCCGATGCGCAGAACCATCTGGCGCAGCAGGAAAAGCTGTTTGCGCTCTACGAAAAATGGCTGCGCTCGAGCCAGATCACGCTGACGGCCGCGCCGACCGGCATCGTGATGGAACAGGTGATCGAACTCAACGCGCCGTGAGTCCGCTTGGCGGCGCGAATTTCGAAGGGACTTTTTTTGGACACGGCTCTGAAAATTGCCTGCTCTTGCGGCAAGCCGGCGCGCCTAGAAGCCCCAGCGCTTGCGTGCGACGACCCAGATCGCCGCGCTGAAGGCGCGCAGCGGCCAGATGCGCTCGGCCACGTGCAGGGGCTGCGTCGCGCGCACGGCGCCGCGCAGGACCGCGACATCCTCGCCGCGCGCCGGCAGCGTGGTCGGCGGGAAGTGGTGGTAACCCCAGCGCTCCACTTCGAAGCCGTGATCGAGCAGCGTCCGCTGCAATGCGGCGGGCCGGAAGCGGCGCATGTGCGCCATTTCCGGAGCCGTGCGCCGCGACAGCCATTCGCTCCAGGACCACGCGTTCGGCAGGTGCGTCAGCAGCAGCGCGCCGTCGACGCGCACGATGCGCCACAGTTCGGTCAGCGACGCGCCGATGTTCGCCACGTGCTCGAGCACGCCGGCGCCGATGACCGCGTCGAAATGACCTTCCGGATAATCGATCCGCCACGGATGCGCAAGCTGCCGGTACTCCAGGCGTGACAGTGCGTAGAAAGGCGCGTACGTCTGCGGCTCGCAGAAATCGGTGCCATGCAGCTCGACCGCGTCGCCGAAGTCGGCGCGCACGAGCTGCGCCGACGCTCCGTGCCGGCAGCCCCAATCGAGCACCCGCTGCGTGCCGGCCAGGCCTTCGCGAATGCGCAGATAGCTGCGCACGCGCTCGGCGCGCGCGAGCGGCGATTCCTTCGCGTCGAGAAACGTGTCTTCGCCGGGGGCCCGCAGCTGCGAGAATTCGGCCAGTGCCGCGGCGAGCCGGGCAGTATCGGCCGCCGGCATCGCGGGTGCGAAACTGACTTTCAGTGAGTTTTCCACCAAGGGTGTTTTGCCGTCATTGCCGCGAAGGCGGACTGCGAAGGCGGGATGCCGGAGCGAACATGCGCACAGCGTATGACCCGAAGGGCGAGCCGCCGGTGCGGCGAGTCGATCCATCCTGCACGTTCGACGAGCCGACAGGATGAAAATTGATCCCCGCGTTCGCGGGGATGGCGAGGATTTTCACGCTGAATCGGCGCGCAGCTTCGGGCCGCGGGCACGAAAGGTCACGTTTCGACGAGTTCGACGCCATCCATGCCCTGCGACAGCGTGTGCGCATCGCCGCCCTGGGCGAGCTTGATCTTCAGGCGCACTTCGTTCGACGAGTCGGCAAAGCGCAGCGCATCCTCGTAGGAGATCTCGCCGGCCTGGTACAGCTCGAACAGCGCCTGGTCGAACGTCTTCATGCCGAGGTTGGTCGATTCCTTCATCACGTCCTTGAGCTTATGCACCTCGCCCTTGCGGATGTAGTCCTGCACCAGCGGCGTGCCGAGCATGACTTCGACCGCGACGCGGCGCGCCTTGCCGTCCGGCGTCGGAATCAGCTGCTGCGCGACGACGCCCTTGAGGTTCAGCGACAGGTCCATGAACAGCTGCGGATGCCGGTCTTCCGGGAAGAAATGGATGATGCGGTCCATCGCCTGGTTGGCGTTGTTCGCGTGCAGCGTGCACAGGCACAAATGACCGGTCTCGGAGAAGTTGACCGCGTGCTCCATCGTCTCGCGCGTGCGCACCTCGCCGATCATGATGACGTCCGGCGCCTGGCGCAGCGTGTTCTTCAGCGCGTTCTCCCACGAATCGGTGTCGATGCCGAGCTCGCGCTGCGTGATGATGCAGCCTTCGTGCTTGTGCACGAATTCGATCGGATCCTCGATCGTGATGATGTGCCCGGTCGAGTTCTGGTTGCGGTAGCCGACCATCGCCGCCAGCGAGGTCGACTTGCCGGTGCCGGTGGCGCCGACGAAGATGATGATGCCGCGCTTGGTCATCGCCAGCGTCTTGATGATCGGCGGCAGGCTCAGTTCCTCGATCGTCGGGATGCGTGTCTCGATCCGGCGCAGCACCATGCCGACGTTGTTGCGCTGGTAGAAGCAGCTGACGCGGAAGCGGCCGACCGCCGACACGCCGATCGCGAACTGGCACTCGTGCGTTTTCTCGAACTCCTCGCGCTGCGACGGCGTCATCACGTTCAGCACCATATCGCGCGACTGCTGCGGCGTCAGGGGCGACTGCGTGATCGGCGAGATGCGGCCGTGCACCTTGATCGAAGGCGCGATGCCGGCCGTGATGAACAGGTCGGACGCCTTCTTGTGAACCATCAACTTCAGGAACGATGTGAAATCCAGACTGCTCATACCCTACTCCCGAAAGCCGCGGCGCGATCGGCTTGTCCCTAGATTACGCCTTTGTCACTGACGCCGCCGTGCACCAGACCCCAAGTACGGAATAAATTCGCAGTCACGAGATCCGCAATACCTCGCGGCTGCCGAGCCCGGCGAACAGCATGCCGGCGATGGCCAGAGCCAGGGCCAGCAAATCGCGGCTGTCGAAAGCGAGCGCAGGCGCCAGGGTCACCGCGCCGGCACCGGTCGCGGCAAGTGCGCCTGCGCCGAACAACAACGCGACGACCGCCATTGCGTTGACCATTTTCTTGTCCCGCCTCACCGGAAGATTTCCTTGTTCTTGGCATAACCAAGCGCGCTCTGGCGCGTGATCAGGCCGCGCTTGACCAGATCCTGCAGGCACTGGTCGAGCGTCTGCATGCCGTACTGCGAGCCGGTCTGGATCGACGAATACATCTGCGCGACCTTGTCCTCGCGAATGAGGTTGCGGATCGCCGGGATGCCGACCATGATCTCGTGCGCCGCGATGCGGCCGCCGCCGACCTTCTTCAGCAGCGACTGCGAGATCACCGCGCGCAGCGATTCGGACAGCATCGAACGCACCATGGCCTTTTCCGCGGCGGGAAACACGTCGATGATGCGGTCGATCGTCTTCGACGCCGATGACGTATGGAGTGTCGCGAACACCAGATGTCCCGTTTCGGCGGCAGTAAGCGCCAGGCGGATCGTCTCGATGTCGCGCATTTCGCCGACCAGGATGTAGTCCGGGTCCTCGCGCAACGCCGAGCGCAGCGCCTCGTTGAAGCCGTGCGTGTCGCGATGCACCTCGCGCTGGTTGATCAGACATTTCTGCGCCGTGTGGACGAACTCGATCGGGTCTTCGATCGTCAGGATGTGGCCGTACTCGTTCTTGTTGACGTGATCGCACATCGCCGCAAGCGTGGTCGACTTGCCCGAGCCGGTCGGGCCCGTGCACAGGATCAGGCCCTGCGGCTGGTTGATCAGGTCCTTGAAGATCTTCGGACAGCCCAGATCCTCCAGGCTCAGCACCTCGGACGGAATCGTGCGGAACACGACACCGGCGCCGCGGTTCTGGTTGAACGCGTTGACGCGGAAGCGCGCCAGGCCCGGGATCTCGAACGAGAAGTCGACCTCGAGGAATTCCTCGTAGTCGCGGCGCTGCTTGTCCGACATGATGTCGTACACGAGCGAATGGACTTGCTTGTGGTCGAGCGCCGGGATATTGATGCGGCGCACGTCGCCGTCGACCCTGATCATCGGCGGCAGGCCTGCGGACAAGTGCAGGTCGGATGCCTTGTTCTTGACCGAAAATGCGAGAAGTTCGGCGATATCCATGCAAAGGCCCCCGTGGTACCCGTTCTGCTGCCTTGATGCAGCTTTCGTAGCAGTATAGCTCGATAAATTCAAGCCGGCGCAATCCCTTGCCATGACTTCTTCCAACAGCAGCTACGCCGCCATATGCCAACGCATCGACGCCGCCGGCCGCAGTGCCGGCCACAGCGCTGGCCTGCTGGCCGTCAGCAAGCTGCAGCCGGCTGCGGCGATCCGTACCCTGGCCGGCCTCGGACAGCGGAGATTCGGCGAAAACTACGTCCAGGAGGCGCTGGCCAAGCAGCGCGAACTGGCCGACCTGGCGCTCGAATGGCATCTGATCGGCCCGCTGCAGTCGAACAAGTGCCGTGACGTTGCCACCCACTTCGACTGGCTGGAAAGCCTGGACCGCGAAAAACTGGTCGCGCCGCTGAACCAGCATCGGGGGGCAGGCAGACCGCCGTTGAACGTTCTGATCCAGGTCAACATCGACGACGAGGCGGGCAAAGCCGGCTGTGCGCCGGATGCGATCGCGCGGCTCGCCGCGCTGGTCGCGCAGGCTCCGCGCCTGCAGCTGCGCGGCCTGATGGCCATACCGCAACCGCATCCGGACTTCGCCCGGCGCCGCGCCGCATTCCGCCGCATGCGCGACCTGTTCGACGCACTGCGCAGCGATCATGCATGCGCCGACACGTTGTCGCTCGGCATGTCGGACGACTTCGAACTGGCGATCGCCGAGGGTGCGACACAAGTGCGGATCGGTACAGCGTTGTTTGGAGAGCGGCAGAAGGACGAAGGCAGAGGCGAGAAGGGAAAAGCGACCGGCGGACGTTAGCGCGATGCCTGTGTGGCCCTTCCTTCGACGTGCTGCTGCTATTCTTCGAACCACTTGTTCGCGAGTCGCAACGGCGTGGAATCGGCTTTGACCCCCTCCCCCTCCTCCTCTGCCGCCTCTCACCTCGCCATCGCATTCATCGGCGGCGGCAACATGGCGCGCAGTCTGATCGGCGGCCTGCTGCGCGGGGGAACGGCGCCGGACCGGGTGCGCGTCGGCGAACCCGGTGCGTCGCTGGCGGCCGCACTGCGGCAGGACTTCGGCGTGGCGGCATCCGCCGACAACCTCGCGGCGATCGACGGTGCTTCGGCCTGGGTACTTTCGGTCAAGCCGCAGGTCATGAAAGAGGTCTGCGAGGCATTGCGCGACGCCGCGCAGGCACACCGCCCGCTGGTGATCTCGGTTGCCGCCGGAATCCGCTGCGCGCAGATCGATGGCTGGCTCGGCGGCGGCATCGCGGTGGTGCGCTGCATGCCGAACACACCGGCGCTGATCGGTGCCGGTGCCAGCGGGCTGTTTGCCAACGCGATCGTCGATGCGCAACAGCGCGCCCTTGCCGAATCGATCCTAAACGCGGCAGGCATCGTCGCCTGGGTCGACGACGAGACGCTGATGGACACCGTCACCGCGATCTCCGGATCGGGACCTGCATATTTCTTCCTGCTGGTCGAAGCGCTCGAGGACGCCGCCGTCGCCCAGGGCATGACGCGCAGCGCGGCGCGGGCGCTGGCGGCGCAGACCTGCCTCGGCGCGGGCCGCATGCTGTCCGAAAGCGGCGCTGCGCCTGCCGAGCTGCGCCAACGCGTGACGTCGCCCAATGGCACCACGCAGGCCGCCCTCGACAGCTTCGCGGCGGACCGCTTCGCCGACATCGTCACGCGAGCGGTCGCCGCGGCGACACGGCGCGGGCGCGAACTTTCCGCCCAATTCGACGATACTGATCAGCACTGAAGCTTGCGCAGAAAAGGCGCCGCGCGCCGCCAGACGCAACGCCGCGCCGCGCCCGCCGCAACCGATTCGAATCCGGACCCGATCGATGAACTACCTCGCCAACGCCGCCACGTTCCTGATCCAGACCGCCTTCGGTTTCTTCATCGGCCTGTTCCTGGTGCGCATGCTGCTGATCGCGGTCGGCGCGTCGTTCTACGATCCGATCTGCCGCTTCGTCTATCAGCTGACCAATCCGGTCATCACGCCGCTGCGACGCTTCGTGCCGCGCTGGCGCAAGATCGAGATCGCGTCGCTGCTAATCGCCTGGCTGCTCGTGCTGATCGAATTCGGCCTGTTCGTGGCGATCTCCGGCGCCGCGGTCGGTTTCGGCAGCCTGCTGCTGCGCGCTTCGGTCAGCGTGCTCGACTGGCTGATCTGGATCGAGCTGATCGCGCTGTTCGTGCGCGGCATCCTGAGCTTCGTCGCCAGCGAATATGCCAACCCGAACATGCAGCTGCTGGTGCGCGTCACCGAACCGGTCGTGCGCCCGTTCCGGCGCGTGCTGCCGCCGATGGCCGGCTTCGACTTTTCGCTCACGCTGGCGATGATCGCGCTGATCCTCGCGCAGATCCTGATCATCGCGCCGCTTAACGATCTTGCAGCGCATGCTTGACACGAAAGCCACGCACGACCGGGTGTAAACTCGGCAGCGCCGGTCGACAGTGCGTCCGTGACCGACCGGATGGAGACCGTCATGCGCACCGCCCACAAGATCGGCCTGCTGGTCATCGTGATCGTCGTGCTGCTGCTCGCGCTGCTGCTGCCGCGCAGCGGCCATGCCGACCAGAGCATGGTATTCGGCAACATCGTCGTTCGCTACAGCGCGATCTCCACCGACCAGTTGTTCGGCGGCAGCGCGCGGCGTTACGGTATCGAACGTTCGCCGCGCAACGGCCTGGTCAACATCGCCGTCGAACGCAAGGACAGCGGCGAGCTGATCGCGGCGACCGTGAGCGGCAGCGTGGCCGATCTCACCGGCCGCGGCAAGCCGATCCGTTTCCGCGAAACGCGCGAGGAGGGGGCGATCGACTATCTCGGCGAATTCCCGATCGACGCATCCGGCACCTACCTGTTCACGATCAACGTGACGCCGGGCGCGAACCCCGCTGCCGCGGATGGCCGGCAGCAGCCGACGGACAAGGGCGCGCGACCGTACACGGTGAAATTCAACCGTGACTATGTCCTCGATTAAAACGTCCCGCCCCGGGGACGGGCGCGGTCGCGCATGTCCGCCGCCTCGTTGATCGCGCAAGCAGGCGCCGCGCCCGGCATGCGCGGCGAAGCGGCACCGCGCGCGCATCTGATCCGCCACGCGCAAGCCAGCTGGGGCAGCGCTGACTACGATCGCCTGTCGCGCCTCGGCGAAACACAGGCACGGCACCTGGGCGAATGGCTCGCGACCGACGCGGCGACCGCGTATTGCCATGTGGTCCGCGGCGACATGCGTCGCCATGCGCAAACGCTCGACGCAATCGAGGCCGCGTTCGCCGCTGCCGGCCGGCAACTGCCGGCAGCGCGCATCGACGCCGGCTGGAACGAATTCGACCACGTGCCGATCCTCGCGGCCTACGCCGCCGCGCATGGCGGCGACGAAGCTCTGCATGCCGCGCAGGCGGGAGACGAGCGCGCACAGCGCGCCGTCCTCGCCGCGGCGGTCCGTGCCTGGCACGAGGGTCAATTCGACGGCGCGGTGCCCGAGACCTGGGCCGAATTCGGCCGGCGCGTCGCCGACGCTCGTGAGCGCGTCGGCGGCGCGGCCGGAAACGTATTGATCGTGACATCCGGCGGCGCGATGTGGCGCTGCGCACAGGCGGCGCTCGAGCTGGACGATGCCGGCCTCGTCAAACTCGGCCTGCAGCTGCGCAACACGGGCATCAGTCAATTCCTGCGCGGCGCCGATCGCTGGCAGATGCTGAGCTGGAACGAACTGCCGCACCTTGCCGATCCTGCGCAGCACACGCTGCACACTCACTACTGACCGACACGACCGGCTCATGCCCGACTCGCTGGCACTGCCCGAAGCCGCCCTCTGCGCGTATCTGGAAAACCGTGTCGAAGGCTTTCACGGGCCACTGACGGCGACGAAATTCAAGGGCGGGCAATCCAATCCGACCTACCTGATCGAAGCGGCCTCGGGCCGCTACGTGTTGCGACGCAAGCCGCCCGGCAACCTGCTGGCGTCCGCGCACGCGGTCGACCGCGAGTTTCAGGTGCTGCGCGCGCTGCACGGCGGCTCGGTGCCGGTCGCGCAACCGCTGCACCTGTGCACGGACGACGGAGTGATCGGCAGCATGTTCTACCTGATGGGCTACGTGCCGGGGCGCATCTTCTGGGATCCGGCACTGCCCGAACTCGAGGCGGACCGGCGCACAGCCCACTTCGAAGCCGCGGTCGACGCGCTGGCGGCGATCGCGACACTCGACGTCGCCGCAGCCGGCCTGGCCGACTACGGCAAGCCAGGCAGTTATTTTTCGCGCCAGGTCGCGCGCTGGACCGCTCAATACCGTTCGTCGCAGACCGAACGCATCGATGCGATAGAGACACTGACGGCGTGGCTGCCCGGAGCGGTGCCTGCCGAAGACGGACGCGTCGCGCTGGTCCATGGCGACTTTCGCATCGACAACCTGATCTGGACCGCGCCGGGCACCAGTACAGGTCCCCTCCGGCACGTGGATGGCCGCACGCGTCCGGCGGAGGGTGCCGATGACCCGGGCCGAGCGACGTCCATCGCCGCGATCGTCGATTGGGAATTGTCCACATTGGGACATCCGTTTGCCGATATCGCCTACTTCTGCATGGCGTTGCGCCTGCCGCGCAATCCGGTACTGCCGGGCCTGGCCGGCATCGACCGCGCCGCGCTCGGCATTCCGTCCGAAGGCAAACTGATCGATCGCTTCAGCGCGGCAGCCGGACTCGATCCACGCCCGCACTGGAATTTCCTGCTGGCATTCCAGTTCTTCCGGCTGGCGGCAATCGCGCAGGGCGTGCTCAAGCGCGCCATGCAGGGAAACGCATCGAACGAACAGGCGCTCGCCGCCGGGCGCATGACGCGCGCGATCGCCGAACTCGGCGCGGCGCAGATTCCGCGCTAGACGCGTTCCGGGCCCGCGCTCCGGCGCAACTTCGTTCGTGCTGCAATGGCCGCTGCGCTAGCATGGGACACCTACACGGAGATCGACATCGTGCCCAAGCGTCTGCTCGTCACTGCCGCGACTGTGGCCTTCATGGCCGCTGCCCATGGCGAATCGTTTGAATTCAATCAGGCCGGCACGCTGACCGTCGACGCCGGCGCGACGCGCAGTGCGACGCTGCATCTGGCCTGTTCGCCGGACAGCGACGGCGGCGCGCTCAGCATCGAGCTTCAGGTGCCCGAGGCGTACACGCGCAAGGATTTCGACTACGACGATTTCGAAGGCCCGGACGCCGCCGCGGCCGACAAGGCGCTGAGCCACGTCGCCTGGACGTCGGCGGCCGGAACGACCGATATCCGCCACGTGGCTGCCGGCTGGTATGCCGCCGATCCGCCCGACGCATTTCTGTTCGGGATCAGCCAGCCGTCGCACCATCGCAAGCCGCCGGCAAGCCTGATCGCCGCGATCGGGCCGGCAGCCGGCCAGCTGGTCTGGACACAGGCCGGTTTCGACAAACCGGCACGCCGACTCGTCGCGACGTTTCAATTCGATGCCGCCGCAGCGGCAAGATTGCACGGCGCGGTCGTCCGCTGCCTGCCGATCAACTCGCCGATGAATCCGGGCCGCTGAGCGGCGCGGCGGCGCTATCGGTCCTTCCTGCTTTCCGGGGCGCCGGCGTTGCCGTTGTCGATCAGCTGCTGCAGCCGTTGCAATTGCGCGCCCAGCACTGCATCGACACCGCCAGCAAGCTTGTCGAGCCCGCCCTTGAAGTAGCCGCTGATCAAATAGCTCACAAGCATCTGGTTACCGTCCTTGCCGGACTTGAACTCGAAGGTCAGCGTGCCGTTCAGCGCGCCGGACTGCAGCGGCCCGAGGCCTCCGCTCAGACGCAGCATCGTGCCGGGCATCGCCAGCAGCACGCGCATGTGTTCGACGCTGCCGCCCTTCCATTTCTCGCAGAAGCAGCCGCCGGCTTTCGCGTCGATCCGCAGGTTTTTCGCATCGCCCGAGTAGGTGTGGTCGGAACTCCACCAGCGGGCGATGTCGACGGTCGCGGCGTAGGCCCGCGCCGGCGCCGCCTTGATCGGCAGCGCATAGTTCAGCGCGAGGTGGCCGGCGTCGGCTTCGCCGACCGCGGCATGCAAGGGTGCGTTGCCGCACGCGACGAGAAGCACCGCAATCAGCCAGCGACCGGTCTTCATGAGCTCCCCCGACGGGCAAGGTTGTCGCAAAAGCATAACGCGTGTTGCCCGCGGCGGGCCATCGGATGCGCGCCAGCGTCCGGCCGGCTCTAGCGCGTAGCGGCACCGATCGTGTCGAGCGCCCGCTGCAGCAACGCCTGCCCATCGGCCGGCAAGGTCCCCGGCGCGAGCTTCGCCTCGTCGGATGCCTGCTGCACGAAACGCCGTGCGTCGAGCGCATTGCCGTTGCGCCCCAGCAGTTCGGCGAGCGCCGCTTTTGCTTCGACGCGCAACGGCGACAGCCGCGTCGACGGCGCAGTGATCTTCGCAATCGCCTCACGCAGTGCACCCTCTGCCTGCAGGTCGTTGCGGCCGGATTCGGCCAGCGTGCGTCCGAGGCCGATCAGGGTCCTGGCATGCCACTCGGTCGGCCCGGTCTTCAGGTATTGGCGATAGATCGCGTCGGACTGGCGATAGGTCGCCAGCGCTTCGTCGAAGTGGCCGGCGCGGCGTTCCAGGTCGCCGAGCTTCTCGAGCGCCGATGACACTTCGCTGTAGTCGATCTCCGGCTGTGCGCGAAAGCGAGCAAGCGCGGTCTGGATCAGCTGCCTGGCTTGCGCAAGATCGCCGCCGAGTCCGATGCTGTAGCCAAGGTCGGCCCGGTAGATCGCAACGCGCCGGTCGTTGTCCGGTATCGTCTCGGCGACCGCCAGCGCAGACCGGAAATGCGCGGCTGCGTTGGCGTAGTCGCCACGCAGCATGTAGGTGAAACCGAGCGTGTTGTGATCGGTTCCCAGCCCGGTGTGACCCGGCCCGCGCGTCGCTTCGTCCATCGCGATGACGCGCAGGCCGAGCGCAATGGCTTCGTCGAACTTGCGCGAATCGATCAGCACCTGGCGCAGGCTGTCGAGCGCACTCGAGCGGCGCTGGTGCGGATCGGGCAGGCTGGCTTCGACGATGGCCAGCGATTCGCGCGCCAGCGCTTCGGCGCGATCGAGCTGGCCGGTGCGCCGATACGCGCGCGACAGCGTTTCGAGCGTGTCGGCGATCTCGACATGCGGGCCGCCGAACAGCCGGCGCTGCAGTTCGAGCGCCTGTTCGAGCACCGGGATCGCCGCCGGCTCGTCGTTGAACGACGACAGCACGCTGCCGCGCGTGACCAGCGTCACGATGCGCGTGCGGTCGTTGCAGCCTTTGGCACAGATCGCGACGGCGCCGGCCGACTCGGCCAGGGCGCGTTCGCGCTCGAAGCGCTCGCTGCCGAGGTAAGCCGACGTGCTGAGCAGGCGTGCCAGCAGTTCGCTGCCGGCGCCGCGCCGGCCCTTGTCGATCAGGTCGTCGAGCAGCAGGCGCGCCGAGGCATGCAGTCCGCCTTCGATGCGGCTCTGCGCCAGCCCGAGGCCGGCGAGCAGCGTGACCGGATCGGATGCGCCGAGCGTCGCGACCGCGGTGCGATAGTTGTCCTCGAGCAACTGCAGGCTGTTGCGCGTGTCGCCCTGCTTGCGCAGCACGCCGCCGAGCGCATCGATCAGCTCGATCCGCACCGACGGCTGCAGCGAATGCGACTGTTGCGCCTCGACGATCGACGCGCGCACCACGTCCGCGACGGTCGGCGGCCCCAGGCGCGGACCGGCCGGCTCGGCGGCGCTGAACACGCTGAGCAGGAAATCGCGCGTGCTTTGCGCCCGCTGCGCTTCGCGCGCGATGCTGTGCGCCTGCCAGGCGACGATGCCGAGGCTGGCGAGGATCGCCACGACGAAGCCCGCACCGGCGGCCACGCCGCCGCGATGGCGCGTGACGAACTTGCGCGCGCGATACCAGCTCGACGGCGGCAGCGCGCGCACCGGCTTGCCGATCAGGTAGCGCTCGATGTCCTCGGCGAACGCCGCGGCACTTCGATAGCGACGCGCAGGTTCTTCGGCCAGTGCGTTCGACAGGATCGCATCGAGTTCGCCGCGCAGGCGCCGCACCAGCGCGCCGCGCGGCGGCAACCCTTCCGGCAGCCGCAACCGCCCGGCGGCGGCGGCGACTTCGCTGCTTGCGCGCATGCCGGGCACCAGGCGGATGCCGGTGACCAGCTCGCCGAGCAGCACGCCGATCGAGTAGACATCGACCGCCGTGGTCGACGCACCCGGCCCGTACTGCTCGGGCGCGGCATACTCCGGCGTCAGCGCGATCGTCTGCGTGAGCGTTGCGTCGTGGCCGTCGACCAGTTTGGCGATGCCGAAATCCAGAACCTTCAACTCGCCCTCGGCGGTAACGAGCAGGTTCGAGGGCTTCAGGTCGCGATGCACGATCAGCGAGGAATGCGCGGCCTCCAGCGTGCGGCACAGCTTGACGCACCATGCCAGCCGCTGCTCGAGATTCAGGCCACGCGCGTCGGCTGCGCGCGTGATCGGCAGGCCTTCGACCAGTTCCATGGCGATGTACGGAATGCCTGACGCGCTGACGCCGCCTTCGACCAGGCGTGCGATGTTCGGATGCGTGAGTTGCGCAAGGATCGCCTGCTCGCGGCGGAAGCGGCGCTGCGCGTCGGTCGAATACAGTCCGTGACGCAGCAGTTTCAGCGCGACCACCTGCTCGCCGTCGCCGACTTCGCGCGTTGCACGGAATACCGTCGACGAACCGCCGTCGCCGATCAGGGCGCGCAGGCGAAAACTGCCGACGCAGGTGCCGACCATCGCCTGGCCGAGCGACTGGTCCGCCTCGACGTCACCGGTCTGCCCGCTGTTGGCGGCGGACAGCCCGGACAAGCCGTGTCCGGGTAAATCGGCTGTGCCGCGTCCGGCGCCGAGTATCGAACGCACCTTTTCGGTCAGGCGAACGTTGAGCTCGGCCAGGCGCGGATCGCGGACATCGGCTGTCGGCGCGGCGCTCTCGTCGAACGCCACCATCGCCTGCAACCGGATGCGCAGGGTCGGCGGCAGGTCGAGCGCCGCGATCCTGGCCTGGCGCAGGTCCGGCGGCGCTTCGACGACCTGCTCGAACAACCCGCGCAGGCTCGGCCCGGATGTCGAATGGGAGGACATGATTCGCAGAACGAAACGGGATGCCCGACTGCGCCAGGGCGCCCGGGCTCAACCTTCCGAGCGCGCAGCCAGGAATGCCCGCGCGTAGCGCCAGTCGCGATCGACGGTGCGCCGTGCGATGCCGAGCGTGTCGGCCACCTGCTGCATGTCCATGCCGGCGAAGTAGTGCAGCTCGAGCACCTGCGCCGCCCGCGCGTCATCGCTTTCCAGCGCCGTCAGCGCCTCGTCCAGCTGCAAGGCCTGCTGCGGATCGATCTGGGCCGCCTCGACCGCCGGATCGGTCAGGTCGATGCGCGCCTGGTCGCCGCCGCGCTTGGGCTGGATGCGGCGCCGCGCCGCGTCGGTGAGGATGTGGCGCATCGCGCGTGCCGCGTAGGCGAAGAACTGGGCCGACTGCTGGTAGCGAAAATTCGAGTCGCCCATGCGCAGGTAGGCTTCGTGCACGAGCTCGGTCGTGCACAATGTACGCGGCGCACCGCCGCGCAGCCGCTGTCGGCTGGCCATGGCCTTGAGGCGCGAGTAAACGTCGTCGTAGATCGCATCGGCGCTCGTCTCCGCCGTTGCCGCCAGCTGCATCTGAACCATGCTCCACTCCTTCGGTCCCTTGGTCGCGCGGGCTGACTTTCCGGAAAATCGCCGCGCGCGCGCGAGTCGCGGTGCAAGTGTCGGTTTCGCCGCGTCCGGCAGCTGCCGGACCGACGTGGATGGCCGACCATGGCGAACCCGCAGCGATTCCGATCGCAACGCCGCGCATTCGAAGCTGCTGGGTTCCGGGTCGACGCTGCGGGGTTCACGTGCGCTCGCGGGCTGCCGGGGCATCGACTGCGCCCATGCAGCTCGCGAGACTGGAAGCTCATCGTGCCGGAAGGCGCGCCGCAGCGCTTGTTCGGCAATCCGCCATTCCTTGCTGATCGTCCAGCTCTGCCAGCCCGCCGGCGCCGCAATACGGAGAACGAAGTTCGGACGCCTCGTGCGTCATGCCCGGATCGCCGGGAGAAGACGGCCGCCGCGGCCTCGCGCATCCGCCGCCGGCTACAAGGAATCGGCCGGCAGGGAGCCCGGGCCGGCATCAACGGCGCCTCAGCGGGTCGCAGCCGCGCCGCCCGCCGATGCTTGCCCGTGCGGCGCGGCCCACGCCGCGATGATCCGGTGCAGCGCATCCAGACCGTCGAACAGCGCCGCCGGTCCCGGTTGCAGGATGAGCGGCGACTTGACCTCGTGCAGCTGGCCGTCGCGCACGGCCGGAATTTCCGCCCAGCCCGGCCGCGCCGCGACGCGCCCGGGGCGGAACTTCTTGCCGCACCACGAGCCGATGATGATGTCCGGCGCCCGGCTGATGACTTCGCTGCCATCGGCAACGATCCGGTGCCGCGCGAGCGACTGCGCCGCGCGTTCCGGAAACACGTCGTCGCCGCCGGCGCTGCGGATCAGCTCGGCGACCCAGTGGATGCCGCTGATCATCGGCTCGTCCCATTCCTCGAAGTAGACCCGCGGCCGCCGTCCGAGCCGCGAGGCCGCTTTTTCCACTTGTGCAATATGTTCCTCGGCCCGGCGCGCCAGTGCATCGGCCGCTTCCGCCGCGCCGACCAGCGCGCCGAGGCGGCGCATGTAGTCGAGGATCCCGGCGACCGATCGATGGTTGCTGATCCAGACCTCGATGCCGGCCGCGATAAGCTCGCGCGCGATATCGGCCTGGATGTCGGAAAAACCGACGACGAAGTCCGGCTCGAGTTTCAGGATCTCGCCGATCTTCGCGCTGGTGAACGCCGAGACCTTCGGTTTTTCGCGGCGCGCCCGTGCCGGCCGCACGGTGAAGCCGGAGATGCCGACGATGCGATCCTGCGCGCCGATCGCATACAGCACTTCGGTCGGCTCTTCGGTCAGGCAGACGATGCGTTGCGGGCCGACCGCGCGCGTCACGACGACGCGCCGATCCGGTTCGCGGTTTCGGAAGGGAGCGCTTTGCGGATCGTCCGGTCCACGGTCACGGATAGAGCAGGCGCTTCGTCCAGGTGCCATCCGCCGCCTCGTAGCGCACGCGGTCGTGCAGGCGCGCACGCTGGCCGTACCAGATCTCGATCATGTCCGGCACCAGCCGGTAACCGCCCCAGTTCGGCGGCCGCGTCACGACCGTGCCGTCGAAGCGGCGCTCGAATTGTGCGACGCGCGCCTCGAGTTCGGCACGTGCCGGGAGCGTCTGCGACTGGTGCGAGGCCCAGGCGCCGATCTGGCTGGCACGCGCGCGGCTGGCGAAGTAGGCGTCGGACTCCGCCGCGTCGACTTTTTCGACCGCACCCTCGATGCGCACCTGGATGCCGTCGCGCAACGTCTTCCACAGCAGGCACAGCGCCGCCTGCGGATGCGCGGCAAGTTGCGCCGCCTTCGCGCTGTCGTAGTTGGTGACGAACAGGACGCCGCGTTCCTCGACGCCCTTGAGCAGCACGATGCGCGCCGATACGCGTCCTGCCGCATCGGCTGTCGCCAGCGTCATCGCGGTCGGCTCGGCTTCGCCGCCGCGCGTCGCCTCGTCGAGCAGCGCGCGGATCGTCGCGATGGCTTCCTGATAAAGTTGGTTCGCTGCCATGGCCGAAGAGGCAAGAACAATGCGCGATGATGCTATCACGCGAGGCGGCTATGCCGACGCCGTGGTGGCGGCCGTGCTCGGGCTGGCAGCGCCCGGCGCGCACCGCCGGCCGTTGCTGGTCGGATTGTCCGGCCTGCAGGGCAGCGGCAAGAGCACGCTGGCCGCGCAGCTGGTGGCCGCTGCCCGACACCGGCGCATCGAGGCGCTCGCGCTGTCGCTCGACGACTTCTATCTCGGCCGGGGCGCGCGCCTGCGCCTTGCGCGCGACGTGCATCCGCTGCTCGCGACCCGCGGCGTGCCCGGCACGCACGACGTCGATCTGCTGCTCGACACGCTCGATGCGTTGCGCGCCGCACGGCCGGATCGACCGGCGCGCATACCAAGCTTCGACAAGGGACGCGACACGCGCCTGCCGCCATCGCGCTGGCGCCGCGTGGCGGCGCGGCCCGATCTGCTGATTCTCGAAGGCTGGTGCGTCGGCGTGCCGCCGCAGCCGCCTTCCGCGCTGCGCCGGCCGCTCAATTGCCTCGAGCGCGACCATGACCACGATGCGCGCTGGCGCGGCTGGGTCAATGCGCAACTGTCGCTCTCCTACGTCCCGCTGTGGCGACGCCTGGATCGACTGGTCATGCTGCAGGCGCCGGGCTACGACGTCGTCAAACGCTGGCGCGACGAGCAGGAGCAGGCGTTGCGCGCCCGCAAAGCGCCGCGGGCAATGTCGCCGGCGGCGCTGCGTCGCTTTCTGATGTATTACGAACGCCTGAGCCGTCAGGCGCTGCGCACACTGCCTGCGATCGCCGATTTGCGCATCGTGCTGGGTCCGGATCGGCGCGTGCGGTGCCTTGTCGCGCAAAGGCCGTCTTGATCGGAATCAAAGGCCGAGTTTCCCCCCACGCAGCGCAGGGATGCACGGATTCGGGGATCAACGGCGCCGTTCGCGGTGCCAGGCATCGCGGGCGTGGCGGGAGAAAGCCCGCAGGGTTGCGGCGACGGATCGCCGCGATTGCGAAGCAGTACACGGATGTACTGTCCGAGCAACCCCGTCACGCCGAGCGGTTCGATTCGCAGGATGCGAATCGGACCACTGCGTCCGGTGCGTGGCCTCTAGCCTGCTTTTGGGCACTGCGCCGCAGGAGCGGCGCGAACAGCGAGCTGGCCGCGCGGCGGCGAAGGGCAGGATGCCCGCAGTCATCCCAAAAAGTGACCCGCGCGGCGAAGCGGCGCGCAAGCTCTGCCAGGAAATGCGAGCAGACAGCCAAGCAAGGGAACCTGCCACCAGCTTGCTAGGCTGGCTGAACGACAACGGCGGTGCCGTAGGCCAGAACCTCGGTGATGCCGTCGGCAACTTCATTGGCATCGTAGCGCATGCCGACGACCGCATTGGCGCCGTGCTCGGCGGCATGCTGCAGCATCAGCTTGAACGCGTCGTCGCGCGCCTTCTCGCACAACTCGGTGTACAGCGTGATGTTGCCGCCGACGAGGCTTTGCAGCGCCGCGCCGATGTTGCCGACGATGCTGCGCGAACGCACGACGATGCCGCGCACGACGCCGAGATTGCGCACGATCTTCTGGCCGGGGATGTCGAGCGTCGTCGTGACCATTGCTGTGGAAACAGATGCCATTTACCGGTTCCTTGTGCTGGTTGAAATCAATGAGGCACGGCGCGGCCCACACAGAGGTATCCGAGCCCGTCCAGACGCGGCGAGCGAAGGCAGAGCCTGCCCCGGACCTGATCCGGGTCGCGCTCGAGTCGGCGCGCGCGGCAGTGCGTACCCGGCCGGATCAGTCGAGCACGAAATTGATGCGCATGTTCACGCGCCAGTCGGTGACCTTGCCGGAGGCATCGGTGATGACCTTGATGTCGTTGACCCAGGCGCCCTTGATGTTGTTGATCGTCTTCGAAGCGCGCTTCAACCCATCCTGGATCGCGTGCTCGATGCCTTTCGGCGACGATGAACTGATTTCGATGACCTTGGCGATACTCATGACTTGCCTCCGTGTGCTCGGGTGGTGGGACGGCGGCGCGACGCCGTCGATGGTCCGATGCCGTCGGCGTACGCCTGCATCGGCCGGATACGGAAGTCTAGCAGCGCACGCTCAGGCCGGCGTCGCGGCGGCCGGATCGTCGCGCCTTGCCGGCAGCCAGCGCAGCCAGATGAGCCAGAACACCAGCGCATCCAGGATGATCAATGCCTGCCACAGGTACAGGTGAAACCACTCGAAACACACCGTATTCCAGCGCTGCAGGTAATACAGGCTGATGATGCGGACCAGGTTCAGGGCCTGGATCGCGATGAACCCCAGCAGCATGCCGATGGCCTTGTGCTTCCACGGCGCCGGGAACGCCAGTACCGCGCTGAGCAGGATCAACACCGCCTCGACGCCGTTGCAACCCGCGACGATCTTGATGCCGCCGCCGTGCAGCGCATCGACGATCTCGTCGCCCTGCGCCACGACCGCCGGATCGAACAGGCGCATCAGCCAGACGCTGGCGTGCGCCAGCCCCGTCGTGAAGGGCACGATCAGATGGGCCTGCACCGGCTGGAGCAATTCTGCGGTGAACAGGATTGCCAGGCAGGCAGCGAAAAGGGCGATGAAGCGCAACATGTCGAGGCAGAGATCGGGGATCAGAGATCGGGGCTTGGCGGCAGCGTAAGTTCCGCAGCCGCAACGCGCAAGCCAGGGCATCTCGACGTTGCGCTCAAGGACGCCCATGACCGAGGCGATCCGCGCATCCCCGATCCGATCCCCGATCCCGATCTCCAGTCCACGCTCTGCTAGCATTCCCGCATGAATCCCGCACCGAACCTGTTCTTCGTCGGACCGATGGGCGCCGGCAAGACGACGATCGGCCGACGCGTAGCCGAGCTGCTCGGCCTGCCGTTCTTCGATCTGGACCATGAGATCGAGTTGCATACCGGTGCCACGATCCCTCTGATCTTCGATCTGGAGGGCGAAACCGGCTTCCGCCAGCGCGAGCAGGCGGTGCTGGCCGAGTTCGCGGCGCGTTCGGGTGTCGTGCTGGCAACCGGCGGCGGTGCCGTGCTGCTCGAGGAAAACCGTCGCACGCTGCGCGAGCGCGGGTTCGTGGTGTATCTGGAGACGACGCTCGAGGACCAGCTGGCGCGCCTGGCACGGGACCGCAAGCGCCCGCTGCTGGCCGCGCCGGACCGGCGCGAGCGCCTGCGTTCGCTGGCCGAGATCCGCAACCCGCTCTATCTGGAGGTCGCCGACATGACCATCCCGGCCAGCCATCACCGCAACGCCTCGCTGATGGCCCGACAGCTCGCGTCCGAACTGATGCATGTCTGGCAACGCGGCGATGCATCGGAGTTTGCGGCATGAACGCAGTACGCCGGTTGCGCGTGGATCTGGGTACGCGCGGCTACCCGATCTGGATCGGCGCCGGCCTGCTCGACAATGCCGCATGCTGGCGCGACGCGATCGGCGGCCGGCATGTGCTTGTGGTCAGCGACGAGAATGTCGCGCCGCTGTATGCCCCGCGCGTCTGCGCCGGCCTGCCGTCCGCGCAACTGGCGCACCGGATTTTTCCACCCGGCGAAGCCCACAAGACACTCGCCTCGTGCACGGCGATCTTCGACGCACTGGCAGCCATGGGCGCCAGCCGCGACGCCACCATCATCGCGCTAGGCGGCGGCGTGATCGGCGACATGGCGGGCTTCGCCGCTGCCTGCTGGATGCGCGGCATCGCCGTCGTGCAGATACCAACCACGTTGCTGGCGATGGTCGACTCATCCGTCGGCGGCAAGACCGCCGTCGACCTGCCGCAGGGCAAGAACCTGGTCGGCGCGTTTCATCAACCGCGCGCCGTCGTCATCGACACCGACACGCTCGGGACCCTGCCGGCGCGCGAACTGCGCTCGGGTCTGGCCGAAGTCGTCAAATACGGCGCGCTGGGCGATGCCGGATTTTTCGCCTGGCTCGAAACAAACGCCGATGCCCTGCTCGCGCGCGATCCGCAGGCGTTGTCGACCGCGATCGAGTCGAGCTGCGCGGCCAAGGCCGGCATCGTCGCGCGCGACGAAACCGAACAGGGCGAACGCGCGCTGCTCAATTTCGGCCACACCTTCGGCCACGCGCTGGAAACCGCAGCCGGTTACGGCACGCTGCTGCACGGCGAGGCGATCGCGATCGGTATGCTGCTGGCCGCGCGCCTGTCGGCCCGGCTGCGCCTGGCCGGCGACGACGATGCGGCACGGCTGCAGGCGCTGCTGCAGCGCTGCGGCCTGCCCACGACCATGCCGGCCGGCACCGATGTGCGACGGGTGTTCGACCTGATGCGTCTGGACAAGAAGAACCTCAGCGGCCGCTTGCGCCTGATCCTGTGGCGTGCCATCGGCCGGACCGAGCTCGTCGCGGATGTCGACGGGACGGCGGTGCGCGAAGTGCTGGAGGAAGGGCTGACGGCTGCGGGCTGAGGGCGGGAAGGCATCGAACGCGTTGTGTGGCCCGCTCTTCCGGTTTGCCGTGTTCAGCCTTCCGTCGTGCGGCACGAGTACAAATTGCGGTTTGCACCACACGGCCGGGTCTGGAACACCGTTCAGGGCTCTCAGCCGTTGGCCCTCGGCCCTGTACAATACCGGCATGCGCGTTTTCATGCAGACCAAACCCATTGCGGCCGAGGCGCCGAAGTATTACCAGATCGCACTGCAGCAGGATCTGCTCGGCGGCTGGACGCTGACGCGCGAATGGGGCCAGCAGGGCGGCCGCGTCAGCGTGAAACGCGACCTGTATCTCGAGCGCGACGATGCCCTGCTCGCGTTCGAGCACGCGCGCGATGTGCAGGTGCGGCGCGGCTACCACGTCATGTTCAGCCAGGGGATGGAGTCGCCCTATGCAGTCGGCTGACGCGGCGCGCCGCCTGCTCGCGGCCGCCCTGCTGATCGTCGGCAGCACGCGGGCGGCCGAGCCGCAATACGGCAAGGTCGAGACGTTCGAACCGGGCAGGAAATACAACTGTCTGCCGACCGCGGATCGCAAAGGCTGGGACTGCCGCGAAGCTGCGTCGAAGGACGCCGCCGCTGCGCCGGGTGCCCGGCCCGTGCCACCGGAGGCTCCGCCATCGGAACCTGCTCCGCAGGAATTGTCTTCATCTGCTGCTCCGACCGCCGCCGCGCCGCAGGCCGGCAGCGCGAGACCATCGCAGCCGCGTGCCGATACGGCCACGTCGTCGGCGCCTGCGGCGAGAAGCTCCGGACTGCCGACGTATCTTCGTGCACCGGGCGCCGCCGCGCCTTCCGCGGCGCGGCCCGCCGCCCCACCCGAAGCGCAGCGTCAGGAGCCTGCGCCGGCTGCAGCGGTGAAGGCGGCGCCGGAGCCGGACGCCCGTGCACGACAAACCGCGCCGGCGTCCGTGCCGGCCGCCGCGCCGCCTCCTGCGGCCGAGCCGGACCGGGCGAACATCGCCCCGACAGCGGCGGTCACGCCGCCGGCAATCGAAGTGCCGCCGACGCAACCTGTCGCGGCGCACGAACCGGCAAAAGTCGAAAAAAATTCTGCGCCTCCGTCACCGTCGCACGCTGCCCAAGCTCCGCTCCCGGCGACAGCTGAAAGCACGCCCGCTGCGGCACCATCGTCAGCGAGTGCGCCGGTTGCCGCCGCGCCGGAGCCGGCGCACGCGACAACGGGTCCTGCAATGCCTGCGGCCAGCGTGGCCACAACCGGCGCAGGCTCCGATTTCCTTGCCCTGCCCGGCTCCGCTTACATCGTCGAACTGGCCCATGCTGCGAACAAGTCCGATCTCGACGCGCTGCGCGCGTCACTGCATCTGGCGCGCGGGCAGCTTTACGAACTGCATCTGCTGCGCGACGGTGCCGACTGGTGGCTGCTGGTGTGGGGAACATTCGACAGCGTAGAAGCCGCGCGCGCCGCGCGCGGCGAGCTTCCTTCCGACGCGCCACTCAATGCCGGCTGGCCACGGCTGGTGGCGCCGCTGCAGAAGGAAGCACGGCACGCGGCCGAATGACGGCCGGCCGGCAGCTGCTGCTCGCCACGCACGCGGCCGAACGCCGCATCGAACAAGGCGCAAACCAACCGACGGCAACGATGAAAAGGAATCGATGAACGAGCACCGCTTCTTGCGCGCCCTGCGGCGCCAGCCGGTCGACTGCACGCCGGTCTGGATCATGCGGCAGGCCGGCCGCTATCTGCCGGAATATCGCGCCACGCGCGCCCGCGCCGGCAGTTTCATCAACCTGTGCAAGACGCCCGAGCTGGCCTGCGAGGTCACGCTGCAGCCGGTGACGCGCTTCCCCCTCGATGCGGCGATCCTGTTCTCCGACATCCTGACGATTCCGGATGCGATGGGCCTGGGCCTGTCGGTGAACGAAGGCGAAGGTCCGCGTTTCGCGCGCACCGTGCGCACGCGCGCCGAGATCGAAAGGCTGGGCGTGCCCGATCCCGAGACAGACTTGCGCTACGTCATGGATGCGGTGCGCCTGATCCGGCGCGAACTGCACGAACGCGTGCCGCTGATCGGATTCGCCGGCAGTCCGTGGACGCTGGCCTGCTACATGATCGAGGGCCAGGGCTCATCGAGCTTCGCGCGGCCCAAAGCGCTGGCATGGGACGATCCGGCGACGATGCACCGCCTGCTCGACGTTGTCGCGCGCAGCGTTGCCGCTTATCTCGCCGCGCAGGCGGCGGCGGGCGCGCAGGCGCTGATGGTGTTCGACACCTGGGGCGGACTGCTGCCGCCGGACCTGTTCCGCGAATTCTCGCTGCGCTATCTGGCGCAAATTGCACAAATGCTACAAAGCGACAATGTCGCACGCCAGCTGCCTTTGATCCTGTTCAGCAAGGGCGCCAACGGCCATCTCGAAGCACTGGCCGATACCGGCTGTGCCGCACTCGGGCTGGACTGGACGATCAGCCTTGCCGATGCGCGCGCCCGCGTCGGCGCGCGCGTGGCGCTGCAGGGCAACGTCGACCCGGCTGTGCTGCTCGCGCAACCCGACACGATCCGCGCCGAGGTCAGGCGCACGCTCGACAGCTTCGGTGCGCATCCCGGCCACGTGTTCAACCTCGGCCACGGCATCACGCCGGAGGTGAATCCCGAGCACCTCGGCGTATTGATCGACGCGGTGCACGAAGGGAGCCGGCGCGCCTAGAGGGAAGGTTCCGACCAAATTTCGCCTCCGTCACCCCGGCGTCTTTGAACAGCGGAGCTGGTCAAGCCGGGGTCCATCTTGCACTTGATTTGATCTTGCGCTTGATTTGCTGGAGGCAGGATCACGATGGACGCGACTCCTGTCGTGCGCCCTTCGGCCATTCGCTGCGCGAATGCTCGCTACGGCATCCTGCCTCCGCAGTCCGGCTTTCGGCGGAATGACGAACTTGTTCTTGCCCTCGCATGGGTGCTGGCGTGGCGCACGCGGCCTGCGAAAAGCGTTCTGCGCAAGATTCGGATTGAACCTTGGCCGCAACAGGCTCCACTGACGCGGGCGGCCAAGGCCAGCCGCGCCTTGCCCGGACCCGCTTCCATGAAAATCGCGCTCCTTCTCTTTGCCGCTCTTGTCGCTGCGCTGCCACCTGTCGGCGCGGCAGCGACGACGCACGTGGCCTGCGTCGACAGCACGACAGCGCTGGCCGATGCCCTGTCCGCGCTGTCGTCGTCGACCGGCAACACCGACGCGGACGAGATCCGCGTGCAGGCCGGAACCTACATCGCGCCCGCGGGCGGTTTCATCGCTTCGGTGACGAACCATCACAACCTGACGATTCGCGGCGGCTACCTCGATGCCGCGTGCACCGTGCAGGCGGCGGACGCCGAGCTGACGGTGCTCGACGGCAATCACGCTGCCGGCGTCATGACGATCAACACGATCGCGATACCGGACAGCGACATCGAAGTCAGCGGCCTGACCTTCCAGAACGGCAGCGGCAGCAATGCGTCGGGGTCCAATGCGGGCGGCCTCAAGATAGGCGATCCGAATCCGATCAGCGGCGGCAGGATCCTGGTCGAACGCAATATTTTTCGAAACAACAGTTCTGCGGGCAACGGCTTCAGCCAGGCGGTCGGCGGGCTACTGGCGGCGACGGACGGCATCTCGCTGATCGTGCGCGGCAACCTGTTCGTCGACAACAGCTCACCGAACGCCGCCGCTGCCTCACTCTATTCGAACAATGAAATCGATGTCGGCAACAATACGTTCAGCGGCAACCAGTCGACCGATGCACAGCTGCAGACGCGCGTGGCGATCGACTTCACGACGTTCGCCGGACTGAAGCTGAGCAACAACATTTTCTGGGGCAACCACATCGGCGCCGGCATGTTCGACGTCAACCTGAGCGCAACCGGACCCGGACAGGTCGGCGCGACGCTTGCGAACAACGACCTCCAAGCCACGACCGGAACGGCGGTCGCCGCAACGGGCACGCTCCACGTCGATCCTTCCTTCGTCGGCGATGGCGATTTTCGCCTCGCGGCCTCCTCGCCGCTGATCGGCGCCGGGACCAACGATCCTGCCGGCGGATTGAGCGCTGTCGATCTGGACGGTTCGCCGCGCATCGACGGCCCCAGCGTCGACATTGGCGCCTTCGAAAGCAGCTACATCTTCAGCAGCGGCTTCGAATGAGGCAAGCACGCGACTGAACGCAAAAAAAGAGGCCCGCTTGCGCGAGCCGAACTCTTGAGGAATGGGTCGGAACGGGAAGAAGTCTCCCGGTCATTCAGTCGTCGTGGCCGCCACGATCGCGGTTGTCCCGGCGACCGTAGTGCGCAACGACATATTCATTGCGCTCGTACGGGCGCGCCGTGTCCAGGTCGATCTCGACGCCGCCGCTGCGCACAAACGGTTCGATTTCCGGCGGCACCGCGCTGCCCGACAGCCAGCGGCCATCGCTCAGCCAGTAGTAGGTTCGCGTCGTCGGCGCGTAGTAGACGTCGCGATCGCCGTAGTAGATGTAGCGATACTTGCCCACTTCGGCATTCGATCGTCCGCCGTCGTTGCCCAGGGTGCGGCCGCCGATGAAGCGGTCCGACGCGTCGGGCGGCGCCACCGACGATAGACGCGTCGGGCCGTAACGCGCAACGACGTAGTCGTTGCGTTCGTAGGGCCGCTCCGTGTCGAGCTCGATGTCGATTCCATTGCCGCTTGCATAGGCCCGCTCATCCGGCGGCACGCTTGGGCCGGATTGCCATTTGCCGTGTTCGCGCCAGAAGTACGTTGCGGTATCGGGCGCGTAGTAGATGTCGTGGTCGCGATAGTAGACGTAATGGTGTCCGCCATTCGCGACCACGGTGTCGTCGGCCAGGACCGGCAATGCAACGGCAGTCGCTGCCGCCAGGGCGCCGGCATTGATGAGGTTGCGCAGCGTGGTCATGGCCTTCTCCTCAGGTCAAGCGACGAACTCGGTCGTCAGGGTTTCGTCAATCGTCATGGTCGCGGTCGTGGCGATGGCCGTAGTGCGCGATCACGTATTCGTTGCGCTCGTACGGGCGCGCCGTATCCAGTTCGATGTCCACGCCGCCGCTGCGCACGAATGGCTCGATCTCGGCCGGAACACGCTCACCGGACACCCAGCGACCGTTGCTCTGCCAGTAGTACGTGCGCGTGTCCGGCGCAAAGTAGACATCCTTGTCGGCGAAGTACATGTAGCGGTGCTTGGTCGTGGTAGTCGTGGTCGTGGTCGAACCGTCGGCGTTGGTCGAACGCTCGGTCGTGGTCGTCTCGCGCGTCACCGGTCCGTTGTCGGCGATCGGCATCTGCTTGTAATGCTCGACCACGTAGTCGTTGCGCTCGTACGGACGATCGGTGTCAAGATCGATGTCCACGCCACGCGTCCTGACAAACGCCTGCCGGTCTTCCGGCAGGCTGTGGCCGGAACGCCACTGCCCGTTCTCGAGCCAGAAATAGGTCTTGCTTTCCGGCGCGAAGTAGATGTCGTGATCGCCGAAGTAGACGAAATGATGCTTCCCGGTTGCGACCATCGTGTCGGCCATTGCGGGCAGCGCAGCGGAGACGGCGATCGCCAGTGCGGCAATCTTGATGAGGCTGCGATGTTTCATGGTGTGATTCTCCTCGTTCGCTTAAGCCGCTGGGTCGTGCAGACACTGCGGACCGTTGCTGTAAGCAGCAGAATGTGCGATGCACGAAACTACTGCATGGCGGGTTGCGGCAACCGGGTTCGGCCCGGGCATTCCTCGTCGATCCGAGGATGCGCGACGCGGACCATGGAGCCCGGCGCCATGGAGTGTGCGCATGCCGCAACCACTCCAGCGGCCAAGCTAGCGCCCTGCCGATGAACGAGGTGGAAATATCCCGCCAACCTGAATCGATCGGACCCGCGGGTTCAGCGCGCCGTCAAATTCATGAACGAGGCGCAATGCAATGTTCGCTGCGCAGCGCGTTTTGCTCAGCGCGGGTGTGAACCGGGCGGCGGCGGCGGAACCTGTGCGTTGCGTGCGCGCAGTGCACGCAATTCGTCGGGACGGTATTTCCCCAGCAACGCGAACAGGGTCGCGACGGTCTGCCCGTCGGCTGTGCCGCTGCGCAGCTGCGGCAGGAAGTGGCTCTGGAACGCGGACAGCACCTCGCGCGTGCGCAGGTCGGCGTTGCCGCTCGCTTCGACGCCGTAGCCATACGCCGCCAGCGCTTCCTGCACGGTCTTCAGCGACGGCGCCGCCGGTGCGTAGTCAAGGGGATCCCGCGCGACCGCCGTGGCGATGGCGGCGAACTGCCCGCGATACCAGGCAACGTCGCCGTCGTCATACCACGCGCCGATTCCGGCGGCGGCGAGCCGGCGCCACGGAAAGCGCGGCCCCGGATCGGTCTTGTTTTCGGGCTGGATGTCCGAATGGCCGACGACGCGCGCCGGGTCGATCTGCGGATGGCGCTCGAGGATGCCCTGCGCCAGCCTGATCACGGCATCGATCTGGTCGGCCGGATATGGCGGATAGGCGCAAGTCGCATCGGTCTCCCACGGCGATGCGCCGGGTGGATGCGGATCCCGCGCACAATGGGATTCGTACACAATTTCAATTCCGATCGACTCACCGTTGAGCGGCTCGTGGCCCTGCCAGCGGCTCGGGCCGGCGTGCCACGCGCGGCGCGACTCGTCGACCAGGCGCAGCACCGTCGGCGCGGCATGCCCGGCATATTCCCCGGCGCGGGTGACCAGATAGTGCGCACTGACGGGATTGTCGTGCTTGTTGCTCAGCAGATCGAGCGAGCGCTCGAAGTTCTCGTCGGTGAAATGCAGCACGAGGAAGCGCACGCGGTCGTCCTGGTTGGCCGACGGGTGATCGACGATCGCCGGCGCGGGAGCACAGCCGGCGCATGCCGATGCAACCAGCACGCCCAAGCATCGCCCAAGGTTCATCCATCGCGTCGTATACATCGTTTCTCCTGTCTGCCCGTGCAGGAACATATCGCGACCATCCGCGCGCTGCGCCCACACGCCGATACAGTCATCCTCTGCCGGCAGGTCACGGCGAGGCCGTCGATGCCAGCCAGTTCGTGACCAGTACGGCGAAAATTGAAGCCGCATTGTGCGCCATATGCGTCAACGTTGATGCCAGCAGCGAACGGTAGTAGCGCAGGTACACCCAGCACAGCGTGATCGATATCAGGAAGACGAGCGCCGCGTAGCTCAAAGTTGACGCGTTGGCCGCCCTCTCTGCGCCGTGAAATCTAGCATCGGCCCCGCGCGCTGCCGCACGCCGGCGTATTCCGGTGCGCGCTATTACATTGATTTACTGCCGCCAGCTGCGCGGCCAGCGCTTCGCCTGTCAGCGGCTTGCGCAGGAACGCATCCATGCCGGCGGCCAGGCACAGCGCCTCTTCGTTGCCGGCCGAGCGCGCGCTGATGCCGATCAGGGCCATGCGCGCTTTTCCACTTTGCGCTTCGCGTGCGCGCAGCAAGCGCGCCAGCGCAAGGCCGTCGACGCCGGGCAGGTCGAGATCGATCAGCGCAAGGTCGAACGGCGCGCCGTCGAATTCAGCCAGTGCGGCAAGTCCCTGCGCGGCACGCACGACCGCGTGGCCCTGCAGCTGCAATTGCGCGGTGATGACTTCGGCGACCGTCGCATCGTCCTCGACCAGCAGCACGCGGCGCGCCGGCAGCGACGCCGTGGCCGCCACCACGGCCTGCGCAACGCCCGCCTCTTCTTTCGGGCCGCCGTCGATTTCCGGCAGCGGCAAGTGCACGCGAAACGTGCTGCCGCGGCCCGGTTCGCTGCCCAGCGCAATGCTGCCGCCCATGCGCGCCACCAGTTCACGGCAGATCGCCAGGCCCAGCCCGCTGCCACCGAGGCGCTGTGCGCCGCCGGCCTGCTCGAAGCGCTGGAACAGGCGTGCGCGCGTCGATGCGGGGATGCCCGGACCGCTGTCGCTGATCGCGAATGCCACGCCACGGCCGGGTGCGCGGCCCGCGTCCAGGGCAACGTTGCCGCACTCGGTGAACTTGATCGCGTTGTTGACCAGATTCAGCAGCACCTGCTTGACGCGAACCGCGTCACCGTGCAGCCAATGCGGCGTGTCGGGCGCCACGCGCGCCGCCCATGCCAGGCCCTTGGCCCGGGCCAGCGGCGCGGCCACCGCCGCGATCTCGCCGATCAGCGCGTGCAGGTCGAAGGCGGCTTCGTCCAGTTCGAGCTTGCCGGCCTCGATGCGCGCGAGGTCGAGCGAATCGTTGACCAGGCGCAGCATCATGCGGCCGGAATTCTGGATCGTCTTTGCGTAGCCGCGCTGCGTCGGATCCAGCGGCGTGCGCAGCAGCAGTTCGGTCATGCCGAGCACGCCGGTCATCGGCGTACGGATCTCGTGGCCCATGGTCGCGAGAAATTCGGTCTTGGCAGCGCTGGACTGCTCGGCGAAGCGGCGCTGCTGCTGCACCAACTCGTACTTGTGGCGGCGCCTGATGCGCACGCGGTAGGCGCGGAACGCCCACAGCAGTGCCAGCGCAATCGCGGCGGCGAAGGCGGAGCGCGCCAGCGGCGTCGCCCAGGGCGGCGCCGCGACATGCAGCCGCAGCGGCGTGACCGGTTCGCTCCAGCCGGCGGCCGAGGCCGCCGCGCGCAACTGAAGGCGATAGTCGCCGGGCGGCAATTGCGAGAATTCGCGTTCTCCGCGATTGCCGGTGTCGATCCAGCCGCCGTCGAGTCCGGACAGCTGCCATTGATAGCGATTGGCGGCCGGATTGACGAAGCTCAACGCGCGCGCGTTGACGCGCAGGTCGCGATCGTCCCAGCGCAGCACCAGCTCGCCGATCGCCGGATCCACCGGTTCGTCGCGGCCGGCACGGCGCACGACGATGCTGTCGAGCACCAGCGGCGGCGGCGCGGCATCTTCGACGATCCGGTCCGGACGAAAAGCGACGATGCCGGCGAGCGTTCCACCGAAGATCGCGCCGTCGGACCGGCGCACCAGCGGCATGCGGTTGAATTCGGAGCTGGCCAGGCCGTCGCGATGGTCGAAGCGGCGAATCGTGCGCGCGTGCGGATCGTAGCGCCACAAGCCGCGCGTGCTGCTGACCCAGACCGCGCCGGCCGCGTCGACCTGCAGCCCGCCGACGCTCAACGCCGGCCAGCCGGCGTCGGTGTCGACACGCTCGAGCAGGGTGATGGCCCGGTCGGCGACGCGGTAATGCTCGATCGCGCCGAGCCGGTGCAGCCAGAGCGAGCCGTCGTCGGCGAATGCGAAAGCGTAGATACGCCGTGTCGGCGCGCCGGCCATCGGCACGAAACGGTTGCCGGCAGGATCGAAGCGGTCCAGTCCCGCCGCGCCGGCGGCGAGCAGGTTGCCGGCGTGATCGAAGCCGAGTTGGTCGACCTCGCCGCTGCGCAGGCCCGCGTTGTCCGCGTCGAAGCGCTCCACGCGATGGCTCGCCGGATCGATGCGATGAATGCCGCCGCCGGCATCGAACGTCGCCACCCAGATCGGACCGGCGGGGTCCTGCAGCACGTGATAGGTGAGCCCGGGCGCCAGCGCATCGCGCCGTCCGGCGTCGACCGGCAGATCGGAGAAATGTCCACTTTGCAAATCGTATACACGCAGCCCGCGCCCGTGCCCGACCCAGAGCTGGCCGGAACGGTCCCGCAGAACGGACCAGAGCGCCTTTTCCGGCACCGGCAGGCGGCCGGCAAGGCGCTCGACGCGCCCGCTGGCCGGATCGAGCCGGTCGATGCCGCCGTCCAGATCGACGGTCCAGACCGCCCCGTCGCTGTCGACCGCGAGCCCCTGCGTATGGTTCGAACTGAGACTTTCGGTCGAGGCGGGATCATTGCGGAACAAGGCGAAGTTGCGCCACGACGCGGGCAAGACCGCGACACCGCCATCGGCGGTCGCAAACCACAGGCTGGACTCGCGATCGCGCATCACGTCGAACGCGTTGGCGCCGGGAAACGTGCCCGGCACGGCGGGATTGTGCATGTAGGCCGCGATCGCCCCGCCCGCCGCGCGGTGATTCAGGCCGTGCCGCGTCGCGATCCACAATTCGCCGGACTGCGTGCCGGCCATGACGCCGTAGACGACCTTGTCGATCAACCCGTCCGCGGCGACCATGCTCGCATGCAACGCGGCATCGACGCGCAGCAGGCCGCGACGCGACGCGACCAGCACGGCGCCGGCGCCGGCATAGGACAGGCCGATTGCATTGATCGGCCCGCTGCCGGGCACGGCAGACAGGTCGGCATGCCCGATCGCACCGTCCGGCTCGATCACGTCGATGCCGGCATCCGTGCCGACCCACAGCCGCCCGTCGACCGCTGCGAGCAAGCCGAGCACGGTGTCGGACGACAGGCTTTGCCGGCTTGCCGGATCGTGGCGGAAATGCCGGAAGGCGGCGGCGCCCGGCGCGAGTTGCTCCAGCCCGCCCGCATAGGTGCCGACCCACATCGCGCCGGATCGATCCTGCGCGATGGAAAATACGTCGTTGCTGCTCAGGCTGGCGGCGTCGTGATCGTCATGCCGGTAATGCACGAACCCGGCACGATGCGTATCGAGCAGGTCGAGGCCGGAGTCCTCGATCCCGCACCACAGGCGGTTGTCGCGGTCGACGAACAGCGTATTGACGACATTGCCGCCGAGCGAAGCCGGATCCTTCGGATCGTGGTGAAGCACGCGGAAGGCGACGCCGTCGTAGCGGGCCAGGCCGTCCTGGGTGCCGAACCAGACGTAGCCGTCGCGATCCTGGGCGGTCTTGTAGACGCGGCTCGACGGCAGTCCGGCGGCGACGCCGAGCACCTGGAAATACGGCGTTGTATACAACTGTACATCGCCGGCCGGCGTCGGCGCCGCTGCGGCGAGCGCCGCGACCAGCGCAAGTTGGATCCCCATGGGCGTAGCTCCCTCTATCCCGACTTCATGATGCCAGAAAATCGGCACCCGTTCGCTGGCGGCACGCCGCAAGTCGCGGCGGTGGTGCGCGTGATCGGATTCGCCTGCGGCTCATGCATAATCGTCGCGGCTGCCCCGAGCACACCCGATGCCGAACGCAAACCGCCCGCTGCGCCTGATCCTGCTCGCCGTACTCGCCCTGCTCGCGGTCGCGCTGCTGTGGGCCCTGCTTGGCATGCTGCACGGCGCGCTGGCCCTATGGCGCGAATGGCAGGCCCTGGCCGGCTGGGCTCAGGCCCTCGTCGCGATCATCGTTGCCGCAGCCGTGGCGGCGATCGTGCGGGCCGCATTCTGGCTGCTGCTTCCGCGCCGGCGCCGCCCGCCGGTCAGCGCGCCGCCGACGCGCGCGCAAGTCGAGCAGCGCATCGACGTGCTCAGGCAGCGCAGCGCCGATACCGCCGCCCTGCAGGCCGAACTGGCCGAGCTCGACCGGCGCGCGCGCTCCGAGGAACTGTACGTTGCGCTGTTCGGCGAGATCAGCGCCGGCAAGTCGAGCGTGATCCGCGCGCTGGCACCCGATGCGCCCGCGCAGGTCGACGTGCTCGGCGGCACCACGCGCGCCGTGACGCACTACCGCACGACGCTGGCCAACGGTGCAATGCTGACTCTGGCCGACGTGCCCGGCTCGCACGAAGTCGGCGGCCCGCAACGCGAACAGCTCGCACGAGACGAGGCGCTGCGCGCGCACGTCGTGCTGTACGTGTGCGCCGGCGACCTGACGCGCGACCAGGATGCCGAGCTGCGCTGGCTGCGCGGTTTCGGCAAGCCGCTGGTGCTCGCCCTGAACAAGGCCGATCAGTTCGACGCTGCCGACCGCGTCACGTTGCAGCGGCAGTTGCACGAGCGTTACGGCAGCGCGACCGACGCCTGCATCGTGATCAGCGCCGGCGGCAGCGAACGCTTCGAGCGCCGCCTGGCGGACGGCCGCCGCGAACAGGTGCAGCGGGAGCGCAAGTCGGACATTGGCGCATTGTCCACATTGTTGCAACGCTACGCGGCGGCCGGCGCCGCTGCGCTCGAGCCGGCGCGCGAGGCCGCGGTGCTGACGGCGGTCGCCGGGCAGGCCGAAACGCTGCAGGCACAGTCGCGCGAGACCGAAGCCCGGGCGGTCGTGGCGAAGTACACGCGGCGCGCCGTCGTCGGCGCCATGGCGGCGGTGGTGCCGGGCAGCGACCTGGTCGTGCAGGGCGTGCTCGCCACGGCATTGATCCGCGAATTGTCGAAGCTGTACGAGGTGCCGGTACGCGACCTGGACATCGACGCGTTTCTCGGCCAGGTCAGGCTGACCGTGCGCACCAGTGCGTCGATCGTGCTGGCGATCGCCGGCAACGCGGCCAAGGCGTTTCCCGGGCTCGGCACGCTCGGCGGCGGCATGCTGCACGCGATCGCCTACGGCCTGATTTTCGACAGCCTCGGCGAGGTCGTTGCGCTGACGCTGCGCGAGCAGAGGAAACTCGACGCCTCTGTCGCGGTCGATGCCTTGTCGCGCCTGCTGGCCGAAGGCGGCGGCGAGCGCCTGCGGCGCATCGCGCGTCTGGCGGTCGAGGGCGACGCGCACGGACCGGAATGAACCCTCAACGCGCGTCAGGGAACAGCACCTGGCGCGGTCCGGCAGGGGCCACGGCAACATGTTTCACGCCGCAAGTTGGCATTGGCGCCGGCGGCGTGCCAGATTTCCTGAAGCAATGGAGGTGTTCGTGAAATTCATTCGCAGCGGCCTCACCGTCGCGCTGCTGTGCAGCTGTACCGGCGCGCTGGCCGCACCGGCCGATTTCACGATCGACGCCGTGCATTCGCAGATCTTCTTCTCGGCCAGCCATGACGGCTACACCAACCCGACCGGCCGGCTGCACGTCAAGCAAGGCACGTTTCGCTTCGATGCGGACGACTGGAGCACGGCGCAGGTCGATGCCACCATCGACATCGCCTCGCTCGACATGGGCGATGCGCCGTGGAATGCGAAACTGCTCGGCGCCTTCTTCGACGTGACGCGCTATCCGACCGCGCATTTTGTGAGCACGCGCGTGGAAAAGACCGGCGACCGGCGTGCGGTGATCCACGGCAACCTGACCCTGCTGGACAAGACGCGGCCGGTCGACCTTCAGGTGACGTTCAACCGCGCGGCCGTGAATGGCTTTACGCTGCGCTACATCGCCGGCTTTTCCGCCGATGCCAAGTTCAAGCGCTCGCAGTTCGGCATGACGCGCGACCTGTCGAGCGTCGGCGACGAAGTGACTATCCACCTGGAAGTCGAAGGCAGGCGCGGCGGCGATGCCAAGGCTGACACCGAAGCAGAGCCGAAAACCGGGCACTAGCCGCATGCTCAAGAGCGATATCGAGCGCTGGGGAAGCCTGGCGAAGTTCTTCCACTGGACGATCGTGCTGCTGATCATCGCGCAGGGCACGATTGGCCTAGTGATGGTCGACCTGCCGAAGAGCCCGCGCGTGATCCCGGTGTTCAGTTTCCACAAGTCGCTCGGACTGACCATCCTCGCGCTGGCGCTGCTGCGGCTGGGCTGGCGCGCGATCGATCCGCGCCCGGCCGAGCCGGCGGGCATGCCGCGCTGGCAGGCCGGTGCGGCACGCATCGGCCATGCCCTGCTGTACGTGCTGCTGTTCGCGGTGCCGCTGAGCGGCTGGTGGTTCGACTCGGTGTCCGCGCTGCGTCCCCTCTACTGGTTCGGGCTTTTCGAAGTTCCGCACCTGACCGGACCGGACAAGGCACTCAAGGATCTGGCAGCCACCCTGCACGAGTCCCTGTTCTGGCTGCTGACCGTGGTTGCCGCCGGCCACGCCGCAGCTGCACTTTTCCATCAATTCGTCACGCGCGACAACGTGCTCGGCCGCATGTGGCCGGCCGCGCTGCAACGCAAACCCCGATCGCTACCGGAGACCACCGATGCCTCGCCAAGTCCCGCTGTTCCTGCTGCCGACGCTGGCGCTGATTTCGCTGCCCGCGATCGCCCGTGACTGGCAGGTCGATGCGGCGCACTCGTCGCTGAGCTTCAAGGGCACCTATCAGGACGGACCGTTCGCAGGCCGCTTTGGCAAGTTCGACGCCGCGATCGCATTCGACGAGAACGATCTGTCAAAGGACAAGTTCGACGTGAAGGTCAGCGTGGCCAGCGTCGAAACGGAAAGCTCCGAGCGCGACGACACGCTGAAGACGCCCGAGTTCTTCGATCCGGCCAGGTACCCGCAGGCGCGCTTCATCACCGAATCGTTCGGCAAGGGCAGCGACGGCGGCCTCGAAGCCAAAGGCACGCTGACGATCCGCGATGTGTCCAAGCCGGTAACGCTCAAGGTCAAGTTCAGCGGCAGCGGCAACGCAGCGACGCTCGACGTCGACACGACGCTGAACCGCCTCGACTTCGGCCTCGGCACCGGCGGCGACTGGGCCGACATCGGCAAGGACGTGCCGGTACACGGGCATCTGGTGCTGACCGCAAAATAGGCCGGCGCAACCGCCGCGACGCCCTCGGCTGCACGACGCGGTGCGTCCGCTATCGAGCGCCGCTTTTTTTCTTGATTGCCTTCGCGCACGGTACAAACGTTCCCTTTCCGCCACGTCGCCGGGAAAGGTGAGGGAACAACGTCGCAGCCGTCGATCCTGACAGGGGCAACCCATCGCCTTTCGCTGATCCTGCCCTCTTCCCATCGCGCGCGATGCCGCAGAGGGTTATTGTTGAATCCCGGGCAATGAACACGGCGCACCTTTCCCATGCGTGATATTGGCGAATACTGGCAGAGCCTGCGTGCGCGGCTTGCGCGTACCGCGCAGGCCCCCGCGGCAAGCCCGGCGGGCGCACACACCGCGCAAACCAGCGAGGCGCTGCGTGCGCTGCTCGACGATCCGGACATCCCCGCGTCGGTGCGCAGCGAGCTCGGCGCCGACTTCGCCCAGATCGAGGCCCTGCTCGACAAGCTCAAGACCGGCGAACTGCATATCGCCGTGTTCGGCCGCGTCAGCGTCGGCAAGTCCGCGCTCGGCAACGCACTGCTCGGCCGGGACGCGTTTGCCACCGGCGTACTGCACGGCACGACGCGCGCGCGCGACGCGCAGCGCTGGCAGGAGGTGGCCGGCCAGGGGCTGCACCTGATCGACACGCCGGGCATCAACGAGCTGTCCGGCGAGGAACGCGAACGCCTGGCATTCGATGTCGCCGGTATCAGCGACCTCGTCATCTTTGTCGTCGACGGCGACATGACCAGTGCGGAAATTGCCGCATTGTCCACATTGGCCAAGACCCAGCGCCCGCTGCTGCTGGCGCTGAACAAGGCCGATCGCTACACCGACGAGGAACGCGAACGGCTGCTCGAGCGCCTGCGCGAGCACGCGGCCGGGCTGGTCCATGCCGAAGACGTGATCGCCTGCGCAGCGCATCCGGCCGACCGGCGCATCATCCAGGTCGGCGCCGACGGCCACGAGACCGAGACGCGCAATCCGCAGCAGCCCGACGTCACGGCACTCGCCGCGCGCCTGCGCGCGATCGCCGAACGCGAGGGCAAGACACTGGCAGCCCTCAACGCCGGCCTGTTCGCCGGCGAACTGTCCGACCGCGTCGCGACGCGCGTCGCCGCGGCGCGGCGCGAGCTGGCCGAGCGCGTGATCCGCAATTATTGCCTGGCCAAGGGCATCGCGGTCGCGCTGAACCCGATTCCGGTCGCCGACCTGCTCGCCGCCGCATCGCTCGATGTCGCGCTGGTCGTGCACCTGGGAAAAGTATACGGATTGCCGCTGACGCGCAGCGAGGCCGGCACGCTGATCGGCACGATCTGCGCGCAACTGGCCGCGCTGATGGGCGCGATCTGGGGCGTGCACCTGGTCGCCAGCGCGCTCAAGGGCGTCAGCGCCGGCCTGTCTACCGTGGTCACGGCAGGCGCGCAGGGCGCGCTCGCCTGGTACGCGACCGAACTGGTCGGACGCGCGGCCGAGCGCTACCTGCTGCAGGGAAAATCGTGGGGCGAACAGGGCGCCAAGCGCGCCGTCGCCGACATCGTCGCCAGTCTCGACCGCGACTCGATCCTGCGCGAGGCGCGCAGCGCGATCATGGCGCGGCTGCGCGGCTGACGCGGCGTTTCGAACCATCGGCGCGGCCATCGGGCGCGAACCACCGCCGTGCGGCGCGCCTGGCGCGCGCCGACTTTAGCCATCCATAACAGCCGCGGCGGTAGATTCGCCGCCGTCGTACGACGCACCTGATGCTGCGCAGGCACGGCGCGCGGGGGTCCGTCGACGCTCGAGCGCGGGGCTGGCATGAGACTCGGCTTACTGTTGCTGTTGCTTGCATGCGGCGCCTGCCAGGCGGCGCCCGAGGCGGCCGCCGACGCCTGGCTGCTGGATCCGGTTGGCGCCGTGCTGGCGGCAGCGGACACGTCGGCAGCGACACCGGTGCCGGGCGAACCCGAGGGGCTGATCTCGCTCGACTACCTCAAGGTCATCTGGTCCGACACGAAGGAAATCGTGACCGAGCCGTGGCATTGGGATCGCGATGACTGGCGCGATTTCGGCCTGATCGGCGGCGGACTGATCCTGACCGGGGCATTGCTCGACAAGCCGATCCGCGACGCCGCGCAGCGCAATCGGTCGTCGTCGTCCGACCGCTTTTTCAAGGATGTCGAGAAATTCGGCACGAAGCAATACGGGCTGCCGGTGCTGGCCGGCTTCTATCTCTACGGCGAATTCGCCGACGACTACAACGCGAAGACCACTGCGCTCGACGGCCTGTCCGCAAGCATCATCAGTTCCCTTCTGTCTTCGTCGATCAAGGGCATCGTCGGCCGTGCGCGGCCGAACACGGGCCTGGGTCCGCATCACTTCAATCCCGGCGGGGGCGACTATTCGTTCCCGTCCGGCCATGCGACCGGCGCGTTCGCGTTCGCCTCGGTGATTGCGGCGCACTACGACGACGTGTGGGTCGACACGACCGCTTACACGATAGCCTCCCTGGTCGGCGTGGCACGCATCCACCTCGACGCGCACTGGACTTCCGACGTCATCGCCGGAGGATTGATCGGCGGACTGATCGGCCATCACCTGGTGGAATTCAACCGGCGCCTGCGCGAAGACAACCCGTCGGCGCTGATGCCGACACTCGGCACGGACGGCAACCAGGTCACGTTCAGCTGGTCGTTCTGATCGCCGCTGCGGCCAGCCGGCGAGCCGCGCCGGCACGGCCGCGCCATCGACGGCCACGCCAATTCGTGCGCCGCATCGGCGTCGCGCAGCACCGGCGCCGCAGCACGGTCCGGCTGCGAGCCTCAGCGCAGGAAGCGTTCGAGTCCGGCTCGATCGAACGGCCAGTCGATCTCCGCTCCCGAATCGTCGTCGCGCAGTACCGGAACGCGACTGCCATAACTCGCCTCGAGTTGCGCATCGTCGTCGATGAAGACGCTCGCGAAATCCGGCACGCGCGTGGCGGCGAGCACGGCCAGCGCCTCGTCACACAACCGGCAATCGTCGCGCTGGTACAGGATCAGTCGCATCGTCAGGCGTTGCAGCACTGGAATTGGGAGGCAGACGGCCGCATCTTGTCGCCATGCCGATCATATCGCTCGACCATGTCCAGCTCGCCATGCCGGCCGGCGGCGAAGCCCGGGCGCGCGCATTCTACGCCGCGCTGCTCGGCATCCCGGAAGTGCCGAAGCCCGCGCACCTGGCCGCACGCGGCGGCTGCTGGTTCGAGCGCGGTAGCGTGCGCGTGCATCTGGGCGTCGACAAGAACTTCCGGCCGGCGCGCAAGGCGCATCCGGCGTTCATCGTCGATGACCTGCCCGCGCTCGCGGCGACGCTGAACGCGGCCGGATTCGCGACGCGCGCCGGCGAGCCGCTGCAAGGCTGCGAGCGCATCGACGTCGACGATCCGTTCGGCAACCGCATCGAGTTGATGCAGCCGCACGCCGCTGCCGGCTAATATAGGCTTCTTTCCGCTTCGCCCCCCGCACATGGCCGTCAGCGTCTTCGACCTGTTCAAAATCGGCATCGGCCCGTCGTCTTCGCATACGGTCGGCCCGATGCGCGCCGCGGCGCGCTTCGTCACGCGCTGGCTCGACGAGCGCGGCGTGCTGCCGCAGGTCGCGCGCATCCGCGCCGAGCTGTTCGGCTCGCTCGCGCACACCGGCCGTGGTCACGGCACCGACAAGGCCGTGCTGTGCGGTTTCGAGGGCGAGTGGCCCGACCGCATCGACCCGGATGTGATCCCCGAGAAGCTCAGGCGCATCCGCGCGCAGAAGAAGCTGCAGCTGCTCGGCAGGCACGAAATCGCGTTCGACGAGAAGACCGACCTGGTCTTCAACAAGCGGCAGAAGCTGCCGTTCCACAGCAACGGCATGCGCTTTACGGCCTACGATGCCGCCGCTGCCGAACTGGCGACGCGCGATTACTACTCGGTCGGCGGCGGCTTCGTCGTCAATCCCGACGAGGCGGCCGAGAACCGCATCGTCGCCGACACCTCGCCGCTGCCTTACCCGTTCCACAGCGGCGACGAGCTGCTGAAGATGTGCGAGGATTCGGGCAAGACGATCGCGCAGATCATGCTCGACAACGAAAGGGTCTGGCGCAGCGACGCCGACATCCGGTCCGGCCTGCTGACGATCTGGAAGGCGATGCAGGATTGCGTCGCGCGCGGCATGCGCGAAGGCGGCGTGTTGCCGGGCGGACTGAAGGTGCAGCGGCGCGCGCCGCAGATGGTGCGCGAGCTGCGCGAGCGTCCGGAGCAGTCGCTGCGCGATCCGCTGACGATTCTGGACTGGGTCAACCTGTACGCACTCGCGGTGAACGAGGAAAATGCCGCCGGCGGACGCGTCGTGACGGCGCCGACCAACGGCGCGGCCGGAATCATCCCGGCGGTGATGCACTACTACGAGCGCTTCGTGCCCGGCGCGAACGAACGAGGCATCGTCGACTTCCTGCTGACCGCCGCGGCAATCGGCATCCTGTACAAGGAGAATGCGTCGATCTCGGGCGCCGAAGTCGGCTGCCAGGGCGAGGTCGGCGTCGCCTGCTCGATGGCCGCGGGCGGACTGACCGCGGCACTCGGCGGCAGCATCTACCAGGTCGAGAACGCGGCCGAGATCGGCATGGAGCACAACCTGGGCCTGACCTGCGATCCGATCGGCGGGCTCGTGCAGATCCCCTGCATCGAGCGCAACGCGATGGGTTCGGTCAAGGCGATCAACGCGCAGCGCATGGCCGCGCGCGGCGACGGCAAGCACCGCGTCTCGCTCGACAAGGTCATCAAGACCATGCGCGACACCGGCCGCGACATGCAGGACAAATACAAGGAAACCTCGCGCGGCGGACTGGCGGTGAACGTGATCGAATGCTGAGCGGCCGCATTACGCTGGTTTTTTCTGCAATGCTGTTGACCTGCAGCGTGGAGGCCAAGCACGTCTACCAGTACACCGACGCGAACGGCATCGTGCACTACACCGACCAGAAGCCTGGCGAGAATACGCAAGGCGTCAAGTCGACGCTGGTGCGCACCGATCGCCAGCCGCTGATCCGCATGCGCGAGGACGGTACCGACGCGGACCGCACGATGACGTTCGTCAACGCCGCCGGCGGACCGGTGACGCTGGACCTCGAGTTCGTCACGCGCAACAACGTGCGATCCGAGCCGGAGCTGCCGGCGCGCGTCGTGCTGCCGGGCTTGAGCGAAACGCGCGTGGCGCACATTACTGCGCCCGATCCATCGGCCGGCTTCAACTACCAGCTGCGCTACAGTTCCATGCCGGGCGACTTTCGCGCGCAGCAGAGCGCAAACGCGATCTATCGGCTGCCGTTCCGCGACGGCGAGCGCTTTCCGGTCGCACAGGGATTCGGCGGCAAGGCCTCACACACGGACAAGCAGAACTACTACGCCGTCGACATCGTGATGCCGGAAGGCACGCCGGTGCTGGCCGCGCGCGACGGCGTCGTCATGACGGTCGACAATGATTTCTATGGCGCCGGACTGGACATGGCCCAGTACGGCGACCGCGCGAACAACATCCGCATCGTCCACGCCGACGGCACGATGGCGGTCTATGCGCACCTGGAATTGGAAAGCGCCAAGGTCGCGGTCGGCGACCATGTGCGCGCCGGGCAGCTGTTGGCACTGTCCGGCGACACCGGCTACACCAGCGGACCGCACCTGCATTTCTGCGTGCAGGTCAACGCCGACATGCACATCGTCTCGGTGCCGTTCGACTTCGCCGGAAGGTCCGGCGAATTCGTGCCGGAGGCCGGCATCATGCTCGGCGATCAATAGCGGCGGGCGTTTGCCACTATAATCGCCGGCCTTTTCCGCGGCGCCGGGCGCGCCGCGCACCGGAACATTCATGGACCAAGCCACCGAAACCCTGCGCCGGCGCACGTTTGCGATCATCTCGCATCCGGATGCCGGCAAGACCACGCTGACCGAGAAGCTGCTGCTGTTCGGCGGCGCGATCCAGATGGCGGGCAGCGTGAAGTCGCGCAAGGCCGCGCGTCACGCAACCAGCGACTGGATGGCGCTGGAGAAGGAGCGCGGCATTTCGGTCACGTCTTCGGTCATGCAGTTTCCGTACGAAGACCGCATCATCAACCTGCTCGATACGCCCGGCCATGCGGACTTCTCCGAGGATACCTACCGCGTGCTGACCGCGGTCGACTCGGCGCTGATGGTGATCGATTGCGCCAAGGGCGTCGAGGAACGCACGATCAAGCTGATGGACGTATGCCGGCTGCGCGATACGCCGATCATGACCTTCATCAACAAGCTCGACCGCGAAGGCCGCGCGCCGATCGAGCTGCTCGACGAGGTCGAATCGGTGCTGCGCATCCAGTGCGCGCCCGTGACCTGGCCGATCGGCATGGGCTCGCGCCTGAAGGGCGTCTATCACCTGCTCAGCGGCGAGGTGCACGTGTTCGAGCCGGGGCGCAACTTCACGCGCCAGGATTCGACCATCTACGCCTCGCTCGACGATCCGCAACTGGAGGCGCGCATCGGCCCCGACATGCTGCGCGAGCTGCGCGACGAGCTGGAGCTCGTGCAGGGCGCCTCGCACCCGTTCGACGCCGATGCGTACCTGGCCGGGCGGCAGACGCCGGTGTTCTTCGGCTCGGCCGTCAACAACTTCGGCGTGCAGCTGCTGCTCGATTTCTTCGTCGAGCATGCGCCGGCGCCCAAGGCGCGCGCGACGACCACGCGCGAGGTTGCGCCGCTCGAAAGCAGGCTGACCGGATTCGTGTTCAAGATCCAGGCGAACATGGACCCGATGCACCGTGATCGCGTCGCCTTCATGCGCGTCTGCTCGGGCACGTTCAACGGCGGCATGAAGGCGTTTCATGTGCGCAGCGGCAAGGAAATGAAGCTGGCGAATGCGCTGACCTTCATGGCGTCGGATCGCGAGATCGTCAGCACGGCATTTCCCGGCGACGTGATCGGCATCCACAACCACGGCACGATCTCGATCGGCGATGCGTTCAGCGAAGGCGAAGCGCTGAGCTTCACCGGCATTCCGAGTTTCGCGCCAGAGCTGTTCCGGCGCGCGCGGCTGCGCGATCCGCTGAAGATGAAGCAGTTGCAGAAGGGTCTGGCGCAGTTGTCGGAGGAAGGCGCAACGCAGTTCTTCCGGCCGCTGATGTCGAACGACCTGATCCTTGGCGCGGTCGGCGTGCTGCAGTTCGACGTGGTCGCCTATCGCCTGAAGGACGAGTACGGTGTCGATTGCTCGTTCGAGAACATCACGGTCGCCACGGCACGCTGGATCCGCTGCGCGGACGAGAAAAAACTGGCGGAATTCCGCGAGAAGAACGCGATGAACCTCGCACTCGACGCGGCCGGCGAACTGGTCTACCTGGCGCCGACGCGGGTCAACCTGCAACTGGCGCAGGAGCGCTCACCCGGCGTCACCTTCGCGGCGACGCGCGAGCATGCCAGCGCGGTGGAGATGTAACGCGTTGCAAGCTGCTGATTGCCTCTTGGCGGCCTGCCAGGGCGCCTGTCGCCAGTGATTTCGAGGGTTGCCCGGCGTTTTCAGCTGGCGAGTTGCTCGCCGCCTCGCACCGGGAGAAGGTAAGGCACTTCTCTGGCGATACGTTCCAATTAACTTTGCAGGTGACGCCTGGGTAGCAGCGCCGGCGGCGCCTGCGCCCCTGCGGCACGCGTCGAACTCTCTCGCGAGCCGGAGAGGTGAATTGCGTGGACGCAGAATTTCTTGCGGAACGGGGCGCGAGTGGCGTTCCGCTCTCGCGGAACGGACTTAGCCTTCGCTGGACTTGAAGATGCGATCGGACTTGAAGTCGGCGCGGAAAATCTGATCGCCCTTGCCGGCAGACGCCGGCGCACGGCGCTCGCTGAGCGCGGCAAATATGCGGTCGGGAACCGCCTTGTCCGAGGCGGCGACTTCATGCTTTGCCGCCGGCGCAACCATGTGGCTGCGCTGCAACGACCAGACGGCAACCGCGATCAGCAGGCCAGCGGCAAGCGCGCTGGCGGCGCGCAGCCAGCCGCGCGGCGGTGCCGCGTTGCGCAGCGCCCGCCGATCACGGCGGTGACCGGCGGAAGTTGCATCGAAGGCCTGTTCGAGCTGCACGCCGAGGCGTGCCGATTCCGGCGACAGCGCGCGTGCAAGGCGCAGCAGATCGGCGTGCAGTCCGGAACGGCCGACCTCGGTCAGCAAGCGCTCGGTCTCGACGCCATGATCGCCGTCGGCCAGCGCGAGCAGCGCGTCGACCTGCGGCAGCCCTTCGGGCGCCTGGTGGCGCGTGAAGCGACGATAAACGTTGGCAAGACCCGGCTTAATCATCGAACTCTCCAAAACCCGCTATGGCGAGGCGCTCGCGCAGTGTTTCCATCCCGCGATCGAGCAGCTTGCGCGCTGCTTCCTCACTGGTGCCGCTGAACTCGCCGATCTCGCGCAGGCTGAAGCCCTGCAGATGCAACGCTACCGCCTTGCGCCGGCGCTCAGGCAATTCGGCCATGCACGCCATGATCCGGTCGAAATCCTCGATCCCGCTGGCGCTGCGTTCGGGACCGGCCGTCGGCTCGACAAAAGCCGGATCGACCGTCTCGCCCGCCTCCGGCAGCGGATCGACCGGTCGCGCATTCACGGCGCGGATCGCGTCGATCACGGTGGTCAGCACCACCCTCTGTATATAAGACGTATGAAAGGCCGCGTTCCGGTCACGTTCCAGCGCTTTCCACAGGCGAATGCGCACTTCCTGCTCGATGTCGGCCGGATCGATGCCGTAGTGGCCGAGTCCGTGGCCTTCGATCAGGGCACGGACCTTGGCGCCGTAGTCGGCCAGCAACTGCTGCAGGCGCTGGCGCAGGGCGGGGTCGATGCTCATGACATGCCGATCTTCCAACCATTTCCTGGGTAAGCGCCGCACCGGCGGCTTTGCCGTCGGCCCGAACGCCCTTACACTGTCTCACAGCGAAATGAGACGGCTGGCCCGCATGCCGGGGCGCTGGTACCGCCGCACACCACGCCAACTCAGCCCGCGATATAGCGTTGCAGCTGTTCGAGTTGCTCCGCCTGCTCGTCGATGACGGCCTTGACCAGGTCGCCGATCGACAGGACGCCGATCACCTTGGCATCCTCGACCACCGGCAGATGGCGGATCCGGTGCTCGGTCATCACGCGCATGCAGCGGTGCGCGCTATCGCCGGGGCCGACGCTGAGCACCGGCGCAGACATGATCTCGCGCACCGGCGTGTCGGCCGACGACTTGCCCTTCAGGATCACCTTGCGGGCATAGTCCCGCTCGGACACGATGCCGAGCAGTTCGTCGCCACGCATGACCAGCAGCGCGCCGACATACTTGTCGGCCATCATGCGGATCGCCTCGAGCACCGGCTGCTCCGGTCCGATGGCATGAATCGCGCGGGGCTTGGCCTCCAACAGGTGCTTGACCAGACGCATGGGAACCTCCTTCGCCGCCCGGGCCGGCAACACCGGCTCGCGGCAGGGACAGTCTACTCCCGCGGCGCGCCGTGGCGGCTGGCCGGCTCGCGCCATTCATCCACGACATAGAGCGGCCGCTGCTTGGCTTCCATGTACAGGCGGCCGAGATACTCGCCGATCATGCCCAGAGCCATCAACTGGACGCCGCCGAGAAACAGCACGACCAGCATCAGCGACGGATAGCCGCGCACCGGATCGCCGAAAAGCAGCGCCTTGGCGAGCACGACGATGCCGAAGCCGAACGCCAGCAGCGCAGTGAAGATGCCGACATAGGTCGCCACCTTCAGCGGCGCGCCGGAAAACGAGGTGATGCCCTCGAGGGCGAAGTTCCACAGCCGCCAGTAATTGAACTTGCTGCTGCCGGCATGGCGCGGATCACGATCGTAGACGACCGCCTTCTGGCGAAACCCGACCCAGGTGAACAACCCCTTCATGAAACGCTGGCGTTCGCGCAGTTGCTTGAGCGCATCCAGAGAGCGGCGGTTCATCAGGCGGAAGTCGCCGGTGTCGCGCGGGACCGGCGTCGCGCTCACGCTTCGCATGACGCGATAAAACGCGGCCGAGGTGAACTTCTTCAGCAATGTTTCACCGGCGCGCGCCGAGCGCGTGCCGTAGACGACGTCGTAGCCTTCGCGCCAGTGCGCCAGGAACGTCGGAATGAGCTCGGGCGGATCCTGCAGGTCCGCATCGATCACGACGACCACGTCGGCGTCGGCGGCGTCGAGGCCGGCCGTCATGGCCAGTTCCTTGCCGAAGTTGCGGCTCAGTTTCAGCGTCGCGATGCGCGCATCGGCCTCGCGCAGCGAGCACATGACCGCCCAGGTATCGTCGCGGCTGCCGTCGTCGACGTAGAGAACCTCGCTCTGCAGGTCGAGCCCGTCGAGCACGGCGCCGAGGCGCGCGTGGAATTCACGCAGGCCCTCGCTCTCGTTGAATGCCGGTACTACGACGCAAAGTCGGGTCATGCGCAACGCGTTGGGACGGTTCGATTTCGCCATGCTAACCCAAGGTGACGACAAGTCGAACAAGCAGCCGCGCGGACACGGCTTTTTCGCCCTGCACGCGCCAGCAGGCTTGACAAACGGCGAAATAGTTCCATAATTCCGGAATTATGGAACAAAAAAAGATGATCGCGGCGCTGAAGGCCCTGGCTCACCCGCATCGGCTCGAGCTGTTTCGCCTGCTGGTCCGGTCGGGACCGGCCGGCGTGACGGTCGGCGCGCTGCAGGCCGACACGCGCCATGCCGGTGCAACGCTGACCAATCACCTCAATGCGTTGCGCCGCGCCGGCCTGATCCGCGACCGGCGCGACGGCCGCAGCATCCATTGCCGCGCCGACTACGGGCGCATGAACGCCGTGATCGACTACCTGACCGAAAACTGTTGCGCCGGCGCCGACTGCGGCCCTGCCAGGGTCTGCGCGCCGGCACCCGTGCCGTCCCCCCGCAGGAGCCGCCAGTGAATCGCTTCCATGTCCACGTCAACGTCGCCGATCTGCAGCGCAGCGTCGCGTTCTATTCGCAATTGTTCGGCGCACATCCGGCCGTCGTGAAATCCGACTACGCCAAGTGGATGCTCGACGATCCGCGCCTGAACTTCGCCATCTCGAAGCGAGAGGGCGCCGCAGGTGTCGATCATCTGGGCATCCAGGCAGACGATGCGGCAGCGCTGGAGCAGATCGGCGGGCGCCTGAAAGCCGCCGATGCGATCAGCCTGGCCGAGGTCGACACGACCTGCTGCTACGCACGCTCGGACAAGTACTGGGCCGAAGATCCGCAGGGCTTGCGCTGGGAGACGTTTCACACGCACGGCGAAGCGACGACGTATTACGCGCCGGCAGTTGCGGCAGCGCCAGTCGCGAGCGAGGCTGCCTGCTGCGGGCCGCGCTCGGTCGAAAAAGAAAAGACCGTTTCCGCGTGCTGCGGCCCGGCCGTCGCGGCCGATCCGCCAGCCTGCTGCAGCTGAGCACGACGATGCTGCGCCTGCTCTTCGTCTGCGTCGAAAACTCGAACCGCAGCCAGATGGCCGAAGCATTCGCGCGCCATCTCGGCGGCGCCGGCGTCGAGGCCTGCTCGGCCGGATCGCGTCCGTCCGGCACGATCAATCCGCGCGCGATCGCGTTCATGCGCGAACGCGGTATCGACCTGACGATGCAGCATTCAAAGTCGCTCGACGCGGTGGCCGGCGCGCCGTTCGACGCGGTCGTGACGATGGGTTGCGGCGACGCGTGCCCGTGGCTGCCGGCCGTGCGGCGCGAGGACTGGGCGTTGCCGGATCCGAAACTGCTCGATGACGCCGGCTTCCGCCGCGTGCGCGACGAGATCGAACAGCGCGTCGGCGCGCTGCTCGGTCGACTCGGCGTAGCGGCTGGCGTCACCGCATGAGCTCGCTTGCCTCGCCACGACCGGCGCTCGGCACGTTCGAGCGCTGGCTCAGCCTGTGGGTCGCAATCTGCATCGCCGCCGGCGTCGCGGCCGGCCGCGCCGTGCCGGCATTGTTCCGGGCGCTCGGAACGTTCGAGGTCGCGCATATCAACCTGCCGGTCGGCGCGTTGATCTGGCTGATGATCGTGCCGATGTTGATGCGCGTCGACTTCGCTTCGCTCGGGCAGGTGCGCCGCCACTGGCGCGGCTTCGGCATCACGCTGTTCGTCAACTGGGCGGTCAAGCCGTTCTCGATGGCCCTGCTCGGCTGGATCTTCGTGCGCCACGTCTTTGCCCAATGGCTGCCGGCCGACCAACACGACGGCTACATCGCCGGGCTGATCCTTCTCGCCGCCGCTCCGTGCACGGCGATGGTGTTCGTGTGGAGCCAGCTCGTGCGCGGCGAAGCGAACTTCACGCTCACCCAGGTTGCGCTGAACGACACGATCATGGTGTTCGCATTCGCGCCGATCGTCGCGCTGCTGCTCGGTGTCGCCGCGATCACGGTGCCGTGGACGACCCTGCTGCTGTCGGTCGTGCTGTACATCGTGCTGCCGCTGGCCGTCGCCCAGGCCTTGCGCGCGCACCTGCGTCGCCGCGCCGGCGCGCTCGAGGGGATGCTCGCGCGCCTGCAGCCGTGGTCACTCGGTGCGTTGCTCGCCACGCTGGTGTTGCTGTTCGGTTTCCAGGGCGAGGCGATCCTGCGCCAGCCGCTGATCATCGCGCTGCTCGCCGTGCCGATCGCGATCCAGGTCGTGTTCAACGCCGCGCTGGCCTATGGCCTCAACCGGCTCAGTGGCGAAGCCCATTGCGTGGCCGGTCCGTCGGCCTTGATCGGCGCCAGCAATTTTTTCGAGCTCGCGGTCGCCGCCGCGATAGCGCTGTTCGGATTCGAGTCCGGCGCGGCGCTGGCCACGGTGGTCGGCGTGCTGATCGAGGTGCCGCTGATGCTGGCCGTCGTCGCCGTCGTCAACCGCAGCCAACGCTGGTACGAAAGGCCGCCGGTTCAGCGCGCGAGATAGCTCGCGCCGCCGAGCTGCCGCACCTGGCGCGCGATCCATTCGCTGTGCCGCTGCACGTACGGCGACGGCCGGTCGGCGCGCAACTTCTTCGGATTCGGCAGCACCGCGGCCAGCAGTGCGGACTCGTGCGCACTGAGTTGCGCCGCGTCCTTGCGAAAGAACTGCTGCGCCGCAGCCTGCGCACCGTACACGCCGTCGCCGAACTCCGCGATGTTGAGATAGACCTCGAGGATGCGCTGCTTCGGCCAGGTGATCTCGAGCAGCACGGTGAAATACGCCTCGAGACCCTTGCGCACGAAACTGCGGCCGCCCCACAGGAACAGGTTCTTCGCGGTCTGCTGGGAGATCGTGCTCGCGCCGCGCAGGCGCTCGCCCTCGTCGGCTTCGTCGAGCGCATCGGCAATCGCCCGCAGGTCGAAACCGTGATGGGTCGGAAACTTCTGGTCCTCGCCGGCGACCAGCGCGATCGGCAGTTCCGGCGAGACCCTTGCGAGCGGCAGCCATTGGTATTTCAGGACGAAATCGCGCTCGCCATGCAGCGCGGCCGACGCGCGGCGCTCGAGCATGAATGCCGACGTCGGCGGCGGCACGAAGCGCAGCGCCAGCACGCACAGCCAGGTCAACGCGACCCATGCCAGCGCGACCAGGAAGACCAGGCGCAGCAAGCGCCGCCACATCGGCTTGCGCGGCGCACGCGCGGATTTCAGCATCGGTGTCGGCTCATTCGATCGCGAGGCTCAAGCGGGACGGCGTCAGGCAGGGTACGGAGCGTGACCTTCGCCGCTGCGAGGCGGCGATGCGCCACGCGCGACGCGACGACGGCCACGCGTTTGGGTATTCTCGCTGCCACTATTGCCTGACGTGTGAATGATGCCACTTCCGAAAGCGCGAGCCGCGGCGATTCTACCCAGCTGCACGTCCGCCACGCGATTTGCAGGCGTGCATCGGCCGGGCGCACGCCAGCGACGCCGATGAGCAGCACCGGCGACCTGCTGCATCGATTCCTGCTCGAGCGCGCCCAGTTGCGCGGCGTCGTCGTGCACCTCACGTCGACCTGGCAGCAGGTGCGCGAGCGCGCCGACTATCCGCCGGTCGTCGCCGACCTGCTCGCGCGTTGCCTGGCAGCCAGCGCGCTGTTCACCGGCAACATCAAGTTCGAAGGATCGCTCTCGATCCAGCTGAAGGCCGCCGGAAAACTGCCGCTGCTGTTCGCCGAATGCGGCCACGACGGGCGCCTGCGCGGCCTGGCACGCTGGCAACCGGACCTGCCGCACGATTTCCGCCTCGGCGCCGGCACCGAACCGCTGCTGGCGATCACGATCGAAAATGCCGCCAGCGGGCAACGCTACCAGGGCATCGTGCCGGTCGACGACGATGACCCGGCGGTGTTGTTCGCGCGCTATTTCGAGCGTTCCGAGCAGTTGCCCACGCGCGTGCTGCTCGCCAGCGACGGCGAGCGTTGCGCCGGCTTGATGGTGCAACAGCTGCCAGGATCCGACCTCGGCGATGCCGATGCCTGGAACCGCGTCGGCCACCTCCTGGCCACCGTCACGCCCGAAGAACTGCTGCGCCTGGATGCCGAAAACCTGCTGCTGCGCCTGTTCCACGAAGAATCGGTGCGGGTACTGGCCGAGCAGCCGCTGCAGTTCGGCTGCCGCTGCTCGCGCGAGCGGGTGGCCGGGGTATTGCGCACGCTCGGTCATGCCGAAGCGATGGCCAGCCGCCAGGCCGACGGCCGCGTCGAGGTCACCTGCGAGTTCTGCAACACGCGCTATCACTTCGACGCGATCGACATCGAGCGCATTTTCCGCGATCCGGCCGGGACGCCGACGTCGAAGGCGGAGCACTGAAGGGGGAGAGGGGAGAGGGGAGAGGAGAGAAGGGGACGAGCCAAAGGCCACAGGCGTTTCGCGTTTCGCTGGTCGTGTGGCGCGTTTCGCTTGCTGCTCTCCGTTTGCCGCTTTCCGCTTGTCGCCTTTCGCTTGTTGCTTGTCGCTTGCCGCTTGCCGCTTGTTGCTTGTCGCTTGCCGCTTGCCGCTTGTTGCTTGTCGCTTGCCGCTTGTTGCTTTGTCGCTTGTTGCTTTGTCGCTTGTTGCTTTGCCGCTTGTTGCTTTGTCGCTTGTCGCTTGTCGCTGGCCGCTTTCCCGTCTCCCGTCTCCCCTCTCCCGTCTCCCCTCTCCCGTCTCCCCTCTCCCGTCTCCCCTCTCCCCTCTAGTCCGCCGAGTGACTAAACGCCGACGCGCGCTCCAGCCATACGCTGGCCGGCTGCGGGCGGCCGAACAGGAAGCCCTGGCCGTACAGGCAGCCCAGTTCGACCAGCGTGACGTATTGCGCGTCGGTCTCGATGCCTTCGGCGATCACCTCCATGTCGAGCGATTCGGCCAATGCCTGGATCGCGCGCACCACGGCGACGCTGCCCTTGGTCTCGAGCGAGTTCAGCTCGGAGATGAACGAACGGTCGATCTTGAGCGAGTGCAGCGGATATTGATGCAGGTAGCTCAACGAGGAATAACCCGTGCCGAAATCGTCGAGCGCCAGGCCCAGGCCGCTGCGGCGCAGCGACTCGAGCATCGCCTTGACCACGATCGGGCTCTCGATCAGAGTGCGCTCGGTCACTTCGATGCGGATGCTCGCCGGCGCGACGTAGTGCTGGCGCATCAGCGCGAGGAAGTCCTCGCCGATCGTCGGCGAGCGGAAGTGCCGGCCGGACAGGTTGACGCTGACGAACTCGGCGCCGGTGCTGAGCAGCGCCGGCGTGACCTCGAACACGCGCTCGAAGATCTTCCAGTCGATCTGCTCGGCCAGGCCCGTATCTTCGGCGACGCCGAGAAAATCAGCCGGCTCGAGCAGGCCGCGCTGCGGATGGCGCCAGCGCAGCAGCGCCTCGTAGCCGACGATGCGGCGCGTCGACAGCCGCAGGATCGGCTGGAAGAACGGCGTGAATTCGCTGCGCGAGATCGCCCGGCGCAGGTCGCCTTCCAGGTCGAGCAGACGCATCGCCTCCAGATGCAGCTCTTCGTCGAACAGCGCGTGGCGATGGCGTCCTTCGCTCTTGGCGCGGTACATGGCGACGTCGGCGTCGCGCAGCAGCTCCTCGGCCTGGCGATAATGCGGGGCGGCCATCGCGATGCCGATCGACGCCGACGTGAACAATTCCTTGCCGCTGAGACGGATCGGCGCGTTGAGCGTTTCGATGATGCGCTGGGCGAACGCGATGGCATCCTCGGCGTTCTCGATGCCATGCAGCACGATCGCGAACTCGTCGCCGCCGAGGCGCGCGACCAGGTCGCGCGGTTCGAGCACAGCGGCGATGCGCGCGCCGACTTCGTTGAGCAGCTCGTCGCCGACCAGGTGGCCGACCGAGTCGTTGACCACCTTGAAGCGATCCAGATCGAGGAACAGCACGGCGAAGCGCTGGCGCGGGTCGCGCGCGAACATCGCCAGCGCCTGGCTCAGCTTCTCGATCAGGAAATTGCGGTTCGGCAGGCCGGTCAGCGCATCGTGCAGGTTTTCGTACTTGAGCTGGCGCTCGACCCGTTCGCGCACCATGATCTGCTCGCGCAGGTCGCGGTTGACCGCGGCCAGCTCGCCGGTGCGCTCGACGACGCGTTGTTCGAGCTTCGAGTACGCCTGTTTCAGCGTCTCGGCGTTGCGCTTGCGCTCGAGCGCGTTGGCGATGTGGTACGAAACGAAGGTCAGCAGCTCCTGGTCGCGCGGCGTATAGGAGTGCTCGTCGGTGTGGCTCTGCACGGCGAGCACGCCGACCGGGCGCTCGGCGCAGATCAGAGGCACGCCGAGCCAGCTGCGCGAGCGCGTGCCGATCGGATGCGCCTCGCCGCGGCCGTACAGCCGCTCGAGGCCGGCGCGGTCGGCGAGCAGCGCGCTGCCGGTGCGCAAGACATATTCGGTCAGGCCCTGGCCGAGCCGGCGCGGCTCGCGCTTCTGGTCGTGCTCGTCGACCGAATACGGAAACAGCAGGTGCGTCTGCTCGTCCGACAGCAGCGCGATGTAGAAATTGCGCGCGTACAGCAGGCCGCCGACGACGCGGTGGACCGCGGCGTAGAATTCCTCGAGGCTCTCGGTCGTATTGGCCAGCTCGGCAATGCGGAACAGGGCCGCCTGCAGGCGTTCGCCGCGCTGCCGCTCGAGCACCTGCTGCTGCAGCACGCGATTGGCGTCGCGCAGCGCGTCGGTGCGTTCGGCGACGCGCCGCTCGAGCTCCTCGTGCGCCATGCGCCGTTCCAGCGCGGTCTGGATATGCTGCGCGACATAGGTCAGCAGCGTGCGGTCTTCCTCGGCGAAGCGCGCGTTGTCGGTATAACTTTGCACAACGATACCGCCGACGACCTGGTTGCCGCGCAGCAGCGGCACGCCGAGCCAGTCGACGCAGTCCGGGCCGAAGTCGGCGACCGGCCCGGGCACCTGCGCGCGCAGCTCGGGCAGCGTTCCCATCAGCGCGCGGCCGCCCTTGACCAGGTACCAGGTCAGGCTGTTGCGCCGGTCCTCCATCGGAAACTGGTGGTCCTGCGGCGGCGGATCGGTGTCGGCCACGTCCATGTAGTAGGCGAACTGCAGGCTGTCGTGCGTCGGGTTGTACAGCGCAATGTAGAAGTTCTCCGCGTACATCAGGCTGGCGACGATGCCGTGCAGCGCGCGGAACACGTCGGGCATCTCGCGGTCGGCGCTGGCCTGATCGGCAATCGCGAACAGGGCGCGTTGCAGGCGCTCGGCCTGTTCGAGCCGGCGTACCGAGCCGCGCAGGTCTTCCAGCGCGTGCAGGCTGCAAAGGTGCGCCGAGGTCAGGAATTCGACGCGCTCGAAGCGTTGCTGGCAGCCCGGCTGGGACCAGCGTTCGGCGGCGATGCGGCACGCCAGCACGGCCGCGATGCGATCGTCGCAATGCAGCGGCACGGCGACGCCGATCCACACCGGCAGGGTGTCGCCCGGCGCATCGGGTTCACTGACCAGCTTGTCGCGCGCCACGGCGGCCTGCGCCAGGCGAATCAAGGCCGGCTCCGATCCGGCGGACATGGCATCTTCCGGCAGCGGCAGCCAGAGGAACTCGGCCTGGGCGGCCCCGACCCAGTCGCGCATCATCGCCGTCGCAGCGGCCGCCGCCGCCTCGCGCGTCAGCGCGCGCAGCAGTTGCTCGAACGCCGGCTGCGGCAGGTCGCCCGGCGCGCCAGTCTCCGCGGAAAGAACGCTGCCCGGAGGCGGTAGTGGACTCAAAGACGACATAAGTGCCGCTTGTTACCCCTGAAAACCGGAACGACGGACGTTCGTCGCCGGGCCCCTTCCCCAATGCCGTCCACGCGCCGAACCGGACCGGGCAGAAGGAATTGTTAGTTTTCCATAATTTGCGTTAGAATGCTTGCCGAATTTCGTGTGTTGCGTATAAAGGTTCGAAGGGAACTTAAGCGCGACACGAAGAATCTGTAAATAGTCCGTTCGCAAAGAATTTCCAGACCAACTTACTTGATGCGTCGACTCTGCGCCATCCTGCCCCTGATCCTGACGTCCGCACTGTGTGCGGCGCAGTCGGTCGTGGACGTCACGCAGGCGCCGATCATGGCCCAGCCGCTGCTCGTCGACCAGCTGCTGCATTCGCAATCCGCCCGGCCGCCGGCGCTGAGCAACCTGCAATCCACGCCGCTGTGGGGCACGCCGGACGGACGCATCCTGGCGATCGTGGCTTCGGCGGACAACCAGCCTCCGGCCAAGCCGCAGCGTCCGCAGATCGGTTCGGCGGCCGACTGGAAATTCGTCGACGTGACCAACTTCGTGACCAGCGGCCTGCTGTTGAACCTCAATCGCGACACCGCCGTCTATGCGACCTTCGGCCGCGGCCTGCTGCTCGGCCCGACCTACGCCGTGGGCGCATCTTGCGTTTCGGCCGCGCCGGGCGTGGCCAATGCGTCGTGCGGCACGCGCGCCGCGCTGGCGCGCAGCGGTGCGATGCAGCTCGGCGCCGACTGGGCCGTGCTCGACAACCTGGATCTCGACCTCAGCTACGGCATGGCGTGGTTCCGCCACGACTATGCAGCACCGGGCGGCTCCGGTCATGCGCCGATCGATCTTTTCGGCGCCGCCGGCAACACGACGTTTCCGACGCTGCTGATCCCGGGGCTCGAAAACAGCGATGTGCAGAATTCCGGTCTCAGCGCGCTTGGCCGCTGGCGCTTCGACGGTCCCAGCGGGCTGGATCTGGGCGCGAGCCTGAGCCACATGCAGCTGTACGCTCCGTCCGGCAGCACCCCGCTCACGAGCCTCAATCAGGCCGCCGTCACGTTCGGCCTGCGTTATGGTTCTTTCAGCGGCAACGTGACCGGCCATGTGCTCGGTCCGGTCGATGCGTTCAGCGGCAATTCACGCTGGGCGGGCCTGGATATCGGCTTTTCGTGGCGCACGCCGTGGCAGGGCCAGCTCAGTGTCGGTACGCAGAATCTGTGGTCGTCCGGCGCGCTGCCCAGCCTCAATGAACCCGGCGCCCGCGAGGTCGACAGCAACCAGGCCCGCGTCCCGTACGTGCAATACCATCAGGACCTCTAGCAGGGCCTGATCGTCCCCTCTGACCGGGTCGCAGCGAGCCGGTCACGACACCTCTCCGCCGATGTCAATCCGGCGGGCAATCCGGTCCCCCGCAACCTCGAAAACCCTTTGGCTACGGCCTGTTGCGTTAACACAACAGGGGTTCCCATGTTAAGCATTTGTTGCTAGTATCGATCGCTGCCAATGGTTTTTTGGTGAGCCAGTATTGGTTTTTCCATGGAAGGAAACCTTTGTCCCGAATCTGTTGTACAACCTGACGTTGGAGAGTGTAATGAGACTCGACGCGAATAAGCTTTCGTCGGCGGTTCGCTTGGCGTTGTCTTTTGGCGTGGCCGCGACGGCGACCACGCTGGGAACCGCCCAGGCGCAAACCGCAAATAACAATACCGAT
>Ga0157369_10000113_pt1 | contig 113723 bp, 103 predicted proteins | sample C25metaG_FD_113461 | JGI IMG/M metagenome (GOLD analysis project Ga0157369, IMG submission 113461) | Corn rhizosphere microbial communities from Kellogg Biological Station, Michigan, USA - C2-5 metaG | ecosystem: Host-associated > Plants > Roots > Rhizosphere > Soil | place: USA: Michigan... | reverse complement strand
GTCGCCTTCTACGCCGGAGGGTGGGCCATCTGATACTGGTGGTCTTCGAGCCTGGGAACGCTTGTTTCCGGGCTTCTTTTTTTATCCACCGGTGAGATGCATCAACAGATAGCGCGCGATTTGCGCCAACGCCTGCTGAACTTCATTGGGCCTAAGGTTGTAGGCGAGCAGCGCCGGACTGCTCACTAGGGCAATCACCACATATTTCATTTTTCGTCTCCTCACGGACGGGGGGATTTCGTGAGGCTGTCCCGCAGCATGGGCCTCATGATGCAAGGGCTATGCCATCGGCGTGAAAGGCAGAGGGGGCGCAGCGGGGCGCAAAACGAGGCGCGGCGTGGAAGGTGTCGCAAGCGTGAGACGTTTCGGGCGCGAAACGATCGCGCTAATCGGTACGTAGACGATAGGCACCGGGAAGGGCCTGCGCGCAGCGATGCGCGTCCGAATACAAGCGGCGTCGGCGTCCGTTGCGGCCGCGCCGATGCGGCAGGCCGTCACATTGAGCGGCGGTCACGTCAATCACGCTCGAAAACGTCACAACACTGAAACGCGGTGCATAGCGCAGCATCAGGCGTAGGGCGGTAAAACGAAAACGTCGCGCCCGGCACAGCGCGCGACGTTCCTCGATAGCGAGTTTCTTCGCGCTGAATTTATTGCTTCGGGAATTGCGACATATCCATGTACATGCACTCCCAGATATGACCATCCACATCCTCGAAGCTACGGCCATACATAAAGCCGTAATCCTGCTTGGGGTTGACATCGGCTTTGCCACCGTTCGCACCGGCGGCGTCGGTGATCTTGTCGATCGCCGCTTTATCCTCCGCCGACAGCGCCAGCATGACTTCGCTTTCTCGATGGGCGTCGACGATCGGCTTCTTTGTGAACATCGCCCATTTTTCGTGCGTAAGCAACATGACGAAGATGGTGTCGGAGATCACCATGCAGGAGGCGGTATCGTCGCTGAACTGTGGATTGAGCGTGGCGCCGATGGCGGTGTAAAACGCCGTCGATCGTTTTAAATCGCGGACAGGCAGATTGATGAAGATTTGCTTTTGCACGAGAAGGTCTCCGTAGATTCGAGGGCTTGTTGGATGACGGCGAACTGTTTCATACGGCGCGAGGGAGATTAGCATGCCTGGTTGTCGGAAGGCTTCGAGGTGCGCAATGGCGGCCGCGCATCAGGTCGGAAATCCGCTGTAACCGAGTCTCTCCGCGCGCCAACGCGAACTCGCTTCGCATCCCCGGCGCTGAACTATCGCATTCGCCGATAGTTTCGATCATCGAATACGATTTTTTGTCAGCCCGCGTCGCGCCTAGCATGGAAGCCGCGCCGAACGGCGGCGCAGGCTGCGTCGATGCGCATACCGTCATTGGCGAACGAGGAAGCACCATGGATCATCACGCCCGCACGCAGAACGAGAAGCTCGAAATCAAAACGACCACCTGCTACATGTGCGCGTGCCGTTGCGGTATTCGCGTCCATATGCGCGACGGCGAAGTGCGCTATATCGACGGCAATCCCGAACACCCGCTCAATCAGGGGGTGATTTGCGCTAAGGGTTCGTCGGGAATCATGAAGCAATATTCGCCTGCGCGTTTGACGCGCCCGCTAATGCGCAAAGCGGGCGCGCAGCGCGGCGAAGCGCAGTTCGAGCCGATATCTTGGGATCATGCGTTCGACTTGCTCGAAAAGCGCTTGAGGCATTTGCGCTCGACCGATCCTAAGCAATTCGCGCTCTTCACGGGCCGCGATCAAATGCAAGCGCTGACCGGTCTGTTCGCGAAGCAGTTCGGTACGCCCAATTACGCGGCGCATGGCGGCTTTTGCTCGGCGAACATGGCGGCGGGCATGATCTACACGGTCGGCGGGTCGTTTTGGGAGTTCGGCGGCCCCGATCTCGATCAGGCCAAGCTGTTCTTTATGATCGGCACGGCCGAGGATCATCACTCCAACCCGTTGAAAATCGCATTGGCGAAGTTCAAGCGGGCAGGGGGGCGCTTCATCGCGATCAATCCCGTGCGCACCGGCTATGCGGCGATCGCCGACGAGTGGGTTCCGATTCGCCCCGGTACGGACGGTGCGCTATTTATGGCGCTGATGCGCCAGTTGATCAAGCGAAACGCCTACGATCGCGCGTTCGTCGAGCGCTTCACGAACGCCGCCGAACTGATCGATTTGCGCGAGGAGTGCGATACCTTCGGATTGTTCGTCCGCGATGCGCAAGCGTCCGAAGTCAACGCGCTCTACCCGCAGAATCATCTTTGGTGGGACACAGATACGAACCGGGCGGTGTTGCATCATGCGCCAGGCGCGCGGCCCGCGCTCGAAGGCCGCTACGTGCTTGAAGACGGCACGCCTGTCGCGCCTTCGTTTGCATTGCTATGCGAGCAGCTCGAGCCATGCACGCCGCAATGGGCCGAGGCCATCACCGGCATTGGCGCCGAAACGATCGAGCGCATCGCTCGTGAGATGGAGACCGTGGCACGGCAGCAGCGCATCGTGTTGCCGGTGCGATGGACCGATTCATGGGGCATGGAGCACGATACGGTGGAAGGCGCGCCGATCGCCTTTCATGCGATGCGCGGGCTGGCCGCGCATTCGAATGGGTTCCAAACGATACGCGCGTTGGCCGTATTGATGTCGCTGCTCGGCACCATCGATCGGCCCGGCGGCTTCCGCCACAAAGCGCCGTATCCGCGCGCGGCGCCGCCCTCGGCCAAGCCGCCGAGCGATCCCGCCTCGATCAAGCCGAACACGCCGCTTGCCACCGGCCCGCTCGGCTGGCCCGCGGCGCCCGCCGATTTGTTCGTGCATAAGGACGGCTCGCCCGCGCGCATCGACAAGGCGTTTTCCTGGGAATACCCGCTGGCCGTGCATGGGCTCATGCATTCGGTGATCACGAACGCCTGGCGCGGCGATCCCTATCCGATCGATACGCTGCTGATCTTCATGGCGAACATGGCGTGGAATTCGTCGATGAATCCTGGCGAGGTGCGCAAGATGCTCGTCGATAAGCGCGAGGATGGCGAATACAAGATTCCGTTTCTCGTCGTGTGCGATGCGTTCGAATCGGAGATGACCGCCTTCGCCGATTTGATCTTGCCCGACACGACTTACCTCGAGCGTCACGACGTCATGTCGGTGCTCGACCGGCCGATCTCCGAGTTCGACGGCCCGGTCGATTCCGTGCGCGTGCCCGTGGTGCCGCCGACGGGCGAATGCAAGCCGTTTCAAGAAGTGCTGATCGAGCTCGCGAGCCGCCTCAAGTTTCCCGCCTTCACGACAGCCGACGGCCAGCGTAAATTCCGCGACTACCCCGACTTCGTCGTCAACTTTCAGACGGCGCCCGATTCGGGCACGGGCTTTCTGATCGGCTGGCGCGGTAAGGACGGGAGCAAGGCTGTCGTCGGCGAGCCGAACCCGAAGCAATGGGAACAATACGCGAACAACAACTGCGTCTATCACCATCGGTTGCCGGAGAATCTGCAGTACATGCGCAATTTCAATGGGCCGTACATGCAATGGGCCGTGGATAACGGCATGCGCAAGTACGGCGTGCCGATCGTGATTCAGCTGTATTCCGAGGTTATGCAGACGTTCCGGCTTGCCGCGCAGGGCAAGACGCAAGGTAGACAGCCACCGGAGCACTTGCGCGCGCGCATCGCGCGCTACTTCGATCCGTTGCCCTTCTGGTATGCGCCGCTCGAGCACGATGCGACCGATCTCGATCGCTTTCCGCTGGCGGCGATCACGCAGCGGCCGATGGCGATGTACCACTCCTGGGATTCGCAGAACGCGTGGCTGCGGCAGATCCACGGCGAGAACCATTTATTCGTGAACCCCACGGCGGCAGCCGAAGGCGGTATCGAGGACGGCGCTTGGATTTACGTTGAATCGCCGTGGGGCAAGGTGCGTTGCCGCGCGCGCTATAGCGAGGCCGTCGAGCCCGGCACCGTCTGGACGTGGAACGCGATCGGCAAGGCGGCGGGCGCTTGGAATCTTGCCCCGAACGCGAGCGAATCGCAACGAGGGTTCCTGCTGAACCATGTGATTGCCGATGAGCTGCCGAGTGACATGCGCGCGGGCGAGCGTATGTCCAATTCCGATCCGATCACGGGACAGGCGGGATGGTACGACGTGCGAGTGCGTATCTATCCGGCCGAAGCCGACGCTTCGACGACGCTGCCGCAATTTGCGCCGATGCGTCCGATGCCGGGTTCTACCAACGTATTGCAACGTGTGCAAGCCTACTTTGCGGGCAAGGGCGAATTCGCGGCGCGCTTGCTCAGGGCGTCGACAGCGGATGAGCCAGAAGCACGGATGCCGGGCGACGCCGCGCGTGATCAAGGAGAACCGCAATGACTCAGATGGCCCTCGTCATCGATTTGAATGTCTGCGTAGGCTGTCATGCCTGCGTGACGAGCTGCAAGGAATGGAATACCTCGGGCGAGGCGGGCAGCCTTGCGGACGTGCGGCCCTACGACGACGATCCGTCGGGGACGTTCTTCAATCGTGTCCAGACTTACGAAGCCGGTGTGTTCCCGATGACGGACACGATCCACTTTCCGAAGTCCTGCCTGCATTGCGAGGATCCGCCTTGCGTGCCGGTGTGCCCCACGGGCGCGAGCTACAAGCGAGCCTCCGATGGGATCGTGCTCGTCGACTACGACAAATGCATCGGCTGCAAGTACTGCGCTTGGGCTTGCCCGTACGGCGCCCGCGAGTTGGACGAAGGCCGCAAGGAGATGACCAAATGCACGCTGTGCGCGGACCGAATCAATAACGAAGCGTTACCCGAACGCGATCGCAAACCTGCCTGCGTGCTGGCCTGTCCGACGTCCGCCCGCATGTTCGGTGATATCCACGATCCGCAGTCGGAGGTGTCGCGCGCGATCGCCGAGCGCGGCGGCTATCAACTGATGCCGGAGTGGGACACGAAGCCTTCGAATCATTACTTGCCGCGCGTGAAAACCGAGCCGGCGTGCGGGTGCGGTGCAAGCGGCGGCTGCAGCGGCGCCGGCGCCTCGCGCGGGGCTTCGATCGAAGGACAACTCGAACGCGGCGAGCTCGATCTCGCGGCATTGGCTGTGCAGCGCTAAGCGCGCGACCGATTCACTCATCAGCATCGACGGAGCTCAATATGCGGCCGGCTTTCTCGGTTGTTTTTCTCACCACCTTGTGCGGCGCCGCGCAGGGCCTTTTGCTGACGCTCGTGACGATCGAAGCGATCGCACACGCAACGGGGGGCGGCTTAGCCGTGCCCACGATGTTTTATGTACTGGGCGCCGCTATCGCCGTCGGTCTAGGCGCGCTGGGCCTGTTCGCTTCGTTCTTTCATCTCGGGCATCCCGAGCGCGCTTGGCGCGCCATCGCGATGTGGCGAACCTCATGGCTCTCGCGCGAATGCATCGCATTGCCGGTGTTCCTGGCGCTCGCCGCTGCGTATGGCCTCGCACATCAGTTTCGATTCGGCTATACGCTTGCGATCGGCGTCCTGGGTGCGGCAGCGAGCCTCGCCTTGTTCGTTTGCACAGCGATGATTTACGCGTGTCTGCGATTTTTGCAGGAGTGGGCGAGCCCGCTTACGCTTGTCAATTTCGTGCTGCTCGGGTGCGCTTCAGGTTGTACCCTCGCCACCGCTTGCGCGGCTTGGCTTGCCCCGACGCTCGTGGGCGCGCTCGCGCCGGCCGCTTGCCTGCTGACGCTCGCGGGCTGTGTGGCCCGTCTTGCGTCATTGGCGCGCAACGCGCGCATCAAGCCGAAATCGACCGTGCAGAGCGCAACCGGCATCCGCCACGCCAAGGTCGAGCAGAAATCGCGCGGCTTCACGGCCAGCGCGTTCAATACGCGCGAGTTTTTTCATGGGCAGAGCGCAGGCACGCTGCGGGCCGTCAAGGCCGGCTTTCTAGTCGCCGCCTTCGCGGCCCCGCTCGTGCTCGTCGGCGCGGGCGCGCTGGCTCCGCAATCGGCGGCCGCGGCCATCGCGACAGTCGTCGCATTCGTCGTTCAGTATTTAGGGCTGCTGGCCGAACGCTGGTTCTTTTTTGCCGATGCGACGCATCCGCAAAACATCTACTATCAGCGCGCGTCGTAGGGAACCCCGGGCGCGTTTCGTGCCCCCACAAGACCCTCCTGTCTCCATCAATACGATTGCAAATCATTATCATTTGCATTAGTGTTAACAAAAAGAAAGCTTGTCACCACAGTCGATCTCCTTAACAAGCGCAAGGTTTCACAGATATGCCATTCCGGCCTCGTCGCACAGCGGTTCGAACTGCTTTGTCCCTCGTCGTTTCGTCGCGTCCTCGCGTATCGCCGGTGCTGGCGATGCGTATCGCTTTCGCGAGCGCGCTCGCCGCGCTTGCTCATCCCGCTGCATCCGCGCAGGAGAAAACCGACTCGCCCCTGCAGGCCGATCCAACGCCTACGGCGTTGCCTGCGCTTGTCGTCGAAGCCGACAGGCCGAGCCAAGCGCTGCCGCGCCCTTACCCGGGTGGCCAAATCGCGAAGGGCGGCCGCCTGGGATTGCTCGGCAACAAAAGCGTGATGGACACTCCATTTAGCGTGACCGATTACACGTCCGCTCGAATGCAAGATCAACAAGCGGTCACGCTCGCCGATGTCTTGGGCAAAGATCCTTCGGCGCGCTTCACCGGGCAAACTGGCGGCGTGACCGATTCGTTCTACATCCGCGGTTTTCCGATCAACGAGGGCAATCTCAGCGATCTGGCGTTCGATGGCGTGTACGGCGTCGTGCCGAACTATCACGTCTTCCCCGAATACGTCGAACGCGTCGAGGTGTTGAAAGGGCCCGCTGCGCTGTTGTATGGGATGTCGCCTAACAGTGGCGTCGGCGGAGTCGTCAACATCGTGCCGAAGCGTCCGCTTGGGACCGATCTCACGCGTGTGACGGCTGACTACGGCTCCGATTCGCAGGTAGGCGGCCACGTCGATATCAGCCGGCGGTTCGGCAGCGATCGGCGCTTCGGTATCCGATTCAACGGATTGCATCGGCAGGGCGACACGGCGCTCGATAATCAGTCTTCGCGCGCGGAGGTCGGCGCCTTGTCGATGGACTATCGGGGCGAAAAAGGGCGCGCGACGCTCGATCTCATTCAGCAATATCAATGGGTGGACGCGCCGACGCGCCCCTTCCTCGTCGCGCCGGGTATTCAAGTGCCGTCGGCGGCCGATGGACGCCGCAATGTCACGCAGCCGTGGGGCTGGTGGAAGTCGTACGATCAAAGCGCCTTGCTGCATGGTGAATATGATTTGAGCCGCAATGTGACGGTGTTCGCCGATGCCGGAGGCGCCAAGACGGACGTCGCTCGCCTATCGGATCAGACGCCGACCATTCTCAATGCCGCGGGCGACACGCGTTCGACGCCGCAAAACTGGAAGTTCCAAGTCAACCGCTGGAGCGCCGATACCGGCGTACGGATGCGGTTCGATAGCGGCCCCATCGCGCACAATGTCGCGCTGCAAGCGAGCTTTTATCGCGATCGCCTTGCGCAAGCGAGCAACTCGGGTACGGCGATGAGTTCGAACCTCTATGCGCCGATGGACAATCCCGTGCAGGACATTGCATCTCCGGCAAACGTGCCGAAGGTCTCGTCGTCGCAACTGATTGGCGTCGCGCTCGCCGATACGATGAGCGTGCTGGATGGCCGCGTGCAACTGATGGCCGGTGTGCGTCAGCAGCAGGTGCAATCGGACAACTTCAATCCGACGACGGGCGCCAAAACCTCCACGTACGACAAAGGCGCGGTTACCCCGTTAGTGGGAATCGTCTTCAAGCCTATCGAGCGCGTCTCGCTATACGCCAACTACATCGAAGGGCTCAGCAAAGGCGATATCGCGCCGGCTAGCGCCTCCAATGCGGGGCAGGTGTTCGCGCCATACAAGACGCAGCAGCAAGAGGTGGGCGTGAAGCTCGACGCCGAGCGTGTGCTGGCGACGTTGGCCGCGTTCAGGATCACCAAGCCAAGCGGTCAACTCGATGGCGCGCTCTATACGGTGGACGGCGAGCAACGCAATCAAGGGATCGAGCTGACGGTGGCCGGCGAGCCGATCAAGGGCGTTCGCGTGTTGGGCGGCGTGACGTGGCTCGACGCGACGCTGACCCGGACCAACAATCCGGCGACGGTCGGCAACCGGCCTGTCGGGGTGCCGAAGTGGATGGCCAATCTCGGCGCGCAATGGGATCTGCCCTGGGTGCGCGGCCTCACGCTGACGAGCGATGTGAATTTCACCGGGCAAGAGTTCGCCGATCAAACGAATACGCAGTCGGCGCCCGCTTGGACGACCTTCGATTTCGGCGCGCGGTATACGACCGCCGTCCACGGCAAGTCGACCACGTTTCGCGCGGGCGTCTTGAACGCATTCGATCGTCGATATTGGTCGGGCGTGGCTTCGTTCGGCACGATCTCGCTCGGTGCGCCTCGAACGGTGTTCGCCTCGGCCACGGTCGATTTCTGACGGCTGCCCGTCGCAACGTCAACGCGCATTGCGCTTCGCGTCACTCGCGATCCCGTCATTCAACCCTCAAGCCTCTGGCGGATAAAAGGAATGCACGCCTATGCAACGCGATGTGTTGTGCCTTGAAGTGGACCCCCGAGATTCCCATTGCTCCGAGCCCGTCAAGCTTTCGCCGATACTGGGGCCGGAAATCGATCGTTTGATCCGTTGTCCGGAGACGCTGTTCGATCTCGCTCGAACATACGGCTCGCCGCTTCACATCGTCTTTCCAGAGGTATTGAAAGCGAATGTCGAGGCGTTTCGTGCGGTGCTGCATCGGCACGAAATAAGCCACGAGATTTTCTATGGCGCGAAGGTCAATAAATCGCCGAGCCTGGTGCGTGCGGCCGTCGAGGCGAACATCGGCGTCGATGTATCGAGCGTCTACGAAATGCGCGATGCGCTGCGTGCGGGAATCGATCCCGCGCGGCTGTGCGCGACAGGCCCTGCGAAAGCGCGCGTGTTCCATATGGCGCTCGTGGCGAACCATGCGCTGATTTCGGTCGATTCGGTTGAGGAACTGCGCGATCTGGAAGCCGTCGCCCGCGAGATCGGGCCGGAGCGCCCGGCCCGCGTGCTGCTGCGCTACCGGCCGAGCGACGCGGCAAGCCATCGATTCGGCATGACCGAGGATGAGCTACTGCTTTGCCTCGATCGGATCGCGCATTCGCCGGATGTTTTTTTGTTCGAGGGATTTCATTTTCATTTGAGCGGATACCGCTATGAATCGCGCGCCGCCACCGTGCGCGAACTCGTGCGTTTCGTCGATGCGGCCCGCGCGATGGGGCTCGAGCCGAAGCTCATCGATATCGGGGGAGGGATGCCGGTGCGATATGTCGAGCACGCCCATTACGAGGCCTTCTTAAAAGCGCAAGACGAGCGCCACTATCGCACCGGCAAGCGGCCGGCATCGTTTTACCCGTATGGCGGGCCCATCGGCCCTGACCAATGGCTGGACCGCTTGCTAGCCTCGCCTGCTCTCCACGGACGATCGATCGCCGCCTATCTGAAGGCCAATGCGCTGACGCTAGCCATCGAGCCAGGCCGCAGTCTTGCCGATCAAACGGCGATGTCCGTGTTTCGCATCGCTCGCGTCAAATCGATGGCGGCGGGCGAGGCGGTGATCTTCGTCGAAGGCAGCAGCTTTAGCGCGTGCGAGACCTGGTTTGGCTCGGAGTTCCTAGTGGACCCATTGCTCATTTCGGCGCAGCGAGAACCGGGCGTCGGTGTAACGGCGACGCGAAGCTGGATCGCCGGGCATAGCTGCCTCGACGAGGACGTCATCACGAATCGCTGGCTTTCGTTCGCCCGCACGCCGAGGCCCGGCGATCTGCTGGTCTACGCCAATACCGCCGGCTATCAAATGGATTTGCTCGAAAACGAATTTCACCGTCATCCCGTGCCGCGACGCATCTGCGCGAAATATGGCGTCGACAACGGCATGACGATTTCAACTGATGATCGAATGGAGAATTGGAATGATTTTGAATAAAGTCACCGATCTCATCGGCAATACACCGATGCTCAGTATTCCCATTCCTGGCAAGGATGCGCAGCTCTTACTGAAGATCGAGAAGAACAACCCCGGCGGCAGCATCAAAGATCGCATGGCGCGCAACATGATCGTCGCGGCGCTGAAATCGGGGCGGCTCCGTCAAGGCGGTGTGGTCGTGGAATCGTCGTCGGGCAATACCGGGATTGGCCTCGCGATCGCGGCCGTGGAGTTCGGGTTGCGTTTTATCGCGGTCGTCGATCACCATGCGGCGCCCGACAAGATCGCCGTCATGCGGGCGCTGGGGGCCGAGATTCGCTTTGTCGAGGGCGAGTACCGCGAGGACGAAGTGGCCGTGGTCGAGCGGCAACGTTTGGCCGCCGAACTGGCGAGCCAGATTCCCGGCGCGGTATTCATGAATCAGTCGGATAACGCGGCCAATGCCGGCGGCTACAGCGAGTTCGTACGGGAAGTCATCAACGAAGCGGGCGCGGTCGACGCCTATGTCGGTTGTGTCGGAACGGGCGGTTCGATGACGGGCATTGCGCGCGGACTCAAACTGCACAATCCGAATACGAAGACGATCGCCGTCGAGCCCGACGGTTCGATCGTGTTCGGGCAGCCCGGACATCCGTACTATCAGTCCGGTACGGGCACGCCGGCGGGCGATACTGTGGGGCTCGTGCTCGATTACAGCTGTATCGATATGGGCGTTCAGGTGTCCGATTCCCAGGCGTTCGAGACGGCCCGTTATCTGGCTCGACGCAAAGGCATGCTAGTGGGCGGCTCGACCGGCGGAGTGATTTATAAAGCGCTCGAATGCATCCATAGTGGCCTCGTCAAAGGCAATGTGGTGGTGGCCGTCGCCGACGGCGGCGAGAAGTATCTGCATACCGTGTTTAGCGAACGCTGGCTGAACGAACGCAATCTGCTCGACCCGGCGATCTGGTCGCAACTCGATAGCTGGCTCGGGGAGCGTGACGAGCGTAACGTGCATCCCTTGCCCGATACACCGCGCCTGCACGCGGTGCAAGCCGCATGACAGCGCCGCGTGCTAAACGCGCGTCGCCGCTGAAGGTGGTGATTTGCGGCGGCGGCCGAACGGGGCATCTCGCGGCGGTGCTGTTCAAACAGTGTGAAGGCATACACGTCTCGCTGCTCACTAACAACCGGGAGGCGATCGAACGCTATCGCGCGGCCGGAAGGAGCGTCACGGCCATCCTGCCGGACGGGACAACCTGCGCCGCCCATCTCGACCATGTCACCGCCGAGCCCGCGGCCGTTCTCCCCGATGCCGACATCGTGATCGTCACGGTGCCGGCGCATGTCAGGCCACCGCTACTGCGCGCGATCGCCGAACATTTACCGCGGGACAAGCCCGTCTATGTCGGCGCCATTCCCGGTTTTTGCGGCTTCGATTGGCTGGCCGAGCGCGTACTGTGTACGCGTCCAAACGTCGTCATCTGGGGCATGAAGGACGTGCCGCACATCGCCTCCGATCTGCAGCCAGGCGTGTCGGTTCGCATGGGCGGCGCAAAAAGCACGCTCTATGTGGCCACTCATACGCGCGAAAGCGAAACCTCGCGCGCCGCGTTGCTCGCACATTTACGCAGGCTTTACGACGCGCCGATCGAACTGCTCGATCACTACTTGGAAATTACGCTGACGCCCGGCAATCCGATCATGCATAGCTCGGTGATCTACGGCTTGATCGGCCCCTACGCGCAATGGCGGGACAAAGTCTTTTCCGCACCGATTTGCTGGTGGACCGATTGTCCGGAACTGGCCGCCTATTTTTTGGAGCGCAGCGACGAAGAGAGCCAACTGCTATGCAAAGCGATCCAACAGCGCCTGGGCGTGGATTTGTCATCGATCAAGCCGCTTAGGCAGGAAATCGTCGAAGCCTATAAGGAGCAGATTCGCGACGACAGCACGATGCTGTCGGTCCTGCGCACGAACCGGGCGTACGAGGGGATCCTCGCGCCACTCGCGCCGGCCCCTGACGGGGACGGTTACGTCATCGACAGAACCCACCGCGCCTTTCACGAGGATGTGGCCTACGGCCTGGCGTTGCTCGTGGAGATGGGGCGGCGCTTAGAGGTGCGGCTGCCTCATATCGAAGAGATCTTTCGCTGGACGGTCTCCTATATGAACGGGTTGCGCGAATCCGCGCTCGACTACGTTCCCGACACTTGGCCTGCTTAATTGCGGAGTTTTTCTATGAAGCACACGCTTTCGCCCTCGCAGCCCGATCAGGCGTTCGACACGCAGCGCCACCCAAGCGCCCATGAAGCGTCGAACCGCAATGCGTTGCGTCGTTTGATCCGCTGCCTCTTCGCCGAGGGCATCATCGACGCGGATCGCCTGGTGTTCATGCCAGAGAGCCGCGCGGCCTGGTTACCGCTTTGGAGCCAACACGCGTTGCTCTTTTTTAGCGATCTCGTGGCGGCGCCTGCGCGCACCTTCATCAACCGTGGCGCGCTAACGCTCGTTGAATCGAACGGGGCGCGAAGACAAATCGAGCGCCCGGATCAATTGATCGATTCGCTGCGTTCGTCCTTCGACTTCACCCCCAGCGACGAAGGGGTGGCCGGCCTTAAAGCCGACATCGCCAACAGCATCGAGAACGATGCGCTCGCTCGCCGCTACCGCGAAGCGTGGAACGCGGCGCTTCGCGCGCGCATCGAAGTGGCCGATGTCGGCGGCTTGATCCGCTATCTTCAACGGCAAATGACCGTGCGCGATGCGGCCGTATTGCTCGATCAGTGGGGCTCGCTCGAAGGCCACCCGTTCTATCCGACGTGGAAAAGCAAGCCGGATCTCAACGCGGAGCAAGTCGCCGCGCTCTCGCCGGAGTTCAATGCCAAGGTGTCAGTGCGGATCGCTGCGCTGCGTAAGGATATGGCTTACGTCGAAAGCATGCCTCACGTTCAAAGCGTTCACGCCTGGTTCGCCGCCAACTTTCCGCAAGTATGGAGCCACTGGAAAGCGACCCTGAACGCGAGCGGATTCGACGAAGCCGACTGGTTGCCGTTGCCGATTCACGCGTGGCATCTCGAACACTTCGTGAGCCGCGAATACGCGGCGCAGATCGAAGAGGGCGTATTAATCGTCGACGGTCCCGACATCGAGACGTGGCCGACGATGTCATTCCGTACGATGATGCCGCGTTTGCCGGGGTCGTCGCCGTTTATCAAATTGCCCGTGGCGTTGTGGCTAACAAGCGAGCAGCGCAGCTTGCAGGCGAAGTCGATTCATATGGGGCCGCGTATCAGTACCGTCATCCAGCGCATTTTGGCGGACGAGCACGGCTTCGACGGCACACTCGAAATTTTCCCCGAGGAATTGGCGTTTCACTACCGGCATGCCGTGCAGCAGGAGGATCGCCCGGGCCGTCATCTTTCCGTGGCGTTTAGGGCGAGCAAAGAGGCGTTCGAGCGCGCCGACGGCCTGCTGCCGGTGACAGTGGCGGCCGTGCTCACGAATGCGCCCACCGACGGCCGTCCGCTTGTGGCCGAACTGATCGAGATGCACGGCGCGCAGCCGGCGACGCAAGCTGAGGTCGAGGCATGGTTTCGCAAGTACGCGCGTGTCGTCACGTATCCCGTGATCGGCGTCTATCTGCTCTACGGGATCGCGTTGGAGGCGCACCAGCAGAATACGTCGGTGCTCATCGACGCAGAGGGGCGCCCTCAGCGCCTACTGATCCGCGATTTTGGCGACGGCCGCACCTATGCGCCGCTGCTTGCACAGCGAGGGCACGAGTTGAAGCCTTACGTCCACCCGGGCATCTTGCCGACGGTGTTCGACGGCGATATCGCGCCCGTGCGTGCGTTCGTGCTCGACGCCTGCTTCGTTTGCCATCTGCACGAGATGGCGCTGCTGCTGACGCAGGAATATGGGTTCGGGAATCGCCGGCTGTGGGAGATCCTACGCGAAGAGACGGCGCGCTCGTTCGACGCCTTCGCGCCGCGTGTGGCAGGCGACCTTTGGCGACAAGAGCGAGACGCCTTTCTTGAACGACCCTGGCCGACGCGTTCGGTGCTGCGCATGCATCTACTCAAATATTCCGATTACCGCATCCAGCATCAACTGCCGAATCCGTTGCATGCGGCCCATTCCGAGGGGCCCCGATGAGCGGTGTGACGGTCGGGCCAGGCCGCCTGATCCATGTGCTGTTTGCGATTCAGCTGATCTCGATGGGCGCGCTGGAAATGAGCGGCCCGTTTTGGCCGCTGCATTTGAAAGCGCTCGCTACGTCTCCGTTCGAATTCGGGTTCGCGGGCGTCGCCGTCTATGTCGGGCCGATGCTCGGCATCATGTTGACGAGCGCTTTTTGGGGGCGTGTCGGCGATCGCACCGGGCACAAGCTGATGATGATCCGCGCGTTGATCGGCTTAGCGGCGACGCAGCTTGCGTTGGCCTGGGCGCACGATGTCTGGACGGTCCTCGCGCTGCGTTGCGTGCAGGGCGCGTGCGCAGGTTTCATCGCGCCGGCGCAAACTTACGGCGTGGGCATCGTCGCGCCGTCGAGCCGGGCTCGATTGTTTGCCTATCTGCAGGTGTCGACCAATATCGGATCGTTGATGGGCGCAGTAGCGGGCGGCGCGATTCTCGATCACGCGACGTTCGCTTGGATCAATATCGTGGCGGGGCTGCTATGCATGGCGTGCGCTTTCGCTGTCGTGCTGATGTTGCCGGACGTTCGGTCCCACAAGCCCGGCGGCGACAACGGTGGCGTGCAATCGTCCGCCGCGGTCGATACACCTGGCGCATTGGATATGCATGCCGACGACGCACGCGGGTCGTGGCGCTCATCCCCGATACCGGGCCTGTTGGCCGTCGTCGGCATCCTGCTCGTCAGCCGAACGCTCACGCAGACGCCGTTTTCGCTGTACGTGAAGTCGACGTTCGGCGTCGAGAACTGGGTCGTTGGGCTGTGCTACGGGATGCTGTCGCTCGGCTTCGTCGTATCGGCATCGTTGTGGGCGCGCTATTTCGAACGTCATCGTCTCGCCCAATCGCTGGGGCGCATGACCTTCATCGCGCTCGCCTGCGCGGTGCTGGCGCTACTGGCGGCGCTGACCCGTGAAGTCGGCGTGTTCGTCGCGGTTCATTTCACCTGGGGGGTGCTGCTCGGCGCCACTACGCCGGTGTTGATGTCGTTGATTTCGAAATCAGCGGGCAGCGTCAAGCAGGGTATCGTGCTCGGAATCGCCCAGAGCGTGCTCCAACTCGCGTCGATCATCGGCATTGTCCTCGGCGGTTGGTTGAGCGGCGGCGGGCGCTTGCACTACCTTTATTTCTTTGTCGCGGCCGCATATGCACTGGCCGTCATCGTCATCTCGGCGCTCAAACGCGAACGCGCGCCGGCGCCGCGGCCTGTGTTGGCCGAGGGAGGGAAATGACTACGGCCTCCGATCCGCATGGCGAGGCGCAGGCGTACTGCGTCTCGGTGAAGCCGATTTCGTTTCTGCGTCAATCGGAGCGCGTCGATGAAGATCATGTGCAGGCGCTGGCTCTGACCATTGAACGACTCGATGCTTGGACGACGCCGATTCCCATCGAAAGGAGCACCGGTATCGTCATGGACGGCAATCATCGGTTAAGGGCGGCCATGACGCTCGGCTTGCGCTGCGTGCCGTGCGTTCCGCTCGATTATCTCGATCCGCGTGTGCGCGTCACGCATTGGCGGACGAACGCGCCGTTTTGCATCGCCAGTATCGGCCGGCGCATCCTGCACGATAAGCGGCTCTTTCCCTACAAGACGACGCGGCACAGCTTCGCGCCGATGTTGCCTCAAACCGAGATCCCGTTGCGGTTGCTCGCTGCCGGGTGAGGCAACTCTGCGGCAAGACAAGGCCGGTGCGATCTGCGATCGTTCGCCCCGGCCTTTCCCATCGTCCAATCGTTCCCTCATCGCGTCAGCGACGAACTAATGCAGCTTGATCGACGGCCGATTGCGGCTTTGCAGCCAATGCGCAAGCGATTGCAGCAGGGTAGATGTCGCGCCATGCAGGCCGAGCAAATGCTTGCGATAAAGCAGCTCATAGAGCCCGACCGCCGCCAGCCCATCGATGACGAGCGAGCGCGGCCGCACGCCCCATTGCGTTTGGTAAATGGCCCCGGCGCGCCCGAGCGACACCACGGTTCCGGCATCGTGAAACGTGAATCCATTGACCGCTAGGCCCGTCAGGCGACGTGCGAAGGCCCGTTCGAGATACAACGCCTGCTGATGCGCCACTTGCGCGCGCGGCGGCAGAAATCCGCGCGTTCCTTCCACCGCGCAAGCCGCGCAATCGCCGAAGGCGAACACATGTGGATCATCGGGCAGTTGCAACGTATCGGTGACGAGGATTTGATTCGCCGCATTCAACGGGAGATCGCCGATTTGACGCAAGATGGCCGGGCCCGCCACGCCCGCAGCCCAAATCGTGATGTCGCTCTCCAATCGATCGCCGTCCACGGTGATGACGGCCTCGGCCGTCACTTCCGCTACGCGCACGCCGGTGAGCACAGCGATATTGAGGCCGCGAAGTTGCCGATCCGCCCGCTGGGAAAAGCGCTCCTGCAGCGCGGGCAGAATGCGCGGCGCGCCCTCGATCAGGCGAATGCGAACATCTCGATCCGCGCGCAGCGCCTTGAACCGGTACTTGATCAGTTGATCGATCGCATGCCTGAGCGAAGCCGCCAATTCCACGCCAGTCGCCCCAGCGCCGATGACGTTGATGCAGATAGGCTGCGACGAGCTCCCCGGTTGCTGCTCGGCCCAATGATTGCGCTTCGTGCAAGCCCCTAAAACCTTCCGACGAAAATCTTCGGCTTGCTCGATGTTTTCGAGCGGCAACGCGTGGGTGGACGCGCCGGGGACATTGAAGAAGTTCGTCACGCTGCCGACCGCAAGTACGAGATCGTCATAGCGCAGCTCGCGCTCGGGCAGGATCGGCGCGCCGTCCGCGTCTTGCACGGCGCCGATCGTCACGACGCGTTGCGTGCGATCGATGCGCCGCAGCTCGCCCTGAACGAAGCGAAAGCCATACTGGCGCGCTTGCGCCGCATATTCGATCGTATGCGACGCCGGATCCCGATGTCCCGAGGCGGCTTCGTGCAGAAGCGGCTTCCAAAAGTGGGTGGGAGAGCGATCGACCAACACGATCTCGGCGCGCCCACGCCGTCCGACTGAATGAGCGAGACGGGTCGCCAACTGCAGGCCGCCAGCGCCGCCGCCGACAATCACGATCGCGGGCGTACGCGCGGCGTGCGCCGTCGCGGAAGTATTCGAGGTCTCGGCCATGGTGGTGCTCCATCAGAGGGTCAATCGGGATGACAGCTTTCGAGATACGACGATATAGTCCTGCCTAGGCGAAAACAATTTAATGTTTATAGGCGACCTATATGTATTCACTAATAGGTAAGGCGGCGACGTTCCGGCAGTTGCGGGCGTTGGACATGGTGTTACGGCTGGGCAGCGTCTCGCGAGCGGCCGAAGAATTGAACCTGACCCAGCCTGCCGTTTCGCTGCAAATCCGTTTGCTGGAAGAAGCGGTGAGCGCCGCGCTGCTGCAACGTGTCGGACGGGGCGTCCAGCCGACGGCGGCCGGCGAGATCGTCGGCCGCTATGCGCGCGAAATCCTGCATCTGTGGAGCGAAGCGGGCGATGAAGTCGCCGCGCTCACAGGCGATCTCGGCGGCACGCTGCGAATCGGCGCCATCACGACGGCCGAGTACTTGATCCCGCCGCTGCTCGTGAAATTCACGGCGACGCGCCCGCACGCGAAGACCTATTTCAAGGTGGGCAACCGCGAGGAGATCATTCGAATGCTGGCCGCGCACGAGATCGATCTTGCGGTGATGGGGAGCGCGCCGAAGGAGTTGCGCACGCACGCCGTCGAGTTCGCCAAGCATCCGATGGTGTTTGTCGCCGCGCCCGCACATCCGCTCATGGGCCGCAAACGCGTCGGATTGAAGGAGTTGGAGGCCGCGCATTTGCTCGTGCGCGAACGCGGCGCGGGGACGCGCTCGACCGTGGAGAATCTGTTTCGGGCGTCGGGCCACAAGTTTCATATCGGCTCGGAGCTGTCGAGCAACGAAGCCATTAAGCAGATGGCGGAGGCCGGCCTCGGCGTGGCGTTCTTATCGCTGCATGCCTGTGCGCTCGAATTGCGCACGGGGCTGCTGGCGCAGCTTCCTTTCCCCGGCAATCCGATCGTTCGCGAATGGTATGTCGTCACGCTGGCCGACCGGCGCATTTCGCAGGTCACGGCGCTCTTTCGGGATTTTCTGATCACCCAAGGCGCACCCGTGATGGACGGGGTAATCGCCAAGCCGCACGAGCGCCATCGTCGGTAGCATGATTCGGGCGGCTCAGCGCCACGTGATCATGGCGCGCTAGCCGTTTTCTTACTATGCTCTTAGGAAATCCGCTGCGGGCCCAGTGGCGATCTGTTTTCGCTGATGCGGCCGCGATCTGGCGCAGCGCTCAATTCATGTCCGACCGACCGAGTGCGAAAGCCGAACATGCTATTGAATGCCTACAAAGCCGCCGCTGTGCTCTCGCTGATCGGGCTGACAGCGCTGGCGGCGCTTTCGGTGGGGCTGCCGCATGAGGTCGCCAATGCGGCCGGTTTTCTGGTGGTTTTCGCCGTTCTCGTCACCGTGCAGACGCCGCTTACGCGCTCGATGCTGCTCGTTTTCAGCAGCTTCCTGATTGCGCGGTACATCGCTTGGCGTTTCGCATCGTTTCCGATCCACGGTACGTTGCCCTCCCAAATTGTGTCGGTGGCGCTGCTCGCGGCTGAGCTCTACTGCATGGGCGTCGTGTTGTTTGGGTACTTCGTCGGCGCAAGGCCGCTTGAGCGGCAGCCGCCGCCGCTGCCGCGAGACCCCGCGGCACTGCCGTTCGTCGACGTCTACATTCCGACGTACTCGGAGCCGCTCGCCGTCGTGGCGCCAACTGTGTGCGGGGCCGTCGAAATCGATTACCCGAAGGAGCGATTCCGCGTATTCGTGTTGGACGACGGCTTTCCTCGCTCGAAGACGGCCCAGGAGCCCGAGCAGAGACGGGCGCTCGCCGAGCGGGCGCAAGCTTTGAAGGCGCTCTGTGCGCGGCATGGCGCCACCTACCTGACGCGCGAATCGAACGCTCATGCGAAAAGCGGCAATTTAAATGCGGCGATGCGCAGCACCGGAGGCGAACTCATCGCCATTCTCGATGCCGATCACGTGCCGACGCGCGACTTCCTGCGCTCCACCGTGGGTTTTTTTGTGGCGGATCCGCGTGCGGCGCTCGTGCAAACGCCGCACTTCTTCACGAATCCCGATCCGCTCGAAAAGAATCTCGGCCTGTTCAATCGAATGCCGGCCGAAAACGATTTGTTTTATCGCGTGGTGCAAAAGGGCCTCGATACCTGGAATACCTCGTTCTTTTGCGGCTCCGGCGCGCTTGTGCGGCGTTCGGCCATCGAGGAGATCGGCGGCTTCTCGACCGATTCGATCACCGAAGACGCCTCGTCCTCGGTAAGGCTGCATCAGCGCGGCTGGCGTTCCGTCTACCTGAGCCGGCCGATGGTGGCGGGGCTGCAGCCCGAGACGATCTCGGGATTTCTCGTCCAGCGCATCCGCTGGGGCGTCGGCATGATGCAGATCCTGATGAAGCAGAACCCGTTGCTCGTACGCGGTCTCGCGTTCGCGCAAAGGCTTTGCTACTGCTCGATTGGGCTCTTTTGGTTCTTTCCGTTTGCGCGCCTGGTGACCTTTATCGTGCCGCTTGTCAGCATCGTCTTCAATCTGCAGATGTACCCGAGCGGCGCGCGTAATTTACTCGGTTATACGTTGCCTTACCTCATCGCCGCACTGCTGACGGCCGAGCGGCTAAATGGGCGTTTTAGGCGCATCTTCTCGTCGGAGCTCTACGAAACGCTGCAGGCGTTCTACATGCTGCCGGCGATCGTATCGGCGCTGATTCGGCCCAGCGCGCCCACCTTCAGCGTGACGCCGAAAGGGCAGCAGAGCGAGGCCGATTTCATCAGCGAATTTCGCTGGCCGTTCTATGCGATTTTCGCCGGGTCGGCGATTGGGCTCGTGTGGGGCATTATCCGCATGATTCTCGAGCCCGAAGCGCGGTCGATTCTCGCGGCCGCGGTCGCGTGGATCGGTTTCAATCTGTTTCTTAGCTTCGGCGCGCTCGGCGCGCTGTTCGAGAAAGCGCAACGCCGCGTACGGCCTCGCATCGCGATCGGCGAGCGGGTCACCGTCGTCGATGCGATCGGCGAACAAGAAGCGCTGCTCGTCGACGCCAACGAGCTCGGCTTGCGCTTGCGCGTACGCGCGCCGCTGGCGCAAGGCAGCTTTGCGATCAAATTCGGCACCCAGTTGCTGACCGCGCGTATCACCGCCATCGTCGACAGCACCCACGGCGAATATGTCGCGCTTTATACGCCGAACTCGCCCGAAGAAGAAAGAGCGGCGGTGTTGCTCGCGTACGGCGACAGCGAGCGTTGGATACGCCAATGGAAGGAGCGTGAGGCGCCGTCGAACTTCGTCAGTTCGCTGGCCGGCATGCTCGTCATCGCGGTCAAAGGCGCCCATGCTCATGCGCGGCATGTCGGGCGAAAGGTTTTTCATGGTTAGTCGGCTCGTCCGCCTGCTAATGGGGTGGGTTATCGCCTTTGCGGCGATTGCAGGCTATGCGCAAAGCGTCTCGCGACCATTTACGGCATTGCGGCCCGCGAGCGGCGCGGCGGCGGCCGCTCATGCGCTCGTCGCGGAGCTGTCGCCGCGCGAAGTGGTGAGCGGCGCACATCTCGACATCATGTCGAATTCGGCGCCGCCAGCGGGGGCGCGCTACCTCGTTTGGATCAACGGCGCGCTGGCCGTCAATGTCGAGGCAACCGGCGCGCATCAAACGCTCGACCTCGCGCCGAACGCGTTCGCCCCCGGCGTCAATACAATCCAAGTGGCGCTCGCGCCGAACGGCGCGCCGGTGACGAACGAACTGGCGCTGACCGCCCCCGCGCCGGTCGACGATACGAAGTCGAATCTATTGCTCGATTTCGCGGGGATGCGGGCCAATCCGGCGCCCACGCTCGCGCAGATACCGCTGGCGTTCGATCCTCGTGGGTGGCTGCCGCGCACGGTCGCCGTGGATCTTGGGCAGGACGCCGCTGCGCCTACGCCTGCGCAATTGCAGGCGGCGTCGCTCGCGGTGCAAAGCATCGCCGTACGAATGCGGCAGACCGACGTCACGGTGGCCTACCGCAGCGAAGGATCGATCGCCGATTGGAGCCGCGATCCGCAATCGTGGGGCATCGCCAAGGAAGACGCCGCGGCGGGCGATACGCTGCTGATCGGCACACGCGCGACGCTTGCTCACGAACTTCCGGCTTCGGTGGCTCAGGCGGTAACGGGCCCCTTCATCGGCATCTATCCGGCGAATGCGGGGCGGTCTGTGGTCGTCGTGATTTCGGGCGAAACCGATGCCGATTGCCTTCGCGCGGCGCGAGTTTTTGCTGATCAGGCTGCCTCGCTGCCCACCAGCGCCGCAATGGTGATCGATAGCGGCAGCGGATCCGTGGCGCGGGCCGATGGGAATCGGGCGGGGCGTGCCACGCACCTGGCTATCGCTCTTGCCGAAGCGGACCCCGCGCTCGTTCGCGCCGCGCTTCGTTTCGCCGCCGTCCGTGCGAAGGCGACCGGTGAAATGGCGGATTTTTCGTTTCGCTACGGCATCGACGTGGCGGCGAGCGATTACTTCTTCGGGCAGGATGCGACGCTCTCGCGCAAGTTGCGCAGTCGCTTGCCGCTGTATGCGCCGTTGCAGCCGGGACAGGTCGTATCGTTTCCGACGCACATCGGCGATCGCTCGTTCATCGCGATGATCGGCGTGCGCAATGCGGCCCTCGCCGGCGCGGTCCAGATGCTGCGCGAGCCGGCCGCGTGGGCACGCTTCACGCAACAAGCGACATTGTTCGATACGCGAACGCAAACGGCAATTCCGCTAGCGGTGGCTAGGCGCTCCCTGCTGGCGCAAGTACGACTCTTCTTGGCGGACCCGCTCACGTTCTGGTCGGTGCTCGCGGCGTTATTGCTCGCCAGCTTCGTCTTCGTCAATCTAGCGTTGAAGGCCCAGGTCGCCGCGCGGCTGCGGATATCAGGCTCGAATGCACCCCACGACGCCCCGGGAAACGGCCCATGAAACGCGCGCTCGCCTTGACTGCCGCAGGAGCCGTGCTCGCGTGGCATGGGATCGCGAGCGCCGTGCAAACAGCCGCACCGGCAACGGCGTCCTCACCGCCTACGCAGCCTTCCAACGCGGGCTCCTCGGCGCCTGCAACAGGCAGCGGCTGGGGCAATGCACCGGCGGCGGGAACGTCGCTTCGGCTCGCCGAGCCGCAGGCCGCCACGCCGCCCAGTCCAACCGAACCGGTCAAGCGCCGCCCCTCCCGTCGCGCGCCAGGCGGTCCAGTGAATCCGCATGCAAAATCCGTTGCGTCGACCGAAACCGCCGGTTGTACGGATCTACCGGCGAAATGGGCCAGCGCGCAACGCATGGCTCAAGCGAAGCGTGCCGACCAGGCCTTGGCGCTGTACCTGCAATTGTTGCGCGCGTGTTCGAAGGAGGGCGAGCTGCAGGGTACGGCATGGAAAGCGGCGAAGACGTTGCCTCCGGCCTATGTTGAGCGCTTGCTCGCGGATCGCGCATTCGATTCGCCCGCACTGAGCAAGACGCGGTCGGCCATCAAGCTTGATCAGATGTACGCCGAGAACTCGGCGGGCCACGCGAGCGCCGCGCTCGCGTATTCGCGTTCGCTGCGTGCCGATCCTTCCGTGACGCTCGATGCTTCGGCGCTCGAGGTATCGGGTTGGCTCGAAGAGCACGCGCATGACGAGCAGGCCGCCGAGCATCTCTTTCGTGAGGCGCTTGCACGCCAAAGCGACCTGAGTTCGGCGCGCCAGGGCCTTGCACTCTCGCTGATGCATCAGGGGCGGCTCGATGAAGCGCAGGCGCAGGCGCGCGATTTGACGACGCCCGCCGGCCGACGCCTGAACGCGCAAATCGCACTCGCGCTTGCGAAGGCTTCAGACGATCCTGCTCAGGTCGATGCGGCGCTGGCGCTCATCGACGGGACGGGCGGCGCACGCGATCGGGCGACGCGCGCAATGATCGGCTGGGCGCTCTTGTCGAGCCAGCGTGCGGCGCGCGCCGAGCAGATCTTTCAGGCGCTACATCAGGAGGATCCCGATAACGAGGAGTATCGGCAAGGCCTCGCCTATGCAGCGGCTGCGTCGCACGATTACCCCTCGCTCGAGACGCTCGTCGCTGCAAACACGCCGGGAACGCCGGCGCCCGCGCGCGAGGCCCTCGCCGAGCACGAGGCGCGTCGCGCGTTATACGGGCGTGCGAGCGAATTGGCCGGGCATCCGATGGAAGGATATGGAGCGGCGCTGCAAGCGTATGGGGACATCGATCGGAAATCGGGAACGGCGGGCCAAGACAAGTTGACGATCTTGACCATGCCGCAGCTCTCGGCGACGTTGCTGCCGGCCCCGACGCTTTCGCTGCGCGTCGATGCCGCGTTGTTGCGATTGGATAACGACGTGCGCCACGCGTGGGGGAAACAGCTCGGCGTCACGGCGCGCACCGATTGGCACGACGGCGAGCTTGCCTTTGGCGCAATGGCCGAAGCGCCGGGGCAGGGCCCGGCCCGGATATTAGGCAAGCTTCAGTATCAACGCTATGCCGACAATGAAGCCTCGTTCTTTCGGATCACCATGACGCGGGAGGGCAGCTACGATTCGTTGCGTGCGTATGAGGGCGTCGCGTCGGGCCCCGGCCCCGCGCTATCGTCTTCGATCGAAATCGCTGCGAGGGCGCCGGTCGGCGAGAGCGCCTGGTATCTCGGCGAAACGGTAGCGGGCGGCGCCGTGACGGCGTCGGGAACGGCGTTCAATCCGTTCTATGCGGTCGATCTGGGCGTGACGCGCGATTTTTCGATGAAAGGCTGGAGCTGGTTGAACGCGGGGCCCCACGTGAGATTCAGTTCGTATCGTTACGACGCGAATCGCTTCGATGGTCCGTATGCCGGCTATTGGAGCCCGAAGTCGAATCGGGAAGCGGGGCTCGTGTTCGCCGCGCAATCGGCGGAGGGCGGCCGATGGATGTTCAAGACTGGCGGGCGAGTGGGCTATGCCACACGCGAGCTGTACACGGGGCGCGCAACGGGCGCCTTCGGCGAAGACACGACGACGTTGGTGGCGCTGGCCGCACCGAATTTGATTGTCGGCGCGGGTATCGGTTATCGCGCGTCGCCCGGCTATCGCGATATGAGCGTGTATGCCTGGGTTAAGGCGCCATTCGATGCGCGCGCGCATCTTCGCGCCGCCGATCTCGTCACGCCTCGCGGGTTTTGACGGCTTGCCGCAGCGGCGAGCGGTTGGCCGACCGCAAGCATCTTGAGATCCCTTTGCGCTCGCCTGCGCGATCACCGTCTCGCCTTACGGACACCGGTTTGTTTTTAGGCACGCGGGTTGCGAGAGAGCCGTCGCATTCGCTTGCAACCCCTGCAGCCGCCGAAAGGCCCGAAATGATCGCGCCACCATCAACCGTCACTACACGCGAGGTAGAGACCTGTCATGACCACCCCCTCTCGTCCATTGCGCATCATCAACGCGCTATCCGTGGTCTTTTGCGCGCTCACGGCGCTTTACTTGCTCGTTGGCGGCGGATGGCTGCTCGCGATCGGCGGATCGCCGTACTACATTGCGACAGGCATCGTGCTGGCCGTGATCGCCTGGTTGATTTGGCGGTGTCACCCGGCCGCTTTTTGGCTTTATGCGGTGGTCTTGCTCGGCACGGCCGGGTGGGGGCTGTGGGAATCGGGCCCGGACTTTTGGGCGCTCGTGCCGCGGTGTGATGTCCTGGTTGTCTTCGGCATATGGCTGCTGTTGCTCGTCAGTCCCTCGCTCGTTCCGCCACGCGGCGCGGCGGTGGGTGCGCTGGTCGGCTCGCTCGTGATCTGGGGTGGCGTGCTCGTCTACGCCGCATTTAACGATCCGCAAACGATCAACGGCACGTTGAATGCCCAGGCGGCTGCCAGCCCAGCGCCCGCGAGCGGCGCGGACGCGGCCGATTGGCCTGCCTACGGCCGCACCGAGCAGGGCACACGCTATTCGCCGCTCGCGCAAATTACGCCGGACAATGTGAAGAATTTGACGGTGGCATGGACGTTCCGCACGGGCGATATGAAAGGGCCCAACGATCCCGTCGAAATTACCAACGAAGTGACGCCGCTCAAGATCGGCGACATGCTCTATCTGTGCTCGCCCCATCAGATTCTGTTTGCGCTCGACGCGCAGACGGGCACGCTGAAATGGAAATTCGATCCGAAGTTGAAAGCGGATCCCTCGTTCCAGCATGTGACTTGTCGAGGCGTGTCCTATGCGGATCTCTCCGCCAGTGACGCGTCGGCTTCGGCCGATGCGGCATCGAGTGCAGCAGCCGCGGCGAGCGCAACGAGCGCAGCGACAGCCGGGGCAACAACCCCCGGCGCTTGCATGCAGCGCGTTTTTCTCCCGGTCAACGACGGTCATCTCTACGCGCTCGACGCGAAAACGGGCCAGCGTTGCGCCGATTTCGCCAACAACGGCGATCTCGATCTTCAACATAGCGAGCCGGTGACCACACCGGGCATGTACGAACCCACCTCGCCACCCGTCGTGACGAGCAAGGTGATCGTCGTGGCCGGTTCGGTCGAAGACAATTTCTCGACGCGCGAGCCCTCGGGGGTGATCCGCGGCTTCGACGTGCGCACAGGCCAACTGCTGTGGGCATTCGATCCCGGCGCGCAAGATCCGAACGCGATCCCAGGCACGGGCCAGCACTACACGTGGAACTCGCCGAACTCGTGGGCGCCGGCGGCTTATGATCCGACGCTCGATATCGTCTATTTGCCGATGGGCGTCTCCACGCCCGATATCTGGGGTGGCAATCGCACGCCGCTGCAGGAGCGCTATGCGAGCGGCATCCTGGCGCTGCATGCCTCGACCGGCAAGCTTGCATGGTTCTACCAGAGCACGCACCACGACCTCTGGGATATGGATCAGCCTTCGCAGCCGACGATCGCCGATATCACCGGCAGCGACGGCAAAACCATCCCCGTTGTCTATGCCCCCGCCAAAACCGGCAACCTCTATGTGCTCGATCGACGCACCGGTAAGCCTGTTGTGCCGGCGCCCGAACGCCCGGTGCCGCAAGGGGCCGCGCCGGGCGATCACGTTTCGCCGACGCAGCCGTTCTCCGATCTCACCTTCCGGCCGAAGGAAAATCTCTCGGGCGCCGACATGTGGGGCGCGACGATGTACGACCAGCTCGTTTGCCGCGTGCTGTTCCATCGGCTCCGTTACGACGGCATCTATACGCCGCCTTCCGTGCAAGGGACGCTCGTCTTCCCGGGCAATCTCGGGATGTTCGAATGGGGCGGCATCGCTGTCGATACCGATCGACAGATCGCCATCGCCAATCCGATCGCACTGCCTTTCGTGTCCCGCCTGATTCCGCGCGGCCCGCACAATCCGATCGAGCCCGTTTCCGGCGTGAAAGGCAGCGGCACCGAAGTGGGCATACAGCCGCAATACGGCGTGCCTTATGGCGTTACGTTGAACCCGTTCTTGTCGCCGTTTGGGCTGCCCTGCAAGCAGCCCGCGTGGGGCTATATGTCGGCGATCGATTTGAAGACCAATCAGATCATTTGGAAGAAGCGCATCGGCACCGCGCGCGATAGTTCGGCGGTCCCGTTGCCGTTCAAGCTGGGGATGCCGATGTTGGGCGGCCCGATTGTGACGGCGGGCGGCGTCGCGTTCATTGGTGCGACGGCCGACAACTATCTTCGTGCCTTCGACGTCGACAACGGTAAGGAATTGTGGCGGGCCCGTCTGCCGGCCGGGGGGCAGGCCACGCCGATGACCTACTCCGTCAATGGCCGCCAGTATGTCGTGATTGCGGCGGGCGGGCATGGATCGTTCGGCACCAAACTCGGAGACTACGTGATTGCGTATGCGCTTCCGGCTCGATGAGCGAAACCGCCGCGTGCGCACGGCGCGGCGGATTCACCAACATGGGGCTTTCACCTACTAATTTTTGTTGGGATACGTGAGAAGCCCGTAATTACCGATCGTTTTTTTTCGATTTGCTCCATCGACACTACGGAATGGGAGGGTACGAATCTGCGGAATATCGCCAACACTTCCGCTCGTAATCGTTTCCGAGGTGAACCATGGGCATCGATGCAATCGGACAGACCAACGCTGCGGTAGCCGCTTACGATGCGGCGATCAATGGAACGGACGATGTCATGCGCAATGCGCCGCACAACGCCGCGTTGCGGCAGGATTTGCGGACGTGGGACATCGATCGAGCGCAGGCCGGTTTGGACAAAGCGATCAGCGACGAACTCGCGAGTCAGATACCGCCTGACCACCGCACCGCGCCCGACGCTTCGCTCGCGAACGCCGCGCAAGCCATCTTGCAACGCTATTCCAACGATGCGACCGCGCAGTCGGGGCTCAACGATGCGGTGCTGGCCGATCCGAGCGTCAAAGCGTGGGTTGCTCAAGCCGCGCAGAACATCGATCAGCCGTATCAAGGCACCAATCCGCAAAACGTCGCTGAAGATACCGAGCGCGCACGGCAAGCGGCCCAGCGGCTGCAGTCGACCGTCGACGGTTTGCCCCCCCAGCTCGCGATCGCCGTGACGCAGGCAAGCCTGCCGACGATTGAAAAGATCTCGCATTTGAAGCTTTCGTGCAGCACCGAGCCTTTCAATACGGTCCAGGGCGTGTTGAGTTCGCTCGCCGATGGGCCTGAAGCTCAGGCGATCATCGATCAAACCGCGAGCTACTACACCAAGAATATCGGCCAAATCAACGCGTTCGCCGGTCATGACGGCGCAAACGGGGTGTTGGCCGATTCGATCACAAGGGATACGAACGGCGATACCCGGTTTGCGCGAGCCTTGGCCGGCCAATTGCAAGGATCGAGCGTCAAGATGTTCCGCGAGATGGCGCCTGCGATCCGCAACGCCGGCGCGGACGGCCTACATGATTTCTTATCGGATCAAAGCGCTAGCCCTTTAGTCGCGTATAACAAGGCGCACGCCGCCGCCGACGAAAACACCAAGAAGTTGGCCAAGCTGCTTTCTCAAACGGGCGCGCTCACGCCGGAACAGAAGCAAGATTTCATCAAGGCCTACATGTCGGATCCCGAGAATGCCGACGTGTACAAGAACGAAAACGAGGCCGCGAAGAAACTGGCCGACTACATGAACGCCAACCGCGATTCCCTGATTTTCGCCGCGGGGCAGAGTTCGGATTCGGCCAAGCAGCTCTATGAATGCATGCAAGACTTGACCCAGTCGAGCCAAGGCACGACCTCGTTGAGCTTCATCGGATCGATCGACAACGATCCGGCGGCAAGCAAAGCCTTCAGCAAGTTTTCGGACTATAAGGGCGACTTTCTCGATAACACAATCGCCTCGGCCCAGGGCGAACTCTTGGTAGAAAAAGGCGGCGATACGGGAGCGGCAGTCAACGCATTGCTGGAGTTGTCCGAACCGGTTTTCAGAGGCACGGCCGGCTGGAGCAAACTCAAGGAGCAATTGCCCAAGACGAGCGAACTCAAGGCCAATCCCAATGTGTTGGACGCCAAGGAGCTGGGTGAAGCCTTCAAGGAGATGGGCGCTGGGCGGCGCGGTTTCACCATGGCCTCGATCATGGTCGGCGCATATAACGGCGGCAACGCCGAAACGATGAACTCCATGCTCGCCGCGTATGGCGGCGCCGGCTCTGAAACGGACGAGCTGACCACCGGTGCGCTGAGACATCTCGCCGATGCCGACAAAGAAGCGGTGTACTCCGACAACCTGGCTTTGGCGACCGATTTTACGAAGAAGTTCATTCCTGGCCTATCCCTCATCGCGAACACGAGCGCGGGCCTAAGGGATATGAGCAAGGTAACGCAGGATCCGGTATATGCCGGCGCGCTCATGGGCGACGCTTTCGCGGTCATGGGAAGCGGTATCGAGGCCGTGCCCGGGTTGGGGCTTTCCGGCGAGGTCGTGACGGGCCTCGGCATGTTGGCGGCCGCACCGTTCGAATTGGTAGGCGGTGCGATCGATAGTGCGCTAGAAAAGGACAAACTGAGGAAGGAAGCGAAAGATTATCTCGAGCGAGCGAATGAGCTAGGGCTAGAGCAGCAGCGAGAGAAGGCGGGGACGCTCGATAAAACGCGGATGCCGGACCAGGCAGGCGAGGACGGATTGAACGATAAGACCATCGACGCTTTGGTCGCGAGCGACCCGGGCCAGATCAAGCATCTTCAATCGTTGAACATGACGGCTGCCGAGATTCAAGCGTTGGGCGAAGACAATCCTTCGTGGTTGCAGGACAACGCGAAGTCGGACTTCCTGTTCGATCTTGCCCGGGCGTCGGGCGTGCAGGGCTCGGAGGTGATCAGCTTCGCCGATGCCGTGCAAAAGGACAATCCGAATATCATCGCCGCTTCGCCCGATCTGCCCAGCGCTCACCCGCTTACCGACAATCAATTGATGCACTTGCTCAGCGAGCGTTATCCGACAGCGCAAGCGTATGTGCAGGCAACGCATCCCGATCTGTTGGGCCCGGGCGGAGCCGCGCGTCGCAAGGCCGATGCCGATTTCGATCAGATCGCGCAAACCAGCATGTACGAGGACCGAGAGCTTGGCGATCTGCTCAAACACAACAACGATCCCGCCTATCAAGCGCAAATCATCAACCGCCTGCGGCAAGGTCAAGACCTTGATCGCTGGGTTCATGCAATGAGTCAGACCGACGATGGCTTGCCGCAAGCCGCCAAGCAGGCGATCGAGGCGGCCCAGAATGCGGGCGTATTCGCCACGTCGCCCGATTCGGTGAAGACGTATCTGAGCGAACTGAGCTGAGCCGCCTGCAACGTAGGCTAACGATCCGGCAGTCCGAACTCACGCCGCACGGCCGCTGTCATCCCATCGACCACATCGGCGAGGAGCAGACGGCCCTTCTCGCGCGTCGATCCCTTCGCCGACGACAGCACGCCGCTTGGCGGCACCCAAGCCGTGCGGGCCGGATACATATCGTAGGGTGGGAACTGCGCCGGCCCATCGTCGGGAATGCGTTCGAGGGCGACCAGCTGCGGGTGATAATGCAGCATCATCGATGTCTCGATCACGGCGGCGTGTTCGAGCGCGATGCCCGGAAAACCGTCGGGGAAGACCGCATCGAGCGTGGCCTGCCGGCAAAACTCCCAATGCTCGACACGCATGACTTCGATCGTGCCGCGCTCGCCGATCTCGCGCATGGCGAGTTCGATGCCTTCCGTGACGAACCATTGGTTTTCGAAATGCCCGACGACGATCACGAGGCGCCGAACGCCATGGCGATGAAACTCGCGCACGGCATCGCGGATCAATCCGCTCAGCGTCGCGCCATCGACGCTCGTCGTGCCGCAAAAATGCTGGCCGCCGCCGCTTCGCGGCTGCGACTTATAGCCGTACGAAATGGCGGGCGCCACGATGCCGCCGGTTGCGCGGGCCACGTCTTCGCTGATCGCGCTGGCCAGCAATGCATCGGTGCCGAGCGGCAGATGGGGCCCGTGCTGTTCCGTCGCGCCGCAAGGAAGAAACACGACCGTTCCGGCTTTGACCCGCTCCTCGTATTCGACCCAGCTCATATTGCTCATCAATACGCCGCTCATGTCGAACTCCTGTTTTCGGCGAGCGACGCCGGCTGGCGCCGAGCGTCGGGCCGTATCCGATAAAACAAGTAGTAGCTTCCGCCGCCGACAACCAGCCCGGCGAGCCACGACAAATCGAAGCCGCCTAATGCCATCGCGATCGGCCCCTGCAGCGATTCGATGCTGCTGACTTGAAAGAGCCAGGCCGCGGTGACGCCCAACGCCAACGCTAAGACGCCGTAGCCATTGACGTCGCCGCACTCGCTTTCGCCGTGATGACGGTAGAGCGCCGCGATATCGATCCGGCCGCGCCGGACGAGAAAGAAATCGACGAGCACGATGCCGGCCCAGGGCGCGATCCAGACGACGAAAAAGACCATCAGATCCGAGAACGTATTGGCAAACGCGCCCGAATGCAGGAAGCGATAGAGCATGCCTAGCGCGACGACGCCGGACGCGACCGAGACCATCCACCGCGGCGCCCGCAAATCGAGCGTCAACGTCGCCAGCGCGGCCGAGTAGATGACGACGATGTTGGTCGCGATCGGTCCGTGGACCAGCACGAGCAACACCGGCAACGCCATCGCGCCGAATACGGCGATGATGAGCTGCGCTGGATCGGCGCCGCTGCCCGACGAGGCGATCGCCGCGCCGAGAAACGCGAGCCAGACGGTCGGCACAAACATCCCGAGCGATGTCGCGCGAAACACCTGACGGCTACTCAACGTCAGCTTCGTGAAACGCGTGTAATCCGATGCGTAGACGAGCCATGAAATGCCCCAGCCGACGCCGATCGCCGTCATCAGTTGGCTCATGGCGGCATAGCGGCGAACGCCGCGAACGGTCGTGACATGCCAATGAATATCGACATGCGAGAACGCCACGACGGTCATGACGAGCATGATGACGAGCACGAACGGCATCGTGTAGCGCTCAAAATAGCGAATTGCGTGAAAGCCCCAGGTCGCGATGCCCACCTGGATCAGCATGACGGCGACGGCGATGACGATCTTCAGTTCGAGGCCGCCACCGATCCCCATCCGCTCGAGTGCGGCGACGGCGAGATCCAGCACGATCCACGTGTTGATCGCCACCCAGCCCATCGGCATCAACACTTGCATCAGCGTCGGCAGCCATGCGCCGCGCCGACCGAAGGCGAGCCGCGACAAGACCATCTGCGGCACGCCGGATCGATGCCCGATCACGCACATCGCGCCGAACAATGCACAGCCCAACACGTTGCCGACGACGATCACGGCGAGCGTTTCCATGAGGCTCAATCCGAGCTGAATTCCGATCGCGCCCAACACCCAATTGATCGGCGCCACGTTCGCGCCGGCCCAGATCCAGAATTGGTCCAACTGCCCCGAGGTCCTGCTTGAGCTCGGTACGGGCGTGATGCCATGCATGTCGAATGCGGCGCCGGGATCGGCGTTCGCATTCGCTGTGGTGCTTGATGTGTGATCGTTTGACACGACTGTCTCCTCCTGAGATCGCGACGACGATGGGTCATTGAGCGCCCGTCGCCGAGCCCCGATTTAAGCGGAGGCCAATAAACGGCGAAATCGATCAATTCTCAACGGCGGTTGAGAAAAATTGCAGCCTTGAATTTTTCTCAACCCGACGAAAAAAATCATCAATCGCGCGATGTGACGCTGCATGGCTAAATGAGTGCTCCCGTTGTTTGAATACGAACACGCAGAGGACAGACACGCGATGACTACGCTGCTTCACATCAACGCCAGCGCGCGCGGCGGCCGCTCGCTGAGCCGCAAGCTTTCCGGCGCCTTCATTGACGCTTGGCGCACGCTCGAACCCGATGCTCACATCATCACGCGCGATGTGGGCGCCAATCCGCCGCCAATCATCACCGAAGCGTGGATAGCGGCCGTGTTCGCCGCAGGGGAGACGATCACGCCGGAGCAACGCGAACAATTGCGGCTTTCCGATGAGTTGATCGACGAACTCGATCGTGCGGACCTGATCGTGATCGGGACGCCGATGTACAACTACGGAATGCCGGCTTCGCTCAAGTCGTGGTTCGACCAGGTGATTCGCATCAACAAGACCTTTACGTTCGATCTCGCGCGCGGCGATTTTCCGCTGGAGCCGATCATGCGCGGCAAAAAGCTCGTTATGCTGAGTTCGCACGGCGAGTTCGGATTCGGCCCGGGTGGCGTGCGAGAAAAGATGAATCACTTGGAAACGCACATTCGTACCTGCGCGCATTATCTGGGCGTGGAAGAAAGCCACGCGATCGGCATCAGCTATCAAGAATTCGGCGACGCGCGACACGAAGCGTCGATCGCCGCTGCGTTTGCCGCAGTTCCCGTGCTGGCGCGACAGCTTGTGGGCGAACGTGAGCATCGGTTAGAGGGCGCAGCGCGGCAGGTGCTATGAGAGGCTTTGCGACGTTGGCGGAGATTGCGTCGAAGTTGCGCGACGGCAGTATCGACCCGATCGAGCTTGTCGACACGGCGATGCGAGGCTCGCGTAGCGCGCCGGGCGTCTTCGTCTCGCTCAATGAGCGTGCGCGTGACGCCGCCGCGCAATCGGCGGATCGGCGTCGGCGAGGCACGCCCCTTAGCCGGCTCGACGGTATTCCGTTTGCCGTGAAAGACATGATCGACTTGGCGGGGAGCAGCACGACTCGTGGCTCGTTGACGCGACGGGATTCGCCGCATGCATCGCGCGACGCGGCCGTCGTTGCCCATCTGCGGGCAGCGGGCATGATCCCGATCGGGAAGACTAACCTGAGCGAATTCGCTTTCTCTGGCTTAGGGCTCAATCCGCACTTCGGTACGCCGACGGCCCGCTTCGACGGGGTAGCGCCACGCGCGCCAGGCGGATCGTCATCGGGCTCCGCCATTGCGGTGCAACGCGGGCTCGTTGCCGCCGCAATCGGAACTGACACCGCAGGGTCGGTCCGCATCCCGGCGGCGTTCAATGGACTGACCGGCTTTCGCGCGTCGTGCGGCCGCTACGATATGACGGGCGTGCATCCGCTTGCCGTCACGCTCGATACGCTCGGCCCGATCGCGCACACGGTTGAGGATTGCATGCTGTTGGACAGCGCGATGCAGGGCCGCCCCGATCATGGGCCGACGGAGGCGACCCTGCGTGACGCGCGGTTCATTGTGGACTCGCTTTCATTGGACGACCCTACGCTTGAGCCGGACGTAGGCCGGAATTTGCTCGACATCATGGCTCGGTTGCGTGCTTGTGGTGCGTGCGTCGAAGTACGGCCCGTCCAAACGCTCTCGCTTACGCGCGAGCTGATCGCGACGCACGGCTGGCTCGGCGCCATCGAGGCGTGGACGCTGTACCGCGAAACGCTTGAAGGATCTGAGGCCCAACGACTCGATCCTCGTGTCCGTCACCGGCTACTGGCTGCGCGAGATATCGATTCGAACGCTGAAGCTCGCATCCGTGCGGAACGGCCTCGACTGATGTCGAGCATGCTGGCCGAACTTGGCGACGCGATACTCGTCACGCCGACGGTCAAGCATGTGGCGCCGCCCTTAGCCGCACTCGAAAGCGACGCACGGCAGTTCGCTTTAATGAACCTAGAAACGCTCTCGCTAACGATGCCGGGCAGCCTCCTCGATATGCCCGGCGTGGCGATGCCGTCGGGCGTCGACCGACAGGGCCTTCCTACCTCGCTGCTATTTTCCGCTCCGCAGCGGCACGACACGCGGCTACTGCGTATCTGTTTGGCGGTCGACGCCGCGTTGCAGGGCGAGGCGCCGATCGAACTTCCCGTGGAGAAGCATAGATGAACACGATGACTTCAAACGTAGATAGCAAGCTCATGCGCATTCCCGCGCGTAGCGGCGTGGCGGTCGAACTCGCCAAAGGCATGACGATCAAGGTGTTCAACACGCACGGCCATCAAGTGATCGACACGTGGGCGTTCAATCGCGACGACATCGCCGAATCGATGTCGATGGAACATAGCCGCGCATCGATGCTCAAGCTCGTGCCGCAGATAGGCGATACCTTCATCACGAATCGCCGCCGCGCCATCCTGACGTTGACCGAAGATACGACGCCGGGCGTCCACGATACCTTGATCGCCGCGTGCGACAGATATCGCTACCGGCAATTGGGCGTCGAGGGCCATCACGACAATTGCACGGACAACCTGGCGATCGCGCTGGAGCGCCTTGGCCTGAAGGCGCAAGAAACGCCGTGCCCGTTGAACTTGTTTATGAACGTGCCGGTGGGGGCAAACGGGCAACTCGAATTCGCCGCGCCGACGAGCCAAGCGGGACAGTACGTGGCGCTGCGAGCGGAAATGGATGTCGTACTAGTGATGTCGGCTTGCCCGCAGGACGTCACGGCGGTCAACGGCATGGCGCCGACGGACGCGCATTTTTCGATCGATTGACGCGGGCGGCCGCAACCCGACGTCTTCGGTAGAATGCGTCTACTGGAACCGGCCGGATTTCGAATCAAGGTTTTTCGCCATGCGTAAGTTGCCGCCGCTCAATTCGATCCGCGCATTCGAGGCTGCTGCCCGGCATCAAAGCTTCACCGCCGCCGCCGCCGAGCTATCGGTCACCTTGACGGCGGTGAGCCACCAGATTCGACAACTGGAGGCGCGCATCGGCCACAAGCTGTTCGAAAGAACGGGCAGGGCGGTGACGCTCACGCCCGTAGGCAAGACGCTCTACCCGCTCGTCAGAGACGGCTTCGATCAAATCGCCCAGGCGTTCGAAGCCGTCCACGCCGATGCCAACGAGGATTCGATCCAGCTTTCGGCCACGCGCGCATTTGCGGAGCGCTGGCTCATGCCTCGGCTGTCGCGCTTCAACGCCGTCTACCCGAATGTCACCGTCCATATCCATGGATCGGAGAAAACGGTCGATCTCGCTCACGACGATATCGATCTCGCGATCCGCTACGGCCCGGTCGATTCGGATCAACGAGATGATGTCATTGTCGAAGATCGTTATATCGCCGTGGCCGATCGCAGCATTTGCCCGGAAGATCGCGTTCCGACGATCGACGATTTCCGCAATCGGCCGCTGCTTGCTTATCGATGGGAAAACCGCGCGTTGAACGCGCCGGATTGGTCCGCATGGTTGACCCAGGTGAAACACGATCGAGCGATCGATTTCCGGATTTCCTGGTATAGCGAGGAAATGCTCGCGCTCTATGCGGCAGAGTGCGGCCTTGGGCCGTTGATGTGCAGCACGGTACTGATCGACGAGGAACTGCGCAGCGGACGCCTGCGTAGGATCGAGGGGCCGTGCTTGCCAGGGTTTGCGTATCGCCTGGTGGAGAAAGCGTCGCCTCGTCGTAAGGAAAGCCTGCGCGTGTTCGTAGCGTGGCTTCGGGATGAGGCGCGCGCTTTTCACGAGAAGTCAAACATGACAGGGGAGCGCGATTGCGCGCCGCGCCGGCCAGATGCTTGACCTAAAGCTCTTAAAAACGTTCGTCGCGGTAGGTAAGCTACTGCACTTTGCGCGCGCCGCCGAGGCGCTGCATTCGACGCAGCCCGGCGTCACGCAGCACATCGCGCGGCTCGAAGCGCAATTGGGCGTTCAATTGTTCCATCGCAGCAAACGCGCGGTATCGCTGACCGAAGCCGGCGAAACGCTGCTGCGGCACGCTTCGCAGATGCTCGCGCTAGCCGATCGCATGCAAGACGAAGCGCGGGCGTTCGCCGAGGGATACGGCGGGCAACTCGCGATCGGCCTGTCGTCGGTGATCCTTCATAGCGCACTGCCCGAGCGTATCGACCACTTTCGACGCCATCATCCGTTGATCCGGTTGGATCCGATCGTCGAGAGCGCGGATCGTCTTTGCGAACTGATCGACGCGCGCCTCGTCGATGTCCTCGTGACGACGCTGCCGGCTCACGATGCGGCATTGCACACCGTTAAGCTCGACGCGAGCGTGCCGATGGGCGTCGCACTCCCGCAGACGCATCGCTTGGCAAGCGAGCGGACGTTATCGGTTGGCGACCTCGCCGATGAGCCGTTCCACACCGTCCCTCGCCATCTGCATCCCGAGTTCTACGATAGCCTGACGGCCGTCATCCGCCGGCGCGGCCGCACGGTGCGCATCGCCGGCCACGAGGTATCGTTCACCAATCTGCTGGCCCGCGTGGCGCTCGGCGGTGGCGTCGCGCTCGTGCCGACCGCTTACGCGGGCATCACGACCCCGGGCGTCAAAGTGATTCCGATCAGCGATAGGCCGCTATCGAGCCTGCAAACCTATGTGGTCTATCCGCGATCGCATGGGCGGCTCGCCGTCGACCAATTCGTCCAAGCGATGGCCGGTCACAGGAAGCCGGCGAAGCGGGGCCGCCGCTCGGCGTGATAACAGCGCCTTATTAAAGGTGCATCGATAATAATTGGCGCGGCGTTTGTAAAACCGCCACTATCCCGATCGACTCATCACTTGATTACGGGAATGCCCATGAATATCGAAATCGCGCCGGGCGCCAACACATTGGCCGACTGGTACGAGGTGTATGCACGCGGAGCCACGGCGACGCTCAGCGATGCCGCTCGCGGAAACGTCTTGCGCTCGGCGAAACTCGTCGACGACCTCATTGCGCGTGGCGACGCCGTTTATGGCGTCAATACCGGCTTCGGCAAACTATCGGACCGACGGATAGAGGCGGCGGATCTCGACACGTTACAAGAGAACCTCGTGCTGTCGCATACGGTCGGCGTCGGCGATCCGCTGCCCGAGGGCGTCGTGCGGCTCGTCATTGCGCTGAAGCTCGCCGCGCTGTCGCATGGCGCATCAGGGGTACGCGGCGAAGTCGTCGACTTGCTCGAGCGGATGTTAAAGCGGGGCGTCACACCGGTGATTCCGAGTCAAGGCTCCGTCGGCGCGTCGGGCGATCTGGCGCCGCTCGCCCATTTATCGGCGGTCATGATCGGTCGCGGCCGAGCGAGCGTCGAAGGCGAAGTGCTGCGTGGGAAGGAGGCCCTATCGCGCGCCGGGCTGAGCCCGATCCGCTTCGGCCCGAAAGAAGGCCTCGCGATGCTGAACGGCACTCAGGTATCGACGGCGCTCTGCCTGGCGGGGCTATTCGAAATCTGGCGCGTGCTGCAATCGTCGCTGGCGGTCTCGGCGCTGACCTTCGAAGGCGCCCTCGGCTCTACCGCGCCGCTCGATCCGCGCATTCACGCGCTTAAGCCGCATCGCGGCCAGATCGCCGTCGCCGCGCAGTTGCGCGCGTTACTCGAAGGCGGGGAGTTTCGGGAGCTGCAGCGCACGAAGGGGCGTTTGCAGGACCCCTATAGCCTGCGCTGCATTCCACAGGTAATGGGCGCGTGCCTCGAAGTGTTTCGCTTCGCGTGTTCGATGTTGGAGACGGAAGCCCGCAGTGTGTCGGACAATCCTTTGATCTTCGCCGACAACGGCGATGTGATTTCCGGCGGAAACTTTCATGCCGAACCGGTCGCGTTCGTGGCCGACGCGCTGGCGAACGTGGCGGCTGAAATCGGCGGCATGGCAGAGCGGCGCGTCGCGTTTCTGCTCGACGGCTCGATGAGCGGCCTGCCGCCATTCCTGACGGGCGGCAGTGGGCTCACGTCGGGCTTTATGAGCCTGCAAATCACGGCCGCCGCGCTCGTTGCGGAAAACCGGCAGCGCTCGCACCCGGCCTCGGTCGAGAGCGTGCCGACCGTCGGCAATCAGGAAGACTATGTCTCGATGGCCACGCACGGCGCGCGCCGGTTGCTCGATATGGCGCGTAACGCAGGCGCCATCGTCGCGATCGAGTTGCTGGCCGCCACCGAGGCGATGGATGCGCACGGCCGATTACGATCGTGCCCGACGCTGGAAAACCTGCGCACGGCCGTGCGTGATGTCGTCCCTTCGATGGCGACAGATTGGGAGTTTTCGAGCGCGCTCGATCATGCGCAAGCGTTGGTGGGGAGTGGGGCGCTCGCATGGCTAGCTGGTTTGGCCGTCGTTCCTAGCTTTGATGAATGACGGCCGCCGTCGCGGCGCTCGGGGTACGCGTGGCGACGGCTTGCCGCCGAGGCCGCGTTGCCTGACCTACGCGAATTCGTGTTGCCGCAGTACGTCGTGCTCTACGCGCACTCTTCGGTGCGTGCCGTCTTGTTGGCCATCAAACACCAACGCCAGCTCGTTTATTCGGCGTGACAGCGGGCGACTAAAATCGCCCGCCGCCAATCGATCCACGCCCGTCATCTCCACCCCACGCCTCACTAATCACTGAACTCAACTTTTGTTCAGTAAATTGAGCGCCCGCCTCATCCTCTTCCAGTGCCCGCTTACGATATAGCGGGTTTCCCCTACTAACACCACTAAACTCTGCTGCTAGACTTCAGTCCAAGTTTAGTGAATCAACTTAGTTACTAAACAAGCGCCAAAGCCGAGCGAATCAAGCCAAGCCGCCACGAAGGTCGGTGGTTTGATCGTCCGCAGCGCGCATCGACAAAACGGAGACGGGCAGTGGAGCAGGAGACACTCAACGCGGCCATTCGCGCAGTCGCGCAGGCGGTTATCGCGCATACGCAGGAGCTGACCGTCCTCGATCAGGCGATCGGTGACGGCGATCACGGCCTCAACATGAAGCGCGGCTTTCAATGCGTGGCTGATTTAGCGGGCACCATTTCGGTACTGCCGCTCCCGCAAGCGCTGCAGGAGATCGGCAAGACGCTCGTCATGACCGTCGGGGGCGCGTCGGGGCCGCTCTACGGCACGTTCTTCATGACGCTCGGCAAAGAACTGCCCGCCACCCCGACGCTCCCCGATCTAAGCCATGCCGTGAGCGTCGCGATTGCTGCGGTCGAACGGCGGGGCAAATCGTCGGCGGGGCAAAAGACGTTGCTCGATGTCCTCGTGCCTGTCCACGAAGAGCTGTGCGCCGGCACGGCCAATGTGTACGAGCGCGTGAAGCGGCGAGCCGCGGCGGCGGCCGACGCCACGATTCCGATGCTCGCCGTGCGGGGCCGCGCTTCGTTTCTCGGCCAGCGTTCGATCGGGCATATGGATCCCGGCGCGCGCTCATGCGCGCTGGTCATTACCGCGCTATGCGATTTTCTGGGAGATTGAACGGTGTCGAACGTCGGAATAGTCATCGTGTCGCACTCGGCGAAGATTGCCGAAGGCGTCGCGGACATGGTGCATCAAATGGTCGGCAATAGTGTGCCGGTGGCCTACACGGGCGGCAACGCCGATGGCGGATTGGGCACGGATGTCGGCGCCATCGTCAACGCAATCGATCGGGCCTGGTCGGCCGCTGGCGTGGTCCTGCTCGTCGATCTCGGCGGCGCCGAAACAAACAGCGAAATGGCCATCGAAATGCTCGACGACGCGCGGCGCGGCAAGGTGCTGCTGTGCGATGCACCGCTTGTCGAAGGGGCGATCATCGCCGCGGCCGAAGCATCGGGCGGCGCCGCGCTCGAGCAGGTCAAGAGCATGGCCGAAGAGATGCATCGGCCGTGAGCGAACGAGGAGAACGATCGATGTCGCATGCAGTTGCCATCGGGAGCGCGCGCTTGATCAATCAGACGGGATTGCATGCGCGGCCCAGCGTCAAGCTCACGCAACTGGCCAAATCGTTTCATGGGCACCTCGAGTTGGCGATGTCGCCCGATGGTCCTTGGATTAATGCGAAGAGCCCAGTGAAGGTGATGAGTTTTCAAGCTGAAGCCGGGATGTCGCTGTATTTCCGAGCGACGGGCGAGGGCGCCGAGGCCGCCATTGCCGCGATGGTCGCACTCGTCGAGCGCAATTTCGACGAACCCCACTCGGGCGACGCCGATCGTCATGGAGGGCATCATGGCTAGCGTGGTCTTGCAGGGACGTCCTGCTTCCGTGGGGTTGGCCGCCGGCCCGCAGATGAGGCTCGCGGCGAACGATGCCGTATCGGCGCGCCGCACGCCTCACGGGGATATCGATCGAGAGGCGACGGATTTGCGCGCCGCGATCGACGCCGCCACGAGCCGGTTGAGGGCGCTGATGATGCGCGTCGATGCGCATGACGCCGAGATCGTCGGATTCCAAATCGCGTTGGCCGAGGACGAGGAACTCTACGAGCCGGTCTTCGCGGCCATTGCGCTAGGCGTGGCGGCGGACCAAGCATGGCGCGGCGCGCTCGACGATGAGATCGAAGCCTACGAGCGGTCCGGCAACGAATACTTCCGCGCTCGCGCATCCGATCTGAAAGACCTGCGCGATCAGGTGCTCGCCTCGTTGTACGGCATCGACGCACCGGATGCGCTGCAAGCCGGCGCGGTGATCGTCGGGCGAGACTTGTCGCCCTCGCACTTTCTCTCGATCGACTTGACGCGCGGCAGCGCGATCGTGCTAACCGAAGGCAGTGCGACGAGCCATGTCGCCATGCTGGCGCGTACGCGCGGCGTGCCGATGATCGTCGCGCTGCAGGGCGAAATTCCTGACGACGCGAACGAGATCCTGGTCGATGCGGTGGACGGCAGAGTCATCGTTGGGCCGACCGAGGACGATCGAGAACAGTTCCGCCGGCGGATGGCGCAGAACGGCGCCGAGCGTGTTGCGATCGAACGATACGCCCGGCGCCCCGCTATTACGCGAGATGGTGTGCCCGTGGCCGTGTCGATCAACGTGGCCGACATCGCGGAGCTCGATCGGCTCGATCCCGCAGTGTGCGATGGCATTGGGCTCGTTCGCACGGAGCTGCTGTTTGCCGATGCTTGCGCGCAGCCTGCGGAAGATCGTCAATACCACGCGTATTGCCGCCTACTGGATTGGGCGGAAGGGAGGACGGTAGTGGTGCGCACGCTCGATGCGGGTGGCGATAAACCGATCGAGGGCTTGACCATCGACGGCGAGCGCAATCCATTTCTCGGCGTACGCGGTGTGCGTTTGTCGCTCGCCCGTCCGGAGCCGTTTCGCGTGCAGCTTCGTGCGCTCGCGAGAGCGGCGGCGCAATACGGCAACTTGAAAGTGATGGTGCCGATGGTGACCGTCCCTGCCGAATTGGATGCCGTGCGGTCGCTGTTCGACGAGCAAGTGCTATCGCTTCGCAACGTGGGCATTGCGGCGAAAGCGCCGCCATTGGGGATGATGATCGAGGTGCCTGCGGCAGCCGTGACGCCTGAACTCTTCCAAGCGGATTTCTTCTCGATCGGATCGAACGATCTCACGCAATACGTGACGGCGGCGGGACGAGACAACGAGGCGGTGAGCGGCTTGGCCGATCCGTTGAGTCCGGCCGTGCTGCGTCTGATCGAAAACGTCGTGCGGTATGGCGAGAGCGCGGGCATCGATATCAGCTTGTGCGGCGACGCAGCCGCCGAGCCCCGCGTGCTGCAGCAGCTATTGGCGCGCGGCTTGAGGTCGATTTCAGTAGGCATTGCAAGCATCGGCCGCGTCAAGGCGGCTATCGCGCAGATTGACTTAAGTGCATCAAGCGTTTCCCGCTAACCGTACTGATCGAACATCCCTTCGAGTACCTGGCATGAACCAAGAAGAGAAATCTCCCGCGCGGCAGGATCTGGTCGCCGAATATAAGCGCGTATTGACAGGCGTGCTAGACAATCGGCCTTCGGGTACGCGTCAGCATTTGGCCCAGGCGCTGGGAAAGCATCGGTCGTTCGTTTCGCAGATCACCAATCCTGCCTATACGACACCGATTCCGGTCGATCATTTGAATACGATCTTTTCCGTTTGCCATTTCTCCGCTGCGGAAAGAGGGGCCTTTCTCGAGCTCTACCGTCAGGCGCATCCGCGACGCCAATTGCCCGCTGGTTCTCAGCATCGCACTCGTGTGGTCAATGTCACGGTGCCGGATTTCGACGATGCCGAGCTCAACCTGAAGATGGATCACTTGATCGCCGATTTCGCACGAACGCTGACACAGATGGCGAGCGCGCTCGCGGCATCGCCTAACGAGAAGGAGGAGACACAGTGAAAAAGCTCATCAATGCACCGGAGAGCGTGCTCGACGAATCGCTCGATGGTTTCGCGCTGGCTCACGAGCGTTTGGTCACGCTCGATGCCGAGCACAAATTCGTTCGGCGCAAGGCGTTGACACCGGGAAAAGTGGCGCTCATTTCGGGAGGCGGCGCGGGGCATGAGCCGTTGCATGCGGGGCTCGTCGGCGTGGGGATGCTCGACGCCGCTTGTCCGGGCCAGATCTTCACCTCGCCGACACCCGACCAAATCGCCGCCGCAATCCATGACGTCGATACGGGAGCGGGCAGCCTGCTCATCGTCAAGAACTATGAGGGCGACGTGATGAACTTCGAGATGGCGGCGGAACTTGCCGACAAACCGGTTCTGACCGTCCGCGTCGACGACGATGTCGCCGTCGAGAAGTCGACTTACTCCATCGGGCGGCGCGGCGTGGCCGGCACGCTTGTCGTGGAAAAACTGGTCGGCGCCGCGGCCGAGGAAGGCCGGTCGCTCGACGCGCTTCAGGCGCTCGGGCAGGCCGTCAACAGCCGTACGCGTTCGATGGGCGTCGCACTAAGCTCATGCACGGTGCCGGCCGCCGGCACACCGACATTCGCGCTCGGCGACGATGAAATGGAAATGGGGGTGGGCATCCATGGTGAACCGGGCCGTCGGCGCGTCAAGCTGCAACGCGCGGACGCGATCGCGGCCGAACTCATCGAGCCGATCATCGAAGATTTGCGGCCGCGCAGCGGCGCTCAATGCCTGTTGTTCGTCAACGGTTTCGGCGGAACGCCATTGGTCGAACTTTATTTGATGGTCAATGCGGCGACGCGAATCTTGCGGGGGCATGGCATCGCCGTCACGCGGTTCTTGACGGGCAACTATGTGACATCCCTCGAGATGGCCGGCTGCTCGATCACGTTGACTGAGCTCGATCACGAATTCACGAAGCTCTGGGACGCGCCGGTTCATACCGCCGCGCTGAACTGGGGTTAATCCAAATCGGAAGCATGGAGACAGCATCATGGAAAACGGATTTGTCGGCGAATTGGTTGGAACGGCGCTGCTGGTGTTGATGGGCAACGGTGTCGTATCGAATGTGCTGTTGAACAAATCGAAGGGGCAAAACTCCGGCTGGATCGTCATCGCGACAGGGTGGGCCTTCGCCGTCCTGGCGGGCGTCGTGACGGCCGTGGCGCTCGGCAGCCAAGGGCACTTGAACCCGGCTGTCACGCTCGCCTTCTTTGCGCTGGGGCATTTTCCGAAAGCCGAGTTGCTGCCCTATCTATCGGGGCAAATCATCGGTGCAGTGTTGGGCGCCGTGCTCGTTTGGTTGACCTATCTCTCGCATTGGAAGAGCACGGAGGACGCGGCCGTCAAGCTGGCCTGCTTCTCGACGGGCCCCGCCATTCGCGCGCCGTTCGCCAACATGCTCACGGAGTTCATCGGCACGTTCGTGTTGGTGTTTCTCGTCGTGGCGATCTTCAACAAATCGGTGGGCACGACCGGGGTGCTGGGGCCGCTGACGGTGGCGCTGATCGTATACGGCATCGGGCTTTCGCTAGGCGGCCCGACCGGGTTCGCGATCAATCCGGCCCGTGATTTGGGCGCGCGCGTCGCCCATTCGATCCTGCCGATCCCGGGCAAAGGATCGTCCGACTGGTCGTATGCCTGGGTGCCCGTGGTCGGCCCCATTCTGGGTGGAATCAGCGCGATCGGCGTGGCGAGGCTCGCCGGGATGATGTGAGAGCACGGCTGGTTTGAACGCGATTCGAATCTCATCTCCAACACACACACTCGAACTTTGCCGAGGGAATGCGAATGAAGAAGCTCATCAACGATCCGTCCTCCGTCGTGCGCGAGATGCTCGAAGGCATCGCGAGGCAGGCGCCGCATGTGGCGATTCTCGGCGACGAGAACGTCTTGGTTCGCCAAGCACTCCCTGAGCCGTCGCAACGTTCCGTCGCGCTTATCTCGGGCGGCGGTAGTGGGCATGAGCCCGCGCATGGCGGCTATGTGGGCTGCGGAATGCTGAGCGCCGCGGTATGCGGCGAGGTATTCACCTCGCCGTCCACCGATGCGGTCTTGGCCGCGATCCGCGCCACGGCTGGAAACAAAGGCGCCTTGCTGATCGTGAAGAACTATACGGGCGATCGCCTCAATTTCGGTCTCGCGGCCGAGCTGGCGCGCGCCGAGGGCATACCCGTCGAAATCGTGACCGTGGCGGACGATGTCTCGCTGCGCGGACGCATCGAGCGTCATCAGCGTCGCGGTATCGCGGGGACGGTGCTCGTGCATAAGATCGCCGGTGCGGCTGCGGCGAACGGTGGCTCGTTGCAGGAGGTCGCGGCTATCGCCCGCAAAACCGCTGAAGACTTGGGCACGATGGGCGTCGCGCTCGACGGCTGCACGTTGCCCGGCGCGGACAAGGCAGGTTTTCGTCTCGCACACGATGAAATCGAACTGGGCCTTGGCATCCATGGTGAAAAAGGCGTCGAACGCACCGCGCCGATGAAGGCGAACGATCTCACCGAAACGCTGCTCGCCAACATCATCGAGGATCTTGCGCTCAAAGCCGGCGAACGTGTCGCGCTGTGGGTAAACGGGTTGGGCGCGACGCCGGAAATGGAGTTGGCGATCGTGCTAGGGGATGCGTTTGCGCTCTTGAGCCGCCGCGGGATCAAGGTGGAGCGAACGTGGGCCGGCACATTTTTGTCGGCGCTCGATATGCCGGGTTGCTCCATTTCGCTGCTGCGTGTGGACGATGGCATGCTCGCGCTGCTCGATGCGGATACCGAGGCGCGCGCTTGGCCCGGCGGCGGGGCAGTGAACCGACAGATCCGCATCGAGCCTGCCGCCGCCGTTGCGGCAGGGGACACCACCGCCTTAACGATGGACGATCGAGGCCGTGCTTGGTCGGGCCGATTCAAGCCTGCTTTGGAAGCGGTGGCGCACGCCCTGATCGATAAGGAAGCGATGTTAACGGATCTCGATGCGCGAGCCGGCGACGGCGATCTTGGCGCGAGCATGCGGCGCGCCGCCGAGGCGATCGTGGCCGTGCCCGCGGCAGCCCTGACCGCCCCCGATAAGGCGCTTGCCGCACTTGGCGCGGCATTGCGCCGCGCGATTGCGGGCAGCTCGGGGCCGTTCTACGCGACGGCGCTCGTGCGCGCGGCGCGAACCTTGGCGAATTCGCCGAATTCGCCGAATCCGACGGCGGCGGACTGGGCGGCCGCGATGCGCAGCGCGGCCGACGCGATCGGGGAACTGGGCGGCGCTGAGCCGGGGGATCGCACGATGCTTGATGCGTTGATCCCTGCCGCCGACGCCTTCGAGCGTGAGCTCAAATCGGGTTACGACGCAAGCAAGGCGTGGGCGGCTGCCATCAGCGCCGCCGAGGCGGGTGCTCAAGCAACGGCGCAGATGACCCCGCGAGCGGGGCGCGCAAGCTACCTGGGCGCACGGGCGATCGGCGCCCCCGATGGCGGCGCGGTGGCCGTGGCGTGCTGGCTCCGGGCGTTACAGCCGTATATCGCCGCGGGTTGACGGGCGGGTCCGAAAACGGTCATCACGCGGCTGGCGGTGGGCGTGGCTACCATGCCTGTGCCACAATGCGGCCTTCTGACCGCCTCGTGATGTCCGCCGATCCGGCGCGACGCCAAGCCATGACAAACCAAACCACCGCTGCCTCCTTCAGCGAGCTTTCGCTCGCGCCCGCGACGCTCGCCAATCTCACGCGACTCGGCTATGTCGCCATGACGCCGATCCAGGCGTCGAGCCTGCCGATTGCGCTGGCGGGCCACGACTTGATCGCTCAGGCGAAGACGGGCAGCGGCAAGACGGCGGCGTTCTCGCTGGCCTTGCTCGCACGGCTCGACGCGCGTCGCTTCGCGGTGCAGGCGATGGTTTTATGCCCTACGCGAGAACTTGCCGATCAGGTCACGCAAGAAATCCGTCGCCTCGCGCGCGCCGAGGAGAACATCAAAGTGTTGACGCTGTGCGGCGGCACGCCGATGGCCCCGCAGACGGCGAGCCTCGAACATGGCGCGCATATCGTCGTCGGCACGCCTGGGCGCATCATGGATCACCTTTCGCGCGGTAGCCTTTCGCTCGACGCGCTCAACACGCTGGTGCTCGACGAAGCCGATCGCATGCTCGATATGGGCTTCTACGACGACATCGCGACCGTGGCAGGTCAGTGTCCGAAAGAGCGTCAAACGTTGTTGTTTTCGGCGACGTATCCGGAGGGCATCGCCAAGCTGAGCCAACGGTTTTTGCGCAATCCCAAAGAAGTGAGGCTCGAGGAGCGGCACGACAATACCAAGATTCGTCAGCGCTTCTATGAAGTCAGGGACGACGAGCGGCTGCATGCCGTGGGGATGTTGCTCAATCACTATCGCCCTGTCAGCACGCTGGCGTTCTGCAACACGAAACAGCAATGCCGGGACTTGCTCGATGTCCTACGCGCACAGGGTTTCCATGCGTTGGCTCTGCATGGAGAGCTCGACCAGCGCGAACGCGATCAGGTGCTGATCCAGTTTGCGAATCGCAGTTGTTCGGTGCTCGTGGCCACGGACGTCGCCGCGCGCGGGCTCGACGTCGCTCAACTGGAAGCGGTCATCAACGTCGATGTGACCCCCGATCCTGAGGTGCATGTGCATCGAATCGGCCGGACCGGGCGCGCTGACCAAGAGGGCTGGGCGTTGAGCCTGGCCAGCATGGATGAGATGGGGCGCGTCGGCGGTATCGAGCAGGCGCAGGGGCGCGAGGTCGAATGGCATGCGCTGGCGGAGCTCACCGACAAAGGCGAGTCACCGTTGTTGCCGCCGATGGAAACGTTGCAGATTCTCGGTGGGCGCAAGGAGAAAATCCGGCCCGGCGATGTGCTCGGCGCGCTGACCGGCGAAGCGGGCTTTAGCGCCGCGCAGATCGGCAAAATCAACGTGACCGAATTTTCGACCTATGTGGCCGTCGAACGAGGCATCGCGCGTGATGCGCTGCGCAAGCTCAGTGCGGGCAAGGTGAAGGGGAAGAAGGTGAAGGTTCGGTTGATGGAGTAGAGGCCCTCGTGATTGCTGTAACGGCCACCGATTTCGCTCGCCGTACGAATCAGGTGCGCGACGCCTTGGCACTCGGAGAATCTAATGGTCGATATCTGAGTTTGGAGCGAGCTCGGTAAAGGCGCTCTCGACGCTTGGGCCATCGTCAACGTCGCTGGGTCCCAATGGGGCGAGGGCAGAACTCAGTGACGCTTGTTCAACATCGCCAGCAACGCCTTGGCTGCCGGCCCCGACGATGCGGGATTCTGGCCGGTGAGCAGCAGGCCGTCTTCGAGCACATACGGCTGCCAGTCCGGGCCCTTCGAATAGTTGCCGCCCTTCGCTTTGAGCTCGTCTTCAACGAGGAATGGCACGACCTTGGTCAGGCCGACTGCTTCTTCTTCGCTATTCGTAAAGCCCGTGACTGACTTGCCGTTGACGAGCGGCTTGCCATCGGGACCCTTCACGTGCCGCAGTACCCCACGCGCTTACTTGATCAGTCCCTTCTGTCGTCGATAGACGTCGGTAGGCAGGCCGCCCCATCCCCAGTTTTCCGTTGGCACTTCTTCGATGACGACGAAGGTCGCTTCCAGCGGTTTGTTCAGCACGTCGAGCAGGAGCTGGCTCACGCCCTTGATGAGCTGGGCCTTTTCTTCCGCCGTGACGGAATCCGTGCCGGGCCGCGTGCCCTCGCGTGTAACCTGAATTGTGACGATCGGCATTTCGCTTTCCTCCATGGTGATCGTTGCAGGGAGCGCCTGCGACCGGCGCCCCTCATCGGCCCGATGAGGCCCTGTGGCATGCAATGCGCCTTAGTGGCCGGCGACCTGGCCGCCGTCGACGTGGAGGATTTCGCCCGTCACGAAGGGCGCCGAGTCGAGATAGAGGATGGCGTTCACGATGTCGCTCATCTCGCCCATGTGTCCCATCGGGTGCAGTGCGCCGAGTGCGGCGTGGGTTTCGGGCGCGTGCATCGGCGACTTGATGATGCCAGGCGATACCGCGTTGGCGCGAATGCCGCGCTTCGCATATTCGATCGCCAGCGAGCGAGTGGCGGCGGCGAGACCGCCCTTGCTCAGCGAGGCCAGCACCGACGGGACGCCGTCGATTGCATGATCGACGAGCGTCGTCGTGATCGTGAGGACGTGGCCGCTCTCGTGCTTTTCCATCTCTTCAATCGCGAGCTGCGTAATATGGAAGAAACCGTCGAGGTTGGTGCCCTTGATCGCCGCGTAGTCTTGCGCGGTGTATTGCGTGAACGGCTTCGCAATGAAGATGCCCGCGTTGTTGATGAGCGTATCGACGCGGCCAAAGCGCGAGACGGCCGTTTCGATGACACGGCGAGCCGTGGCCGCGTCGGCGATATCGCCGGCCACTGCGACGAGATCGCTATCGTCAGTCTGTTTGATGTTGCGCGACGTGGCGACCACCTTGTGGCCGAGTGCGCGGAATGCCTTGGCGGCTTCGGCGCCGATGCCTTGCGATGCGCCGGTGATCACGATGACTTTGGGGGCTTGACTCATATGAACCTCGAAGTAAGTTGGACTCTGTTTTTGACCGGGCTTGCCGCTCCGATGGCGACCAATTTACGCATCGATGCCCCCGGTTTGGATACAGGCCGCGGACAAACAGTTGTGAGTCGCAGGAACAAATGAGAGCGCGGATCGTGGTCGAACTCGTCGCGCCAGACTCTCCTATAAATGCAGGCGAATGTGTTCGCCAAAGGTCCGTATCACTTCCTCGTTACGTGAAAGAAACATCCATTGTCCGACTCGCGTCGAAACGAGCAGTCCCGCTTCGACCAGAACGGCAAGGTGTGCCGATACCGTGGATTGCGAGAGTCCGCTGCGCGCCTGAATGGCGTGTGCGGGCACGCCGCGGCCCAGATCGACAGGGCCTTCTGGAAAGGCATCGGCGGGGATCTTCAGCCACGCGAGGATCTCGCGCCGCAGGGGGTTGGCGAGTGCCTTGTGAATCCGGTTCGCGTCTATCATGGTGTTCCTTGCGCGCGCTCGCCGTGCATCAATGCGGCTGCATCAAGAGCGTTCTGGCGATGGTTACGGCCGCGCTTTCTCCAAGGTCTTCCCGCACGATCGATAGCGCCAGATGAATGCCGGCGCTCGCGCCGCCCGATGAATAGAGGTTGCCATCCTTCAGGCAGCCGGGATTGGACATGACATGCACGCGAGGATGTTCGACCGCGAGGCGGTGGGCGTCGCGCCAATGCGTGGTCAGCCAGCGGCGATCCGCAACGCCTGCGCGCGCCAGCAGAAACGCGCCATTGGAAATGCAGGCCAACCTTTGGGTGCCGGGCCCGGCATCGCCGAGCCACGCGACGAGTTCGCGATGCTCACGCGACGAACTGACCACGGGGGATCCGGGCACCACGACGACATCGAATGGCGTGCGCGTTTCGAACAGGCATTCTGTGGCGCCCACCGCCGTGCCGTTGGAAGACAGCACGGGTCCCACCGAAGTCCCGACGACGTGCGGTTCATAAAACGCGCTGCCATAGAGGCGATTCGCTGCATGAAACACATCCATCGGGCCGCTTACCTCGAGCATTTGAAACCCCGCATAGAGCATCATCGCGATACGCATGCGCCGTTATCCCGTGAACGCCTGCTCGACCAACGCAGCTTGCCGCGCGACGTGCGCCGAATGGTAGCCCGGCGCAGTCGATGCACCGGCGTCAGGACCGGCGTAGGCGAGCTTCGCGCCCGTTGGCAGGAGCTCGCGCAACTGCGGCTCGACGAAGCTCCATGCGCCCTGGTTACGCGACTCTTCCTGGCACCAGACAACCGTTTTCAGGTTGGGATAGCGCGCGAGTTCGGCGGCCAACTGTTGTGAGGGAAACGGATACAGCTGTTCGACGCGGATGATCGGCGTGTCGGTTGTATCCGCGCGGCGATGCTCGAGCAACTCGAAGTACACCTTGCCCGTGGCCACGATGACGCGCTCGACGCTCGATGCCCGCGACGCCTCGACCTGCGCATCCGGCAGAATTTCGCGAAATGCGCCCTCGCTCAATTCGCCGAACGTGCTGACCGCTTCCGGGTGCCGCAACAGCGACTTGGGCGTCATGACCACAAGTGGGCGGCGATCGGAGGCGAGCGCCTGCCTGCGCAGTACATGGAACAGTTGCGCGGGCGTGGTTGGCTGGACGACGCGCATGTTGTCCTGCGCGCTCAACTGCAGATAACGTTCGAGTCTAGCCGATGCATGCTCGGGGCCCGCGCCTTCCTGCCCGTGAGGAAGGAAGAGCGTCAGGCCGCTGCGTTGCCCCCATTTGGCGGCCGCCGCCGCGATGAACTGGTCGATTACCACCTGCGCGCCGTTCGCGAAGTCACCGAATTGCGCTTCCCAGATCACCAGCGCGTCGCGTTTCACCGTCGTGTAGCCGTACTCGAATGCGAGCACCGCCGCTTCGGAGAGGATGGAGTTTGTCACGCTGAAGTGGCCGGGCGCGTCGCCACTCGCATCGCCGAGATGGTCGAGCGGAACATAGACGCCATCCGGCCGGTTCATGCGCGTTTGATCGTGCAACACGGCGTGACGATGATTGAACGTCCCACGCGCGCTATCCTGCCCGCTCAGTCGAACGCTGATCCCATCGCCGAGCAGCGAAGCGAAGGCCAGATGCTCGCCCATGCCCCAGTCGAGCGGCCGCTTTCCGGAGGCCATCTCCTGGCGCCCGGTCATCATCTTCTTGACGAGCGGATGCAGCGCCAGGCCTTCGGGAACGGTCGAAATCCGCTGCGCCAGGCTGCGCAGCGTTTCCGCCGAAGGGGTGGGATGAGAAGCCGCGCTCGCCGCTTCCTCGCGTGAAGAGGCTGTGTCGGAGCCGTCGGCTTCATTCGCTTGCTTGAGCCGTTCACGCCGCTCGCTGACATAGCCCTGTACCTCTTCGGCTGTCAACACGCCTTGCTGAATCAGGTTCTGCGCATAGCGTGTTCTCACGCCGGGATGACTGGCGATCGCGCGATACATCAGCGGCTGCGTGATGCCCGGCGTGTCCTGTTCCTGGTGCCCGTATTTGCGGAAGCACACGAGATCGATGACCACGCTGCGCCTGAATTCGGTGCGGTAGTCGAGGGCAAGGCGCACCGCCATCGCCACGGCTTCGGGGTCGTCGCCATTCACATGCAGGACGGGCGCCTCGATCATCTTCGCGATGTCCGTGGTGTAGAACGACGAACGCGTGTCGCGCGGATCGGAGGTCGTGAAGCCGATCTGGTTGTTGACGACGATATGCAGGGTGCCGCCCGTGCCGTGGCCGCGCGTATAGGACAGGCTCAAGGTTTCCATCACGACACCCTGACCGGACATCGCCGCGTCGCCGTGAATCTCGACCGGCAGAACCTCGATGCCGTCCGCGCTGCCCAGGAGTTCGCCCTTGGCGCGCGCCATGCCCTGCACGACGGGATTGACGATCTCCAGATGCGACGGGTTGAACGCGAGCATCACTTCGACCGGCCCGTCAGGCGTATCGACCGAATTCGTAAAGCCCTTGTGATACTTCACGTCGCCCGCGGGTAGCCTTTCGGGGTCCTTCTCATCGAACTCGTCGAACAGCGCGCGCAACGGCTTACCGACGATATTCACGAGAACATTCAGGCGTCCGCGGTGCGCCATGCCCATCACCACCGCGCGCAGCTTTTTCGAAGCCCCGTAGCGGACGACTTCGTCGAGCATAGGAATCAGCGCTTCGGCGCCTTCGAGCGAGAAGCGCTTTTGCCCGACGTAGCGTGTGTGAAGGTACTTCTCGAGGCCTTCCGCCGCACTCAGCCGTTCCAGCAGCCGGCGCTTCTCCGCGGCTTGCAGCGACGGCCTCGCCCGTCTGGATTCGAGCTGCATCTGCCACCAGCGCCGCTGCTTTGCATCGGTGAGATGCATGAATTCGGCGCCGAGCGTGCCCGTGTAGGTTTGCTTCAGCGCCGCGACGAGTTCCGTCAGCGTGGCGTCGTCGTCGAACAGGAACGTGTCGGCGGTGCTGAAGGTCGTCGCCATGTCCGCGGCCGTCAGGCCATAGTAGGCCGGGGTCAACTCGGCGTAGGTGCGTGGCGGCGTCCACATCAGCGGATCGAGATCGGCCGCGCGCGTGCCGATCGTGCGGAATGCGGCGATGAGCGACTGCACCGCGACCTGCTTGCGCGCGAGGCTGAGGCCGGAATCATTCCTCAGGTTCGTATCGGCCTCAACGATCGTGCGCGGCGGCCGCTTCGCAAGCTCGACAAAGCTGGAAATAACGGGAGCGTGCGGCTCGTCGTCGCGATCGCTGCCATCGATAGCGGGCGTTTCACGCAGTGCATCGAACCACGCCCGCCATTCAGTGGTGACCGCATCCGGGTCAGCCAGGTAAGTTTCATATTGCTCTTCGACGTAAGGGGCGTTGCCCCCGAAGAGAAAAGAGCTCCGACGTTCTTTCAACATGATCAATCTGCCTTTGGTCGGTGTGCGGTCCGATGTCGGGCGCAACACGTGAATTGATGGCGATAACGCCTCGCGGTCCGCCGGGTTGTTTGCCCAGCCGCAGTAGTGAATACAGTCTAGTTATGCGGGGCAGCGGGCGACATGCGCGCGTGGTGCCGCCGCATGCCAACTAGGGGATGTTTTGGGCCACGCTGCCGACTTGTTACACCGGCGCAAAATACTTTTTCCGGGGACAGACTGCATCCGCTAATGACGATGCGTTAAGCTGCGCCACGGTCCTGGTTGGGACACCACCTCTGAAGGTCACGGCATGAAAGTCGCCATTGTTGTATTCGATGGTGTGCAGGCGCTAGACGTTGCAGGCCCACTCGATGTGTTCGCCGAAGCGAATACGTTCCTCTTGCAGCATCAACGCTACGAGGTGACGCTCGTCGGTCGCGAGGCGGGCCCCGTGACCTGCTCGAACGGCATGCAACTGGCGGTCTCGCGTGGCTATGCGGACAGCGACGTGCAATGGGATCTGCTCCTCGTAGCCGGCGGCCCGCAGTTGCCCGACGTCCATCTGTCGAACGAGTTTCTGGCCTGGCTGCAAAACCAGGCGCGCAGCGCGAGCCGCTTTGGTTCGGTGTGCAACGGCGCATTCGTGCTCGCACGTGCGGGGCTACTCGACGGCAAGGAAGTGACGACCCACTGGTCGGATGCCGGCCGTCTGTCCGATGAATTCCCACACGCCAATGTGCAGCCGGACCGCATTTTCGTTCGCGACGGGCGGCTGTTCACATCGGCAGGCGTGACCGCTGGCATCGACCTCTGCCTGGCGCTCGTTGCGGAAGACTGGGGCCACGAACTGGCGGTGCGAGTGGCGAAGCGGCTGGTGGTGTATATCCAGCGCGAAGGCGGGCAGTCTCAGTACAGCCCGTATCTCGGGGCCGGCAAGGACGAAGATCCAATCCTCAGCAAGGTGTATCGCTATGTGAGCGAGCATATTACCGAGACGCTTTCGATCGAGGCGCTGGCAAGCGCGGCTGCCGTGAGTCGGCGCACGTTGTCGCGCATATTCGCCAAAAATGCCAAGGTTGCGCCCTCCGTTTTCGTCGAGCAGATTCGAGTCGACAGGGCGAGGAAACTCTTGGAGGACACGGATGCGCCGCTGAAGACGGTCGCATTCAAATGCGGCTTCCATAGCGCCACGCATATGCGTACGACGTTCTCGCGGCGACTGAACGTCACGCCACAACAATATCGCCTGCGATTCCGCGGGGAGGCGAGTGGATAGCGGCGATGCCGTGGGGGACGCGGCAAGCGCCAATTCGGCGCCATTCCTTCCCGACATTATTGAACCCGGCTTGACAGTATTGTTTTGCGGAATCAATCCGGGCATGCGTGCGGCGGCCACGGGGCGCCACTTCGATGGTAGAGGGAACCGCTTCTGGCGTGTGCTCCATCGCGCTGGTTTTACGCCGGAGGAGTTGCGCCCCGAGAACGACCGTCAGTTGCTGCAGCATGGCTTTGGTCTGACCACGGCTGTCTCGCGCGCGACGGCACGCGCGGACGAGTTGTCGAGAGCGGAGATTCAGGCCGCCGCGGCGCAATTGACGCTGAAGGTTCAACACTACGCGCCGCGGGTTATCGCCTTTCTCGGCAAGATGGCGCTTGCCGAAATGTCCGGCAAGCGGGATATCCAGTGGGGTTTGCAATCCAGCCGGTTCGGCGGCGCGCATGCGTGGGTACTGCCGAACCCGAGCGGCTTGAATCGCGCTTTCAGCCTCGACGCGCTGGTGAGCACGTACCGCGAACTTCGTATTGCGGCTCAATGGTCATAAGTTGCCGAGTGAATGAATAAGCGGTCTACCCGTTGCCGGTTCGTTATCAAACCTTCGTAAATCACGCCTATCACGATTAACGCGCAGCCCGAATGCATACGCCGCGATTCTAAGGACCGTGTGCCATCTGGTATCGCCGTACGACCACCATTGGCCCAAAAGCGCGCAGAAATGACCCGCGCGTAATCAGTCAGGATTGCGTTGGCGCAGCGCATACGCGCCGGACGGATCATGAGCGGACGGGTTGGCAAGATTCTCGTACTAGATGGCCCAAAAACAGGCCAGGCGAGACTTTAAGCGCTTGGGTTCCTCTCTGACAATAAAGCCCTCAGTGAACAGCAACGCTCCGCAGCGAAATCGATGGTGTGGTCATCGCATCGCGTGAGGATGCAGGGCGCTGAAACGACACACCGTGAACTAGCCACATCAAACAGTACAGCTAACGAAACCGGAGAAGTTGCCGATCGCCATGACAACAGCGAACCCTTTGACGACTGGAACGGAAGCGGCAACGGCCCCACAGGCGCTGGAGCCACGCCTCGTCCGCAAAGCCGCGGCCTCGGCGCAGCCTGCCCCCGCGCAAGTGGCGTTCACGGGACGCATTGTTGTGGGTCTGCTCGGCATGTTGTTCGCGTCGTTGCTGGCCATCCTCAACGAACAGGTAACTGCGGCAGCGATGGTCGATATCCAAGGCGCGTTCCTGATCGGGCACGACGACGGGACGTGGCTCACCTCGCTCTTCGAAGCCGCCAACGTCGCGACGATGGTATTCGCCCCCTGGTTCGGCATCACTTTTACGCTCAAGCGCTTCACGATCGGCGCCGTGCTCGCCACTATGTTCTTCGGATTGTTGTGCCCATTCGCGCCGAATCTGGCGACGCTTTACGTCTTGCGTATCTTCCAGGGAATCGCGGGCGGATGTCTGCCCCCCATGCTGATCATCGTGGCGCTGCGTTATCTGCCGCCGAAATTCAAGCTGTACGGGCTCGCTGGTTATGCGCTTACGGCGACCTTCGGGCCGGCGCTCGGCACACCGCTCGCCGCGTTGTGGACGGAGTTCGTGAGCTGGCGCATGGCGTTCTGGCAAATCATTCCGCTCGGCGTGCTGTCCTGTATCGCGATTCAGCAGGGGCTGCCCGGCGATCCGGTCAAGCTCGAGCGCTTTCGTACGTTCAACTGGATCGGGTTGATTACGGGCTTCCCCGCGTTTGCCATGCTCGTGACCGGGCTGTTGCAAGGCGACCGGCTCGACTGGTTCGAATCGGACTTTATCTGTTTGATGTTTGGCGGCGGCGCTCTGCTGCTCGTGGTCTTCCTCGTCAACGAGTGGCTTCAGCCCGTGCCATTTTTCAAGCTCCAGTTGCTCGAGCGCAGGAATTTCACGCACGGGCTGTCGACGTTGCTCGGCACCGTGATTTTGCTGGTGGGCGCCGCCGCGATACCCGGGCAGTTTCTCGCCAAAGTTCACGCATACCGGCCGCTGCAGACGGCGCCGCTCTCGCTGTTGCTCGCCATTCCACTGCTGATTACGCTGCCCTTGACGGCGGCTCTGTTGAATACGCGGCGCGCCGATCACCGCTGGGTGATCGCGATCGGTCTGTCGCTCATGTTCACGACGTGCGCACTCGGCAGCTTCATGACGTCAGAGTGGATTCGCGACAACTTCTATGAGCTTCTGGCGTTGCAGATCATCGCACAGCCCCTGGTGATCATGTCGATCCTCATGGGCGTCACGACAGGTTTGCCGCCAACGGAAGGCCCGTTCGCTTCGGCCATGTTCAATACCGTCAAGACGTTCGCCGCCGCCATCGCGACGAGCCTGATCGAGGGTGTCGGCACTGCGCGCGAACATTTCCATTCGAGCATGCTCGTCGACCAGTTGGGCAACCGCGCGCTGGTGGCGGGACCTGGACTCGACACCCCCTACGCGCTGGGGCAACTCGCGCACCGTATTCACGAGCAGGCCGTCGTGCTGACTTCCGCGGATCTCTACCGGGTGATGGGGTGTGTTGCGCTCGTTCTGCTTCTTCTTGTTCCGGTGCTGCCGGTGCGGATCTATCCACCGTGGAGCACTACGCCGCCCGCTTCAAAATGAGGTACGTTTTCCATGTCATCGAACAAACCCAATCCCGCACCGTCCAGTCTGAAATGGCTTCGTCTAGCATCAGTTTTCGTCGTAGCCGGCGTCGCTGCGTGGGGCGGTGCGAAGCTTCTGTCCCATTCCAGTTCGGAATCCACGAACGACGCCTACGTCACGGCGGATTTTACGTTGGTCGCGCCGCGAGTCGCGGGGCAGATCACGGACGTACTGGTGAACGATAACCAGAACGTCAGGGCGGGCCAGCTGCTGGTGCGCATCGATGACCGCGACTATCGCGCCGCGTTGATGAGCGCCGAGGCGGAGGTGGCGGGCGCGAAGGCGTCTGTTGCGAACTTCGACGCGCAGATCGCGCGTCAGCCCTCGCTCTCCAATCAGGCGCGCGCCACGCTGCGCTCCGACGAGGCGGCGATCGGCTTCGCGCGGGCCAACGCTGCCCGCTACCAGAATCTTTCGACGGCCGGCGCGGGAACCGCGCAGGAGCAACAACAGGCTTCGAGCACGCTCTCCGAGCAGCTTGCGCAGCAGTCGCACGATCAGGCGGTGCTGACGGCCACCGAGCAGAATCTGGACGTGCTGCGCACTGAGCGCGACAAGGCTGCTGGCGCACTTCAGCACGCTGAAGCAGTACTCGAACAGGCGAAGCTCAACCTTTCCTATACGGAAATTCGAGCCCCCGTCGACGGCAAGGTGGGACGCCGCTCGGCGCGGGTCGGCGCCTTCGTGACGCCCGGCGCCCCCGTGTTGGCAATCGTGCCGCTTTCGGATGCATATGTCGTCGCCAACTTCCAGGAGAGCCAGATCACCAATATGCGGCCCGGCGAAAGCGTGCGCGTGACGGTCGACAGCCTGCCCGGCTTCGTGATTCATGGCCGCATCGACAGTCTCGCGCCGGCAACCGGTGTGAGCTTCGCCCCGATCGCACCCGACAACGCAACGGGCAACTTTACGAAGGTGGTGCAGCGCGTGCCCGTCAAAATCACGATCGATCGCGGGCAGCCTGCTGCAGCGGCATTGAGTATCGGACTTTCGGTGGAAGCGGAAGTTGCCGTTGGCCGGGGCGCAGAAGCGACTGCGGAGGGAGCGGAAAGAAAATGAACACGAGCAAATCTTCTATCCGCGCGATGCTCCCCGCGCTTCTAGCATGTCTCGCAATGGCTGCTTGCACGGTCGGTCCGAACTTCGAACCTCCAAAGTCGCCAACACCTGAGGTCTTCAACCGCATACGAACGGCACAGGCGCCGAGCAAAGCTGTCGAAGGCCAGTTTGGTTCGGAATGGTGGACGCTATTCAATGATCCGGTGTTGAACGGCCTGGAAAAGCGGTTGGCCGACGCGAACCTCGATGTGGCGGCAGCCTCCGCGCGCCTGCTGCAAAGCCGGGCGGAGCGCCGGGTGGCGGGTGCAGCCGAATATCCGACGCTGGATGGCGCCGCATCGTACAACCGCGAACGCGGCAGTGAAAACGGCATTCTCTCGCTTCTTGGCGTGACGCCCACGCAGAGTCAGCCTCAGTCGGCTTCCGGCAGCGCGCCGCTCGGCGTGGCGGCGATGCCGGGCTCCAAGGGCTCGCCCGCCTATAACCTGTACCAGGCGGGCTTCGACGCGTCATGGGAGGTCGATATCTGGGGCCGCGTGCGACGCAGCGTGGAAGCGGCGACAGCGCTTTCGGCAGCCTCATATGAAGACCGGAACGCGGTCTTGCTTAGCGCGCGCGCGGAGCTTGCGCGAGACTATATCGAGCTGCGCGACACGCAGGAACTCCTGCAAATCGCGCATCAAAACCTGGACATCGCTAACGACGCGCTGAAGCTCACGCAGGTGCGTGCGCGTGAGGGCGTCACGACGGATCTCGATGTTTCGAACGCTTCAGCGCAGGTGGAAAATATCGAAAGCCGGATTCCCACACTGGAATCGCATTCCGAAACGACCATCAATGCCATCGGCCTGCTGCTCGGCGAGGAACCGGGCGCGTTGCGTCAGACGCTTGCTGCGACGCAGGAGGTGCCCGCACTGCCGGGGCAGGTCCCGATCGGCTTTCCTTCCGAATTCGTGCAGCGCCGGCCGGATATCCGCAAGGCGGAAGCCGAACTGCACGCGGCGACGGCGTCGATTGGCGTAGCGAAGGCGGATTTTTATCCGCGCATCATGCTCAATGGCAGCGCGGGCTTTCAGAGTCTTCAGCTTTCGAGTCTGGCCAGTTGGGCGTCCGGGCAGTTCATCGTCGGCCCTTCCATTACGTTTCCGATCTTCGAAGGCGGTCGGCTGAAAGGCATGCTCCAACTGCGCGAGGCGCAACAGCAGGAAGCCGCGTTTGCCTACAAGGCGACGGTGCTGCGTGCGTGGCGGGAGGTGGACGACGCGCTTGTCACCTACGACGCCGAACAGCGCCGCCGCGACCGGCTGGTCCAGGCCGTGACCATGAACGAGCGCGCGCTCTCGGTCGCGCGGGAGCGGTACAAGGCCGGCGCGCTCGATTACCTCGACGTATTGAACGTGCAAAAGCAGTTGCTCGAAGCACAAAGCCATCTCGAGCAAAGCAAAGCCACGGCGGCCACGAATCTCATTACGCTTTGTAAAGCGCTCGGAGGTGGATGGGAGTCGACTTATGGCGGGTAACCCATTCTCGTCAATGCACACGAACTGGGCAGTGTCCGCGTCGAAACGGGCTAAGCGCGGCGTGAACTCGCCGTGCGCTGAAAGGTGGCCGCCGCGAGTGTGGGCGGCTATCAGCGCGCCGCCATGGCGCACGCAATAAACCGCTAATATCGACGGGGGATCCACAGAGCGAAGCGACCGCACGCGAGAACGCGCAATGGACCGAATCGACGCCATGAAGGTTTTCGTCGCCACGCTCGACGAGGGAAGTCTCGCGGGCGCCGGCCGGCGGCTGGGCCGCTCGCCCGCTGCGGTGAGCCGCGCCATTGCGTTCCTCGAAGAGCACACCGGCACGCCGCTCCTGTACCGCACTACGCGCACGATCCGGCTGAGCGACGCCGGGGAACGCTATGCGCTCGCGTGCCGGCGCATTACCGAGGCCGGTTGAGCGACATTCGCCTGAGCGACATTTCCCCATTCGTTCGCGTTATGGAAGAATGACTTCCGTACCGCAATCATTCTCTCGATGCGCGATCTAATCTAGACTGACTTCCATCTGCAGGGCGCTTCATCGCTCGTTCGCCGGGCGGCATTCTTTCAACTGGCGCGCTCGCGGGCAATCTCGTCGGGCCGCTGGTCGGCGGCGTGCTGCCCAACTGGATCGGCATTCGCGGCACTTTTTTCGCGGGCGGGGCGATGATCGCCGTGGCGGCGCTGTTGACCATCTTCGTGGTGAAGGAAGAGTTTCATCCGGAGAGCGACGCGAAACCGCACCCACGCAACGCCGCGGCCGGTTCGGAAAGTGGGGCGCGCCGGCCCGACTATGCGGTGATGGCCGCGCTGCTCGTTACCGCGATGATGGTGCTGCTCGCCAACATGTCGATCGAGCCCGTCATCACGGTTTATATCGGCAGTCTGGGCGTGGGCGCGGCAAATCTCGCGCGCGTGGCGGGCGTGGTCATGGCATGCTCGGCGCTTGGCAGCATGCTCACGGCGGCGCGCCTGGGCGCACTGGCCGACCGCTTCGGGAGCTGGCGCGTGATCGTCGTCTGCCTCGTGCTCACGGGGCTCGCGATGGCGCCGCAAGCGTTCGTCACGCACTGGTGGCAGCTTGCTGGCTTGCGCGTGGTGATGGGCATGACGCTCGCAGGGCTCTTGCCTTCCATCGGCAAGCTCGCGCGGCAGTCGGTAGACGAAAGCAAAACGGGCCGCATGCTCGGTTATCTGCAGTCGGCGCAATTCAGCGGCCAAGTGGTGGGCCCGTTGATCGGCGGCGTGATCGGCGTTCACTTCGGCCTGCACGCCGTGTTCTTCGCGACTGGCGCGCTGCTGGTCGCATGCGGTGGGCTCGCGCACTGGGCCCAGCGCCGCGCGCACGCTTGAAGCTGGCCAGGATGCCGGCGCCGATGGCCTCGGCACGTTTTTTTTCGATGGACACGATGTTCTGCTCCGATGGCAATGAGCATTCGCCTCATGCGGGAACCTTTCGAACAGAGCAAAAATAGCAAGAGCGAACAGAAGCAAGCAGGAGAAAGCGGGCATGCAACGCAAATTCGACGATCTGCAGCTGGGCAGCATTGAACTGTTCTGCCTGGCGGCGGAGCTTGGCAGCTTCACGCTGGCGGCCAATGCGGCGAGCGTTACGCCCGCTGCGGTGAGCCGCTCCGTGGCGCGGCTCGAAGAGCGGCTCGGCGTGCGCCTGTTCGTGCGTACGACGCGCCAGATCCGCCTGACCGATGCGGGGCGGCGCTACTTCGAGCAGTGCCGCCAGGCGCTCTCGCAACTGGTGGACGCCGAGCGCGAAGTCACGGGCGAGCAGACCACGCCGGCTGGCGTGTTGCGCATCAGCATGCCCACGCCCTACGGACACTATCGCGTGCTGCCGCTTTTGCCGGCATTTCGCGAGCGCTATCCGGAGGTGCGGGTCGACACGCATCTGAGCAACCGCAACATCGACTTTGCCGACGAAGGCTTCGACCTGGCGATTCGCGGGCGCGCGCCCGCCGATTCCAACCTGGTCGCGCGCAAGCTCGAAGACGCGGAGATGGTGGTGGTGGCCACGCCCGGTTATCTGAAGCGCGCGGGCGTGCCCAGGACCGCGGCGGATCTGCAGTCGCTCGAATGCATACAGTTCGAACTGCCAAGTAGTGGACGTCACCTTGCGTGGACCTTCGCCGGCAATGCCAGTGAAGACGGCGATGTAATCACGAGCGGAAGTTACAGCACTTCGGGCGACGCGCTCGCCGGCGTGACGCTCGCGCGCGCGGGGGCGGGGCTCTTCCAGACGTATCGCTTCGTGGTGGCGGACGATCTGCGCGAAGGCAGGCTCGTTGAGGTGCTGCGAGAGGAGGGGGGGCGTACCCGGCCGTTTATCCTCTTGTATCCGCATGCACGTTATTTGACATCGCGCGTGCGGGCGTTCGTGGATTTTCTGGTGGAGCAGTTGGCGGCGCCTGCGGTCGCGGCGCGCGCGAAGCGAGCGCATGCCCAATAACGCGGGAATTCAAACGGCGGACAGGCGCGCCTTCAGGCGCGGCGACATGAAGTCGAGGAACGCGCGCAGCTTCAGCGGCAGGGGGGCTTGCCCCGCATGGACGAGATTGACGGGCAGCGGCGAGGCTTCAAACGCGTCGAGCACGACGCGCAGCTCGTTGGCGCGAACGGCGCGTGCAACCTGATAGGACAGCACTCGGATCAGGCCCGCGCCGGAGATGGCTGCTTCGATAGCGGCGTCCGCCGTATTCACGGCAAGCCGCGAATGAACGGGCACGGACCGCTCCGATTTGCCGGAGCCGAACGTCCATGCGCGCAGGGAAGCGAGCGCCTCGAAGGTGATGCATTGATGGCCGGCCAGTTCCGCTGGGTCAGCGGGCACGCCGTGCTTCGCGAGATAGGAGGGACTAGCGCAAATGACCCGGCGCACCGTGCCCAGTCTTGACGCGATCAACGTGCTGTCGGGCAGCTCGCCAATGCGGACCGCGACGTCCGCGTGCTCATCCATCAGATGAACGACACGATCGGTCAGCAGGAGGTTGATGTCGATCTCCGGGTAGTGCGCGAGGAATTCCACCACCACCGGCACCACGTGCAAGCGGCCAAATGCAACGGGCGCCGTGACCACGAGTTCGCCTTTGGGCGCGGCGTATTCCCCCGTTGCAGTGCGCTCGGCTTCACCGATGTCTTCGAGAATACGCCGGCACGCGGCCACGTATGCGGCGCCGGCTTCCGTCAATGAAAGCTTGCGCGTCGTGCGGTGAAAGAGGCGCGTCTTGAGGTGCGCTTCCAGCTCTCCAACTTTGCGACTGACCGTGGCGAGCGGAATGTCGAGATGCCGCGCCGCAGCCGAGAGACTGCCCGCGTCGGCGACCGAAACAAGGATGGCCATGGCTTCGAGGCGATTCATCGACCCTATCAAATAGTGGAAGGATGAATCTTGATCGTGAGGGATTCTCTTCGTAAATGCAAGCGCGTAACGTTCAAACTCAATCTGGATCGCGACCAATCGCTGTAACGACCGGAGAAAGTCAACGAATTCGGAGGTTGTCGTGAGTGGCTTATCCAGCACCCGAGAAAGTGCAGCTACGCCCGCTGTCGCATCGCGCGGCAAGATCGTCATGATGGCGATCGTTGCAGGAGCAGTGATCACAAACATTTATTGCACCCAACCGATCCTGCCGCTCATCGCAGCGGGTCTGCGGGTCAACATCACGGCCGTCGATTTCGTCGCTGGCGCCGCGTTGCTCGGCTTCTCGACTGGCCTCGCGCTGCTGTTGCCGCTTGGCGACCGCTTTGACCGACGCAAGCTCGTGCTCATGCAAATCGCACTCGCGCTCGTTTTTGCGGCGACGGCGGCGGTTGCGCCCGGCATCTGGGCACTGATCGCGGCATCGTTCGCGGTCGGCATCGTGAGTTGCGTGCCACAGCAACTCGTGCCCTTCGCGGCCGTCATGTCGCTGCCGAGCGAGCGCGGGCGTAACGTCGGCACCGTCGTGAGCGGCATCATGGTGGGCATTCTGGTCGGACGGACGATCGCCGGCATCATCGGCGCGGCGTGGGGGTGGCCCGCAGTGTACGGCGCGGAAGCCGCGTTCATGGTGCCCGTCTTCATCGCCGCCGCTGCGCTGCTGCCGAAGGGCGTGCCTTCGACGAATCTTTCGTATGGGCGTCTGCTTGCTTCGCTGTGGCCGCTCGTTCGCGACAATCGTCCGATTCGCGAATCGATGATCATCCAGGCGTTGCTGTGGGCTTGTTTCAACGCCTTCTGGGTCAATCTTGCCGCGCTGCTCAAGAGCGGACCGTGGCATCTCGGCAGCGCCTGGGCTGGCGGCTTCGGGATCATCGGCGCGGCCGGTGCATTCGCCGCATCGCTGGGCGGCAATGCCACCGACCGCATGGGCTTTCGCAAGGTCATCGGCGCCAGTATCGGCATCGCTACGCTTGCCTACGTGCTTCTCTCGAGCGCGGCCACGTCGCTCACGCTGCTGATCGTGGGTGTGATCCTGCTCGATATCGGCGTGCAGTCCGGTCTCGTTGCCAACCAGACTCGCGCGTTCTCGGTCGATCCGAAAGCGCAAGGCCGAATCAACAGCCTTTACATGACGGCAACCTTTTTCGGCGGCGCAGTCGGCGCGACCGTCAGCGGCTGGCTCATGAGCCGCTTTGGCTGGTCCGGCATCGTCGCCTTCGGTGTCGCGCTTGGCATCGTGGCTGCCGCCATCCATTGGATCGGTGCGCCTCGCGAGTCCACCGGCCCGATCGCATCCAGCGCAGATTGATTCAAGGCATCGAGCAAAGCCCTCTAGTTACCTGAACGGGTTATCCAGACAGCGAGGTGGGAAATGAAGTTCGCGATGAAAACTGAAATCCGCACGGACGATCTCGCGACGATCGTGCATGCGATGAAGTCCGTAGACGCCGACGCCAAGGTCGATGTCGATGTTGGCGCGCAAACCGTGAGCGTCGATTCATGGCTGATGCCCGAAGAGTTTCTCGTTGCGTTCTACGACGAGAACATGGAAGTGGGCATTGCCGAATGGTAGGGGCGGTCAGACGTGAGGCGCGGTAGCCAGGATGTGAGCCAGGTATGACACGGAACCCGAAATTTGCTCGAGAAAGCGCCCAGAAAGCGCCGTTTTCTGGCGAACCGACGGCATCCTCATCGATTGTGGACATGATGAAAGGCCGCCGACACTTGACCGACGCGAGAGAGCCGACCGTGCTTGCGGGAGAACCGTAACAACCACGGCACGCTTGCAGGCAAGTCAGAGGACTGGACAAATTAGGAAATTACGTAAAATACGTATGATTCTGACCGGGGGCCTCATGACTACTGTAACCGCCACCGATCTCGCCCGCCGCACAAATCAGGTGCTCGACGCCTTGGCGCGCGGGGAATCGGTCACCATCACCCGCAACAACACGGTGCTTGGCACGATCAGCCCGCCCGAGCAGGCTGTCACACTTCGCGACGCCTTCGAGCGCATCCCAAAGATGTCGCCCGAGGTTGCCGATCGGTACATGGCTGATATCCGAAATGTCGACTTCGACGACGAGGTGCGTGATCCGCGGCAGAAGTAATCGTCGATACGTGTGTCTGGATCGATCTCGTGGGCCTTCCGCCGCGTTCTTGCGTCTTTGCTCTGGGGCACCTAAAACGTGCTCGCATTCCGCAATACGCCAACGTGCCGAGCGCGAATACCGCCGACGGTACCGGAGTTTCGGCGAAATCGAGAGCACTCGCGACTATGGGGATTCTCGGGCGGATTCGATGAATCCGCGCTTCCGGCGCCAGATGCGGCGGGTCCCAACCGAAGAACACGAGCGCCTCGGTACCGCTTAATCGGGCTGCGTGAACTAACTCATTTATCGCTCGTACCAAGTGGTCGGAATCAATTTTTGGCCATCTCGCCACACTTTGCTTCCTGGGCGCAGAAATGAAAAAAGGCCAGCTAATCGCTGGCCTTTTAAAAAGCTTGGTGCCCAGGAGAGGACTCGAACCTCCACGATGTTGCCACCGCTAGGACCTGAACCTAGTGCGTCTACCAATTCCGCCACCTGGGCAGGTGTGCGTCTTGCAACAAAGACCGCCATTATATCGGTCTAAACTTTGCTGTCAAGCATTTTGCGCCATTTACTGAGCCGTCCCCATTTCGAGCCAGCCAGCCGGCTACGTCCTAAGCCCGAGGAAACGGGGCGGCAGCCCGTTCGCCACGCCAGCAGCGGGTGTTAGAATGGCGCGCATTGCCGTGTCCGTCATACCGAGCCGAGAACAAATCATCGACAAGCGCCCCTTGAGCAAATATCCGTACCCGATCCCCAGCCGCGAGGAAATCCTCGGCGTGCTGCGCACGAGCGAAACGCCGCTCGCCGCCAACGACATTGCCGAGACCCTATCGATCAAGCGCCAGGAGCGCGAAGGCTTCTTCAAGCGCTTAGGCGCCATGGAACGCGACGGCCAGATCCGGCTCGACAAGCGCGGCTACTACCAACTCACGCACCCCTCGAATTTCGTCGCCGGCCGCGTTCAAGGCCACCGCGACGGCTACGGCTTCATCATCCGCGACGACGGGCAAGACGATCTGTTCCTGCCCAACGCCGAGATGCAAAAGGTCATGCACGGCGATCGCGTGCTCGCACGCATCGTCGGCTATGACCGGCGTGGCCGCCCCGAAGGGCATGTCGTCGAAGTCACCGATCGGGCGAACAAGCGCGTCATCGGCCGTCTGCTCAACGAAGGCGGGGCGCTGATCGTCGCACCCGAAGATAAGCGCATCGGGCACGACATCCTCGTCACCCAAAACACGAAGAAGGCGAAGGTCGGCCAAATCGTCGTGGTCGATCTCACCGATTTCCCGAGCCGGCACTCGCAGCCGCTTGGCCGCGTGGCCGAAGTGCTCGGCGATATCGACGATCCCGGCATGGAAATCGAGATCGCCGTGCGCAAGTACGGCGTGCCGCACGAGTTCAGCGATTCCGCCCTCGCCGAGGCCGCGGCGCTGCCCGATGAAGTGCGCCCGGTAGACGTTCGCCACCGCGTCGATCTGCGCGATGTGCCGCTCGTCACGATCGACGGCGAAGACGCCCGCGATTTCGACGACGCCGTCTATTGCGAGCCGGCGAAAGTGGGCCGCGGCGACGGCTTCCGTCTCATCGTAGCGATTGCCGACGTCTCGCACTATGTGCGCCCCGATACCGCACTCGATACCGATGCGATCGAGCGCAGCACCTCCGTCTACTTCCCGCGCCGCGTCATTCCGATGCTGCCGGAGAAGCTCTCGAACGGCCTGTGCTCGCTCAATCCCGCGGTCGATCGGTGTGTGCTCGTCTGCGACATGCTGATCACCGCGCGCGGCGAGATCAAGGCGTATCAGTTCTATCCCGGCGTCATGCATTCGGCGGCGCGGCTCACTTACACCGAAGTGGCCGCCGTGCTCACGAATACGAAGGGCCCGGAAGCGGCGCGCCGCGCAGCCATCGTGCCGCAGCTGCAAAACCTCTACGGCGTGTATAAATCGTTGTTCGCCGCTCGTCAAAAGCGCGGTGCGATCGATTTCGAAACGACCGAGACATACATCGTCTGCAATGCGCAAGGCAAGATCGAGCAGATCCTGCCGCGTCAGCGCAACGAGGCGCATAAGCTCATCGAAGAGTGCATGCTCGCGGCGAATGTATGCGCGGCCGATTTCATGAAGCGCCACAAGCATCCGGGGCTCTACCGCGTCCACGCGGGCCCCACCGCCGAAAAGCTCGAAAATCTGCGCACGTTCTTGCGCGGCATGGGCTTAAGCCTGGGCGGCGGCAACACGCCGCATGCAAGCGATTACGCGGCGTTGATGGCGCAAATTCGCGATCGGCCCGATGCGCAGATGCTGCAAACCATGCTGCTGCGCTCCATGCAGCAAGCTGTCTACAGCCCCGATAACATCGGCCACTTCGGGCTCGCCTACGATGCCTACGCGCACTTCACGAGCCCGATTCGCCGCTACCCGGATCTGCTGACGCACCGGGCGATTTACGCGATCTTGTCGGGCACGAAGTATCGGCCGGAAGCGCCGGGCGGGGTCGTGCTCAATACGGCGCTGTCGCCGCGCGCCCGCGCCCTGCAGCAAGCCGATGAAGAAACCCGGCCGCGCTCGCGCGAAAATACCGCGATCTGGGAAGAGCTCGGGCTACATTGCTCGGCCAACGAGCGGCGCGCCGACGAAGCGTCGCGCGATGTCGAGACTTGGCTCAAGTGCTATTTCATGCGCGACAAGCTCGGCGAAGAGTACGGCGGGATGGTGAGCGGCGTGACGTCGTTCGGCATCTTCGTGCAGCTCGATGCGTTGTTTATCGAGGGGCTCGTGCATGTCACCGAGCTGGGCTCCGACTATTTCCAATACGACGAGATCAAGAACGAGCTGCGCGGCGAACGCACGGGTATCCGTTATCGGCTCTCCGATCGCGTGCGCGTTCAAGTGAGCCGCGTCGATCTCGATGCGCGCAAGATCGATTTCCGGCTCGTACGCGACACGCCCGTCAAGGCCGTACCGGCGCCTCGCGGTGGCGTTGGCGTGCGCCCGGTCGGCGAGCCCGAAACGGTGGCGCGCGGGCCGAAAGTCAGGGCGCTGCCGCAGGCAGAGGCTCCAGGGCGGAGGAAGGCCGCGCCTGGCAAGTCGACGGCGATCGTCGAAGCGCGTGCGGCCCGTACACAAGCGGCGAAAAAGCGTGGGGCTCCGAATGGGGCCGCCAAAGGACCCGTTAAAGGATCCCCGAAGGCGCGCGTACGCAAAAAAGGCTGACGGCGGCCGGCTTAACGATCTGCGGTGCGATGCGTCGCTTGGCGCCGCGCATCGCACCATTTCTCGGCACAGTGAGCGTTCGACGCGCCGCTGTGCCTTCGCCTTTATTGGCACGACGTAACCCGATTTCATCCAGCTATGGCACGTCTCAAAGTTCTTTACGGATTTCACGCGGTGACCGCTCGTTTGCGGCACGACGCCTCGACAGTCGAAGAAGTGTTTTACGACGCCACGCGGCGCGATCGCCGTATGCAGGATTTCCTCCATACGGCGAAAGAAGCGGGCGTGCGGCTGATCGCCGCCGACGAGACGCGCCTATGGGGCCTCGCGCACACCGAACGTCACCAAGGGGTCGTTGCGCGCGCAACCGATTTGCCGCTGGCGCAGAATCTGGCGGAATTGCTCGATGGGATCAACGGCCCCGCGCTGCTGCTCGTGCTCGACGGCGTCACCGATCCCCATAACCTCGGCGCATGCCTGCGCGTCGCGGACGGCGCCGGCGCCCATGCCGTCATCGCCCCGCGCGATCGCGCGGTGGGGTTGAACGCCACCGCGGCGAAAGTGGCGAGTGGGGCGGCGGATACGGTGCCTTACATCACCGTCACGAACCTCGCTCGTGCGTTGCGCGAGTTGAAGGAGGCCGGCGTGTGGATCATCGGCACGGCCGGCGATGCGCCCACGAGCCTCTATCAAACGAAGCTCGACGGCCCTGTCGCGCTCGTGATGGGTGCTGAAGGCGAGGGCATGCGCCGCTTGACGCGCGATACCTGCGACGAAGTCATGCACATCCCGATGGCCGGGACGGTGGAGAGCTTGAACGTGTCCGTCGCGAGCGGCATTTGCTTGTTCGAAGCGGTGCGACAGCGCGGCGTCAAGCAGGCGTAGTCACGCTACGGCGTGGCGTCGAAGGGGGGCGGTAGCCCCCGTTCTCAATCATTTTTCGATTTGCTGATTCCAGCGCGTATCCCACTGCGCGCGATGGGCGTTGATCGCGTCCCAATCGACGACGGTCACCTTCCGCACCAGCTCGTCGACGTTCCCCAAGCTTTGCTTCATCGCCGCCGGCATGCTTGCCTGGCGATTGGTCGGGATCTGCTTGCCGGCTTCGGCCGCTTTTTCTTGCGCGGGCGCGGAAAGCAGGAACTGAGCGAGCTTTTGCGCGAGTTTATCGTCGGGGTTGTTCTTGACGACGCAGACATCGACGAGCAACAGCACCGGGCCTTCCTTCGGGTTCACATAAGCGACGGGCAAGCCTTTGTCCTGCAGATCGGCCACGCCTGTGGGCGTGAGCGGGAAGAGTCCGGCTTCGCCTGTCTGCACCATTTCCGAGATCTTCGCCGAGTTCGGGATGTATTCGACCACGTTCGGCCCTACCGTACTGGCCCATTTCGTAAACGCGGGTTCGACGTTTTTCTCGCTGCCGCCCCACAGGCGGTTCATCGCCAAAAAGCCGTGCAAGCCGAACGTGCTGCTCGAGGCCGATTGGAAAACGACCTTGCCCTTGTATTTCGGATCGGCGAAATCCAGCCATGAAGTGGGCGGCGCCCAGCCTTTTTCGGCGAACAGCTTCTTGTTGTAAGCGATGCCCGTCATGCCGAGCTGCACGCCAGCGCCGATATCGTCCTTCATGCGCGCGAACGGATAAAGCTGTTTGAGCTCGGCGGAATCGTCGAGCTTTTCGCATACGCCCAGGCTCACGGCGCGCGCCATGACGCCGTCGTCGAGGAAGGCGACATGGACTTGCGGATGATCGCGGTTCGCCAACAGCTTAGCGAGAATGTCCGATGAGGTGCCCGGCACGACGACGACCTTCGTATCGTTCGCCTTCTCGAACATCGGCAACACTTGCGAGGTATAGGCCTTCTCCATCGGGCCGCCGTTCATGCCGATGTAGATCGTCTTCGATTGCGACCAAGCGGGCGAGGATGCGGCGAGCGCGCCGGCTAACACCGCGCTAGCCGAGAGGATGCGAACAGCTTTCATGGAGGTCTCCTAGTGAAAAGGCGAAACGTTATGCAGGCACGGCCGAGAAACGATTGATGTCGAACGCGTCGAGCGGTGTCTCGGTGGCGCCGTCGATCACGAGATCGGCCAGGACTTCGCCGACGCCCGGCGCGAGCAGGAAGCCGCCGCCGGAAAAACCGAATGCATGAAGCAATCGAGGAATCTTGCGGCTCGCGCCGATGATCGGGTTGTGATCGGGCGTACAACCCTCCACGCCGCTCCATGTGCGAATCAGCAGGGCGTCGCGCAGCGCCGGCAACAGCGCGCACGCGTCGCGCATGACCGCGCGCGTCGTGTCGGAAGACGGCTGCGCGTAGTCGCCATCGCCATGGCCGCGCCCGCCGCCGATCACGCAATTGCCGCGCTCGACTTGCCGCGCGTAGAGGCCCCCGCCAAACACGCCGAGGTTGTGCTCGAGAAAATGCGGCAACGGCTCGGTCACCCACATGTTCGGATAGATCGGATGCATCGGCGCCGCATCGCCGAAGCGCTCGGCGAAGGCGCCGGCCCACGCGCCCGCTGCGTTGATGAGCCACTGCGCTTCGTAGTTCTCGGCGCCCGCGCGCAGCGAGAATCGATGGCCGTCGTAATGCGCATGTTCGAGCGCGGTCAGTTCGCGCACATGCGCGCCTGCTTGCGCCGCCGCGCGGGCGAACGCCGGCGAGACTAGCCTCGGATTGGCGTGCCCGTCGGTCGCGCACAGCGAGCCCCCGACGGCGGCGGCCCCAAGCCACGGATAGCGGCGCCGAAAGGCCGCGCCCGACATGAGCTGCAATGCCAGCCCATGCTCCGCGGCCATCTGAGCATAGGCTTCTAGCCCGGCGAGATCGGCTTCGCTGCGCGCTAAACGCAAATGGCCCGACACGACGAATTCGCCGTCGATGCCGATCCGTTCGTCCAGTCGATCCCAAATGCGCCGCGCACGAAGGGCGAGCGGCAACTGTTCGGCCGGCCGGCCTTGGCAACGCACGCCGCCGTAGTTCACGCCGCTTGCCTGCGCGCCGCAGAAGCGGCGCTCGATCAGCAACACACGCATGCCGCGTTGCGCGAGCGCCAGCGCCGTCGAGGAACCCACCAAGCCGCCGCCCACCACGGCCACGTCGTACTGTTGCGCCGATTTATTCATCGCGCGCATCCTCGGGCACCGGCGCCGCTTGCTCGTCGCTGAGCGCGGCGACGAGCGGAATCGGCTTGATCGGCGCTTGCGCACGTAAGCGCCCGGCCGCGTCAAGCGCAAGCCCCGTTTCGGCGGCCACGATCGCAAGCGCGGCTTCGCCGCACATGCGGCCTTGGCAACGCCCCATGCCGACGCGCGTCAACGCTTTGACGCGATTGATTTCGCGCGCCGCGCCCGATCGGACGCAGCGGCGGATCGCGCCCGCATCGATTTCCTCACAGCGGCAGACCGTCATGGCGTCGGGCCAGCTACGCGCGCGTTCGAACGGTGGAGGGAACGCCGCTTCGATACCGGCGCGAAACGTTGCGACGCGGCGCAGCGATCGATGAATCGACGTGGCCGAATCGACTCGCGTCTGGCCCGACGGCGCCGATGGTTCGGACTGCAAATCATCGAGCAAAGCGAATGCGGCCAGGCGGCCCGATTGTTCCGCGGCGTCGGCGCCTGCGATACCGGCGCCGTCTCCCGCGACATAAATGCCGCGGATGGAGGTGCGTCCGGCTCGATCGCGCTCGGGCAGCCAGCACCGATTGACCGCGTCATAGCGAAAACGGCAACCGGCGACATCGGCGAGCTGGGTCTCTGGCCGCAGGCCGAAGCTGAGCCCCACCGCATCGCATTCGAGCGTTCGAACAACCGGTTGCGCTTCCGAACGCTCGGAGGCGGTCCGCCACGCAATGCCGGTGACATGCTCGTCGCCGCGTATTTCTTCCAGCGAGACGCCTCGTTCGATCCGAACGCCATGCGCGCGAAGCCAGCCGACGTAATAGAGGCCTTTCGTTAGCACCGCCGGCTGCGCCGCGAGCTTCGGGAGCGCAGCGATCTGCGCCCCAAAACGGCTTGTATCGAGGACAGCCGACACCTGCGCGCCGGCCTTCGCGTATTGGTAGGCGACGAGATAAAGCAGCGGCCCCGTGCCGGCGAATACCACGCGCCGTCCGATCGCGCATCCTTGCGATTTCAACGCGGTCTGGGCGGCGCCGAGCGTATAGACGCCCGGCAAGGTCCAACCCGGCATTGGCAGGACCCGATCGGTCGCGCCGCTTGCAATGATCAAATGCGTGAACGAGAGCGTTAGCTCGCGGGTGTCGCGCAAGGTCGCGAGATGGCCGATGGCGCCATCTTCCGCATCGGCTGGCTTCGTGGAACCGGCCGACGTAGGCAAAGCATCGGTGCGCCCGGCCTGCGTCTCGCAGGCCCACGCCAGCGTATGCGGCCGGTAATCGACCTGCGGCAGCAAGCGCGCCATCGTCGCATGCAAGGCGCTCGCCTTGCGCGCTTCGAAGCCATACAAGGCGCGCGCTTCCCGCTGAAAACCGGCGCCCTCGGGCGGCTGCCGATAAATCTGGCCGCCCCAGCGCGCGTTTTCGTCGATCACGACCGGGCGCAGGCCCGCTTCGACCAGCGTTTGCGCCGCGCGCACGCCGGCCGGGCCCGCGCCGACAATGACGATTTTCGGTGAGCAGGTCATGACGCTCGATCCTGAGCGTGCGCGGCTGCGGCGGGGTTGGCGCCGTTCGTCAGCAATCGCATTCCGCCTTCGACCGAGGTGGAGCAGGCGCGCAACCGCTGCCCGTCTTCGGTTCGAATCCAGCAATCCTGGCAAGCGCCGATGAGACAAAAACCCGCACGCGGCTCGCTCGTAAAGTCCGATCGACGCAGCGCGCGGCGCTGGGTCAAGATCGCCGTCAGCACCGTATCGCCTTCGAGCGCGCTAGCCGGCACGCCGTCCAGCATAAAAAACACGGGCGCACGCTCGGCTTCGGCCAGACGGACGAATTGCGCTTCGTCATAAGACATATTTCGGTGTCCTAAATACTTTCGATCGCCTTGTCGACCAAGGCCCATTCGTTCCGCAAAGTACCTTTAATGCTCGTCAGTGCTGGCCGATCAGAATACGGTTCAGCCCGTAGGCGCGATCGAGCAACAGCATGGCGGCGGCCGTGACGACGATCACGAGCGTCGACACCGACGCCATCATCGGATCGATCGATTCGGTCGCGTACATATACATCCGCACGGGCAGCGTGACCGTCTGCGGCGAAGTGACGAAGATCGACATCGTCAGTTCGTCGAAGCTGTTGATGAAGGCGAGCAGCCATCCGCCCGTGATGCCGGGCACGATCATCGGCAGCGTGATGCGTCTAAAGGTGGTCCAAGCGCTCGCGCCCAGCGATTGCGCGGCGTGTTCGACGCTGCGGTCGAGGCCGGTCGCGGCGGCCAACACGAGCCGCAGCACGAACGGCGTGATCATCACGGTATGGGCGAGCACGAGCCAGGCGAACGAGCCGGTGCCCCCGACCAATGCAAAAAAACGCAACAGCGCAATGCCCAGCACGAGGCCGGGAATGACGAGCGGCGAAAGCAGCAGCGCGTTCAAGAAGTCTCGCCCGGGAAACCGTGCGCGGGCGATCGCCAGGCCAGCCGGCAGCGCCAGCGCCAGCGAGAGCGTGGCGGACGTGAAGGCGAGCTTGACGCTCGTGAAGAAGGCCGTAATGAAATCGGGGTAGTTCATGATCGCGCGAAACCAGCGCAGCGATAGGCCGTGCGTCGGCAGCGTGAGCGTCTCGTCGGGCGTAAAGGCCACCAGCACGACGATGACGAGCGGCGCGAGGACGAACGCGATCACGAGCGTATGGAAGGCGAGGGCGAAGGGGCCGTTGCGTCGCATGAAGATCTCCCTTGCCTTAACCCATGCTGCGGCCGTAACGGCGCTCGAGCATGCGGTAGTAGGTCAGCATGATGATGAGATTGGCGGCGAGCAGCAGCAGGGCGATGGTGGCGCCGAGCGGCCAATTCAACGAGCCGAGGAATTCGTCGTAGACAGCCGTGGCGGCCACTTTCAAGCGCCGCCCGCCGAGCAACCCGGGTATCGCGAAGGCGCTCGCCGAGAGGCCGAATACCATCAGGCTACCCGAGAGCACGCCCGGCATGATTTGCGGCAGCACGATCCGGCGCAGCGTGGTGGCGGGCGAGGCCATCAGCGAGAGGGCGGCCTGCTCCGTCTGCGGATCGAGCTTTTGCAACGCTGTCCAAACGGGAATCACCATGAACGGCAGCATCACATGCACGAGCGCGATGACGATCGCGAACGTCGTGTATTCGAGCTTGAACGGGCCGAGCCCGAACACGCCGAAGGCTTGATTGACGATCCCGGCCGTGCCGAGCAGCATGCTCCAGCCGAAGGCGCGGACCACCACCGACACCAGCAGCGGTGCGAGGATCACGAGCAAGAAGGCCGAGCGCCACGGGTCGCGCATTTTCGAGAGGACGTACGCTTCGGGCGCGCCGATGGCGACGCACAGGGCTGTCGTCAGGGCGGCGATACCGAACGTGCGCAGGAAGATCGTTTGATAGTAAGGAGAGCTAACGACATTGACGTAATTGCCGAACTGAAACGCGGCGATCGGCCCGCTCGAGGGATCGAACCGATAGAACGTCAATACGAGCGTCATGACGAGCGGCACGAGCACGAGCGTCGCAAAGAGCGCGAATGCGGGAGCGCAGAGCAGCCACATCGGCACGTAAGCGCGCCACGCGCTTTGCGGCGCACCTTGGGCGGCCCGCTGCTGCGGCGTACGGGCGGCGCCCGCTTCGAGCGTCGCGTTAGACATGTCGCGCCTCTTGAGCGACGAAGCGCACGGCCTCGCTCTTCCAATCGATGCCGACGGATTCGCCTTCCGCGATGGGCTCGTCCCCTTCATTCTGGCAACAGACGAGGATTTCGCCGAGCCGGCAATCCACGCGATAGAGCCATTGGCTGCCTAGAAAGAACCGGCTCGTCACGGTGGCGGGCAAGCGGCCGCTGCCGTTCGCCTCGAGGCGCACTTTCTCAGGGCGAATGCAGACGGTGACGGCTTCGCCGATCCGCGGGGCGTCGCCGCGATGCGCCAGCGATCGCTGACCGACTTCGATACGATCCGCGCCCACATCGATATGGCAGTGCATCTCATCGGCGGCCACGACCGTGCCCGAAAATAAGTTCGCTTTGCCGATGAACTCGGAGACGAAGCGATTCTCCGGCCGCTCGTAAGCGCGATACGGTGTATCGACTTGGGTAATGCGGCCGGCTTCCATCACGACCACACGATCGCTGATCGAGAGCGCCTCCGATTGGTCGTGCGTGACCATGATCGTCGTCGTGCCGATGCGTCGTTGAATCGCGCGCAGTTCGAACTGCATCTCCTCGCGCAGCTTGGCGTCGAGATTGGACATCGGTTCGTCGAGCAAGAGGACGGGCGGGGCAATCACGATCGCCCGCGCAAGCGCCACGCGCTGACGCTGCCCGCCCGAGAGTTCGCGCGGAAAGCGTTCGGCGAACGCATCGAGACGCACGAGCGAAAGCGCCTCGCGCACACGCGCTTCGCTTTCGGCACGGCTAACGCGCCGCATTTCCAGGCCGAAGCGCACGTTCTGCGCGACCGTCATATGCGGAAACAACGCGTAGCTTTGGAAGACGATGCCAAGGCCTCGCTGGTTCGGCTTCATATCCGTGATGTCGCGGCCGTCGAGCACGATGCGGCCGCTCGTCGCTTGCACGAAGCCGGCGATCATCTGCAGCGTGGTCGTCTTGCCGCAGCCCGACGGGCCGAGCAGCGAAACGAATTCGCCTTTCTCCACCGACAAGTTCAAATCGGCGACGGCGTGCAAATGGCCGAACGACTTCGAGACGTCGGCGAGCGTGAGGAACGACATATCCGGCTCCTGGGAAGCGACGCGCGGCGATGCGATCGCACGGCTCAGCGTCTAGGCAGAGCCGATTCTGTCCAGCCATATCGGGCGAGTCAATTTAGAATTCCGATGGACGAGAGGAAACGCGAAAAAATTCCAGTGATCGGAATAAAAGGCGATCGACGCTCAAACGAATTTCGTGCGGTGTATCGAGGGTTTATCCGTAGTTCACGGTGCAACGAGCCACGACGGCATGGAAAGCTGCGATACTGCGCCGCGAGGCAGTTGCTCAAAAGCATTCCGCTGAACGAAACATGGAGGGTGGACGAATGGGCCGCAAGGCAGCACGTGAGCACGAGCTCACGGCAAGCGACGCCAGCGGTGGGAAAGAGCCGTCGGCTGTCGATCTGCCGGGCGTCGGCATGCTGCCGCGCGCATTCGCGTTGGTGCGGGCGCTAGCGTCGTTCCAATCGAGCGGCGCGCGCGTCACGCAGCTGGCGAAGGCAGTTGGCCTCACGCAAGGCACGACGCACCGGATTTTGCGTGCGTTGATTGCGGAGGGCATGGTCGAACAAGACGAACGCTCCAAGCTGTATCGGCTCGGCGTCGATTTCTTCGCCTTGGCCGCGCAAGCGGGCAACCCCGGCGGCATGCGCTCGCTCTGCCGGCCCGCTTTGCTTCGTTTATGCGCCAGCCTTGGCGAGACGATCTTCCTATTGGCGAAAAGCGGGTTCGACGCCGTCTGTCTCGATCTGTGCGAAGGGCCATTTCCGATCCGATCGTTTACGAACGATGTCGGCGGGCGCATCGCGCTCGGCGTCGGCCAAGGCAGCCTCGCGATCCTTGCGTTTCTCCCCGAGGCCGAGCGAGAAGAAATCATCCGCTACAACGTCCCACGCATTCGCGGCTACGGCGTCCTCGACGAGGTGTATCTGCGCACGGAGATCGAGCGGGTGCGCCAACTCGGGTATGCGGCGCGCAACAGCGGCGTGCTCGAAGGCATGGCGGGCGTGGCCGTGCCGATTCTCGATCGAACCGGCACCGCTGTCGCCGCGCTTAGCGTCGGTACGTTGGCCTCGAGGCTCGGCGACGATCGCTTGCCGATGGTCGTGGAATTACTTCGCCGCCAGGCCGAATCGCTCGGCCCGCTTACCAATCCGTTCGATGTCGCCTTAAAGCGCCGCCCCGCGCACGGGCTCGTGGCGCCGCCGCACGACGAGCGCGTGGCCTGAACGGCTGGCAGCGGCGCAACTCCGGTAAACTCACGGCTTTTCGCCCTGCATTTTCGCGCCCCATGACTCAAGACGAACTCAAACGACTGGTCGGCCAAGCCGCCGCCGACTATGTCCACGCCCATGTGGCCGAAGGCGCCATCATCGGCGTCGGCACCGGCTCCACGGCCAACTGTTTCATCGATGCGATCGCCGCGAACAAGCAACGCTACCGCGGCGCCGTCTCCAGCTCGGTCGCCACCACCGCGCGGCTGCAGCAGCACGGCATCAAAGTGTTCGATCTCAACGAAATCGAATCGCTGCCCGTCTACGTCGACGGCGCCGACGAAATCGATCCGAACGGCGCCATGATCAAGGGCGGCGGCGGCGCGCTCACGCGTGAAAAGATCGTCGCTTCCGTCTCCGATGTCTTCGTCTGCATCGCCGACGCCTCGAAGCGCGTCCCCGTGCTGGGCGGCTTCCCGTTGCCGGTCGAAGTCGTGCCGATGGCGCGCACGGCAATCGGCCGCCGGCTCACGGCGCTCGGCGGGGTCCCGATCTTGCGGGTGACAAAGGACGGTACGCCTTACATCACCGATAACGGCAATGAAATCCTCGACGTCAAAAATTTGAAAATCGACGATCCGCGCGCGTTCGAAGCCATGGTCAATGCCTGGCCGGGCGTCGTCACCGTCGGTTTGTTCGCGAGCCGTGGCGCCGATTTTTGCTTGCTGGGCACAGAGGTGGGCGTCGAAACGATCGATTACCGCGCCCATGGCTAAAGGCGGGGCCAATTCTTGCCGTATAACCGGTGTGAGTTGGTGTCCGGCCGCGCGTTTCAGGCCGCTGGCAGGCGGTAATTCGGTCGGCATCGGCTAAATTGGGATGATCCGCCGCGTTTTTTTGTCGCGATGGCCTCGATCGGGGCCGGATTCGATCGCGGGCGCGGCGCGACCGGCGGTGCGTTTATGTTTTGAGGATTGAAGCGATCATGCAACGCGAACTCAGGCAGGCCCTCGATACGGCCTATTCGCGGCTCAGAGACGGTCGGGCGGAACCGACCGCGTTCGCCGGCAACTACGCCCTCGGGCTCGGCATCGTCGTCGGCGGACAAGCCTGCGGCGGCATGACCGAGCAGGAGGCGCTCGATGAGCGGGCGCATCTGGGCATGCTCGCCGCGTTGTACGAAGTGCAGGCGCGGATACGAAGCGATTCCAACGTGCGCTGATCGACACTCTAGGTCGATCAGCGCATCGTTAGGAATCCGAAAGGTTTATTCCGACTGCCCGCGTTCATCGATCGTCGCACCGCGTTCAGCTGACCGTATTCGACTGATGAAGGCTGGGCAGCAGCCGATCGAACTCGCGCTTGACGAGGCCGTAGCACTCACAGGCGCGCGACTCGAGGCCTTCGCGATCCAGCACCTTGATGTGCCCGCGGCTGTGATGGATCAATCCTTGATCGTGCAGCTTGCCCGCAGCTTCCGTAATCCCTTCGCGCCGCACGCCGAGCATATCGGCGATCAACTGTTGCGTCACCGCCAATTCGTTCGTGGCCGCGCGATCGATTTCGATCAGCAGCCACCGGCACAACTGCTTGCTGAGCGAGTGGTGGCGATTGCACGCCGCCGTCTGCGCCACCTGCGTCAGCAGGGCTTGCATGTACAGCAGCATCAAACGGCGCAATAAATCCGAGCGGGCGATTTCTTGTTTGAGCTGTTGCGCGCTCATGCGATAAGCGAAGCCCGAACATTGCACTTGGACACGGCTCGGCATCGTCTCGCCGCCCGTTAGCACTTGAACGCCCGTCATCCCTTCGCGGCCTACGGCGGCGAGCTCGACCGAGCCGCCGTCTTCCATCATCGAGAGGACCGAGATGATGGCCGTCGTCGGGAAATAAACATGGTGAATCTTGTGACCGCAATCGCAGAGCAATTGCTCCGTGCGCAAATGGACCAATTCAAGGTGCGGCGTCAGCGCTTGCCATTCGTGCGACGGCAGTGCGCCGAGGAGGTGATTGCCGTGAAGGTCGGATTGTAGCGTCAACATGATCGGTCCTCGCGTTTGCCGCATCGTGCGATCCACGCACGTACTTGCGGCTTCTTGTTGCTGGGCCGGCGATCGCATGCATCGGTGAGCTTAACGAGTGATGGAGAACGTGGAATGACCAGCGTTTCCCATCGAAGTTCGATGTATGCGTCCCGGCGTCGTATTGGCCTTTCTCCCTGGCCGTTGCGCCGTCTGTGCGGCAGCGCTCGGTTGTGCGGGCTGTTCAGCGAGGATCATGCCAAGCCCTGTTGTGTCGGACCTTGACGCGCGGCGGTAGGCGTCGCATTGCGCTCGATGCAAGCCATCTCCACTTTTTGTTTCAAATCTGCACCATGGCGCGAAATCGCCGATACCTTTCGAAGTACTTTCAAATCGATGCGATAAGTCCTTGATCGACTTGATCATTGGCAAGGCTCGTAGGCAAGGGCCGGCGGCGCGCGGGCGCGATGCCCGATGTCGCGCGAGAACGCTGCGAGAGCGGGAATTGATTCAATTGTGTTGCACCTCGCACTGGGCCTGCAGCTATGGCTTATTTCGTCGGATCTGGCTCACGCTTGATGGGCGAGAAGGTCGCTGCCGGCCTGCTCGAAACGCGGCGGGTCGATAGGCGAAATGCGCCCATTGGCGCACGGCTGCCAGGCGTTGTCGATTTCTCAGTGCGTGAGAGCGAAGCCGCGCCGCAAGTGACTCATTGTTGAGACAGCGCGATGAATGATGTTCGATGCGGCGCCACTGCGTAGTTTCCCCAGTGGTTCATCGACAGCGCAAAGTGAGTGCGATGGCGAACGGTGATACCGTTGCGCGCGACGTACCGTTCAGCCATAGCAATTCGTCGTACGTTGTTTCGGACAACGAAACGATTCGGCGATGGTCAAACGATAACGAGGCACGAGGCGTTGTGCGAGATAGGTAACGCGATCGTGAAATTATGTAGGCGTCCGAAATAAATAGGAACGCGTTTGCGCGGCCGCTGGTGCGCGGGCGAAGCCGGTGCGCGATGCACTCGTTTCGTCAGAGGGATAACCCTGTAGAGGCGTTTCCCAATGGCGCACCGCCGATGAACCAAGCACCGTATCGCTTGCCGGCGATGGTTGGCGGGCGGTGCGCAGTGAAACAGGCAAAGAAGCGTCGGACGGCGCATCGGGGGGAGTTATGGAGCAGGGCAAAGACCGTTCGCTGGTGAGCAAGGTCATGGATGGGCTCGTTAGCGGCATCGTCGAAGAGAAATACGGCGCGATTCTGCCGCCGCAAGACGTGCTGTCGAAAGAGTTCGACGTTAGCCGCACGGTCATGCGCGAGGCGCTTTCGATGTTGCTAGCGCGCGATATGCTCGACGTCAGGCCGAAAGTGGGCACGCGTATCCGGCCGATGCGCGATTGGCGCATGATCGACGAAGACGTCGTCAATTGGCGTTTTCGCGCCAAGCCAGATCCGCAATTCATGCGCGACGTGATCGAGTTTCGCATGCTGATCGAGCCGCGCGCGGCGGCGCAGGCCGCCTCGCGGGCGAGCGTATCGGAAGTCGCGGCGATCCGGGAAGCGTTTGAAGTGTTTAAAGTGCTCGCCCCGGGGGATGCCGGCTATCAGGCGGCCGACGAAATGTTGCATACGCGCATCGTGCATGCGAGCGGCAATCAATTTTTTCAGCAGATGGCGGCTATCATTCGTGGCGCGCTCTCGGCCACGCATCCGATGCTGAGCCGAAAAGCCGGCGCCTGGGAGATATCGGTCAGCACGCACGAGCGGCTCGTCGAAGCCATCGAACGTCGCGATCCGAAGGAAGCGGAAGCGGCCGCGCTGGCCGTGATCGACTTCGCCGCCGATGAAATCAGCCGTGAATTCTCGGTGGAGCTTCCCAATCGGAGGTAGCGCCGCGCGCAGCCCATCCAAGACCGGCGGCATGGATTGCGCCGGTCTTTTGTTTTATAACCCACCCATACGAACGAGGAGCGCGACGATGAATGAGCTTGGAGCGATCAGTTGGGGCGTGGTGGGGGCGGGGCAAATCGCGCGCCGCTTCGCGCAAGGGCTGGCCCATGTGCGCGATGCGCGGATCGCGCGCGTATGGTCGCGCCGGGCGCCAAGCGTGGAGGCGTTCGTGCAGCGCTTCGGCGGCGAGCCGTGCGCGCGTTTCGAGGACATGCTCGCCAGCGGCATCGATGCGATCTACATCGCGACGCTCAACGATAGCCATGCGCAGTACGCGCGCGCGGCGCTAGCGGCCGGCAAGCATGTGCTGTGCGAAAAGCCCGCCACGCTGAACCGGCGCGAGCTCGAAGCGGTGCTCGAGACGGCGCGCGCTTCGCGGCGTCTTTTCATGGAGGCGATGAAGCCACCGTTCTTTCCGCTCTATCGCAAGCTGCGCGAGCATTTGTCGCGGGAGCCGATCGGCCCGATCGGCCTTGTGCGCGCGGGCTGCTCGGTGGCGAACGTGGCGGCCGATCATCCGTCGTTTTCATTGGCTCAGGGCGGCGGGGCGCTACTCGATATCGGCATCTACGAGATGTTCCTAGCCGTCGATTGGCTGGGGGAGGCGCTCGACGTGCAAACGTTCGGGCGGCTCGGCCCGACCGGCGTCGACACCTTCGCGAGCGTCCACAGCCGCCACCAGAGCGGCATCGCACAGCTGTTCTGCGGCCTGGACTTGGACGGCAAGGGCGATGCGCTGCTGGCCGGTCCGCTCGGGCACGTCTCGATCCACGAGAAATGGTGGAACCCCGTGCGCGCGACGGTGAGCTATGTCGACGGCCGCTTGGTCGAGCTGAACGAGCCGTTCGAAGGCGGGGGCCTGAACTACGAGACCGATCACTTTTGCGAGCTGATCCGCGAGGGCATGCTCGAAAGCCCGATCATGACCCATGCGAAATCGCTGCAAATGATTTCGATGACAGACGCGGCGCGCGCCACGCTCGGGTTGAAGTTCCCGAGCGAATAGAAAGAGCCGGCGAATGGAGAGTGCTACGATGCGGCGTTGCGTTCCAAGCGCGGCGTAGCGCGCCGTGGCCTGCCGACTGAGCGGGAATCGGATAGGCGGGGATCGCACGGTTAGCACGGTTCGTCCAATGAGGAGCGGCTCCATGTCCAAACATCTCGCCAATCTATGGCGCTCGAATAAAAATCTTTTTGCCTTCCTGTTTCTGATGGTGCTGTTTCGAAGCGCCATTGCCGATTGGAACGTGGTGCCGTCGGGCTCGATGTTGCCGACGATCCGTATCGGCGATCGAATCTTCGTCGACAAAATGGCCTATGACTTGCGCGTGCCGCTCACGCACATCGCCATTGCGCATCTAGGCGATCCGCAGCGCGGCGATATCGTCACGATCGATTCCGCCGCTGCACACGAATTGCTGGTCAAGCGCGTCGTCGGCGTGCCCGGCGATATCGTGGCGTTGCGCGATAACGTGCTTTACATCAACGGTGTGCGCGCCGATTATCGGCCGCTCGCCAAACCGCCGATGCGCGACGCGGCGCTAGGCGAGGCGCGCTATTTGGACGAGCGCGTCGACGGCGTCTCGCATGTGGTGCGTTTGTCGGAGGTGGCGCCGAGCCCGATGCGTTCGTTCGGGCCTGTCACCGTGCCGGCGGGCGAATACCTGATGCTCGGCGACAATCGCGACGACAGCGCCGATTCGCGCTACATCGGCTTTGTCCCGCGCAAGGAAGTGATGGGGCGCGCGCGAAATGTCGCGTTTTCGCTGGATCCGGCGCGGCTCTATCTGCCTCGCCTGAACCGATTCGGCGCCAAGCTCGATCAGCCGCTCGCGGCGAACTGAACGCTGAAAGCACACGCGGACGAGCCGGCGCCCAAAACAACGAGAGCAACGAAACAACGACAGCGGCCGCTCGCCGCCGTCGTTCCTGCCTTTCAGTGGCGCGTGGGCAGCGCCAAGCGCCGCTCATAGCGGTGCTGCGCCCATTCGAGCACCTGGCATAACACCCAATACACGGCGGCCGCGGCGAGATAAAGCGGTAGCGGCTGATACGTCGACGCGATGATCTCCTGCGCGCTGCGCAGCAGTTCGGTAACGGTAATCACGGACACGAGCGAGGTGTCCTTGATGAGACTGATGAGGCTGTTCGACAGGCTCGGCACGGCGATCCGCAACGCTTGGGGGCCGATCACGTAGCGCAGCGTCTGACGCCGCGACAGCCCGAGGCTGTAGGCGGCGAGCCATTGGCCGCGCGCAATGCCGTTGATGGCGCCGCGCATGCTTTCCGACAGATACGCCGCGACGTTCGCGGAGAGCGCGAGCACGCCGGCCGGCGTCGGATCGAGCGAAATGCCGATGCTCGGAAGTCCGTAGTAAATCACGAAAATCTGCACGAGCAGCGGCGTGCCACGCATCAAGCTCACGTACGCGCGCGCGATCCAATTGAGCGGCTTGCTGTGACTAATGCCCATCAGCGCCAGAATGACGGCGGCGACGAGCCCGAAAATCATCGACAGGACGGCGAACTTCACCGTCAAAACCGCGCCCTGCGCGAGGACGGGCATCGATTGGACGAGCAGGGTGGTGGTCGACATGGTTTTATTAGTGAGGACAGCTAACGAGCGCACATGATATACGCGACGAAAAACGCCGGCAGGCGAACGTCGCGTACAACACGTCGCGTACAAAACGAAAGACATAAAAACAAAGGGCGGCATCCGCGCGATGCCGCCCTCATGAGACCGGTATGTACCGTCCGCCGGCTTACTTCGCCACAGGCTTGGTCACGTCGATGCCGAACCACTTGTCGGAGATCTTGGCGAACGTGCCGTCGGCTTCGAGTTGCGTCATGGCGTCGTCGATCGCCTTCGCGAACTTCGGATTACCCTTCTTGAACGGGATGGCGGAAGGGTTCCCCGTGCCGACCATCGCGCCCGCCTTCAGCGGCAAATTGGACTGCTTGAGCAGATACGCGACCATCAGGCGATCGTTAAGCGCCGCGTCGATGCGACTATCAGCGAGATCGCGTAGATATTCAGGGGCGCCGGGATACGTCTTGATGTCGATCCCGCCCACGGCCTTGGCCATGTCCATGTAGTTGGTGCCGAGGCCCACGCCCAACTTATGGCCCTTCAGATCTTCCAGCGTCTTGAACTGGCGATCGTCGTTTTTACGCTGAATCAGCTCCGCGCCGGAGTAGGTGTAAGCGGGCGAGAAATCGAGCACTTGCGTGCGTGCGTCCGTCACCCCCACTTGATTGACGATCACATCGAACTTGCCCGCTTGCAGGCCGGCGATAATGCCGCTCCATTCGGTCGTGATGAACTCGGGCTTCACGCCGAGCTTCGTGGCCACGGCCTTGGCGATGTCGACATCGAAGCCGACCAGTTCGCCCGTTTTGGTGTCCTTCGAGTTGAACGGAGGGAACGTGCCCTCCAAACCGATGCGCAGCGTGCCGCGTGCCTTGACTTGATCGAGCAGATCCTCGGCATGGGCCGTAGCCGCCACGCAGGTCAAGCCGATCAGCCCGGCGGTCAAGATTTTTTTCAGCGATGCAAACTTCATCAATTGATTCTCCTTGGAAAGCTTCCCCGTTGGGCTTTCATGCGCGAGCAATGATAGCGAAAGGGCAATCGCATCAGAAATATCGTTTGTTTATGTCTATATGCGGGCCATGCGGCTGTGCGCGATCGCATCCACGCATTCGCCGATCAGCGCCGGGCCGCGATAGATGAAGCCGGTGTAAAGCTGCACGAGCGACGCACCCGCGGCGAGCTTGGCTACCGCGTCCGCGCCCGAGAAAATGCCGCCGACGCCGATGATCGCGACAGCATCGCCCACCTCGGCGCGCAACTGCGCGATGACCGCGTTCGATGCGTCGAACACAGGCTTGCCCGATAAGCCGCCGGTTTCATTCGCATACGCCATGCCCATCACCGCCGCACGTGCGAGCGTGGTATTGGTGGCGATGACGCCTTCGATACGGTGACGCAACAGCGTATCGGCGATCGCTTTGACCTGCTCGGCATCGAGATCGGGCGCGATCTTCAATGCGAGCGGCACGAGCTTGCCGTGCAGATCGGCCAAACGCTGCTGCTTGTCTTTCAAGGCGCCGATCAGGGCATCGAGTTCGTTCGCGCCTTGCAACTGCCGCAAGTTCTTCGTATTCGGCGACGAGATGTTGATCGTCACGTAGCTCGCGAACGGATACACGCGTTCGAGGCAATACAGATAATCGTCGGCGGCGCGCTCCATCGGCGTATCGGCGTTCTTGCCGATATTGAGACCGAGCGGCCCGCGATAGCGCGCGGCTTGGACGTTCTTCACGAACTGATCGACGCCGCCGTTGTTAAAGCCCATTCGATTGATGAGCGCGCCCGCTTCGGGCAAGCGGAAGATGCGCGGACGCGGATTGCCCGGCTGTGCGCGCGGCGTAACGGTCCCCACTTCGATGAAGCCGAATCCGAGCGCAGCGAGGCCGTCGATCGCGGCGCCTTCTTTATCGAGCCCTGCCGCCAGCCCGACCGGGTTGCGCAGCGGGATGCCCATCACCGTGCGCGGCAGATCGGGGACGCGCGTGGCGAGCAGGCGGGCAAGACCGGTGCGGCCGGCCGCGCCGAGCGCGCCCAGCGTGAGATGGTGGGCGTCCTCCGCATCCATGCGGAAGAGGCCGGCGCGAGCGAGCGGATAGAGGGAGCTGAGCACGTGAGCGTGGGAGGGAAAAATGAAAACCCGCTATTTTAGCGGGTCTCTATCGGCAACGGCGCCCAGCGCCCGTCCGTGAGGCCTTCCAGTGGCTGGAAATTGGCCTTGTAGGCCATCTTCGCGCTTTCGCCAATCCAGTAGCCGAGATAAACATGCGGGAGCCCTAAGCTGCGGGCCTGTTCGATCTGCCAGAGGATGTTGTAGGTGCCGTAGCTGGCGCGCGAGTCATCGGGTTCGAAGAACGTATAAACCGACGATAGGCCGTCGCCCAGGATGTCGATCATGCTAACCATGCGGAGCACGCCCGCGTCGTGCGGCGCGTCGGAAGGCTCGCGGAACTCGACCAGGCGCGAATTGATCCTGCTGTGCAGCAGGAACTGTTCGTATTGGTCGCGGCTGTCCCGGTCCATTCCGCCGCCGGCGTGGCGCGCGGCTTGGTAGCGCATATAGAGCACGTAATGCTCTTCCTCGTAGTGCAGCGGCGAGACCGATGCGACCAGCGCGCCGTGCCGCCGCCACACCCGCCGCTGCGTGCGGTTGGGCTTGAACGAGGCGACCGGCACGCGCACCGGGACACAGGCGCGGCAGCCCTCGCAGTAGGGCCGGTAAGTGAAGACGCCCGAGCGCCGGAAGCCGGCCTTGACGAGTTCGGTGTAGACGTCGGAGTTGATGAGATGGCTAGGCGTCGCAACCTGCGAGCGCGCGACGCGGCCTTCCAGGTAACTGCAGGGATAAGGCGCGGTCGCGTAAAACTGCAGTGCGGAAAGCGGTGAAAGCGGCAGCTCATTGGGGTGAGTCATTGGCGGCTCTCAATGCATTGTCCGAAGTTCTTGCCGCTTCGATGATCGGCGAGCGGCGCGAGCGTCGCTCGACTACGCAGCATGCGGAACGAGTTCCGCTAGCGCCGACTTATCGAAGCGCCACGGGATCGCAGGCGCGCTGGCGGCAGTGCGTACATGAGCGACGAACGTTTTGCGCGCGATCTCGCGCCCGCCAAGGGACGTCAAATGCGGCGTGTTCTGCTGGCAGTCTATCATTTCTATTTCGTGACGGCGAAGGTGTCCGACGAGCGCGGCCAGCGCGATTTTCGAGGCGTCGCTCACCTGCGCGAACATCGATTCGCCGAAGAACATTCGCCCGAGCGATACGCCGTACAGGCCGCCTACGCGCTGCCCGTCGAGCCAGGTCTCGATGCTATGCGCATTGCCCGCGCGGTGCAGGCTAGCGTAGGCATCGACGATCTCCGCCGTGATCCAGGTGCCGCGCTGGCCTCGTCTGGGCGCTTGGGCGCAACTGCGCATGACCGCCGGAAAATCGGCGTCGACACGAACTTCCCAGCGCGGATCGTGCAGCACGCGCCGGAGCGTTTTCCGAAAGGACGGCGAGACTTTGAATTCGCGCGGCGACAGGACCATGCGCGGATCGGGGCTCCACCACAGCACGGGCTGGCCATCCGAGTACCACGGGAAGATGCCTTGCCGATACGCGTCCACCACGCGCCAGGGCAACAGATCGGAGCTCGCGGCGAGCAAGCCGGGCGCGCCGCTCTCGTGGCCGAGCGCGCGCTCGACGGGCGGAAAGGGATCGTCGGGGCCGAGCCAGGGGACCATGCCGGGGGCCTGCCGGATCAGCCGTCGCGCAGCGAGCGGAAGATATCGCCCGTATGCAGGCCGTAGTTGCCGGCCGAGCGATCGGCGAAGAAAAAGCGCAGCGTTTGGCCGACTGTCGGGAAGGCGATGTCTTCCCACGGAATCTCGTTCTCGTCGAACAGCCGCACTTCCAAGCTCTCCTCGCCGGCCGCGATTTCGAGATCGAGTAGCCGCGCGAGATAGAACAAATGCACTTGATGCACATGCGGGACGTTCAGCAACGAGAACAGATGCTGTACCTCGACTCGCGCGCCGGCCTCTTCGAGGGTTTCTCGGGCGGCGGCTTCGGCCGTCGTCTCGCCCATCTCCATGAAGCCGGCGGGCAACGTCCAGTAGCCGTAGCGCGGTTCGATCGCGCGCCGGCACAGCAGTACCTTTTCTTCCCAGACGGGCACGGTGCCGACGACGTTGCGGGGATTCTGGTAATGCACGGTGCCGCAGCCTTCGCAGACGAAGCGCTCGCGGTTGTCACCGGGCGGAATACGTAAGCTGACTGCTTGGCCGCAGACGGAGCAGAATTTCATAGAAAGTGCGCGACAGATGAGTGATGCGAGTGTATCACCGGGCGTGCCGTGTGCTGATACGTCGTGGCAAGGTCGGACTCGGGTACGGGCGGCAACCAAGAGTTGGTCGCTCGACACTAGTGCGATGACCGTCCGGTTCTTCGAGGCGAATCATTGATCAGTTTCGTGGCCATTTTTTTGCGCGAAAGGGCTTGCTCAGGATTCCCACCACGGCTATTCTGCCGAATATTACGAATGCCTTTCATATTGAGATATCCGCACGGCCTCGGACCAAAAGGAGGGCAGGTTGCCGATTACCTGTACGTTCAAGCTCAACAACAAGCCAATGTCGATATTGCACTGTGACGGCGTGGGTGATTTCGAAGCGTTTTCCGGTCTTGGTATCTCGAAAAACAATCCGGATCACGTGGGACTGAAAGATGTGGGGCCGCTGCCGCCCGGGCGGTATTACATTGTTGATCGAGGGTCGGGGGGGATGTTTACTCATCTCAAAGATTCTGCTGCATATATCGCAAATCGCACGAACATGAGGGCGTGGTATGCGCTTTATCGCGACGATGGAGAAATAGATGATTGGACAACGATAAACCGTGTAGTGCGTGGTGTGTTCAGGCTTCACCCTCGCGGTAGCGGGGGCATCAGTAAGGGTTGCATTACGTTCGAGAATCCTGTTGATTTCGAAAGATTGAGAAGTCGTTTGTATTCCACTCCTAGGCTCATCCTCCCGGGCGGAAAAGGACTGGCGTACGGTACGGTTGATGTTAAATGAACACCATTAAGGCAATCGCGCTCTACCTCGCTCGCCTATTCGCGCTGACTTTTTTCATCTCAATGTTTGTTGGGCCTGTGGTCTTTTCTGGGCCTGTCATAGTGATTGTGTCTGACTTGGCGATCTGGTTAAGTATTTGTTGTGGGGATGAGGGAACGCTTCATTTTGCGGCTGACCTTATGTGTCTGATTTCCGTACTGTTGGCCGTTTTGGTGATGACCATCATCAATCGGCTTCGACGAAGCGAAAAGGTGCGCGCTGTATGCGGAGGTTGAGTGGGACTAAGGAAGATCGCGTTAGAGGTGGCTGCGGTGCTTTGCCTGACAACTGTTATTTCGCTGATTATCGGTCGTGGAACGGCTTCGAATCAAATGATTGCCGATATCATCGTTAAATTTGCCTCCCAGTGGGGAATTTACGGCTGTGAAGCTGTCGGCGATTTCTTCGTTGAGGTGGTGCTCGGTGTTTCTATTTTGATATCGATCTTTATGATATGGCTGATTGATCGCTGGCTTACGTACCATAGGGGGATTAGTTCAAATGTCAATTGACATCTTCGTTAAAATCGACGGCATCACAGGGGAATCGCAAGACGAGTCGCACCGTGACGAGATCGAAGTCACTCATTGGACCTGGGCGATGTCGCAAACGTCCACCATGTTGTCCGGTTCCGGCGGTGGTGCGGGGAAAGCAACGGTAGAAGACCTCGTGTTTTTCCACAAGGTAGATCGGGCAAGCCCCAATCTCATGACGTACTGCCTAACGGGCAAGCATGTTCGGAAAGCCGTTCTGACGATGCGCAAATCAGGCGGCAACCCACTCGATTATCTGAGGATCACCATGAACGACGTGATAGTCACCGGCGTCCAGATGGAAACCGACGTGGAGCAGATCAAGCTCTCGTTCGGGAGGGTCAAGCAGGAGTACATCCTGCAAAACACGCTCGGCGGTAGCGCCGGTGTCGTGACGGGGATCTTCGATGTCAAGGAAAACACGCTCGGGCGCTAGTGAACCCGAACCTGCAAGGCAGGCCACCACAGGTCCCTCGTCGCCCGAGCATCGCGTCGGCGTCAGCCGAACAACTTCATCGCTTGCCTGAGCGTATTGACGACGCCCCAGGTCAACGGAATCAGGACGTAGGCCCAAAAGACGACGAGGCAGACCGGGCTCGTTTGCTGTGTCGTTTGCGTAGCGTTTTGCATCGAGTGTCTCCTTAGCCTTCCGCCGCGAGTTGCGCGTCGCTCATGTGATGCTTGGCGTCCACACGCGTCACTAGCAGGTTGCAAATGAAACCGACCACCAGCAGCGCGGCCATGATGTGGACCGTCATCGTATAGGCGTCCGCCTTCGCGACGCCATGCGCGACTTCATAGGCGCGAATGTAGTTCACGAGCACGGGGCCGGCCACGCCCGCTGCCGCCCAAGCCGTCAACAAGCGGCCGTGGATGCCGCCGACGAACGCCGTGCCGAACAGGTCGGCCAAATAGGCTGGAACGGTCGAAAAGCCGCCGCCGTACATCGAGAGGATGACGCAATACGAGAGCACGAACAGGGCGATGTTGCCCGAGGCCGCAAAACTCGGCACGAGGTAATAGAGCACGGCGCCAAGCACGAAAAACGCGAAGTAAGTGTTTTTGCGGCCGAGCTTATCGGAGGAGGAGGCCCAGACAAAGCGTCCGCCCATATTGAACAGCGACAGCAGACCGACGAACCCGGCTGCGGCCGCGGGCGTCACCGTGTTCTTGAAGCTCTCCTGGATCATGACCGAGGCCTGGCCGAGAATGCCGATGCCGGCGGTCACGTTCAGAAACAGCACGAGCCAGACGAGGTAGAACTGCGGCGTCGTCAGTGCGCGATCGATATGCACATGGTTGCGCGTGATCATCTTGTGCGACGTATCGGGCGGCGTCCAGCCGGCTGGCTTCCAATCGGGCGCCGGCACGCGGATCGTCAGTGCGCCGATCGTCATCGAGATGAAATAGGCGATGCCGAGCACGATGAAGGTTTCGGCCACACCCACGCTCGTCGCGCTTTTGAAGTGGTTCATCAGCGCCACGGAGAGCGGCGCCGCGATCATCGCGCCGCCGCCGAAGCCCATGATCGCCATACCCGTCGCCATGCCGCGTCGATCGGGAAACCAGCGGATCAGCGTGGACACCGGCGAGACATAGCCGAGACCGAGCCCGATTCCGCCGATCACGCCGTAGCCGAGATAGAGCAGCACGATTTGATGTAGCCAGACGCCGAGCGCCGAGATCAAGAAGCCGCCGCCGAAACAGCAGGCCGCTGTAAACATCGTGCGGCGCGGCCCGACGTGCTCAAGCCATTTGCCGGCGAACGCCGCCGAGAGCCCGAGGAAGACGATCGCGAGCGAGAAGATCCAGCCGAGCGTCGTCAACGACCAGTCATTCGGCGCTGATTGGGTGATGCCGATGACTTTCGTCAGCGGCCCGTTGAATACCGAGAAGGCGTAAGCCTGGCCGATGCAAAGATGCACGGCGAGGGCGGCTGGGGGAACCATCCAGCGCGAAAAACCAGGCGCGGCGACGGTCGCTTGCTTCGAAAAAAACGGCGGCGAGCCGGCGAGGCCGGTCGGATCGGTCGTGCTGCTCACTGAGGTCTCCAAGTCGTGTCGTTGTCGCGGGGCAGCCCGCACGGCATGCTTCGCGCGCATGCGCGGCCGATTAATCTTACTTATGTTGCGCGCTCAACAATATGAGCGGCGGCGAGGGCGCGCAATAGGAAAGACGAATGCATAAAGGGTTGCGACGGATGGCGTGTCGAAAAGTGGGATGCGGCCGCTGCCGACACAGCCACACGCGCAGCTGCACAAAACAAAAAGCCCGATCCTGGGATCGGGCTTTCGAGGCATTTCCGGTGTTCTTGCCACGCTGCTGAAAAGGCTGGAGCGAACGCTTTTCGTGTGTGCGTGTTTCGGCGCTGCTAAGTAAGGCTGACTAAGTAACGCTCTAACGTTAACTAAAAGCCAACTAGGCGCTTTGGTTGCGGGGGTAGGATTTGAACCTACGACCTTCGGGTTATGAGCCCGACGAGCTGCCAGACTGCTCCACCCCGCGTCCGTCGAAAGATGAGAGTATAGGGGAAACCATAATCCCGTGCAACCGAAATCGGCGGCTTGCAGCAAACCGTCGGCGGCTCCCGCCAAACCGGCGACGGGTTTGCGCTCCGGGCGCGACCGATGCGTACGCTAGAATCGCCTACGGTCGCGCGTTTCCCTGAATTTTTTCTCCATTTCTCGATTTCTCGTTTACCCGCTTATGAACTTGGACCTCGATCAGCAAGCCATCGCCAAGCAAGAACATACGCTCGTTTTTCCACGGTTCGACGCGGCGCGCGCGTGGAAGCTCGGGACGTTCTTGCGCGAGCTGGCGCTTGCGCGCAGCCATGCGATCGCGATCGACATCCGCACGTCCGGCATGCCGCTGTTTTTCAGCGCGCTCGATGGGACGGCGCCCGACAACGCCGCCTGGGTGCGGCGCAAGAGCAATGTCGTCGCGCATTTTCGGCGTAGCTCGTACGCCGTGGGCCTGCGTCTGCAGCAAACGGGCGCGACGCTCATCGACAAATACGGGCTGCCCCCCGCCGAGTATGCCGCGGCCGGCGGGTCGTTTCCGATCACCTTGGCCGGTTTGGGCGTGATCGGCGCAGTCACCGTCTCCGGGCTCACGCAACGCGCCGATCACGAACTCGTCGTGGAAGCGCTGTGCGCCGAGCTCGAACTCGATTTCGCCGATCTCGCCCTCGACAAGGTCTGACGTATGCGTGGCTCAGGATATCTCTGGCTGGCGGTGGCTATCATCGCGGAGGTGATCGGCACGTCCGCGCTGCGCGCGTCGGAAGGCTTTACGCGCCTGATGCCCGCGCTCGTCGTGGTCGCCGGCTATGGCTTAGCGTTCTACTGCTTGTCGATGACGCTCAAGACGATGCCGGTCGGGATCGTCTACGCGATCTGGTCGGGCGTTGGGATCGTGCTCATTACGCTCGTCGCCATGGTGCTCTACCGGCAGGTGCCCGATCTCGCGGCCGTGGCGGGGCTGTCGCTGATCGTGGCGGGCGTCGTGGTGCTCAACGTTTTTTCGGGGATGCAGGCGCACTGAGCGGCGGCTCAGCGCATGTTAGACGGTGGCGCGGCGGGCGCTATTCGCGCCGAGGGCTCGCGCACGCTGGAGCAAAGCGCGCGCCCTCGGCCGGCAAATGAGCGAACACGGCCGCTCGCCCCCCCCCCGCGTCGCCCGAGGCCATGCTACCTTGTGCGTTTCTCGTCCTCGTAGACTGTCGCTCATGTCCATGTCCGAATCGACGCCTGTTGAAATCGACGAAGTGCGCACGCGTGTCGAAAATCGCATCGGCTTCATCGAGCTCAATCGTCCGCAGGCGCTCAATGCGCTCTCTCTTCCGATGATTCGCGCGATGCATGCGGCGCTCGATGCTTGGCGCGACGATTCGCGCGTCGCCGCTGTCGTCGTGCGGACGCTGCACCCGCGCGCCTTCTGTGCCGGCGGAGACGTACGTTATTTCTATGAGGCGGGACGACGCGGCGATGTCGCCGCGCGCGACGCGTTCTTCACCGAGGAGTACGCGCTCGACCATGCGATCTTCACCTACGGCAAGCCCTACATCGCGCTGATGGAGGGCGTCGTGATGGGCGGCGGCATGGGCATTTCGCAAGGCGCGCATCGCACCGGCGGGCTGCGGATCGTCAGCGAAACGACGAAGATGGCGATGCCCGAAACACGGATCGGGTTGTTTCCCGACGTGGGCGCGGGCTGGTTTCTCGCCCGTACCCCAGGTGCGATCGGGCGCTACTTGGCGGTGACGGGCGCCACGATCGACGCCGCCGATGCGCTCTATGCCGGTTTGGCCGACGCCTATATCGACACGTCGGATATCGCGGCGTTGCTCGATGCGCTCGCTGCGACGCCGTTTAATGAGCCCGGCGACGTATTGGCCTGCGTCGAGCGCTTCACCGGCCGGACGACGAGCCGGACGGCGAGCCGTACGGTACGCGGGCCGGCGGGGGGCGAAGGCGGTCCTGTCGCATCCGTTTCGCTCGCTTCGATCCGGCCGTGGATCGATCGGCACTTCGCCTTGCCTGATGTCGCGAGCATCATCGCTTCGCTCGAGGCCGAGCGCGAGCCCGGTGCGCGCGAATGGGCGCAAGACACGATTCGCGTGATGCGCGAGCGCTCGCCGCTATCGATGGCCGTCTCCCTCGAGGTGGTCGCGCGCGCCGAGGGGCCGATGTCCGATTGCTTGCGGCGCGATCTTGACCTGACCCGATCCACGTTCGATCACGGCGATGTGATCGAAGGCATTCGCGCTCGAATCGTCGATAAGGACAACCGGCCCACATGGCGTATTGCCCACATCGAAGATGTCACGCGGGCCGAAGTCGAGCACATGTTCGTGAGCCCATGGACGCCCGAAACGCATCCGTTGCGACAGCTCGTCGGGTGAGCGCGGCGGCGAAGGCGGTTCAACCGACTCCGCCGATCCCGCCGATCGATTAGCCCGCCCCTTAGTCCTCGTCTGGCTCGCCGCTCATGAAGGCGCGCATAAAGACGAGCGCGCCCCAACCCCAGACGGCGTTCGCGGCGAAGCCGACCGCCAACGGCGACAGCATATTGCCGCTCGGCCAAATGCCGCGCGCGGGGTCGACCACGAAGAGGCGCGCCGCCGTGAGCACGATGCCGCCGAACACGAATGCCTGTACCCATGGCGCCGGGCGCTCGGGCGAAATGCGCAGCAGCCAGGCCATCAAGACGGCCCACGCTGCGCTCCCGATCGCATTGGCGATGAATTCGGGGGTGCTGAGCGGCAAGAACGGCTCGGTCGAAAAACCGGTGGCGGCGATCAGCCCCGCTGCATGCAGCAATGCCAGCGTGGCTTCGCGAAAAAACAGCGCGGCGAGGAATCCTGAGACGAAAGGCAGAATAATTTTTTGCATGTAGTGCGGGGCGATCGATCGGGGCGGCTCAAGCGTGACGGCGCGGCCGGCGCGCCAGGATGGCTCGCGGAATCGGAACGACCGACATTATAGGCGGCAAGCATTCTGTGGATGTTGACTGGAGTAGCTGTCGTCCGCGGCGATGCCCGTAATGGCCGCGTGGCCGCAACGGCCGGCATTGGAGCGTTCCTCATCGGATCGGTGTCATCGATGGGCCGGCGTTGCGCCGGGAAAGTGCTACATTGAATTCGAACCGATGTGTCAGCACGCTAAAAGGAGGGGGCCATGTCCAAATCCTTGAGTCCCGAAGCCATTGAAGCGCTGCGGCGCTTGAACGATGTCGGCGTCGGCCAGGCGCCGCCGCTCATCTCGACCGCGATCGCGGCCGAGCTGCTCGGTGCGGGCCTCGCCGACGAGAACGGCAACGGCGCCATCGAGATCACGTGCAACGGGCGCCAATATTTGTCCGGGGATTGCGATTAGCGGCTGCATCCCGGGCCGCGCGTCGTTTGCCCTGAACGGTTAGGTCGTCGACGGGTTGCGTGCGGGCGGCGCGGGTTCGGCGTCCGGACTATCGCGCGTCTCCGGCAAGGCTGCCCAAACGAGTAGGACGGCAAGTGCGCCCGCTGCCGCGAGCCCCATAAAGCTGACCGTATTGCCGAATCGATCGGCGACGAAGCCCGCCGCCAGCGTGCTGAGCGTCGCGCCGATACCCGCCGTCAGCCCGAAGAGCCCGATGCAGAGGTTGTAATGGCCCTTGCCGCCGGCCACATCGGCTGCGATGAGCGGCAGCATCACGCCGAACACGGCCGCGCTGATCCCGTCGAACAGCTGCACCGGCACGAGCAAATAGGGGCTCGACACGCCGGCGAACAGCAGCGCGCGGACGGGTAACGCCGCAAATCCGAACAGCAGCAGCGGACGCCGCCCCCAACGCTCGGCCGATCGTCCTACCCAGGGCGACAGCGCCGCGACGACCATCTGCGGGACGATGATGCATGCCGCGATGACGAGCTGGACGTTATCGCTCATGTGCGCCGTCACTTCGCCGGCGGCCAAGTTCAACATCGCCGCATTCGATAAGTGAAACAGCGCGATGCACGCGGCGAACACGAGCACGCGCCGGTCGCGCAGCAGCGAGCCGATGCTTTCGCGATGCTCGGGTTCCAACGGAGGCGCTTCGCTCGGCTGGCTTGGGGCGCCTAGCGCGTTGGCGGCGGCGCGGCCGGTGTGCTCGATCATCGATAGGGCGATCAGCGCCGGCACCGAGAGCGCGGCCGTCAACCAGAACACGGCGCGCGCGGACGAATATTCGCCGAATGCGCCCATCGCGGCCGCGGCGAACGCGCTGCCGATCGAGGCGAACCGCGCATTGCGGCCGAGCCGGTCGCCCAATGCCCGGCGGCCGACGAGCGCGAAGGAGATCGCGGCGATCGCCGGCGTCAGCATGCAGCTCGCAAAGCCGTGAAAGAGTTCGGCGGCGAGTACGGGCAGTAACGTGGGACTCGCGGCGAGCAGCAGCGCGCACGCGGCGATCGCGATGATCGCCGCGGCGCCGGCGCCTTTTTTGTTGCGCATGGCGTCGATGAGCGCGCCTGCCGGCACCTGGCTCAGCATCGCGGTGGCCGTGCCGACGCTCAGAGCGACGTCGATTTCGCCCTGCGTCCATTTGTTGGCGGTGAGATACGACGCGATGAACGGTCCGAACCCCGTCTGCACATTGGCGAGAAAGAAGTTCAGCCAGTCGAGCGCGCGAAGACTTCGAGAAATTGCCATCTGCGCGATCGTTATCGAATAGGGTGAGCGGCCGAAGCCGCTGCGTTGGTCGGGGCGGGCGCCGAGGCCGGGGCCGGCGAAACGGCGCGTACCGGCTGATTCGGAAGGTAGGGCGGCGATGCATCGACCGCCGCATCCGACAAATCCGTTTGCAGCGAGAGCGCATTGTCCTTGGTGACGAAGCGCAGCGCCGACCAATCGGCGGCGATGCTGCGCCGCTCGTGGATCAGACTGCCGACGTCGACGACGGCGGCTTGCGGCTGGCCGCGATTGTCGATCAGGACGTCGATGACGCGCCCGACGCGAGCGCCGTTGCCGCGCTCGGCCGTCGCATCGATGACGCCCAGCAGATGCGCATCGTCCGCGCCTGCGGCAGGTGTTTTGGTCACAGGCTTATCGCTGCCTTTTTCTTTGTCTTTGGGTTTGGACGAAGCGGCGGCGGGCGGCTCTCCGGGTGGGATAGAGAGCGTGATCGGCGCCTTTTTCTGGGTAGGGTCGAATTTGAAGTCGGTCCACGGAAAACGCATCTTGCGATCGCCGATCCCCATGAATCCGGCCAAATTGACGAGCATCTGCCGAGGCTTGCCGGCCGCATCGACGAACATATCGATGGCGCGGCCGATGACCTTGCCGTCGGGCCGTTGCACGCGCGCGTCGAGCAGGCTGTGCGTGTCGCCCACCGCGAGCGCGCGTGTCGAGATCAGCGGCGGCGGCACGGGCGGCGGCGTTTGAGCCGGAGGCGGCGCCGGGCGGGGCTTCGGCGCGGGCCGGTAGGCGGGCTTCGGCGCGACATGCTTCGGTTCGGGGGCTTCGTGCGGGGGCGCGGCGGCGGCCGGCGCCGAAGCCTGGACTTCGGAGGCGGGCGCGGGCGGCGCCTCCTCGACGGGGGCCGGCTCGGGCGCGGGCTGCTCCGGCTGCGGCGCCGGCGGCGGGGCGAACCAGGTGCTGCACCCTGCGAGCATCGATAGCAGCAACACGAGAAGAATGCGCCCGGTGAGGCACTGACGGGACAATCCGCCGTTCATGGATCGAAGCTCCTTATCCTTAGGCACGCCTTTAGGGCAGGCGCGGCGCCGCTTCACGCACCTGCGGGCGTTCGCGCGGCCTACATTCTATCCGGGACGTCCGGGCGGGCGGCTAACGATGGGCTTGCAATCGACGCCAATGGTAAAATCGCAGACTTGCCGTTTGTTCCCTTCGGTTTGTTCCCTTCGTTATGTCGTCACGCCCCCTAGTCAGTCCGCCCAGCCCGCGCCGAGTATCGGTGGCGCCGATGATGGACTGGACCGATCGTCACTGTCGCTACTTCCACCGGCTCATCTCTCGCCATACGTGGCTTTATACGGAGATGGTGACGACGGGTGCGTTGCTGTACGGCGATGTCGCTCGCCATCTGGCGTTCACGGCCGAAGAGGCCCCCGTCGCGCTTCAGCTCGGCGGCAGCGAACCGGCCGATCTGGCTCGCGCCGCCAAGCTCGGGGAGCAATGGGGCTACGACGAAATCAATCTGAACTGCGGGTGTCCTTCCGAGCGCGTGCAGCGCGGCGCGTTCGGCGCGTGCCTCATGAACGAGCCGCAGCTCGTGGCCGATTGCGTGCGTGCGATGCGCGACGCCGTGTCCGTTCCCGTGACGGTCAAGCATCGGATCGGCGTGGACACAGTCGAGAATTACGAGTTCGTGCGCGATTTTGTCGGCACGATCGCCGAAGCGGGCTGCGAAGTGTTTATCGTGCATGCGCGCAATGCGATTCTGAAGGGCCTTTCGCCGAAGGAAAACCGGGAAATCCCGCCGCTGAAATACGATTACGCCTATCGGCTCAAGCGCGATTTTCCTTCGCTGGAAATCATCATCAACGGTGGTATCAAGACGCTCGGCGAAGTTGAACTGCACCTCGAACATGTGGACGGCGTAATGCTCGGCCGGGAGGCGTATCACAATCCGTACGTGCTCGCGGACGTCGATGCGCGGTTCTATGGCGCCGCAGGCCCCGCGAAGACGCGAGAGCAAGTCGAAGCTGAACTGATCGATTATTGCAGGTCCGAACTCGCGCGCGGTGCGTTCCTCGGCGCGCTCACGCGTCACGCGCTCGGGCTTTACCGCGGCGTCGCGGGTGCGCGTGGCTGGCGGCGCGTGCTCTCGGACAACAAGCGATTGGCGGCTGCCGATCTGTCGATTTTCGAAGAAGCCCGCGGCTATTTGCGCGAGCCGTCGGAAATTATCGATTGAGGGGCTAGGCAAGCGGCATTTCTGTTCGTATAATCTCGCTTCTTCGTTGGTCGAGCAGGCCAAAGAACGAGTTGTATCAGTGGTGGCTGTAGCTCAGTTGGTAGAGTCCAGGATTGTGATTCCTGTCGTCGTGGGTTCGAGTCCCATCAGCCACCCCAAAGAATTTTCGTAAAAAGCCCAGTTCTTCGAACTGGGCTTTTTACTTTGCGGTTCGGGCTTGGTTGGCGTCGGCTGCTTCGATACAGTAGTCATGCCTCAATCGATCGCGTTCGCTTGCAGCGGGCGCGCCTTCGCGAGCCAACCGCGAAAGCAGGCGTCTTGCCGCAGGAGCCGCCGATGCACGCTCATTCGCTGTTCCCTTGTTGCGGCGCTGTGCAAACGCAAGCGCCAAAACAAACGCATGTGCGCCGCCCAAGGGCCGATGGATGGCCGTGGCTACGGTCGGCGCTGCGCACGCTTGGCGTCGGCCGGCGCGGGCGCTACGCACTGCCGAGCGCCTACCCGCTGGAATCGGTGCTCGCCGAACCCGATCAATTTCGGGCTTTGGGTTTCCATCCGGATGAGGCGGACGCGTTTCAGCGGCTCGCCAATTGGCATCGGTACGACATTTTTGTGCGTTCGAGCCATGTATCGCGCGTAGGCAACGTGGGTCGTCCCGGATTACGACCCAAGCCGGCAGGTGTCTATCAGAAAACCAACAAGGCATCGTTTGCAGCCGGGCTCGTGGTCTATCGCGACGGCGAAGAATCCAAATGGACGCGCGACCTCGAACGAATCAATCACCCCGACCCGGCGCACGCGCCGCTCGCCTTGCGGGTTCTTGCGAGCGAAGGGCTGCACGTGTGGCCGCTAGGATCCGGCACCCAGGGGTTGCGCGACGGCGCGGGCAACTTCTTTTACGGCGATATCGACATCCATGGCGTCTATCGCCGCACCGGAGCGCATCAGAGCGAGCGCATCGATGCGCGGACGTTCGTGCCGCAGTTCAACATGAGCCTGATGGCGACAGGCCTACACGCGTCGGATTTGCTCGAATGCGGTACGCCGATGGAGAAAAAGGAGTTCGGTGTGTTGCCGCACTCGCCGGTACAACATGGCGCGCACGATGAATGGAGCGAGCGTAACGACGCATCGTATGCGGGCGGCGTCAACATGGGGCCGTTGCCCGGCGTGGTCCACTTTCGGCCGGGGGTGACGGCGCGCTACGTGGCCACCGTGCCTCACTACAAGGACATCCTCGCTTCGCTCGGCCAAGCTCATCTCTATACCTCGTCCGCTTGGTCGAACGGTCGCAACCGGCTCGCGGCCGCTCGATATTCGCGCAGCAGTTCCGCGCCGCGGCTCTCGTTGTCCGATCATGCCGCTTTGCCCGAGACGACGCGCTTGTAGCACCGATGCATTTTTGGGCGATTCCCCTCGCAGCCTCGCGAGCCAAGCAGCGCAGATGGTAGGATTCTGCAATTGGGCGGCGCTGACGGGGCGCCGGCAACGAACAATCCGAGAAGCGAGCGACGACACTATCATGGGCACACACAAGACCCACCCCAAACTGGAACAGGCATTGACGCGCGGCGATCTCGCGATCCGGCAAGCGAATTCCGTGCGCGCCACGGCGGTTTTGCAGGCGCTGGGAAAAATGGTCGTCGACGCATGCGCGACCATCGGCGTCGAAGCCTTTACGTCGATCCCCGACGGCGATCGCATTTACGATCCCGACATGGGCATTTGGCCTCAAACCCTACTGCTTTCGCTCGATGGCCCCGTTGAAGAGGCCGATCCGGACGAAATCCGCAAAGTGTGGCTGTTGGCGGATACGCCATCCGTTGTGTTTCGTGTGGAATGGCAGCGGGCGGACGGCAAGGTCGGCCGGAACGAGGCGCGTCCGTTTGCCACGGTAGCGTTTCTGAGCGATGTCGAGATTCCTTGGAGCGACGACGAGGAGTGAAGGGCGCCGGCGCGCAGCCTCTTAGCCTGCCCGCTTGCAGCGAGCGGGCTTCTCCTTGTCGGCGTCAACGCTCTGAAATCAACGCATTAGCCGGCGCCGGAACAGCCCTGCGCACACAAAAAACGGCACGATCACATAACCGGCCAGTACGGCCAAGTGAATCCCCACATCGACGATCGGGCGCCCCAGCATCGCGGCGCGAATCAATTCGACCGCATGGGCGAGCGGCAACGCCATCGCTGCGCGTCGAATGCCTTCGGGCAGTTGCGCGAGCGGAAAGAACACGCCCGAGAGCAGCAACATCGGCGTGAGTACGAGCGTCTGATAGAACATGAAGAAATCGTACGAGGGCGCAAGCGCCGTCACGATCATCGCGAGGCTCGCGAATGCAAGGCCAGCCAATGCGATAACGGGCAACGCCAGCAGCATCGACGGAAACGTCGCATAGCCGAGGATGCCGGCGACCAGCATGATCGCTGCGCCCGAGAGCACGGCCTTACTCGCCGCCCAGACGATTTCTCCCACGACCACATCGCCGAGCGTCAGCGGCGTGTGCATGATCGCTTCCCAGGTGCGCTGAACGTGCATGCGCGAGAAGCTGGAATACATCGATTCGAACGTGGCCGACATCATGACGCTCGATCCGACCGTGCCCGCGGCGAGGAAGGCGATATAGGAGACGCCGTCGACATGCCCGACCATCAAGCCGAGCCCCAGTCCCAAGCCGAATAGGTAGATCATCGGATCGGCCAAGTTGCCTATCATCGATGCCGCCGCCAGCTTGCGCCAGACCAGATAGTTGCGGCGCCACACCGAGACCCAATTCGTCGCGTTGGCCGGCAGCGCAAGCGCGAAGCGGCGGGAGCGCACGGGGCGAAGGGTGCGCCGCGCGTGTGCAGGGGTGTCGTAAGGGGGAGCGTTCATCTTCGTTTCCGGTCAACTAGCCTCGATCAATCTTGCATTTCACGCCCTGTCAGCCTCAAGAACACATCCTCGAGGTTGGCCGGCCGATGCACATAGCGCAAGCCCGAGCGGCCGGCCAAGCGAGCGTTGACGGGCGCCGCATCGCGAACGTAGCAAAACAGCGTCTCGCCGCTGATCTCGGTGTGCGTGGACAAAGGCGCAAGCTCGTCGCGCAATGCCGACGGCGCCGCGCCGTATATCTCGATGACGTCGCAGCCAATTTCGCTCGCCACGAGCTCGCTCGGCGCGCCTTCGGCAATCTTGCGTCCTTCTTCGATGATGCAAAGCCTGTGGCAAAGCCGCTCGGCTTCCTCCATGAAATGCGTTGTCAGCAAGATCGTCTTGCCGCGGGAAAGCAGCGAACGCAGCCGGTCCCAAATCAAGTGACGCGCCTGCGGATCGAGCCCGGTCGTCGGTTCATCGAGTATCAAGACATCCGGGTCGTTGATCAGCGAGCGGGCGAGGGTAAGGCGGCGTCTCATGCCGCCCGAGAGTTCGCCTACCTTTGCGTCGGCCTTACTCTCGAGCCGGGCGAATTCGAGCAACTCCGGCACCATGGCGCGCGTCTTGCTCGCAGGTAGGCCGAAGTAGCGGCCGAAGACGAGCAAATTCTCGCGCACGCTGAAATCGGGATCGAGATTGTCGAACTGCGGCACGACGCCGATGCGTTGACGCGCAAAGCGCGCCCCCGCCGGGATCGCGTGACCACATAGCGAGATCGTACCGGCGTCGGGCTCGACGAGGCCTAGCAGCATCTTGAGCGTCGTGGTTTTGCCGGCGCCGTTCGGACCGAGCAGCCCGAAGCATTCGCCCGCTCGGACTTCGAACGACAAGCCGTCGACGACGAGCTTATCGCCGTAATACTTGACGACTTCGCGAAATTCGATGGTGTTGGTAGACATGAAGACGAACGAGGGTGAGCGCACGATTTCAAAGCCGACGGCGCTTCATTCTATTGCATCGGGCAGGGAAGGCTTGGGCGGGAGCGCACTGCACCCTGTTGGTGCGGCGCAGCGTCGAATGCCTTTGCCGAGCGCATGGACGCCACGCAAGAGGGGCCAAACTAGGCGTTTTCCTAGTCTTGCCACACCAATTGCGTCGCACCATGATGGAAACGACGAAACCGCGATCGGCGCGGGCTGGGAGGCCAATGATGGCAAGCTACAAAAAAATCCTACTGTGCTACGACGGCACGCGTGAAGGACGCAAAGCGCTCCGGTGCGGCGCCGATCTCGCGCTTGATCTCAAGGCCGAGACGCATCTGTTATCGGTCGTCGATATGCGCACCAGCATCGCTCAAAGCGCGGGGCTGCTGACCGATGTCGCATGCGGGCGCTTCGAAGACGCTGCGCGCGAAATCTTGCAAGAGGGCGTGGACTGGCTCACCGAGCGCGGCGTGCTCGCGCATGGCCATTTTGCGTTCGGGCATCCGATCGACGAAATCGCCAATCTCGCCGAGGAATTGAAAGTCGACCTCGTCGTGGTGGGCCATCGAGCTCGCAGTGGCGTATCGCGATGGTGGATGGGCTCAGGCAATACCCCGCTGCTCGATCGCGTGTCTTGCAGCATTCTCGTCGCCGTTTCCACCGCGCATGAACAGGAGCCGGTTGAGCAGGCGCCGGCCACGGCCGGCGGCGCTGTGACGTGACATTTGATCGCGCCCGAGCGATCGAGCGAGGATTAGTGCGTTAAGCGGGTATCTCGACGGCGTCGATCTGCCACGAAAACCACCCGCGGCGATGGAAGATCACGCTGTAGGGCGGCGTATCGTCGCTGCGCGCGTAGCTGACTGCAAAGGTGTTCAGGTCGCGGTAACCCGCACTGCCTTTCGCGCGTGGCCCGGCCGGCTGTGGAGCCGGCGAAGCGGGAGCCGGCGCCGGGCTGGGGGCCGCTTCCTGCTGTGAGGGGGCGGGTTTGGTCTGCCCATCGGCCGTATTGGCCATATCGGCCATGGAGGGCGGCGCCTCACCGGGCTCGCCTCGCGGCGGCAACCCCGCGAGCAACGCGGCGACGCCATCGGGCGTCGCATACGCATCGACCAACGGATCGACGAACGCCATCCCCACAAGCGCACCGAGCGCCGCCAGCGGGTGCTGGAGCTTTTGCGTTTGCACGCGCCGGCTCAGCCATTGAGTGACTTGCTGTTTCAGACTCGTGCGCAACGCCGGGTAGTCGACGTACCTATCGATCATCGGGGCATCGCGTTGTTGAACCGCGTCGCGGACTCGGCTTAGCACAAGATAAGGCGAGGCGTAAGCCAAAACGATCAGCACCAGAACGATCATGGCGACGCCAGTCAGGATGGCGGCTTTAAGCGGCTTTCGAGTGGTTGAACGGTTCTCGATTGTCATAGGGAAGCGGCCTTGGTCGGTTGTCGGAAGTATGCGGCAGCGTGGCCCCGCTCGGCTGAGCGATCCCGGCGCGCTAGCGCCGATGCGCACCGGTGATCGACAGCGCCCAAGCCGAAACGATCCCTAACGACGATAACGCGGTCAATGACGGCGGACGATGACGGCGAGCGCGATCCGCTCCATTATGCGGCCGCACCCGCGCGTTCATCGTCAATGCATCGATCGATCATTTTGCAGACGGCGTCGATCGAGCCGACGAGAATCACACGCGATGCACCGTGATAGACCCGCACGGGCGCCCGCCGCGCCGGCTCGGCATGCAACGCGCTGTTCAGCGACACACGTGCAAACGCGGGGAGTGCGGAAGGCTGCATCCCGGCGCCTGCGCTGTTTTCGCGCGTCAGTTCCGGGCCGACCGGGGCCGCTTCCAACGGCGGGCAGGGAATGATGCTGCGCAGGTGACGCAGGCGGCCGAAAGCGCGAAAAGGCATGAGGCGGGCAAGGCGATCCATAGCATCTCCCAAGCGTGTTCAGAGCCAGAATTCAGTCGGACGAATCAGGCCGACCGCAATGCCTTCCAGCGCAAAATCAGCGCTGCCGGCCTGCACGAAGATATTGTCGTAATCGGGGTTCTCGGCGATCAGCTCGATCCCGTTCGAGCGCCGCTTGAGCCGCTTGACCGTCACGTCGTCGCCTAGCCGCGCGATGATGATCTGGCCGTCTTTCGCCTCGGTGCGCTTTTGCACCGCGAGCAGATCGCCATCGAGAATGCCGGCGTCGCGCATCGACAAGCCGCGTACCTTGAGCAGGTAATCGGGCTTACTGGAAAAGAGCGCCGGGTCGCACGCGTAATGCTGCGAGATATGCTCCTGCGCGAGGATGGGGCTGCCCGCGGCGACGCGGCCGACCAGCGGCAGCGACAGTTGCATCAACGCCGGATGCGGCAGCGAAAACTGATGCGGCATATCTTCGGCGGCCAGCAATCGAATGCCGCGCGACGCGCCGGCCGCGAGCTCGATGACGCCCTTGCGAGCGAGCGCGCGAAGATGCTCCTCGGCCGAATTCGCCGACGAAAAGCCGAGCGCTGCCGCGATTTCCGCGCGCGTGGGCGGAAAGCCGCTTTGCTCGATCGATTGGCGGATCAAGTCATAAACCTGCTGCTGCCTGGCGGTGAGTTTGGTCATGAGGGCCACTGTATGGATAGACAGTAAGCTGTATTTTTATACAGTATCGAGCGGATTACAAGCGTAACGTTGCGACCCCGCATCTCGCTCTTAGCAGAAATCATCATTAAGGAATGAAGATTTATTCGTTTTGGGAATAAAGCGCCGTGGCTAGACTGGCCCCACCATGAAAAGAGGCGCCGAGCCGCCGACGGGGAAATCCAATGAGTTTTGTGTCAACGAATCGATTTGCGCCGCGCGCCGCCGCCCGCGCACGCGCCGCGGCGCGCCAGATCTTGTCGGCGACGGCGATCGCATGGGCGGTAGCCGCCGCACCCGCGCACGCGGACACCTCGCTGTTGAACGTTTCCTACGATCCGACGCGCGAGCTATACGAGCAAGTCAATCAAGCCTTTGCGCCGATCTGGAAGGCCCAAACGGGCGAATCCGTCACCCTTCGCCAGTCGCACGGCGGCTCTGGCGCGCAAGCGCGGTCGGTGCTGGACGGCTTGCAGGCGGACGTCGTCACGCTGGCGCTCGCGTACGACATCGACGCGCTCGCGAGCCGCGGCCTCGTCGCTCCCGATTGGCAAAAGCGCTTGCCGGAGAATGCTTCCCCCTACACGTCGACGATCGTGTTTCTCGTGCGCCACGGCAACCCGAAGCACATCAAGGATTGGGACGATCTGATCAAGCCGGGCGTATCGATCGTCACGCCCAATCCGAAGACGTCCGGCGGCGCTCGCTGGAATTATTTGGCGGCATGGGCCTATGCACGCCACCGGCCCGGCGGCGACGACGCGAGCGCCCGCGCTTTTGTCACGCAGCTTTACCGTAACGCCGGCGTACTCGATTCCGGCTCGCGCGGCGCCACGACGAGCTTCGTGCAGCGCGGCCTCGGCGATGTGCTCATCGCGTGGGAGAACGAGGCGTTCCTCGCGCAAAAGGAATTCGGCGCGGACAAGTTCGAGATCGTGGTGCCGTCCGCGAGCATCTTGGCCGAGCCGCCGGTGGCGGTCGTCGACAAGGTGGTCGACAAGCACGGCACGCGCAAGCTGGCCGACGCTTATCTGCACTTCCTCTATACCGAGCAAGGGCAAGAGATCGCCGCGCGCAACTTTTATCGGCCGCGTTCGCCGCAGGTGCCGGCCGCGCTGACGGCGCGTTTCCCGAAGCTCAAGCTGTATACGGTGGACGACGAGTTTGGCGGCTGGCAAAAGGCGCAGAAGACGCATTTCGCCGACGGCGGCACGTTCGATTCGATCTATCAGCCGAAATAACTGAAACACCCGAAATACCCGCAGCTGCCGCAGCAGCCGTAGCCAAAGCAACACGAGCGAGCTGCGAGTTCGAGCGTAACAGCTCTCGACGCTCGCGCCGCCTTACCAAGGAGCGCGACGACGCTCTGTTGTCGATGATTCGGTGCGCCCCCGGCGCGCCGGCGATCGGCCTTCGTTGGCCGCCCTGTCAAGAATGAGCGAGAAGCATGACGACTTTTGGTTTGCGCAAGGCGAGCGCATTGCCCGGCTTTAGAGTGACGCTCGGCGTAACATTGGCTTATCTAAGCCTCGTGGTGCTGATCCCGCTGGCTGCCACGTTTCTTAAAACGGCGACGCTCGACGGCGCCCGGTTCGTCTCGATCGTCACCGCTCCGCTCGTGTTGGCCGCTTACCGGCTGACGTTCGGCGCGGCCGCGCTCGCGGCGCTGATCAATCTCGTCTTCGGCCTGCTGGTCGCCTGGGTGCTCGTGCGTTATCCGTTTCCGGGCAGGCGGCTCGTCGATGCGGTGGTCGATTTGCCGTTTGCATTGCCGACTTCCGTCGCCGGCATTTCGCTCGCGGCCGTCTATGCTGAAAGCGGTTGGATCGGCCGGTGGTTCGCGCCGCTCGGGGTCAAGATCGCCTTCGGCCCGCTCGGCGTGCTCGTCGCGCTGACGTTCATCGGGCTGCCGTTTGTCGTGCGTACCGTACAGCCGATTCTCGAAGAGTTCGAGCGGGAGCAGGAGGAGGCCGCCGCCTGTCTCGGCGCCACGCGCGCACAGACGTTCGCCCGCGTCGTACTGCCCGCGCTTGCGCCGGCGCTGGCGACCGGTTTCGCGCTCGCGTTCGCCCGCGCGCTGGGCGAGTATGGGTCCGTCATCTTCATTGCCGGCAACATACCGATGAAATCGGAGGTGATCTCGCTGCTCGTCGTGACCAAGCTCGAGCAATACGATTACGCAGGCGCGACGGCGCTGGCGGTCGTCATGCTGATCGCTTCGTTCGTGATGCTGTTCCTGATCAACGCATTGCAGTGGCGCTGGCAACGGCGCCTGAGTGCGCCGCGCACGCCGGCGCGAAGCAATCAGGCGACGCAAGGCGTAACCGCGACGTCGGCGACGTCGGCGGGATCGGCGACGGGAGGCTCGCGATGAGCGACGCCGTCACGATCCCAGGCGCGTCGGCTCGGGTTCGCCCCGAAGCGCTACGCCGCGCCAACGAACCGCGCGCGTTGCGCTGGGCGCTGACCGCCGGCGCGCTGGCGTTCCTCGGGCTTTTTCTCGTCGTGCCGCTCGTCGCCGTATTCGACGAGGCGCTCAGCAAGGGCTTGTCCTTTTACTTCTCATCGCTTGCCGATCCCGATGCGCGCGCGGCCATCGTGCTGACGTTGACCGTTGCGTTGATCGCCGTGCCGTCGAACGTTGTGTTCGGCCTCGCGGCGTCATGGGCCATCGCGAAGTTCGAATTCCGGGGCAAGGCGCTGCTCACGACGTTGATCGATTTGCCGTTCTCGGTCTCACCGGTCATCTCGGGGCTGGTCTACGTGCTGCTGTTCGGCGCTCAAGGGTGGTTCGGTCCCTGGCTCGCCGCACACGATGTTCAAATCGTGTTTGCCGTCCCCGGCATTGTGCTCGCGACGATTTTCGTGACGTTCCCGTTCGTCGCGCGCGAGCTGATTCCGCTGATGCAGGCGCAGGGCGCGGAGGAAGAAGAGGCCGCCCGCGTGCTCGGGGCGTCGGCCTGGCAAATGTGGCGGCGCGTGACTTTGCCGAACGTGAAGTGGGGCTTGCTTTACGGCGTCATCCTTTGCAATGCGAGGGCGATGGGCGAATTCGGCGCCGTCTCCGTAGTCTCGGGGCACATCCGTGGCCAGACCGACACGATGCCGCTCGCCGTCGAGATTCTCTACAACGACTACAACTTCGCCGCGGCGTTCGCCCTTGCGTCGCTGCTCGCACTGATTGCGCTCGTGACGCTCGGCCTGAAGGTCTTCGCCGAGCGCCGTCTCGCCGCCGCCGCGATCGCCCACCGCTGATTTTTTTAGAGGAACGTTACGATGAGCATCATCGTTCGCAATCTGACCAAGCACTTCGGCGATTTCGCCGCGCTCGACGATGTTTCCCTCGAATTCGCAGCAGGCGAACTCGTGGCGCTGATCGGGCCGTCCGGCTGCGGCAAGACCACCTTGCTACGCGTGATCGCCGGCCTGGAGACGCCCGATGCGGGCGAGGTAATCCTGAGCGGTCGCGATGTCGGCGCGCTCGACGCCAGAGAGCGACGGATCGGCTTCGTGTTTCAACACTACGCGCTGTTTCATCAAATGACGGTGTTCGAGAATGTCGCCTTCGGCCTGCGTGTGAAGCCGCGCCGCGAGCGGCCGTCGGAAGCCGCGATTCGTGCGCGCGTGCATGAGCTGCTTTCGCTTGTTCAACTCGCGCCGCTTGCCGATCGCTATCCGTCCTCGCTCTCGGGCGGGCAGCGTCAGCGCATCGCGCTCGCCCGGGCGCTGGCCGTCGAACCGCGCGTGCTGTTGCTCGACGAGCCGTTCGGCGCGCTCGATGCGAAGGTGCGCAAGGAACTGCGGATTTGGCTGCGCAGGCTGCACGACGAACTCGCCATTTCGACGATCTTCGTTACGCACGATCAAGAAGAGGCACTCGATGTCGCCGATCGGATCGTGGTCATGAATCATGGGCGCGTCGAGCAGAGCGGCAGCCCGGCGGGCGTCTACGACGATCCGCGCACGCCGTTCGTCTACGGCTTTCTGGGCGAAGCGAATCGATTTGCGGGCCGCGTGGGGCCGCAAGGCTTCGTGGCCGAAGGAGCGAGCGGGCCGTTTGCGGCCAACGACGCTCATGCGCCTTTGCACCTGACGCTCGGCGCCGACGCCCATGCCTACGTGCGTCCGCACGAGCTCGAAGTCCATCCGCGCCGCTCGGCGCGTTCGGATGGCGTCGATGCGCGCATCCGCCGCGTCGTCACTCGTGGGGCGATGGTGCGCATCGAGTTGACGGGCGAGGCCGGCCCGCTCGAAGCGGAGCTCGAACGCGGCGCCTGGCATGCGCTGGGCTTGCGCGAGGGCGACGGTGTCACGGTAGTGCCCAAAACTTGGCGAGCGTTCGCCTCATCATAGCCAGCCGCGCGATAGCCAGCAGCCGTGGCGGTTCTTAGCGGTAGCGTTAAGCGGCGGCGGGAGCGTGGCCCGCGCCGTTCGACCCAATCGAAAATACACCCGCGCTTTGTCGAAGAGAGAGGTACGCATGAACTTCCAGCAACTGCGCTTCGTGCGCGAGGCGGTACGCCGCAATTTGAACTTGACCGAGGTGGCCAACGCCTTGTTTACCTCGCAGTCGGGCGTATCCAAGCAAATCAAAGATCTCGAGGACGAGCTAGGCGTCGACATCTTCGTTCGGCGAGGCAAGCGCCTAACGGGGCTGACCGAACCGGGCAAGGCCGTGCATCAGCTCATCGAGCGAATGCTGCTCGACGCGGAGAACATGCGCCGCATCGCCCGCCAATTCGCCTCGGAGGATACCGGCCACCTCGTCGTGGCGACGACCCACACGCAAGCGCGCTACGCCTTGCCCAAGGTGGTGCGCGAATTCACGCGCGAGTTTCCGAAGGTGCAACTCGCGCTGCGCCAGGGCAATCCGCGGCAGATCGCGCAGATGCTGATCGACGGAGAGGCCGACATCGCGATTTCCACCGAGGCGCTCGATCGCTTCGCCGATATCGTGACGTTTCCGTGCTATTCGTGGCATCACGTCGTCGTGGTGCCGAAGGATCATCCGCTCGTGGGCCGCGCGCAGGTTTCGCTCGAAGAGGTCGCCGAGTATCCGATCATCACCTACGATCGCGATTTCACGGGACGCTCGCACATCGACGAGTCGTTCGCGAAAGCCGGGGCGCTGCCCGATGTCGTGCTGACGGCGATCGACGCCGATGTCATCAAGACCTACGTCGAGTTAGGCATGGGCGTGGGCATCGTCGCCGCGATGGCCTACGATGCCAAGCGCGATTCGGAACTCGTCGCGCTCGATTCGCAGCATCTATTCGAGGGCAGCACGACGCGCGTCGGCCTGCGCAAGGGCGCGTTCATGCGCGCGTACGCCTACCGCTTCATCGAGATGTTCGCGCCGCAGCTTTCCGAATCGGACATGGCGGGGCAGTTGCGCGAGGCGGCTTAAGCGGGGGCGCCGTACCGTCCGGCCGCACGGCGCTGGGCGGAGGGCGCAGGAAGGGCATTCGTGCGCGCGAGCGTCGCGGTTAGAATGACGCCCATGAATACGACTCATGCTTCCTCCTCCACGGCGCTGCCGCGCATCGCCGTCCTCGCAACGGGCGGCACGATCGCCGGCTCGGCGGCCGACGCGGCGCAAACTTCCGGCTATCAGGCCGGCGTCGTCGGCGTCGATCGGCTGCTCGCGGCCGTGCCGGCGCTCGCGCAGATCGCTCGCATCGAAGCCCAGCAAATCGCGAGCATCGACAGCAAAGATCTGGACGTGTCGCTCTGGACGACGCTCGCCGAACGCATCGCTGTCCTTGCCGCGCGGGCCGATATCGACGGCATCGTCATTACGCATGGCACCGATACGCTCGAAGAAACGGCCTATGCGCTGCATTTGACAGTCAAAACCGATAAGCCCGTCGTGATGACCGCCGCCATGCGGCCGTCGTCGGCGCTTTCCGCCGATGGGCCGCTGAATTTGCTCGGTGCGGTGACGGTGGCGAGCTCGAAGGCGGCAAGGGGGCAGGGCGTGCTGGTCGCGTTCAACAACCGAATCCATTGCGCCCGCGACGTCACGAAAACCAGTACCTACGCGGTCGATGCGTTTCATTCGCCCGAAATCGGCGCGCTCGGATGGGTGCAAGATGGCCGCGTGGAGTTCCAGCGCTCGGTCGTGCGGCCGCATACGTCGGCCACGCTGTTCGCTGCCTGCGAGTCTTGGCCGACCGTCGAAGTCGTGACGAGCTACGCGGGCGCGTCGCGCACAGCCGTCGATGCGCTCGTCGCTGCGGGCGTACGGGGCATCGTCGTGGCGGGCACCGGTAACGGTTCGATCCATGCATCGGTGCAGGCGGCGTTGGGCGAGGCACGCGCGCGCGGCGTGGCGGTCGTGCGCTCGGCCCGCGTCGGATCGGGGCACGTCATGCGCAACGGGGCGGCGCCCGACGATGCGCTCGGTTTTGTCAGCGCCGGCACGCTCAACCCCTACAAAGCGCGCGTGCTGTTGATGCTGGCGCTGACGGTGGGCATCCAAGAGCCGGCTGCTTTGCAGCAGGTTTTCGATACCTATTGATGGCGGAGTTGCCCGGCAGGAAGGGCAAGGTGGACAACGCGGGCAAGATGGGTGGGCTCATTGCCGCCCCGACGGCGCGAGATCACGGCGACAGTCGCACCGCACGCACATCGGCCATTCATTGAAAGTGGAAAATCCGACAGGCGGACACCCGACGACGGCGTCTGACCGACCAAGGCTTCCCCGACATCGCCGGGCGCCGCTGCGGACCCCACTGCCGCTCTCAGCCCGAAAGCGGCTTTTGCTTCTCCTCCGATGGGCGGCCAAGGCGCTTGCCGGCGCGATACATCTCGCGATGCTTGCGCCGCTCAAGAATCCGGTCCGCCCACACGAAGGCGAAGCGCCCCACGTGCCGGCCGTTCGACGCTGGTCCGAACGGCCGAATCCTTTGCCCGCCTCAAAGCCGACGGCGGGCTCATATCAGCGGCCGCTTAAGCGCTCGCTTGATCCGGCGCGCTCGCGATCTCGAACCCGGCCATGATTTCAAGCGCGCGCAACAGCGCCGAATGATCCCAGCCGCCGCCGTCGTGCGCCGCGCAGACGCTGAACAGCTGCTGTGCGCTGGCCGTATGCGGCAACGCGATACCGAGCTTGCGCGCGCCGTCGAGCGCGAGATTCAAATCCTTGCGATGCAGATCGATACGGAAGCCCGGCTTGAACGTGCGCTTCGTCATGCGCTCGCCATGGACTTCGAGGATGCGCGACGAAGCGAAGCCGCCCATCAAGGCGCGGCGCACCCGTTCCGGATCGGCGCCCGAGCGCGCCGCGAACAACAGCGCCTCGGCCACCGCTTCGATATTCAGCGCGACGATGATCTGGTTGGCGACCTTGCACGTCTGCCCGGCGCCGTTGTCCCCCACCAACGAGATGTTCTTACCCATCAGATCCAACAACGGCTTGGCGCGGGCAAATGCCGTTTCGGGGCCGCCCACCATGATCGAGAGCGTCGCTTCACGTGCGCCGACTTCGCCGCCCGAGACGGGTGCGTCGAGATAGTCGCAGCCGAGCGCATTGATGCGTTTGGCGAAATCCTGCGTATCGAGCGGCGAGATCGAGCTCATGTCGATCACGAGCTTGCCGGCCGAGAGGCCCTTGGCCACGCCGTCGTCGGCGAACAGCACGTTGGCGACGTCTGGCGTATCGGGCACCATCGAAATCACGATCTCCGAGGCGCGTGCCACCGCCGTCGAATCCGCCACCACGTGAGTTCGTTCGCGCAGATCGTCGGGCACGGGATACGCGCCGTTGACGACGAGTTCATGTCCGCCTTTGAGTAGGTTGCGCGCCATGTGCGCGCCCATGATGCCGAGGCCGATGAAACCGATCTTTGCCATGATGTCTTCCGTTGTTTAGCGGTTTGTCTGGTAGTTGGATGGAGCAGCGGCGGCGCGCGAAATACGCGGCCTTACCGCGGGCTCGCACTCTGCACGCCGGCGATTTCGCGTAGCCACGTGAGCCCTTCGAGCGTCGTCGCGCGCGGCTTGTATTCGCAGCCGATATAGCCTCTGTAGCCGAGCCGATCGAGCCAGTCGAACAGGAACGCGTAGTTGATTTCGCCCGTGCCGGGCTCGTGCCGCCCCGGGTTGTCGGCAATCTGGATATGCGCGATCCGCGGCAGATGTTTTTGCAACGTCGCGGCGAGCTCGCCCTCCATGCGTTGCATGTGGTAGATGTCGTACT